>Ga0190273_10000818_pt1 | contig 11282 bp, 3 predicted proteins | sample Popmic504IS_FD_134513 | JGI IMG/M metagenome (GOLD analysis project Ga0190273, IMG submission 134513) | Populus adjacent soil microbial communities from riparian zone of Shoshone River, Wyoming, USA - 504 IS | ecosystem: Environmental > Terrestrial > Soil > Riparian zone > Trees stand | place...
AGGCATGCTGAGACGATTGAGGGTACAGACTATAGTGGGAAACCGAAGAGCCAGCGAAAGAGGAAACGTAGAGAGTATGATCCGGATGATTTGCCAGACTCTCGATTACGTTGGATCAAGACAGTTGAAGTGGCTATATCACTACGAGCATGAATTGGGAGGACCTATAGCATTGGGGAGGCAAGCTCAGCATTCTGTAATGTCGAATGGGACTGATGGAGGATACTTGCAGGCTTGTACTGTCCGTGTATCCCGTGTCGTGTAGTTCGCCCTGACATTGATGCCTGGAAATTGAGGCCGGCACTCTCAAGTTGATCCGTTGCAGGCAATGATCTGCAGCAAATAAAGTGCGCAGCTCTCGGGAACTCCAATGTACTCAGAGAGCCTCACGTGCAGAAGCATCACTTCTCAAACATCGCAGATCCTCCTCTTTAAGATCATCTCGGGCCCAGCTAGCGCTACGGTCTGCTTCTCCTCCTAGTCCTCTTCAAAATTCACGTGCAGCGCACACATTTCCTGCACCTCCCAGTCAGACAGCCTGTCCGCCTAGCATGGCGCAAGTACCTGGACAGCAATTGTCCAGCAAGGACCTCGGCCTGTTTCGCCAGGTCGTACGGCATTTTGAGTCAAAACAGTACAAGAAAGGTACACTGCCTTAAGCCATGGAAGCAAAAGTCGACGACCAAGCTGACCCATACGCCAGGCCTGAAGACAGCAGAGCAAGTGCTGAAGAAGAACCCCAATCATGCCGATACACAAGCGATGAAAGCCCTGATATTACACAGCCAGGGCCACACTACTGAAGCATTCGATCTCGCCAAAATCGCTCTGAAAAACAACATGAAGTCGCATGTTTGCTGGCATGTCTACGGCCTTCTGTATAGAGGAGAGAAGAACTTTGAGGAAGCAATAAAAGCCTACAAATTCGCACTTCGACTTGAGCCCGATTCGCAGCCCATACAACGAGATCTGGCGCACCTCCAGATACAGATGCGAGACTATGAGGGCTACATCGAGAGCCGGAGGAACATGCTGCAACAGAAACCCGGTTTTCGGCAGAACTGGACTGCTCTTGCAATTGCGCATCATCTGGCCGGCGCCTACGAGGAGGCCGAGAATGTACTCACCACATACGAAGATACCATCAAAACGAAAACGCCACGGACAGACATCGAGCATTGGGAGGCGGTACTCTACAAGAACTACATAATAGCCGAGTCGGGAGACGTAGCGAAGGCACTGGACCACCTGGAAGCTGTTGGCAAAAGAAGTCCTGACGTGCTGGGTGTGATGGAGATGCGAGCAGACTACCTGATCAGGTTGGACAGGAAAGAAGAAGCAGAGGCAGCCTACTTGGCTCTGCTCGAACGGAACCCCGAGAACTCAGCATACTTTGATGGATGGGTGAAGGCCAAGGGTCTACATGACGCTGAACCATCAGAAGCGAAGAAGTCCTATGACGGCATTGCTTCGCAGAACCCAAGGTCGGATCTACCACGAAGGAGACCGCTCGATTTCCTGTCAGGAGACGCGTTTCGAGAGGCCGCTGATGCATACCTATTGCGTATGCTCCGGCGAGGCGTACCTTCCACTTTCGCAAACATCAAACAGTTATATGGAGATGCTTCGAAACGGAAGACGGTGCAAGAGCTCGTCGAAGGTTACGAAGCTGGGAAGGTACCTGCCGTGGCAGCAGGAGCCGAACCCGTGACGCAAAAAGATCAAGACAACTTCAAATGGTCCGTTCCATACTTCCTAGCACAACACTACAACTTTGCCGCTTCTCGAGACCTTTCTAAAGCCCTCGAATACGCCGACAAATGCCTAGAATTAGACCCAAACTCTGTCGATTTCCATGCGGTAAAAGCACGAACATACAAGTACCTCGGAAACGTCTCAAAAGCAGCAGAACTCATGACAAAAGCACAAGAACTCGATCTGAAAGACCGGGCCATCAACACGAAATGCGCAAAATACAAGCTACGCAATAACCAGAACGAAGCAGGTCTAGAAATGGCTGGCAAATTCACACAAAACAAGACGTCGGGTGGACCACTGGCAGATCTCCTCGATATGCAGTGCATATGGTTTCTGACGGAAGACGGCCAGGCATATCTCCGACAACAGAAACTTGGCCTTGCACTGAAGCGATTCCATCAGATACTGAACATTTTTGATGTCTGGCAGGACGACCAATTCGACTTCCACAACTTCTCGTTGCGGAAGGGCATGATCAGAGCGTATATCGACATGCTGAGGTGGGAAGACCACATCCGAGATCACCCTTTCTTCTCGCGCATGGCCATCTCAGCTGTGAAGGCGTACATTCTTCTCGGCGACAATCCCGACCTAGCTTTCGGACCGATGCTGAACGGCGTGAATGGAACTGCTTCGAATGGTAAGATGTCAGAAGCCGACCGCAAAAAGGCACAGAAGAAAGCGAAGAAGGAACAAGAGAAGCTTGAGAAGGCTGAAGCTGACAAGAAAGCGCTTGCTAAAGCCAGCAAGCCGGTGCCGAAGGCTGACGCTGAGGATGCCAAAAAGGAGGATACAGATCCGCTGGGGAAGACACTGGTTGAGACGAAAACGCCACTGGATGATGCAATGAAATTCCTAACACCATTGCTGGAGTTCTGTCCTGATGTGCTGGAGGCGCAGAAGATCGGCTTTGAGCTGTACTTGCGGAGGAGGAAGTACCTTCTTGCTGCGAAGTGTTTGCTCAAGATTGGGGATCTGGCGCCCGATGATGCCGATGCGCATTTCTATGCTTATCAGTTGCGGAATGTGCTTGAGAAGAAGGAGGATGGCCTGGACGAGAAGGTCGCCTCTTTTATGGAAAATGTGGCGAAGGATGCTTTAGAACTTGACGTGCCTCTCAAGGAGTGGAACGAAAAGTTCGGCAAAGACCAGAAGGACAAGAGTGTTAGGCATGCTCAGGTCTACATACAGGTCAAGAGTTTGGTCGACCCTTCGTCGAAAGCCGAGAGCGAGAAGGAGATTGTCAGCTCGATATCTTCCGCCAAGGATGCCACATTGGCGGATTTGACTGCTGGACTTGAGGCTCTGCAGATTCGAGGGGCCAGCTCAAACGTCGTGGAGAGCTACAAAGCTGAGGCGAGGAAGACATGGTCAGAGGCAGGTGTTTTTGCTGCGAAGACAGGCTGATCAATGGAGGAACGAGTAGATGTATGATGCACAAAACGTCGTTAGTTCACCCATGTATAGAAAGAAGCTCAAAGGAAGAGAAAAGCATCTCTAAAAGTTATGCATGGCGATGGAAGCATCTCATGGGATTTGCTCAGCATTTCGGCAGCGATGGTGTCATGGCGACGATACCATAGATACTATCTGTAAGTTACAGGACGTAGACGCTGAGATAAGAGGTCCCGTTCTCGTCCTTTCTGCCCATACACCAAATCGCAGTGCTGGCTTGGACGCAGCAAATCCAAACAGAGGAGACCCCGCCTTCGACCTGCCTGCTTACTTCCTCTCACACACTCTGCGCGCCATGGTATTCTCAGACAGGCGCGTGGCGACTTGTATCTACATCGCAGATTGCCTCACTTCCCAGCGATAATGTCCCTCCACCAAGAGCAGATCCGATTCAGGACCAGTGTTGTGTCTTTCCTGGACCATAACCCTTCAATGTAGAGAACCTTACTACGCTAATCTGAGCTATGGCACCGGATCGCGTTATTCGTAGCTAGTTCTGGGATCACATGAAGATATCGTCATCAAAAAGGTCTAGTGTTGAGGGCGTGGAGATGGAGAGCGATGACTGTATCTAGCTCACACCTAAAGCGCCGCTACTCGGTACTTTGCGTGGATTCTTCGTTGGCATGTGTTATCGTGTGATGGTTGGAAACGAACTGCACCAAGATATACAAAGGCTACAGCAGAGTAAAGTTGTGTGAAGAGGTAGTATATTGAAGCACTAAACTTCAGAAATATCTCACATCAATCTTAAGAAGATCCAACGTCAACGTTGACGACTGTGATGATGGTGATAGAGTAGTCACTCATCGAAAAGACTCTTTCTTCGCTCCTGGCTTCCTAACCATAACATGCTCCCAAACTATGCAGCAATGAAAAACCTAACGCTAAAATCAAACAGTACACAACTCCTCGCTGGCCTTCCCTTGTAATCAATCCTAATGCCTACCCTGCCATGGTATCATGCAAACAACATAGGAAATAAATCTTGGTCAATGAAAACAGGTTTGACTGAGACATGCATGCATGCAGACTCAAGTTTGTGCAGTGAGGACATGCCTGAAGGTAAAAAGCAAGACCGACGAGCATTTTACTCCGGCTCGCTAAATGGGCCAGACGAGAGTACTGGACTCTTCGTGGCCGCTGTAGCTGCATGTATTATGCATTAGAATTATTGCACCATGGTGCGATGTGGCTATCATCAATCGTGAACAGATCCCAGCTTGCTTGTTTGTGTTTGGACGACATGATGAGCTGGCAGGTAGACTCTGATGGCATCGGTGTTCGGATGCGGTCGCCGCTTCGGTGCTGGGGACCCTCGGATGTTAGTAAGGGTTGCCTGATCTGCATGTGCGTGTGCGTCTCGAACACGTGTAGGCGGCAATTGTCGGGTCGCGGTCCAAGGATCACCCTCGTTTAGTCCTGCAGCGGACTTCGGTGTAATCTTTGAGCTCTCGGAGGTTGCCTGATGTTCGTGTTGCCAGTTTGCTGACGAAATTTTCTGCAGGCTTAGCTAGCGAACCCCATCCTTGGGAGAGATTCTGTTCGCGAAATCCAATCTGATCCTTCGCGCATACTTTCTGCATGCAATAAGGCTGACAATCCTTCGAGGTCAGTAGTGGCTGCCTCATTCTCGTTCTGTTCGACCTCGTTCATCGAAGAAGTTTTTCGGGGCCGTTGCATAGTTGCTCACACAGCGCTGAGTGTTCGCAGTAGGCTTATGCCGCCAGGTACTTTTCCTGTTTGCTTTGCAATGTTAAGTCGTACTTGGTCTTCCAGTGACTCTGTCTCGACGAAGCCAAGTAGTGAGTCGTCGTAGAATTTGTGAAGTGTGCCGCCGAGAGTCCATATCCTTCTCAGTGTCAGGACAGTTGCGAGAGGCGAGTGGACCTGATATGCTTCTTTCTCCATAGCTTGAATCGTCTTGGTATCGATGTAACTCTTCTCCCACTTCTTCTTCATTTGTGCTTCGTGCTCAGCAAGAATCTCGTTGGGAGTCGCTGTGAAGCTGTGGACGATGAGAGTCTGGTTCCTCGAGGTGATATAGTTCAGGAGGGCTGCAACAACGAATTTGCCCACATCATTCATGGCTGTGAAGCTCACAGGCATGTCCCCATCACCCAGCAGGTGTGCTCGGCCTTTCTCGACATCGAAGCCGCCTGCTTTCGGTGCTTCCTTCATTGGTCCGAAGTACAGATCTGAGTATGGCCCAGTCACAAGGTATGTGTGTTCCATCCTCTTGATGGTCTTCATGTGTGCTCGTACCTTCAGCTTCATCTGATGCGGTGGTTCGTGTTCAGAGTCTGGGAAATATTCGATGTCTGTGCCATACTCGGAGGCAAAGAACCTAGTCACACCGACCTCATCTGCCCATGTTATGATCGGTATCTGCTTCTCAATGGCATGTCTTCCCAAGCATGAGACGATGGTGTCAACTCCTGTAGGCTGTATTAGTTCCTCTTCCACAATCTGTACGTCTGTGCACCTACCTCGGCATGCATCTTTGAACCTCCTCTCGTCATCTAGGCTTCCCACAAAGATCTCTACACCCCACGACTCCAATGCACAAATGTCCTGCACCTTTTCCACAATGGTCTTTTCTGAGGTGAATATCGATATCCTTCCGAAATGACCCTGTGAGTTTGCGTCCACAATAGCCCTGGTGATGTATGTTCCAACCGTTCCTGTCGCTCCTAGTATAAGGATGTTGTGGGGCGCTCGGTAGGTTGGAAAGCTGTATGAGTTGTGTCTAGAATGCGTGAAATGGCCATAGCTGTGGCACTTGTATCCGTACGACATGCTTGCATCGTAGCCCGGCTGATACGTCTCATAGGCCAACATCTTGATAAAGGCCAAGTTGATACGGGCTGGGGCGCCTCCAATGTCGTTATGGAAGTGTGAGAGGGAAGAGCTGGAGCTTGCAAACACCTGAGATGGGCTGATGGTTTGGTGGCTGTTGTCGAAACCTTTCGGAATGCAAGAAGGTGCTCCTGTGCGAACTGGGGCTTCCTTGGAGAGATATGGAGTGGCTTTCGGTGACCGCGTTGTCCTTGTCGATAAGAAGCGTGGCAGTCCCGACGCTTGGATTAGGAGAATACACGTGGTGGATCGGATAGAAAGAGGCAGTCGTACTATGGCAATCGCATAGTAGGGCTGTTACTATCGTGTTGTGTAGATTCGAAGAAAGCTCGGTTCGGTTGATAGTGGAAAGGAGGCGTACGTCAATGGTTCATATGGGGAAATTGAGCTATTGATACCACAAGGAGCTGGACCTTCGAGGCCAACAAGACAAGCTAGGGCAACAGAGATTGCGCCTCTGCTCTATCCCGATTGGGCTGTTTTGGCTGGGGTAGAGTTCTGCACCAGGATAAAACGGAAGAGGCTTTGTAAAGCTTTGAGTCCAAGCAGTGCCCTTGTCCTGGGGCTTCGAGGAAAGTGGTTCTAAGCTAGTGAATGAGAAGTTCCCGGAAAGGAATAGCTTGTCCAGCGAGACTGCAAGTCCATGCAAACTGATTGGCGGCTCCACGGTCGAAGTAAATTGCTAGCAGAGCTGATCGACGTTTGGACTCTCGCTGATCTTCTCCGGTTGATGCACGATCGATGATGTTGACTTGACGAAGCTTTTGCGGTAATGATGAGATGATATCTTAGCCGGACCTCAGTGTGCAGAATTGGCAAGAGGTGAAGCTGATCCGATTTGTGTTGCTGAGGGCGTCGCTTCTCTTGTTTTCGAAAGCTCTGTTTTGTGGCTGCTCTAAGATTACCTCCTACCATACATGAAGCGGACGGCTTAGCAAGTAAAAGGAACCATTGAAGGTCGGCGCTATTTCTAATTACCACCACATCTACGTCCAATCCGAATCCTTTTATTAAAGCGAATGACTGAAATTGGAATAAGGCTTCATCGCTAACCCTGCCTAGCAAGGCCATGGTATGCTCCGACGTAACGTTTGCATTCTTCGTCTTCAGCCATGATCAGACCCCGAACCTCTCGCCAACTGTATCAAACGCACTTGTTCCACGTTCTCACATGCCACAATCACTCCTCATGGGTTTCGTTGTCTCTGAGTTGATCCGCTTTGCTTAAAGAGTGGTTGCGCTTGGTCAAAGCAGCACCCGAAGTTCCATGGAATACGCCTCGCCCCCTGCTCGGCCACCAAGTAGTTGTCCAAAGCAAGGTGCGAATACGCCCAGTATAGAACATGGTGGACAGGCAAGGCAACCTGTTTCTTCCTCTGGAGCGAGGATGTGTTCCTACTCGTGAGAAACAACGCGCAGGTATTGTTTGCTCAGGCAGTGCGCTCCCACCAGACAATGTTTGCACAGCATTGTAGAAGGATCAATAATCTCTGCGTTAACGTACCCGACCGCAGCACATGTCAATTGGTCGAAAACATGTCCGTGCCTGGATGGTGTGTGACAGTGATCTAATTAAAGCAATTGGAGAGCTTGGAGCTCTGTCCTGCATATGGAACAATGCCACTATCTGGGCGCTACTGCTGCCGAGCGCCCTAAGCTGCGCCCGGTGAGAATCTGTGAGGAGTCAGTGGTCGCGAACCTGGCTGTCTTTGGACCTGCCGTGGTGCCTTATGATGTGTGTTCTTCCGCTGCAGTTTGCTCATACTAGGGTTTCCTCATCGGGTTGTTGCCATACCAAATTCTGTGGGCTCCATGCAGATCCACTGCAGCCTACGGACATTTACATCCCTAGTCGTCATCGATGGCTTGTCTTTGACGTGCTTGATAACAGATATCTACCAGTCGGTTTCTCACCATTGTTCCATATCTTTGTTACATATTTGATAACCCTGGTTTGCTGATGAATTTGTGATGCACAAGATCGTGCTGCACTATGTGCACTGAGCTTGTAGGGAGACATGTACCCTTGCCTAAGCGTCACAAGAAAATTGTTGCTTCGCTATGCGTCAGCATGTGGATTTTGTCTCAGATTTGAGACACCAAGTTCGGAATACGCCCTGGCCAGAAACATAGGACCTCGCTGAATCCTGCCGCCCCAAAATAACATTGCTGCGCTGTCTGCAACGTGCGCCTGACCTTCTCGTAGTCAAGGTATCCCAGAGGCTCTATTATTGATGATACGCTGTAGACTATATTGTTATGCGCAGAAGCTGGACAGAATGCCACTCTGCGAACTCGCCATCTCAAAGGTCTGCATCTGCGGACTTCGTACTTGGAGTCCGGCACCAATGCACAATCAAACAAATCATCAGTCGCCATTGCTCTAGCCTAGTCCCTGCTTCTCGTCTGCCGAAGGTTGTTGCTTCAAAAAGCTCGATACTACGTCTATACCTTCGCTGCCCCACGTAAGTGGCGTTTGTGCTGAGCTGAAATAGCCACACACTTCCACACCATCTCGTCTCTGTACATTCTTGCCACCATGATAGAAGCTGTGGCTGCCTCCGCTACAAGCCCAGGGTCACTCGCTCCCGGGGCATGATGATGCTTCCCTGCAGCGGAGATTGTCCTCCTTAACTCAACAAAGCTGAACTAATAGTCTTTTGCTTTTTGTGCTACCGAATTGTCCCAGGCGGAAATGGACTTCACACCCTCTGGCCGTTTGGTTCCTGCATTGACGTGCGCTGATGCAAACCGGCTGCGCTCGGAGGCATGAATCACACCGCCCTGTCATCATCCTGCATGTTCTCCTTCTACAGGTACAACAGACAAGCTGGAGTCACGATAATCGAGAAACCGAGAGTGCCCATGTGCCGATATAAACTTGATTCCTGAATCGTCGAAAGTGGATGGCTGCTGACACCGGACTTGACAGTAGCGTCGCATGAATCATGCAACGGCGGCCCAAAGCCTGCAGCCTTACCAAGTTCAATAAGTACCAAGTTTGTGTCAAACAGGGACGATCATGTTGCAGATCGTTTTCGCCGATCTCGCTCAGTTCAAACCTTATTGTGCTTTTGACCTTTCTGATATTCCCAGTTTCCGTGTTCGGCTGATTTGACTAAGTGGCAGTTGCGCTGCTCTTCTTTGCCAGCACATTCAATGCACTTCCGGCAAGGACAAATCCACACTGGTCTCTGCTGAGATTGTGCTCAACGGGTATCTCGATCGTCTCACCACCGGTTTTCTTGACAAAAACCTTGACTTGGCCTTCGCCTCCACTTTGGAGCACATCCCACAAGCCCGAAGTCTCGATCTCGTCATTTGCCGAAATCTTATCATAGTCCTCTTTTTGGACGAAAGTTAATGGAATAATACCCTGTTTCTTCAGGTTGGTCTGATGAATTCGGGCGAAAGATTTCGCGAGAATGATTCTCCCACCTAGATATCGCGGCTGCAGAGCGGCATGCTCACGAGCAGATCCTTCGCCGTAGTTGTCCTCTGCAACGACAATCCATTGCTGGCCTTGTGACTTCCATTTTTTGGCGAGCTCGGGAATGGACATGTTCGTGCCGTCCTGGTCATAAGCCACGTTAGTCTCTCCAGTTTCGGCATTGATGGCACCAATCAGAGTATTCTCCGAGATGTTCGGCAGGTGGCCTTTATATTTGAGCCAAGGCCCCGCAGCAGAAATAGTATCTGTTGTGCACTGCCCCTTCACCTTGTACAGCACTTTCAGCCCTTTGAGCTCGCCTTCGCCATATGGCTCGAAAGGATGCAGTAAAGCCAGTCTGTCGGAAGCAGGATCGACAACAACCTGCACGTTGGGGTCCGGTTTGGCTGAAGTGGGCAGGAATGCAGGATTGCCAATCGCAAATCCCGACCCTGGCAGTTGCGTACCAGTAGGCGGCTCGAATCTGAACTCCTTTCCTCCAGGAAGTGGGATCACGTCTGTGACTGGGTTGAACTCTGTAGAGCCAGCATAGGACATGGCTGTGACTATTTCGGGCGACGCAAGGAAGCTCATGGTCTTTGCGTTACCATCATTCCGACCGGGAAAGTTTCGGTTGTATGAGCACAGTATCGCGTTCTCTTCGCCCTTCTTCACCCCGTCAGTCCTTTTCCACTGCCCGATACATGGGCCGCATGCGTTGGCAAGGACAGTACCGCCAGCCTTGGAGAAAGTGTCCAGTGTGGCGTTCTCTTCTAGCGTTGCTCGAACCTGCTCAGATCCTGGAGTGATGAAGAAATCAGCCTTGGGCCGCAGACCGGCTGCGTGGGCTTGTTTGACCAAATCCTCGGCTCTTGTCATGTCCTCAAAGGAGCTGTTTGTGCAGCTTCCTATGAGGCCTGCTCCAAAGGTCTTTGGCCACTTGTTGGTTTCTACAGCATCCTTGAACTTCGACAGCGGTGTGGACAGGTCTGGAGTGAAGGGACCATTGATGTGTGGCTCGAGGGCCGAGAGGTCTATTGTTACTTGCTCGTCGTATTCGCAACCAGCATCGGGTCGTAGAAAGTTGTAGTGCTCACTGCCATATGCCACGCCCTTGACAGCATCGATGATGGACGCCCTCCCGGTGGCCTTCAAATACGGTACGTGATTCTCGGAGAAAGGAAAGATGCTGGTTGTAGCTCCGACCTCGGCCCCCATATTACACACCGTAGCCATGCCAGTGGCACTGAGGGCATCAACGCCGGGTCCTGAGTACTCGATTATGCTGCCTGTACCACCTCGCACAGTCAACAGTCCGGCTAGGTAAAGGATCACATCTTTAGGACTCGTCCAGCCACTAAGCTTGCCCTCGAGTCTCACACTGAGAATTTTTGGTGCCTTCAGTTCCCAAGGCGCATCAACGAGCGCATCTACAGCATCAGCTCCACCCACGCCGATAGCAATAGCACCTAGACCACCAGCATTCGGCGTGTGACTGTCTGTGCCCAGCATCATCAGACCAGGAGCGGCATAATTCTCCAGCACAGTCTGGTGGATGATACCTGCGCCTGGTGGCCAGAACTCCATTCCATATTTCTTTCCAGCTGACTCGAGGAAGTCAAAAACCTCCTTGTTTCCTTCAATGCTGTTTGGCAGATCTATATCTGCCCCCCTCTCGCCAACAATCATGTGGTCGCAATGTATGCTCGCAGGGACAGCGGTGGATGGTAGGTTGCAGGTCATGAACTGTAGAATGGCCATTTGCGCCGACGCATCCTGC
>Ga0190273_10000819_pt1 | contig 11282 bp, 8 predicted proteins | sample Popmic504IS_FD_134513 | JGI IMG/M metagenome (GOLD analysis project Ga0190273, IMG submission 134513) | Populus adjacent soil microbial communities from riparian zone of Shoshone River, Wyoming, USA - 504 IS | ecosystem: Environmental > Terrestrial > Soil > Riparian zone > Trees stand | place...
CTCCTCGTCTCCCGCGGCTACCGGGTCCAGCTGCAGAAGTTCGACCCCTACATCAACGTCGATCCGGGGACGATGAGCCCGTTCCAGCACGGCGAGGTGTTCGTCACCGAGGATGGGGCAGAGGCCGACCTCGACCTCGGCCACTACGAGCGGTTCACCGACGAGAACGCCACTCGCGCCTCCAACGTCACCGCCGGCGCGGTTTACAACTCGGTGATCAAGCGCGAGCGCCGCGGCGACTACCTCGGGGCCACCGTCCAGGTGATTCCTCACATCACCAACGAGATCAAGCAGAAAATTCTCATCGTCGCCGAGTCGCAGGCGGTCGACTTCGTGATCACCGAGATCGGCGGCACCGTCGGCGACATCGAGTCGCTGCCCTTCCTCGAGTCGATTCGCCAGCTCTATACGGACCTTGGGCCGAAGCGGGCGATGTTCGTCCACCTCACCCTGGTGCCCTACGTCGGCCACGCCGGGGAACTGAAGACGAAGCCGACCCAGCACTCGGTCAACGAGCTGCGCCGCATCGGGATTCAGCCGCACGCGCTGGTCTGTCGCTCCGAAGGGCGTCTCGACCGCGAGATCCGCGGCAAGATCGCCCTCTTCGCCAGCCTGCCCGTCGACGCGGTGATCTCCGCCCACGACGTCGACAACATCTACAAGGTGCCGCTCGTCTTCCGCGCCGAGGGGGTCGACGACCTCGTCCTCGACCACTTCGGGATGGAGGCGCCTTCCCCCGACATGGCCGAATGGGAAGACATGGTGCGGCGCGCCGAGTCCGCAACCGGCGAGGTGCGGATCGCGGTGGTCGGCAAGTACGTTCAGCTGGCCGACGCTTACAAGTCGGTGATCGAGGCGCTCGAGCACGGTGGCTTCCATCACGGGGTCAAGGTCAAGGTCGAGCTGGTCGACTCCGAGAACTTCGATCCCGAGAAGCTCGAGGGCTGCGACGGAATCCTGATCCCCGGCGGCTTCGGCGAGCGCGGGATCGAGGGCAAGGTCGAAGCCGCGCGGATCGCCCGCGAGAAATCGATTCCCTACCTGGGGATCTGCCTCGGGATGCAGATCGCGGTCGTCGAGTTCGCCCGTCACGTCGCCGGCATGGACGGCGCCAACTCGGCCGAGTTCGACCCAGAGACCCCCTTCCCGGTGGTCGACCTACTGCCCGAGCAGAAGGAAGTCTCCGACATGGGCGGGACGATGCGGCTCGGTGCGGACCCGGTGAAACTGCACGAGGGGACGCGGGCGCGCGAGATCTTCGGCGAGGCCGTGATCTACAAGCGCCACCGCCACCGTTACGAGGTCAACAACCAGCTGCGCCGCCGCCTCGAAGACGAGGGGCTCGTCTGCGGCGGAACCTCTCCCGACGAGCGTCTGGTCGAGATGGTCGAGCTGCCGGACCACCCGTTCTTCGTCGCCTCCCAGTACCACCCGGAGTTCAACTCCCGCCCGAACCGCCCGGAGCCGCTCTTCCGAGAGTTCGTCGGCGCCGCCGCGGCTCAGGCCGGCACCCGACCGTCCGACGGGGGCGAGATCGAGGTCGTCGCCGAGATCGGCTCAGAGTCGAGCGTCGAGACCGACGACGTCGGCGTCCGCCGCTCCGCCTGACCGTTCCCGGTTAGCCTTCTGCGCATGGAGGGCTCGCGATTGCATCGGCGGTTCGTCCGCTACTGCGAGGTCCGCAGCCCGACCGGTGAGGAGCGGGAGGTCGCCGACACGCTTGCCGCCGAGCTGCGCGGAATGGGCCTCGAGGTGGCCGAGGACGAGGCCGCCGAGGCGGCGCAGGCCGGTGCCGGCAACCTGATCGCCCGCTCGGCGGGGACGGGGGATGGCTGGCTGATGTTCTGTGCCCATATGGACACCGTTCCCCACAAGGGGCGGGTCGAGGTGGTCGACGACGGAGGCGTCTTCCGCAGCCGCGGCGACACGATCCTCGGCGCCGACAACAAGGCGGCGGTGGCCGTCTTCATGGAGCTGCTCGCCCGCCACGTCGAAAACCCGGCGGCAGCCGGTATCGAGCTGGTGCTGACTGTCGCAGAGGAGCAGGGACTGCGGGGGGCCAAAGCGTTTGACACCTCGCAGCTGCGCTCGCGGGCCGGCTTCGTCCTCGACCACGCGGGGGCGGTTGGCGAGGTGATCGTGACGACGCCGACGCAGCAGAAGATCCTCGCCGACTTCATCGGGGTGGAGGCGCACGCGGGGATCCGGCCCGAGGATGGCAGCAACGCGATCGCGGCTGCCTCGGCGGCGATCTCGCGGATGGAGCTGGGACGGCTCGACGAGGAGACGACGGCGAACGTCGGCCTGATCTCAGGCGGCACCTCGGGAAACGTCATCCCCGGCCACTGCGCGATCCATGCCGAGGCTCGCAGCCTCGAGACCGAGCGGGCGGCGGAGGTCGCGGGCAAGATCGCCGACGCCTGCGCCTGGGGCGCAAGCGAGTACGGCTGCGACGTCGACGTGCGGATCGAAGAGCTGTTCCGCGGCTACAAGGTGCCGAAAGAGTCAGTGGCCCTGGCGCTGGCCGAAGCAGGCCTGCGCGGGGCTGTACTCGAGCCCAAGCGGGTCGCGATCGGTGGCGGCAGCGACGCCAACGTCTTCCGCCGCGACGGCTTCGACTGCGTCCTCCTCTCCAACGGCACCTCCGACGTCCACACCTCCGAGGAGCGGGTGCCGGCCAGCGCGCTCGACAAGATGCTCGAGGTCTGCGAGCAGATCGTCGCCACGGCAGCCGATCCTCCGGCGAGCGAATAAGTGGCCGGGCGCCTGAAGCTGCGCCGCGGCCTCGTCGTCTCGGCGCAGCCACTCGAAGTCGAGGTCGAGGGGGAACGCCGCCGCGCCTGGGCCGACGAGGCGCTGCTGGGCGAGATGCGCGAAGGCGACGAGGTCGTCGTCAACACCTCGGCCCTCGACCTCAGCCTCGGCTCAGGCGGCTTCGACGTGGTCCACGTCAACCTCACCCGCGGCCTCGAAGGCGGGGGAGATGGCGACGCCCACGTGATGAAGCTGAACTACACCTCCCTCCAGCACCCAGTCCACCCCGTCGAGCGCCCCAACTCGTGGTTCGAAACGCACGACATAGGTGCAAAAGGAACCACGCGATTGGCGTCCGTGGCCGTCTTGCCGCTACATGGCCACCTGGCGCCGGCCGCTTGGGCGGCGGCGCAGGCGGCGCCCGGCCTCCGGGTCGGCTACGTGCAGACGGGAGGAGGCGCGCTTCCGGGTTCCTTTTCCCGCGACGTCAAGCTGCTGCGCCAGCGCAAGCTCCTCGCAGGCCACGTCACCACCGCCCCGAGCCATGGAGGAGAACACGAGTCCCTCAGCACCGTCGGCGCCCTCGACGCCGCCGCGACCGACCTCGACTGGGATGCCATCCTCATCGGCCCCGGCCCGGGAATAATCGGCTCCGACACCGCCTTCGGCCACGGCGGCATGACGGCCCTGGACAACGCCCACGCCGCCCTCAGCCTCAACCTCCCAACCCTGATCTCACCGAGGTTGTCCAGCAGCGACCCCCGCCCCCGCCACCAAGGCCTGAGCCACCACACCCGCACCGTCCTCCAGCTCCTCCTGGCCCAGGTGACCGTCGCGATCCCCGAGGAAGAGCCTGAGATAGCCGCGGCCCTAGAACCTTTCGACCACCACCTAGAGCAAGTCCCTGTGGACCTAAAGGGCTATGCCGCAGCCAATCTGCCCGCCTCGACGATGGGCCGCTCCCTGCAAGACGACCCGCTGTTTTTCGCGGCCGCGCTCGCGTCAGGAACTCATCTCGCGCGGGTGGCACGGTAGGGGGGACCATCTCCTGGTAGTTCAGGAGATGGTGGGTCCCCTGCCGTGACAGGACCCGCGCGCCGACCGCACGGTCCCTTGCGCCTCAAGGACTGCCCCTAGACGAAGCGAACCTCCCGTCATGGCAGTCGCGATCAAACCCCAGTCGCCCGCCGCCGCGGCAAAACCCGGCGCCGACAAACGCTTCGAGTCCCTAGTCCTCGACTTCCTCTCCTACCTGGAGCTGGAGCGAGGCCTCTCCCGCAACACTCTCAACGCCTACCGCACTGACCTGCTCCAGTACGGCGAATACCTCTCGGCCCAGGATCGCGACGCGCTGGAGGCCAGCGCAGCCGACGTCGCCGACTTCCTTGCCGAGTTGGCCACGGGGGAGAGCCGGCCGGCCTGCTCGGCGGCGACGATCCACCGTAAGGCCGCCTGCCTGCGCTCCTTCTACAAGCACCTGCGGCGCGACGAGCTGATCGGCGACGATCCGACGGCGGCGCTGACGGCGCCGCGGCGCTCGAAGAAGCTGCCGCACGTCCTCAACTACTCCGAGGTGCAGAAGCTGCTCGCCTCGCCGAAGGGAAGCGAGCCGACGGCGCTACGCGATCGCGCCCTGCTCGAGGTGATGTACGCGTGCGGCTTGCGCGCTTCGGAGACGATCGGGCTGGAGCTCGGAGACGTCGACCTGCGCGAGGGTGTCCTGCGCGCCCGCGGCAAGGGCTCGAAGGAGCGGATCGTGCCGCTCGGGCGGCAGGCGATCGCGGCGATCAACGGCTACCTACGCGGCGGCCGGCCGAAGCTGGTCGGAGAGCGCCAGGAGGCGCACCTCTTCGTCAACTTCCGGGGCGGCCCGCTGACCCGCCAGGGTCTGTACAAGATCGTCCAGCGCCACGCCCGCGACGCCGGTCTCGCCGGCAAGATGAGCCCGCACACCCTGCGCCACAGCTTCGCCACCCACCTGCTCGCCGGCGGCTGCGACCTCCGCGCCGTCCAGGAGATGCTCGGTCACGCTGACATCTCGACCACGCAGATGTACACCCACCTCTCCGGCGATCGCCTCAAGGAGGTCTACTTCAGCGCCCACCCCCGCGCCAGCGACTGAATCCCAGGGGGGTGTCTGACTTCAAGGGGCCTATATGACCCCTCAAATCAGACACGTCATGCGGTAGAACGGGTTGATGCCCGAGTTGCCCGAGGTGGAGACCGTCGTCAGGCAGCTGGAGCCGGAGGTCGAGGGGCGGAGGATCGAGCGGCTGGAGGTGCTGGACCCGCGCTGGTCACGGCCGCTCCCGCCGGAGCAGTTGGGCGATGCCGTCGGCGGCAGCACGATCGAACGGCTGGGCCGGCGCGGCAAGTACATACTCATGCACCTCGACGGCGAGCGGACGCTGGTCATGCACCTGCGGATGACCGGCAACCTGATTCTCCGCGAGGGCGAGGAGATGTTGGATCCCTCGGAAGGGCGGCGCCTGTACGAGGGCGAGCGCTCGACCGAGGAGCGGCACCTGCGGGCCCGCTTCGTTCTCGAAGACGGCCGCGAGCTCTGGTTCACCGACCCGCGGCGGTTCGGCGAGGCTTTCCTGATCGAGGACGCCCGGCTGCAGGAGCGGTTCGCGAAGCTGGGCGTCGAGCCGCTCTCACCTGAGTTCACGGCGCAAGCCCTCGGTGAGATGGCGGCGGGGCGGAAAGTTCCGCTGAAGTCATTTCTGCTCGACCAGTCCGGCGTCGCCGGCGTCGGCAACATCTACGCCGACGAGGCGCTCTTCCGGGCCGAGCTGCACCCGCTCTCGCCCGCCGGCTCGATGAAGCCGCAGCACCTCGAGGCCCTGCGGGAGGGGGTGGTGGCGGCGCTGGAGGCCGGGATCGAAGCCGGCGGCTCGTCGATCGACGACTACCGGGACGCGCGAGGGGAGAAGGGGACGATGCAGAACGAGTTCCTCGTCCACACCCGCGAGGGGGAGGAATGCCCCCGCTGCGGGAGCACGATCGTCCGCCTCGTAGTCGGCGGCCGCTCGACCTACTTCTGCCCGAGTTGCCAGGTGAAACTCCGGAAGCGTCCGAAGCGCCGGGCAAAATGAAAACGTGGCCGGAACTACGGTCAAGACGGAGGCGGTGGTGCTGCGGAGCATTCGCTACGGCGAGGCCGACCGCATCCTCCACCTCTACTCCAAGACCCGCGGGCGGATCGGGGCTATCGCCAAGGGGGCGCGCAAACCCCGGTCTCGCTTCGGCGGGCGCTTGGAGCCGTTCTTCCGGCTCGACCTGATCCTCCACGAAGGCCGCGGCGACCTGATGACCGTTACCAGCGCCACCACCGTCGACGGCTACCCGCGCCTGCGCTCCTCCGGCGCCGCCCTCACCGCCGGTGCCCGCGCCTGCGATGCCGTCCTGCGCCTGCTCGACTCGGCCGAGCCGAACCCGCCCGCCTACAACCTCCTCTGCCGCTACCTCTCGCTGCTCGACGATCCGGCCGCGTCGCGGGCAACGGAGCTCGAGACGGCTCTCGCCTTTCGGCTCAAGCTCGCGCTCGTCGCCGGCTTTGCGCCCGAGCTCGCTTCCTGCGCCCACTGCGGCGAGGCCGAGCACCTGGTCGGCTTCTCCGGCGCCGCCGGCGGGGTTGTCTGCGCCGGCTGCGAAGCGGGCTCGTTCCCGCTCAGCGAGGAGGCGCACCGGTTCATGGTCGCGGGGCTGGCGAATCCGCTCAGCGAGGCGCCGGAGGCCGAGCCGCGTGCGCTTCGTCTCGTCGAGCGCGCAGTTGGCGAGACTTTGGAGCACCACGCGCATGTGCAGCTGCGCGCCGCGGCTTAGACTCGGCGAGTGCCCCTCACCGTCACCTTCGAGGATCGGATCACCGCGCTGGAGGATGAGTTCCTCTCGCCGCAGGCGACCCGGTCCTATCCGGCGCAGCGGCAGCGCGAGGAGCCCGACAGCCCGTTGCGCACGCCGTTTCAGCGCGATCGCGATCGCATCGTCCACTCGAAGTCGTTCCGGCGGCTGAAGCACAAGACCCAGGTCTTCGTCGCCCCAGAGGGTGACCATTACCGCACGCGCCTGACCCATACGCTGGAGGCCTGCGGGATCGCCCGCACCGTGGCGCGGGCCCTGCGCCTCAACGAGGACCTGACGGAGGCGATCGGGCTCGGCCACGACCTCGGCCACCCGCCTTTCGGCCACGCCGGCGAGGAGACGCTCGACGAGGCCCTGCGCGAGCACTGCGGGGCCGGCTTCCGCCACAACGAGCATTCGCTGCGGGTCGTCGACGTGCTCGAGCGCGACGGCGAGGGGCTCAACCTGACCGAGCAGGTGCGCGACGGCATCCTCAACCACACCGGCTCGCGCAAGCCGGCGACGTTGGAGGGGCAGATCGTCAAGATCGTCGACCGCGTCGCCTACATCAATCACGACATCGACGACGCCCTGCGCGCCGGCATCCTGCGCCAGGAGGACCTGCCTGCCGACGAGATCGAGTTGCTGGGGCCGACCGGCTCGCAGCGGATCGACACGCTGGTCCGCGACATCGTCGATCACTCCGAGGGCGAGGACGAGATCCGCCAGGGGCGCGAGGTCGGCGGAGCGATGCTGCGCCTGCGCAAGTTCATGTTCGACCGCGTCTACCTCGGGCCTGAGGCGCGCAGCGAGCACGAGCGCGTTCAGCGGACGATGCGCGGCCTCTTCGCCCACTACCTCGCCAACACGAAGGAGATCCCGGCCCTCGATCCCTCGGCGAGCGATTGCCAGCGCGTCGCCGACTACATAGCCGGTATGACCGACCGCTTCTGTATCGCCAAGTTCACCGAGCTGACCGTGCCGGAAGAGTCTCGATTCTGATGGCGCTGATCTCGAACGAGAGCCTGGAACGGGTGAAGGCGGCGGCTGACATCGTCGAGGTCGTCTCCGCCCACACCGACCTGCGGCGCCAGGGTGCCCGCTACGTCGGGCTCTGCCCGTTCCACGAGGAGCGGACGCCGTCGTTCTCGGTGGAGCCGACGGAAAAGCTCTATCACTGCTTCGGCTGCGGCGTCGGCGGCGACGTGATCAAGTTCGTCGAGGAAAAGGAGGGGCTCGGCTTCACCGAGGCGGTCGAGGTGCTGGCTGACCGCTATGGGGTCGAGCTCGAGCGCGAGCAGGAGGACCCGCGGGCGGAGGCCAAGCGGCAGCACCGCCGCCGCCTCGAGCAGCTGCTCGAACGTTCCGCCGCCTTCTACTCCAACTACTTCTGGGAGTCCGAGGAGGCCGGCAAGGCGCGCGATTACCTGGCCCGGCGGGGGCTGCGGGAGGAGGTGCTGCGCGGCTTCGGCGTCGGCTTCGCCCCCAGCGCCTGGGACAAGATCCTCGTCCGCGGCCAGCAGGCGGGTTTCAGCGTCGAAGAGCTGCGCGCGGTCGGGCTGGTCCAGCGCGGCCGCAGCGGCGGCGACTACGACCGCTTCCGCGAGCGGATCATGTTCCCGATCCGCGACCGCCGTGGCCGCGTCCTCGGCTTCGGGGGCCGGGCGATGCGCTCCGACCAGGGCGCCAAGTACGTCAACACCGCCGAGACCGACTTCTTCCACAAGAGCCAGATCCTCTACGGCGTCGACCGGGCCAAAGCGGCGATCGCCAAAGCCGGCCGCGCCGTCGTGGTCGAGGGCTACACCGACGTCCTCGCCCTGCATCAGGCGGGGGTCGAGGAGGCGGTCGGGGTGATGGGGACGGCGATCACTCCCGATCAGGTCGGGGCGCTCTCGGGGATGGTCGAGGAGGTCGTGCTCGCGCTCGATGCCGACTCCGCCGGGCAGGACGCGATGTTGCGCGCCCAGCGGGTGGCCGCCGGGCGCCGGATGCGGCTGCGGGTGGCGGCGATGCCGGCCGGCGAGGACCCGGCCGAGATGATGGCCGCGGACGGGGGGCCGGAGCGCTTCCGCGAGCTGATGGAACGCGCCGAGGAGCTGACCGCCTTCCAGGTGCGCCTGGTCCTCGAGCGCACCGACGCCTCCGACCCCGTTGCCCGCGACCGCGCTCTGACCAACGAGTTGATCCCGATTCTCGCGGGCATGGACGACAGCCAGGAAGCGCTGCAAGACGAGCTGGAACGGCGGGTGGCCGATCGCCTGGAGATCGACCCTCCGCGACTGGCGGCGCGGGTGGTCGCGGGGACTCCGGCCAGCGGTGGCCGGCAGGATCCCGGCCCGGAATCCCGCGCCCCGGCGCAGGCCCAGCCGCCGCGCCGTCCCACCGAGCTGACCTCGCGCGAACGACGCGAGCGAGCGCTGCTGGCGATGTGCATCGCGCTCCCGGACGAGGGCAAGGAGTACCTGTCGCGCCTCACCGAGGCCCACCTCTCGCCAACCGGCCTGCACGCCACGGCCTGGCTGCGCGAGCACCCGCAGGACCCGGCGTCGAACCTCCCGCACGACGATGGCGACCTCGCCGGCCTGATCGCCGAACTCGTGATCATGTCCCGCGAGGAGCCCGCCTCTCACGAAGCGATGGAGCTCAACTTCCTTCTCCTCGACCAGCGCCGCCTCGAGGACGAAATCGCCGCCGCCGGCGAGCGCGGCGACTACGAGCGCCGCGCCGCCCTCAGCCGCGAACGCGCCGCCCTGGTCCAGCGAATCGCCCACGCGGAGCGGGTCGGGAGCTGAGTCGGTAAATTCCGAGCGGTCCGGGCTAGCGCCCGGCAAGCGGTCCGGGGTAGCTCAATCGGCAGAGCATTCGACTGTTAATCGAAGGGTTGTGGGTTCGAGTCCCACCCCCGGAGCTTTCTTAGGCGGTAGCCAGGTTCTCTAGCGCTAGGCGCTCGACCAGCTCCGCTCCTCGGGCGGCGCCGTCGTTCTCGCGCCCCCAGGCCGCGATCTCCCGCGCTGTCGCCGCGAAGCCCGGTTCGTGGAGCAACCGCCGCGCCGCCCACCTCAGCGGCGCCGGCCGGCAGAGGCGCCAGGGGAGGGAGAGGCCGGCGCCGGCCCAGGCGACGCGCATCGCGGTCTCGCTCATGTCGCCGATGATCGGGCAGATGAGGACGGGGGTCCCGGCGCCGAGGGCGCGGGCGACGGTGCCGTGGCCGCCGTGGGAGACGACCAGGGAGGCGGCGGGCATCAGCTGGCTGTAGCTGAGCCATTCGACCAAGGCTGCGTTGGGGGGTACTTCAATCGGGCGCTGGGGTGCGACGCGGTTGGTCGTCGCCACCACCCGCACGGGCTCGTCGGCCAGCGCCGCCAGCGCGGTGCGGACCAGGTGGTTTGCGGAATCGTGGGCGGTGCTGGGCGCCACCAGGACCAGCGGAGCGTCTCCGGGTGGCAGCTCGATCTCGGGATGTGGGAGCTCGAAGGTCATCGGCCCGGTGATCTCGACGCCCGGCGGCCACTGGCGCGGGTACTCGAGCTGGGGGTAGGTGGCGACCAGCGCGAGGTCGGGGCTGATGCCGCCGTGGAAGCGGTCGATCGGCGGCAGACCCAGTCGCTGACGCTGGATGTTGAGGTCGCGGCGTCCCTGTTCAAGCCCTACTCGCAGCGCCTTCTCGTGGCCGTAGCGCCAGACCCGGCGGCCGAGACCGGTGCGCGGCGGTCGCAGCCCGATCGCGAAAAACGGGTTGCCCGGCTCGACCACGGGATAGATGTGGGGGATCAGCGTTGCCAGCGGGATTCCGGCGCGCTCGGCCGCCAGGGTGGGGGCGAGGGTGAGGATGTCGCTGACGACGACGTGGGGCTTGAAGTCTTCGAGCAGCGGTAACAGTGCCTTGGCCGCCTCGGCTGCGTGCTGCCCCGCCTCGGAGTCCGGGTCCGGAGGCGGGAACATCCGGTATTCCTCGGCGGCGGCGAAGCCAAGGCCCTCGCCCTCGACCGCCGCCCGCCGCTCCTCCCAGGTCTCGATCACGACCTCGTGGCCGCGCCCCGCCAGTGCTCTGCCCAGGGCGATCGCCGGAAAGACGTGACCCGCGTCGCCAAACGCGGCGACGAGGATTCTCAACGCGGCCGTCAGGGCGTGTCTAGGCTCTCGCCGGGGCGGGTGAAGACCATCTCGGGGATGTGGCAGTTCCTCGAAGTCCGCAGCAGGAAGCGCACCGCCTCGCCGAGGTCCTCCGGCCGGATCATCTCCTCGGGCGGGATCTGGCCCTGGACGAACTCGGTCATCGGCGTCTCGACGAATCCCGGCGCCAGCGCCGTGCACTGGATCCCCGCGTTGCCGGCCTCGCGATGGGTCGACTGGGTGAAGTTGATCACCGCCGCCTTGGTCGCCGCGTAGATCGAGAGCCAGGCCTGCCCGCCTTTGCCGGCGATCGAGGCGGTGTTGACGATCAGCGCCTTGCCGTGCTCGGCGCCGGCCTCGCGCAGCATCGGCAGGCCCTCGCGGGTGCCGAGGATCAGCGCTCGCAGGTTGACCGCGAGCTGCATGTCGAGGTGCTTGGTCTGGATCTGCTCCATCGGCGCGCCGATCCCGACGCCGGCGTTGTTGACGAGCACGTCGAGGCGACCGTACTTCTGCCGGTGCGCGGCGAAGATGGCGACGACGTGGTCCTCCTCGGCCATGTTGGC
>Ga0190273_10000820_pt1 | contig 11277 bp, 12 predicted proteins | sample Popmic504IS_FD_134513 | JGI IMG/M metagenome (GOLD analysis project Ga0190273, IMG submission 134513) | Populus adjacent soil microbial communities from riparian zone of Shoshone River, Wyoming, USA - 504 IS | ecosystem: Environmental > Terrestrial > Soil > Riparian zone > Trees stand | place...
CACCGAAACCTTTAACCTTGTTAGCTGGGAATACATGCACATCGCATTAGGCACTGTAGCCAACAAAACCGGACTTGTGGCAGGCAGCAACCTCGCGGGAGGAAAAGCAACCTTCCCCGGTGTAGTGGGGACGGCAGCGTGCAAGCTTTGTAAATATGAAGTAGCACGTACGGGCCTGCTGGAAAAAGACCTGAAGCGGTTGGGCAAGGAATATGTCACCACTAAAATTGAAAGCAAGACGCGTGCGGGATACTATCCCGGTGCTAAAGACATCACGGTAAAACTTTTGGCAGAGAAAAAGACGGGACGCTTGCTTGGCGCACAGATCATAGGTGAAGAAGATGCCGCAAAGCGCATTGACGTATTGGCTACCGCCTTAACCCACAACCTTACCCTGCAGAACATCATTGATCTGGACCTATCCTACGCCCCGCCCTTCTCATTAGTATGGGACCCGGTGCAGGCAGCAGCGCGCAAGCTCATTAACGAAATATAATAGAAAGAGGCGCATAAAGCGCCTCTTTCAGTAAAACCTATGTAATTACTGTTTGTTGAAATTCAGGATGCCTTCCTGCAGCCATGCTTTGTATTCTTCAATGTCCGGGGTATATGCTACAGGTTCATTTAAATTTTTCTCATCAGGTCCCATCAGCACATAAAATGGCCTGGCATTCGAGTTATATCGCCCTGTCTGAAAATCACTCCATTTTTTACCAACAGTAGTTATTTTCCTGCCTGAATATTTTGACACAAAGTGTTCTTTCTCAGGAAGATCTCTCTGCTCATCGCCATAGAGGGATATCAGCACAACGTCGTTTTTAAGGATACGAAGTATTTCAGGGTCTACCCATACATGCTCCTCCATATTCCTGCAGTTTGTGCACACCCTTCCTGTAAAATCAAGCAAAACAGGTTTTCCGGCTTCCTTGGCATAAGCTAATCCTTTTTCATACTCCTCAAAAGCAACTATTCCATGCACAATAACCTTAGCACCGTCGGGCAGTTTCTCTGTGCTGCCTGTTCCCCCGCCTGAGCCCCTAAAGCCTAAAGGCGCCTCACTGTAATCCAACGGAGGAGTTACACCACTTAATAGTTTTAAAGGCGCACCCCATAATCCGGGTACCAGATATATAGTAAAGGCCAGCGTTAAAACACCAAATAACATCCTTCCAACAGATAAGAAAGGCACGGGCGAATCATGGGGCATTGAAAATTTGCCAAATAAATACAGGGTAAGGATTGCAAAAACACCTATCCATATTGCCAGGAATACTTCGCGATTAAGAACATGCCATTGTAAAACCAGATCTGCATTCGATAAAAATTTAAATGCGAGCGCTAATTCTATGAAGCCAAATACAACTTTTACCGTATTAAGCCAGCCGCCTGATTTTGGCATGTTCTTCATGAGGCTGGGAAACAATGCAAAAACCATAAATGGAAGGGCAAGCCCAAGGACAAAACCAAACATACCCAATGATAGAAGCACAGCTCCTCCGTCAGAGGAAAGCACAGTGCCAAATACGAAACTTAATACAGGACCGGTACAGGAAAAAGACACCAATATAAGGGTCAAAGCCATAAAAAACACTCCTGCAAGCCCTCCCAAACCTGAAGCACTATCCGCCTTATTGGCCCATCTGCTTGGCATGGTAATCTCAAAAGCACCAAAGAATGAAATCGCGAAGATTACGAATACCGCAAAGAAGAAGAGGTTAAGGTAAACGTTTGTAGAAATATCGGCGAAAATGTTATTATCTATTCCCTCAAACAGGTGAAAGGGTACCGATAGCAAAACGTAAATACCAATTATACACAGTCCGTAAAATATAGCGCTAAACTTCCCTTTGGACTTGTTATCATTTTGCTTGAGGAAAAAACTAACGGTCATTGGTATCATCGGGAATACGCAAGGCGTAAAGGTTACCCCTATACCGGCCAGGAGCGTTAGCCAGAATATCTTCCAGGGGCTTGCTTCTTCTTCCACAGCTTTCGCTTTTGCGGCAATTGCTTTGGTGTCTGATGTTTTGACGGGAGCCTTTATCTCCTCAAATATTTTTACCTCTTTAGAAGTTAGCGTTTTAGTATTGAATTCGAAAAAATTAGTCCCCTGTATACAACTCTCTTTACAAACCTGGTAATCCAGCTGCGCCTGGATAATTTCATTACCGGGATTGGTGATTTTAATAGTATGCCTTAGTGTGGCCTTATTATCCCAAAAAGTTTCGTCGACACCAAACGTTTCATTGAACTTAACTATCGTTGGGCTTTCTTCAGCATTTTTAGCGGGTTCATAATTGCCCTTACTATTATTAAAAGTGATAACCATGGGCAGTGATCCATCCTCCGATGAAAACTGTGAGTACATGTGCCAATGGTCTTCTATAACCGCATCAAAAACAAGGACATATTCGGTATCGCTTTTTTTCTCAATTTTGGAGGTCCATTTTACCGGCTCCTGCACCTGGGCGTGTGACGCTAAGAAAGCGAATAAGAAAAAGAAAATATAAGTGAGCTTTTTCATCTTTAGAGGACTTCTATTTTTAGTATTTGTGTTGTTGTAGTTTCGATTTTAAACCGGTGGTCGGCACGTTTTCCAATGATCCATGCAATGTCATTTTCACTGCATAACAGCCAGGCATCTTCCTTTTCGCTAAGGGAGAACTTCTCATCCTTAAAATATTTAGATACTTTTTTCTTCTGCCCATTCATGCCGAGAGGGTAAAAATTATCCCCTTCCTGCCATTTTCTTACAAATAACGGAAATTTTAGCTTTTGCGCGTCGAGATATACCACATTGCTTTCCGAAGTTTTAAAAACTTTATCAACATTAGTTAGACGCAGCTTTAGGGGAATATTCATTTCCTCCTGCCCTTCTTGTATTTCGTACCCCTGTGTATCTGATTCTTTTACAGGTTCCAATATAAGCGCCTCACGGTCCTTTAGCAGCCTGAAATGCGGCGTGAGCACCTGTTTTCCTGACTGCGAGTCGGACAGCGCGTAGATGTCATCCCACGCGGTGAAACCATACGGGCTGAGCCATTGGTAAAGGTACGCCCGGTAATTCGGCAAACGTTTCAGTTCGGAAATGTTGATGCGTTTTTGTCCTTCGTTTTCGGTAACGACCTGCTTATAAACCAGCCCCGATGCGTCACTGACCATCGACTGTGCCTGCTGCAGGTGTAAGAGCGTATCGGCAAAAGATTCCATGAAGGATGGGTTGAGCGATTTCAGTATGGGAACTACGTCGTGCCTCAGCTTATTACGCAGGTATTTGTCTGAGGCGTTGCTGCTGTCTTCTCGCCAGGCAATACTATTCTCTTTGGCGTAGGCCACAATTTCGCTTCGGGTAAAGGGCAGTAACGGACGTACTACTTTATCATTCTGCTGCGGAATTCCGGTAAGTCCCTCTACCCCTGTTCCCCTTGTAAAATTGATCAGGAATGTTTCCAGGCTGTCGTCTAGGTGGTGTGCGGTAAGTACGTAATCTAAATTGTTTTGTTCAAGCACTTGGTGGAACCAAATGTACCTGAGCTGCCTTGCCGCCACCTGGATGGATAGTTTATTGTCGGCCGCGAAAAGCGCTGTATCAAAATGGGTTATAAAAATTGGGATGTTGTTTTTGCCGGCGTAATCAGCAATGAAATTTTCGTCACCATTGCTCTCCTCTCCCCTCAGATTGAAGTTGCAATGCGCTATGGAAATATCGAAATTTAATTGTTTCAGAAGGTTCGCCAAAACCATGCTATCAAGGCCGCCGCTGCAAGCAACGAGTAGTTTTTTATCCGTAAGAAACGGTAAATTTTTATTGATGTGTTGTTCAACTTTCGTCAGCATTCGCAAAGATAACAAATATTACTGTACCCCATCCTCAAGTACCCGACGCATCGCGTGCCCCTTCAACAAGCATTCTTCATACTCTTTTTCAGGATCAGACAATGATGTTATAGCGCTGCCGACAGAGAACGATACATACTGATGATCTTCGTTATAAAGAATGCTGCGGATAACCACATTGAAATCGAAGTCGCCATCAGGGGTAAAATAGCCTACCGCGCCGCTGTAGAGTCCGCGACGGGATTCTTCCAGTTTTTCGATGATCTGCATGGCTGATATCTTTGGCGCACCGGTCATGCTCCCCATAGGATAAGAAGCCTTAATGATATCAACAGGGGAATATTGCGCATCGGCTTGTGAAACTACCGTCGAGATCAGGTGGTGTACCTGCTTAAAAGTGTAGGCGCCGCACAGTTCCTCTACTTCAACGCTCCCTTTTGCGGCCGTGCGTGAGAGGTCGTTGCGCACAAGGTCGACGATCATAATATTTTCAGAACGTTCTTTTTCATTGGCATACAATTCCTGCTTAATGGCATCGTCTTCTACAGCGTCGGTGCTTCGCCTAGCAGTGCCTTTAATGGGCTGGGTTATGATCTTATCCCCTTCTTTGCGCAGGTAGCGCTCGGGTGAGGCACACAGCAAGTATTGCTTTCCGTGCTTACAGAAAACGGCAAAAGGCGGTTCTGATATCGCGTTGAGGTTTTCAAATACACTAAGCGGATCAATGACAGCATCCTCCGAGTAAAACTCCATGCAGAAGTTGGCTTCATAAATGTCACCCCTGTGTATATGTTCCAGCATGCGGCCGACTTTTTCAAGGTAGGAGGTTTTAGGGATGCGCTGTAATATAGTTGGCGGTTGATGGTTGATGGTTGATGGAGATATAATCCGTAATTCGTAATTCGTAATTTCACTGATATCTTCGTCCAGCTCATCATCGCACATATGCAGGTACCGCACCTCAAGTTGGTTGCCCTTCAGCAGAAACAATTTCTTCGGTTGGAAAAAAAAGAGGTCGGCGAACCCCAGGCCGTCAAAATTCTGTGACTTAAGGTCTTCCGTATCGTTTTTAAGGTCGTAGGACAAGTAGCCAAAAATCCAGTCCTTCGTTGTTTGTTGGTAAACCTTCAGGTCGTCAAAGGCGTTGTGGTAGTCGGTTTTGATCGAGGTAAGCGCGTCTGCGGCCAGCACGGCGTCGTAAGATGAATATGCCCGGTTATAGCTGTTGCTGTCCAGATACACCACCTCGCGGAACTGCTGTGCCCATTGCAGCAGCTGTTTTTTAAACTCTGAAGGGTTTTGAAGGGAAATTGTAACTGAAGTTCTCAAAGCGTAATTGTAAGGTATAAAGATAGTGATTAAACCCTTCTGCCAATTTCCACTACCTCGAGGTTTTGGATCTTGTCGCCGTCTATTTCAAACCGCAGCATGGTGCGCACCTGGTGGAAGCCGCTCACGCCCGCCGCACCCGGATTCATGTGCAGGAGGTTCAGCTTTTGGTCGAACTGCACTTTCAGGATGTGCGAGTGCCCGCAGATGAACAGCTTGGGCGGGTTGGCCGTGATCTCTGTCCGCACCGCGGGATTGTACTTCCCCGGATAGCCGCCAATATGGGTGATCCAAACGTCTACGCCTTCGCAGAAAAACCTGTTATTGAGCGGGAACTCCATGCGGGCCTTGTCGCCGTCGATATTACCGTAAACAGCGCGAAGCGGCTTTTCCTTTTGGAGGGTATCAGTGACGGAAAGGTCGCCTATATCGCCGGCATGCCACACCTCGTCGGCCTGGCGCACGTATTTCAGAATCGTATCGTCCATGTGGTTGTGGGTATCGCTAAGGAGGAGTATCTTTTTCATTCGGAAAGTTGCAAAGAAGCAAAGTTACAAAGCGGAACGGGATTTGCTTAACTTTACATCTATGAAAAGCTTACTTATCATTTTCCTGCTGCTAATTTTTACACCTGTGCAGGCGCAGCTCCGCGACTTCGACTTCAGTTCATACACTTTGAATGAGGATAGTGATTACCAATCATTGCAAGCGGATGTGTTGAAAGTAGCCAATCTACTCCTCACTACACCCACGACCGCTAAAACAGTGGCCAGGGAACAGGCATCATTATTCTTATATAAATGGATGCAGGGCACGCCTGATTATACTTTTGGTACAGGGAGGATAAACATCATTCTTGGTGAAGACGTGCAGCTGGTGGGCATTGCGAGAGTTGCAGAAGTGAAATATGCTTTGGAGGATAAGGAGTCGGTGCGCAATAACCCGAACGCTACACTCGCGGTGTGGACAAGGATCGCGGAGTATGTAGCCAATCCTTCAAACAAGGTACAGCTGACGCCAAAGCTCAACGAGCTAATTGAGGCATATAAATCGGGACAGATGGCCGATTTTATAGCTCGGCACAAATAGCTTATGCAGAGAGCTACAGCTCCCTATCCTTGCCGTCAAACATGTATATCCAGACCATTCGCGAAAGCCTGAAGTTGTAAGTACTCAGCAGCAGGGACAGAAAGCCAATCAATACCACTATAGTTACAAAACTTTCTATGAATTGGTAAACGATCAGGAAAAAGACGATCATCTCTACCACCGTTAGCGCATAACTCACAAACATCGACCCGAAAAAGTAGCCCGGTTCCTTTTCATACTTATGGCCACAAACTGAGCAGTTCGTATTCATCCGTGGCATTTGCAAAAGGAAGGGGTTTCCCTTTTTTGCAAACACTTTACCTTTCTCACATTTGGGGCAACGCTCGGTGAATATTCCTGTAATAGCTGACATTTTATATTTTTCTACAAATTTACTCCACAAATGGCTAAGGGCATGATGGTTTTAAGGCTAATTTGTATAGATTTTTTGGATATCGGCTTTCCGGCCAGCATTACTTCTATAATCCACGAACCAAAATGGCCGACAGGGACATTTATATTTTTCGTTACACGAAAATTCCGTTTCGATACAAATGTGACTGCCAAAGTATTAAAATTTTGCTAAAACCGATATGTTGATTCCTTATATTCATTAATTTTCAGATATAATTTTACGAATTCGATATAAAATCCGTAAAAACAGCCCATCACTTTAAAAACTTTCTATTATGAAATTGGTTAATTTTTTCTCCCGGATGTTTAGCAACCCCGTTGCAATAGGGAACAGGTTTAATGCCGAAGTAGAATTGAACGAAGAAGAAGAATATGACATCTATGAAGATGAGCATGAATATCCTCTTTTTGTATAACGAACTTTAATAGTCAATATATAATAGCGCCCTTGCCCGGTGCTATACCCCGTGATCCCCATCCCCTTAAAGGAGGGGATTTTTTTTGCCCCACTGTCAATATCCTTCGTTTATCCCAAAGGAATTAACACTGTGCGAAAGATAACTGCGCTAAATTTTAATGAAAAGTTAAATGACTGCTAATCCCCGAAATTTTAAGACAACGTTAATAGACTGCCGGTTTTTCAATGGCTAATTTTGAAGTAGAATTACTACAGAGCCTAAAAATTAAAATTTAGCGACGATGGGACAAAATGGTGGAAATCATAATGCTAAGCAGGAAAAGGATGTCTTTAAAGGCTGTGAAAGCAATCCCGAATTATGCGCGAAAATAGATCCGTCAGGGACAGACCCTAACCGATATGAAACCGTTTCGCAAAGCCAGGTTGAGCATAATGACGATAATTATAGTAAGGACCCGAAAAATCATACCACTCCTTCTGAAAGGATGCTGAATCCGGATAGGGGAAATTAATAACCTTAAATCTAAAGCCATGATAAACTCAAACGACGATAACAAAGACAATAAGATTTCGCAGCAGGCCAGCCTTATTAACCAGAATGAGGGCGACGGGAATACAAAAAGGCATTACAACGACAAACATGAAAGCAATGTTCACCCGTTGAAGCCTAATTTTGAGAGAAGCAACCTGAACGCCGACCAGGAGAAACGGGCAGGAAGCGGCGGATCTTCGGAGACGATGAAAGGCGGACAGACAAACCAGGGAGGAAATAACTAGTAAATAATCATAAATAAAAAGTAATGAGTAACAAAAAATTGATCTTAGGTGTTGCAGCAGGAGTTGCAGCCTTAGCAGTTGTAGGAGTAATTGCAAAAAGAAGAGGGTACCTTGACAACCTTTCTAATAGCGAGTTTGGTACAAGCCTTAAAGACAAACTAAGCAGCGTAAAAGAAACTGCAAGGAAAAAATTTGACGAAGTAACTGGCCACAGCGAAAATGGCTCAAATTCAAATTCAGCGACTGCTTCTTCTAACGCTACCGGTACAGGTTCAAGCACAGGAGGCAAAAAAGGCGCTAACATGAATACAGGAAATGTTGGAGACATCAATCCTGCTACTACATAATCATATTTCCGATTATGAATTGTTAAAAACCTGCCGAAGAAATTCGGCAGGTTTTTTATTTTGTCACCGCAATCCGGAAAGCTCTCCCCAGTTCCTCTGAGAAGTCCTCCGCCAACCTATAATGAAGTCTTCTCCCAGCCCTCTCCGAAGGAGAGGACTGGGGGAGGGACTAAACTGTGTAATATTAAAGGGGGGGCTTCCATGCCCTATAAAACCTCCGCACTTACAAAACGAAAAACTCCGGCGTTGGCCGGAGTTTTGTATGTATTTGTTGTGTCTTATTTTATGAATTCAATTTTTTGTGCTTCTTCCAGATTAACACTGTCAAAAAAGCCCTGCTCGCTCATCCATTCATCGCTGAACACTTTACTCATGTAACGCGAACCATGATCGGGGAATATAAGCACTACATTGCTGTTCTCATCAAACTCGCCATTCTCGGCATATTGCTTAACACCCTGCAGTGTAGCTCCGCTGGTGTAGCCTACAAACAAGCCTTCCGATTTTGCAATATAACGTGCCGCATGGGCACTGTCTTCGTCGGTAACTTTTATGAATTGGTCTATCACATCAAAGTCGGTAGCGGTTGGGATAAGGTTCTTACCCAGCCCCTCTATCCTGTATGGGTAGATCTCTTCGCTGTCGAACTCCTTGGTTTCATGGTATTTTTTAAGTACGGAACCATAAGCATCTACACCGAAGATTTTTATTGCAGGATTTTTTTCTTTAAGGAAGCGTGCCGCACCAGAGATAGTTCCTCCTGTTCCGCTGCAGGCAACAAGGTGGGTTATCTGCCCGCCTGTCTGCTCCCATATTTCAGGGCCTGTAGACTTATAATGGGCATCTATGTTAAGGTCGTTAAAGTATTGGTTAATATAGACCGAACCTTTTATTTCTTCGTGAAGCCTTTTGGCAACACTGTAGTAAGAGCGGGAATCGTCTGCGGAAACATTTGCGGGGCACACATAAACTTTTGCGCCCATTGCACGAAGCATATCTATTTTATCGCGTGATGATTTAGAACTAACTGCAAGTACACAGTCATAACCTTTAATAATGCTAACCATTGCTACACTAAACCCTGTATTGCCGGATGTGGTTTCTATAATTGTATCTCCCGGCTTAAGGATGCCTCTTTTCTCGGCCTCCTCAATGATGTATAATGCTATCCTGTCTTTAGTGGAATGGCCCGGATTAAAAGCTTCTACTTTTGCGTAAAAATTTCCTTTTAAACCTTCTGTAACTTTATTGAGTTTAATGAGAGGTGTGTTCCCTATTAATTCCAATACATTATTATAGGCTTTTATTTCTTCTTTCATAAAAAATAAGTTAATCAAGGTAAAACCGTGTACAAAGTTTATGGCCCTCAAATCCTTGCAAATCTAACAAAAAAAATTTAAATTACTTTTGAATTCCTTCCAAATCTAATAAAAAACTATATTCCTTAGCAACCTCTTTGATAGCTTCAAATCGGCCCGACGCCCCTCCATGCCCTGCTTCCATATTGGTATCCAGGAATAAAAGGTTATTATCTGTTTTAGTAACCCTTAGTTTAGCTACCCATTTGGCCGGTTCCCAATACTGTACCTGCGAGTCGTGAAGGCCGGTTGTCACGAGCATATTCGGGTATTCCTGCGCTTTTACGTTATCATAAGGCGAATACGATTTCATATAATCGTAATATTCTTTCTCATTCGGGTTGCCCCACTCGTCATACTCTCCCGTAGTGAGCGGAATTGTATCGTCCAGCATAGTGGTAATAACATCTACAAACGGAACCTGCGCTATTACACCATTATACAATTCGGGCGCCATATTTACAATGGCTCCCATCAGCAAGCCCCCTGCGGAGCCCCCCTCGGCATACAGATGCTCTGGTGACGTGTATCCCTGGGCTATCACATATTTTGAACAATCAATAAAGTCAGTAAAAGTATTTTTCTTCTTAAGCAACTTTCCGTTCTCGTACCAGTCACGGCCCAAGTCTTCCCCGCCCCTTATGTGGGCTATTGCATAGATAAAACCCCTATCAAGCAGGCTAAGCCTTATGGAAGAGAAATAAGGCTCTATGGAAGCCCCATACGAGCCATAGGCATAAAGGAGCAATGGATTCTTACCGTCTTTTTTAATGCCTTTTCTGTAAATAACCGAAACAGGTATCTGCGTGCCATCCTGTGCAGTGGCCCATATCCTTTCCTCGGTGTAATTGTTCTTATCGAATTTGCCTCCCAGGACTTCCTGCTCTTTCAGCACAGTCTTCTGTTTGGTCATCATATTGAAGTCGATCACTGACGATGGTGTGGCCAGTGAATTATAGCTGTAGCGCAGCACATCGGTATTGAAATCTACGTTAGAGGTAGTTTCGGCCGAATAGGTTTCTATCTCAAAGGGCAGGTAATATTCAGCACTGCCATCCCACGGGCGTATCCTTATTTTGTTCAGCCCGTTTGAGCGTTCCGACACAACAAGGTAGTTCTTAAATATCTCGATATCTTCAAGCAAAGCGTCTTTACGGTGCGGAATCAGGTCGGTCCAATTCTCTTTGTCTGTCTTGTTTTCAGGCGTGGACATGAGCTTAAAGTTGGTCGCCTTATCCTTGTTGGTTACAATGTAAAATTTATCGCCATAATGAGAGATGCTGTACTCCAGGCCTCTTGTCCTTGGCTGGAACACTTTAAATTCGCCATCGGGTGTCTTTGCATCCAAAATCCTGAATTCTGATGTAAGTGTGCTTGATGAGCCTATAACAAGATACTCTTTGGATTTTTCTTTGTAGACAAAGGTATTGTAAGTATCGTCTTTTTCATGATAAATAAGCACGTCGTCTTTAGGCTGCGAGCCCAACTTGTGCCTGTAAATCTTATCAGAGCGCAGCGTAACCGCATCTTTCCTTGTATAGAATAATGTCTTGTTGTCTCCTGCCCATGTAGAACCTCCGGTTGTATTTTCAATTTTTACCGGAAGGATCTCGTTGGTCACCAAGTTCTTCACCTGTATGATATATTGCCTTCTGGAAACAGTGTCTGTTCCGAATGCCGCCCACTTATTATCTTCGCTGATGTTAAG
>Ga0190273_10000821_pt1 | contig 11261 bp, 8 predicted proteins | sample Popmic504IS_FD_134513 | JGI IMG/M metagenome (GOLD analysis project Ga0190273, IMG submission 134513) | Populus adjacent soil microbial communities from riparian zone of Shoshone River, Wyoming, USA - 504 IS | ecosystem: Environmental > Terrestrial > Soil > Riparian zone > Trees stand | place...
AAATGTGTAATAATTCTAGGGTTAGCGTAGGTAGATAAGATTCTACGGATATAGGCTACTCTACTAGCTAATAGTATTATCTTAGTATACTATATTAAAAAAAAATAAACTTATTTTTAAATATCTATATTAGTATAAATACTAGTCTAATCTCTTTATACGTTATATATATATACTTAGAATAAGCTAAATAATAATATATTTAGATTATAAAAGAAACGGAGTTAATGCGGTAGCTATATAGTAGTTTAAAGTTTAAATCCGAATCTCGGAGATGCGACTCTCCGAAAGAGGCATATAGTATAATTCAACCTTAGACGTATATAGGATAAGTTCAATTTTTATTACTTTTACCTATTTTTCTAATTCTAGTAACTATACTACTTCCTTATATGTAGTTAAACAACTAATAGTAGATAAAGTAGTTTCTATTTCGATATCTAGATTAGTATATTATTATAATTACTATATAAAGTTAGAATAGAACGTATTAGATTAGATTTTATCTAAGCAGAGTAGTGAATGCTTAATAAGCATTCTTTGAGGCAGGAAATCTGATATTCGCATAAGCTAATGTCTGTCACAAGGATGAGGGTCGCTTGAATTAGTGCAGATAAAAGTGATTGACTGCGAGAGCACAGGGGTATCCGCATCTCTCGTTTGACAGGCGAGCCTGGCCACATTACGTCGCACTGTCTGCACCTGTGGGAAGCAAAGTCCCACTATTTGACTACTTCTTCGCTTCGCGTGCATCTTAGCTTCGCCAAGTCTCGTGTTCTCGCTACGGCAAGCGAATGTCCACTCTCCATATACATGAAAAGGTACGCAGGATTCCACTGCTATTAAAAGAGACTCACACATGTAGGAGATTCGTGTAGGACTCAGCCATGATATGCCAGTTTAATGTGAGACAGCGCTTTAGTAGCTTGACTATTCCCAAACAAGATTGCCAGATTTCGCTCTTTGCTGAGCACAAATATTGGCAATACACTGGCGTTTGCCTAACCCAGCAGCCAGGACACAGATTACTCAACAGGCACGTCAGACGGAAAGTCGCTCCGATGAGTGTCTTGCCCAAAGTCGTAACATTCCACTTGAGTGGTTGAGCTGATCTACCATTTCGATAGTCTCACTTCGTCTGGTGACGTGAAAGGGCAGGGGTACGCATGTTTGTGATTGGTTTTTTGTCCGTAGGCGTTCGTGATGATGGTGGCGAAGTAGGCTTGGTCATTTCTAGTGACACCTATTTCGTTAGATCCAGACCTCGTTGTGGCTAAGGATGTAATCGATCTCAAGCATGTTGGTAGCCATCTACTTTGAACTGTCTAGCCTCCGAGAGCCACTTCTGTGATGAACACGAGCTTTGATCACGCAGAAGGCTTAACGGGAAATCATGTGCAGACTCAAATTTGAGTCTAGCCTTACCTAATGACTCTATGGAAATTGGAGTATTTGTACTGTAGATCCGCTCTTTGAAAGTTGCCTCTTGCCCTGGGCAGATCCAAGCCTCGAGTCCTCTGCTTTGATGAAAATGCTGCTCTCGAGATCACGATTGTTGGCATACCTTGCCATTACCATTGTTGCTTATCTAAAGATTGCAACAGCCGCATACCACCTTCAGGAAAACTACGAGGGTCTCAGCTTTTTCAGCAAGTTCAACTTCATCACAGTACGCATTTTCACTCTTCGATGACTATCTCTGAGGAGATACTAACGAGAAAGCGCATATAGTCCGACGATCCCACCCATGGCTTTGTCGAGTACGCAGCATGAAGTTTTTCTTCGAAATGACCAGTATTGACAAAAACATCTGCTAGTTATGTTGATGAAGCTGAAGCTCGTGATTTGGGCTTGATTTGGGAGACTGATAACCTTGTCTATATTGGGGTTGATCATAGTAATGTCATTGGCGCATGGTGCCGACGCGGTCGCCCTAGTGTGCGACTGGAGAGCAAAGCCACCTACACCCATGGGCTTATCATCGGTTCATTCTGGCACATGCCCGGGGGAGACTGCGGGACGTGGCCAGCTTTGTAAGTCTCTGAAATTCTTACTGATGAACGAAGAGAACGCAGCTGATTCTAAGTGTTGACTTCAAGCTGGACGTATGGTCCGGACTGGCCTTGCAGCGGTGAGATCGACATTATCGAGGGCGTGAACAAGCAAGCTACGAATATGATGGCGCTTCATACTTCATCCAATTGCAGTGTAGATGGATCGCAATCAGGTACTTGGGTTCATCATGATTGCTCACCAGCAACGCCCAACAACCAAGGCTGCGGGGTCCAGAGCAATACAGCCAACTCATTTGGAACACCGTTCAACGGAATTGGAGGTGGAGTTTATGCAACTCTGTGGAATTCCCGTGGGATTCAAATTTGGTTCTTCCCGCGTGACGATATCCCCAGCGACATTGCTGAGGGGAACCCGGAGCCTGAATCCTGGGGCATTCCGGAGGCGAATTTTTCAGGTTCATGTGATTTTGATTCTCACTTCAAAAACCATTGGATAGTAAGCTACCCAAAGTCATCGTTTTTTCCCTTCCAAATTCTTAGATGAAACAAATCTAACATTTAGTGTGATTGCAGACATTGGACGTCACGTTCTGTGGAGACTGGGCCGGCAATGACTATGTATGGGGACAGTCAGGATGGTAAGTGTCTTTCCATTTTCCCTTCTGTTCCTTAGAAATTCCGATGTATGTGGCATTATCTTGTCATACGTTGGCTGACCTCTGCGGTTTACGTTGAAGCTCTTCTTCGCAATGGCCTTCATGCAACTGCTATGTTGCAATGAACCCTTCCTTATTCATTAACACCTACTGGTTGGTAGAATCGATCAAAGTATATCAAGAAGTGACACGTAGTCATGTTGTTGAGTCGTCATCGGAAACCTTCACCTTGCAGACTCAGCCCGCTTTTGGCTAAGATTATATAATTCATATTGTGGCATCCTTCTGAACCTTTGGCTTCTCGAATTGACATGCTGGCTCGAGTTCTGTATTCACAAGCCTAAGAACAACAGCTGAATTAAGAATCTGCAATGGAGCAAGTCATGCCAGGTAGAAAATCAATTGAGCTCAACGACCGCTTCAAGACTGAAGGTGGCTACACATTCATTTACGCCTCCTAACAGTGACCGCTAACCGCATGCTGATTGGTTGTCTTCTCTCCAGCAAATACGGTTTTCAGCTGCGGCTGAATGTGGTGAAACAGCTCTAGTGGAGTCGTACCAAGGATCATCGCAGAGGGAATGGGAATGTCTCTAACATTGAGACAACCGTGCTTTCGATCATAGATGTCTGGGCACATGTATATCAGTTGATGCTTCCTTCTCATAAATGCATTCCAGTGCTAACTCATCAGTAGCTTGTGCCGTGGGAACAGGGATATGGGTAAGATACAATAAATCAACCAAATTGGCGTGTATGCTTCGCTTCCACAGGTATGCGATCGAATGGTATCGTGGTAACATGGCCTAGAATGGCATCGGTCAAAGATCAAAACAGGTCGCTGTCAGCGAAATACATCCTCTTGTTTCTGTCACAGTGGATAGATTTCACTCTACAGATGGCTCAACACTAGAGCAGACTGGCATGCATGAAGCAGAGCAAGAACCGGATTCGGACATAGATTCTAGTATGACGGACAATAATTGGCAATCTTCCGGGAGTGACTCAAGTGATGAGTCTGGCAATAACGGCATTTTCGGTCTCACGAACATCTCTGTGAGTCGTGACATGTGGCTAAAGGAGAAAGATGAGACTCGCGCATTGGCACGTATGGCCCAGCAACAGTTCTTGTTCGGACGCAGCCATTTCAGGAATTTTGCTCAACTGAATATCCTTAACCTCACACATCTCCGACATGTCTTGATAAAACTGGAGGCTGATCTGGAACCTCTAATTCGCGTTGAAATGGATCATGTGAGAGACGCTGGCGGGTTTTCTAACCACAAGCATGAATTGCTGGAAGAGAAGCTCGAGAAACTAAAACCGACACTTCGCAAATACAGTAAGTTGTAATTCCTCATTTCACACGCCATAGAGATCCACTCTAATGAGTACAAGACCAAGGACTGCAGGATTTTGATCGTACCCTCAATTTCCACCGTGCAACACAGAACGAATATTATCGAGTTAGTAAGTCGATTGTCAAGAAATTGCCAGGATATGTTTATGGTAGCTACCTGAATTCGGATGATACAGTTCAGCTCGGGGCAACAGAGCAAGTTGCCTTGGAACCATTGTGTGAGTACATCTAACAAGAGATGAGATGGTGTAGCGTCAATGGTGACGAGATGTCTTCTCTCTATCAGAAGAAACTGATGAGGAAGGAGTTTAAGCTGGAAAGTACGTATGAGACATTGAGGCCCAGTCAAGATATCCCCTGACTTTGCATTAGATGACGAGAGACTACCCAGTGAGGATAAGCTTGACCCAAAGAACATCTCGAGTAAGTCAAGACTTTATCACAAGTGGTAGTGGCCATATCAGCCGGACTTTCGCCAATGGTCCCTATGATTCTCTTAACACTAATTGAAGCCATCAGATACCGGCTCATTTTGGTCTCGGGTTGTGTAATGGCGTTTACGATCCTAATGGGGTTGGCCATTAGTGTGGAGAGTAAGGATCTTGTCAGTGCCACAGCAGGCTATACTGCCGTGCTAGCAGTGTATTTCGCCGTTGCAGGGAATTAAAGGAGACAACGGAGAAGGCGACCCAGAGAGAAAGTGTAATGTTCAACCCTTGACAAATTGGCATTCAAGCGGCTAATCATATCACTTATGCGAAACCCGCATGAGTTAGAAATGCTGGCTCGTTGCCAAAGTACGTATTCTAGAACACAAAACTGGTACTGTAACACTCCTTTCCTACCAAGTATTACGATACAATCTATTCCTGATGGTCCCCTGTCTCCGTTAGGCAGCCTCACCACCTTTGTTCAAGCTGGAATCAGGCCTCTGCTGACTCTCCACTTAGGCTGTTCATTCTCTGCTTACGTGCTTTCATTCTCACTATCCGTTAGCCTAATCACATGATGTCCGAACAGTTTGGCATTATTGTTCCCCCCCCCCATTAGATTTAGAGGCGATACTTTTGAGATTCAAGGGCACTGAGATGGGAACCCTCCGAACTTAGACACACGCGCGCGCCTCTCGCAAGGCTAACGCATAGATTCTTTGACCGCATAAGAACATTTGTTGCATAAGGACGTTGACTACATAGATTTTCTTACCTTCGAGTGTCAGATCTGGGCTCTTGACGATTCTATTGGTAGATACTGGTAGCAGTAGTGTAATTGAATAGAGTAGATTGCTTAGGCGACCAGACCACTGTTGATGGGAGGTCGCCATCTATATACTATAAAATACAAGGTGGCTGGAGTTGTACTACTTCTGTCAACTGGCTGCCTCTTTTGCCCCATATATTTCTAACCCCATATATTCTCTGGCTGGGTTCTCTGGCACGTCGCCACACTTCGAGCCCCGGGTTTCGTCTGTTGACAGTTCTACTAGCAGATACAACGGGGTAGGAATGAGTCCCCTATGTTACAGTTCAGCACCTAAAGTTACTAGACACTTCCTAAGGGCCTTCAAGACGGATCTGTAGAACTCTAGCGCACGAAAATTTTACCAGTCTCTGTCTCGCCATTCTGCCATTCCTTTATCACCTCCCCTCCCATTATCCCGTGCACATACGTTTCTCCAAGTAGTTCGTAACCTCCGCCAGAGCTGTGCTTCCTCATGATGAATGGCACCTCTGATCCGAAAACAACGACGATCCTGTCGCCACTTTCGGCACCTTTGGGAGCCAATCCAAAGTATCCTCTCTTAGTAATAAAGAACCGTCTTCCCAACGCATATTTTTCGAAGCCTGGCTCAAGAGTATCGGAAGGTACGATTCTGACTGTCCTCGCTAGAGAATCATCCAATTCCTTTCGAAATTGGTGATAATCAATCTTAGGGTCCTGTACACCTATGAAAACCTTAGGTATACACTTTCGTGATTGAGAAAGAGCTAATTTGTCCTCATATCTCCTAGTCTCCCAGTATGGATCAGCTACCACGCAGGGCAAATTGAACGGACGATGGTAAAGATCGAAAGGCTGCTGATGCCATGATGAGGCTAATTGATCAAATTTGGAAGCATAAATCCTGCAGTCCTCATCTGACCATTCGTCAGGTTGAAGATTCTCTTGCATCGCAATCCCTTTCATCTCAAATTCTAGTTCTTTCGAACCTAGCTCGCGTGCTTCAAGCTGTTTGCGAAGACAGTGATAGCCCATTAGGCTTACGTCTGCTGAAAAAATACGGCCAGTATTTGTGACAGTGACTGGCGAACGTCCTGGAATCCAAGATCTCGGGATCTCTGGAAGCCAATTCTCAAATTTCAGGCGATGCCTGATATCACAAATTGCACCGTGAGCGCCTAAACCAGTTGTTCGACCAGCAAAAAGGGTAAGCCAAAACGCTTCGATCACCTTTTTCCTGGATTGGTAGGGACCATTTTCAGTATTTCCCTGGAGAACACATTGCTTACAACGCCCAACAGAAACCATAAAATTTGTTGCATGCTCCCACTCTGCTTCGACCTCGTCCACAAAGGAATCGTGGATGATATCGATCGAATCCCACAACACTACCTGGAGACCCAAGGTTTTGTCACTGAGATTAATGTAAGCAATTGGATTCGTGCGGCCACCTGCTTGATATGGTACAGCAGTATGCATAGATGCGTGGACTAATCTTTCCATTGTTCTTTGCTTTGTAATGCGCTCAGTTTGGCGAATAACTTGGGGCTTTAAAGCTTCATCATTGTAGACATCAGGGTGGTGGATGTCACTGTTAGCGCTCGCATCTTGAATGAGGAATATTGTAGACTCTCCTGAATTAGCTCCGGTGCTGGTTGGTATTGAGATTTCGAATTTGTAGATACCACTGTCCGCAAGTTCTAAGTCCACCAACTCTCTGTACGTAGCCTTCAGGCGTTCCATGGAACCCCCTCGATACATGAAACTAATGCCCGATTTATGTTCTACTTTTGGACTTTCTTTACTCCCTGGTGAGGGAGGGTTGCTCCACCACGGTGCTTCAGTGCATATCGATGGCGTGAACCGAGGAAGTGGCGTTTCTGCGGAGGCAACTGACCAATCCGGAACCCAAGAGGGCAGATTCTCAATGGAGCGGGTACGACAGTGACGGAGGATATCCAACTCTGATCCACCACAGAGTGCATATCGGGCAAAGGAGGTATATACCTGAGATGTTGATGCTAGGTAGTCGGGTTGTATCTCGGTGGGAAGAGTATAGTCATGCCTAAACGTAATCCCTAAAAGAGCATAAATCTTATCTCTCGGGTCGGATGATTGGAATCTCCTGTAGGTCGACACCGCGTCTAGCATACCACCCTCGCTGCCATTTTTACAGCATTCGTCTTCCGCTTGTTTTCTCAGTTCTTCGAGCGTCAATATATTTTTGATATTTGGGAAGAATTGTCTCATATCATCCTTGTGCGCTTGCATTCGAGCCGTAGCTATTACCAGATTCATCCACATTATCTCATCGAGACCACATTTTACTCTTATTTTGTCCAGCTTATGGCCCATACCACCAAATTTCAATTCCTGTAGAATCCATATGCGTGACCACCAGCTTCGGCTTAGAAGGCTCTCAATGGCTGTAAGAGTGTTGCCAGTCAAGATGGGCATTTTGGCGTATGGAGAGCCTAGACCTAAATGTCTTAGCGTTCGTATTGCGATGTCGCTGTTGTGGGAGGCCGAGCCGAGCCAAATGGTGAGGCAAGATGCTGCGGAATAAACGGCGCTCATAAGCGGTATTTGCCGCCCTTTTTCATTTGGATCTGCCTGATTTATACAAACCGCATCGACCCAGAGAGTAACGCGTACGTTCTCTTCGCGACGGTGACGCAGGAATGATTCGAGACTAGTGGTGACAAAGTACGTTTTATCATCAACCAATATCGTTTTCGATAGTAGGGCGCCATCCCAAGAGTACGAGACTGCCTCGAAGTCGAGATTCGAGGGTCTTTGAAGATCAATGCAATCGAGGTGGCATCTGATCGCTGCTTCCCATGTGTCTGCTGGATCTAGGGTGAGGATCCGTATTTCATGTGGACCTACTGGTGTGACATCATAAATGAGATCCATAACAGCTGAGTGCTCTGCGTAGTCTAATTCTAGTAAAAGCGCTTGGTTATCTACAGATATCTGTCTGTATTCAAGTCTTACCACTGATTCGCTGGTACGAGCTTGAAAAGATTGAGTGCAAGTTTAAGTCGTCAACAAGTCCAGCGTCAAGATAGTCCAACTTCTACTTTTTCTCTAGTCAGAAAATCCAGTAGATATGTGCAAATGCAATTTCTAAGTTTTGATTAGAGAGTGCTGATAATGTGAATAAGACCTGCTGGGAAGTAGTGCGCTGCCAAGACTACCAAGCTTGCTTAAAGCAAGCGCTGGAGGCTGAAAAGTCGGAATAGGCCAGTCTCGTCTCTCGAGCATGCTCAGCCTCAGTTCAAGTTTCTCCTCGCGTAGCTTGCGTTAAAGCAGCAGCAACTCGGTTTGATGACCTAACTGGAACCGGGAAAGAAAAATTCTTATGTTCGATAATGGAGGTATGCTGTAGTAATTCTTGCTGGTGGCCTATCGATGTTACTCGTAGGTTGAACTTAATAAATCAGTCTATAGGGTCTTGCGGAACAGATCATGGTGCGGATTCTACTCCTTGCCTTGCGTTCGCTGTTCATTGTAGAAATAATGGTTGTTCCTCCTTTGATAGACCTAAGCATAACCGCTAGCATTAAACGCTTGCGAAGATATGGCTCGGTAATGTATACGGACCACCTAACGCCCAACGCCCAACGCCTAACCACGCGATCTTGTCCGCACCGTAAAGATTAACGTAGCTTTCTAAGTAATAGTCGTATATATATAAAAGTAGTGCCGTTAGAAAGCTCTAAGCTTAAGGATTAAGAGAAGTAAGCTATATATTAGTAATACCTAAAATGTATTGTCGTGGAGTTGGAAGCACATATTGGTAGAAGGCGTGGAAGGCAGGTTACCCGATGGCAGGTTAACCGAGTATTAGTTTTATATGTATAGACTATGTGCACAGCATACAACTTAGAAAATCAATGTATAGCACGGTAGCAACTACGTATAGAATTAACAGTATATACCGTTAGTCGCCATATCACAACTCCTGCCTGTCCGACCATTCACTGCTACTCTAAGCGTGCAGCACCACCACAATATATAACTATTAGACGCTAAAGTTCGAATTAAAGAGAAGTATAATAAGTAGTGTATACGGGTACTTATAATAAGTATTAACACACTAAAAGTAAGGTATATAGTATAATAACTGATAGTTATACTCCCTTTGCTATACATAGAGTCGCGTAGATAATTATATATATACTGTATAAGCATAAGTACGTACGTGTAAAGCTAAGATCTAGGTAACCTTCCACCATCGAATGTGCCTTCGGCAAACCTTCTATTTACGTCTTCTACTATTGTAGTGGTGCTGCACGCTTAGAGTAGCAGTAGATAGTCGGATAGGCAGGACAAGTAATATAGCGACTGACGGTGTATACTATTAATTCTATACGTAGTTGCTACCGTACTATTGTAGTAGTGCTGCACGCTTAGAGTAGCAGTAGATGGTCGGATAGGTAAGAATTGTGATATAGCGACTGACGGTATATACTGTTAATTCTATACGTAGTTGCTACCGTGCTATATATACTAATCTAAGTTATATACTATATATATAAAACTAATACTCGGTTAACCTATTATCGGGTAACCTACCTTCTACGTTTTCTATAAATATATACTTCTCACTCTATAATATCCCTCTCTTCTTTATAAGTTAACGACTTTATTAATCTCTACTTTATGTATCTACTTACGATCGCCTTTAGAGTAATATACTAACTGTTATAACTAAACTAATCGTACTCCGTATATCTAACCTTTAACGTCTATATTATTACTTTCTATAATTATATCTTCTTATATCTTAGATAGAGAGCTATCGTTACTACTAATCGCTAGAGATTATCTTATTTATATAGCGAGTTAAGTACTTAATCGTATCGCTTATCTTTCTATTACGATATCCTTTTTAATTACTTACTATATAACCTCGTTAGTATCCTCCTCCGCTAGAATATTCTCTAGAACCTCCTCTATTATACCGGTAACCTCTTCCTCTCTAAAGTTTAACTTACTTAGAATTATACGTAAGTGATCCGATATAGTAGTAAGAATAAGAGAAGGAGTAGCTACTATAGTAGCTTCCTTCTCTCTATTATACTTATATACCTTTATATTAATATACTTAATAGTATTACTATTATCTCTATAAATACCTACGGTATATTCTTATATATTTATTAACGTATTAGCGTTACTATTATTACGGATAGTAGATAACTTAAGTTCTAATCGTCGGAAGTACGACTTTAGCTATTTTATCTACTTATAATTATATAGGAAGTTATTACTAAACGCCTCTATCTTAAGATCCTTAATATAGAAGTACTACCCTATAAATACGGCTTTAGCTGCGGCCTTCTTCTATTCCTTATAGATACTATAGAAGTTCTAAGGCTCTAGTAGTAGTCGCTTCTTATCTAAGATTACTTATAGATTATCTAGGTTGCGTCGCCTAACTATTAAGTTAGAGATAGGTCCTAGACCTATAATCGTATATATCGCTAGGAAGAGGTATCTAATTATACCGTACTTATTACTAAGCCCTAATAGTAAGTTATAAGTAGATATATAATCTCTATATACTACTATAATTTTACTATAGGTGCCTAAGTCGATAAATTTAAGGTTACTATCTAAGTTAATACTTATAAACTACGGTAGTATAGTTCGTCGCGTTCTAATAGCTTTCTATATACCGTAAGCTAGGTACGGTATAGTTATATATACTTATCCTACGTTATATAGTATTAGCGTCTAGTCTATACCTCTAAACTCCTTCTTTATCTCTACCGTCTAGTAGTCCTTCGTAATAGTATAGACGAGAGTCCTAGGCTTATACGCTAGAGACTTTCGAAGTATTATAACCTACTTCTAAAGGTTCTCGGGCTTATATATCTATCACGAATCATCCGAGATCCGAGACGGAGCTAGGAGAAAGTAGCGCGGAAGCCCCGTACGATTCGTACGGAAGAAGAGAGATTAGCTCTCTTCTTCCTTCTTTCCTCTCTCCTAAGCGTT
>Ga0190273_10000822_pt1 | contig 11259 bp, 11 predicted proteins | sample Popmic504IS_FD_134513 | JGI IMG/M metagenome (GOLD analysis project Ga0190273, IMG submission 134513) | Populus adjacent soil microbial communities from riparian zone of Shoshone River, Wyoming, USA - 504 IS | ecosystem: Environmental > Terrestrial > Soil > Riparian zone > Trees stand | place...
AATTTGTATGTTGACTGATGTGGGCTGAAGCATCAAGCTTCAGCCGACCGCGGAGGCCGGAGAAGCTGCGCCCGAATTATGACCCCAGAGTCAGTGGGTTAGACAAGCTCCCGGTCTCCGCATTGCGGCGTAACGAGGTCGGACAGTATCCAAAGCCGCTCATCCTTGAGCAGAGCTTGCATCTGCAAGTTTGACCCGCGCCGCATTAGATTATCTTCAAGGAGTTCATCTGATGACTTCACCCATCCTCGGCATCGACATCGCCAAACTCAAGTTCAATGTCTGTCTCATCCAGCGCAGCGGCAAGCTCCGTCACAAAGTCTTTTCTAATACTGTGGCTGGCTTTGAACAACTCAAGGGGTGGCTCTCTCGCCAAGGCGTCGAGCGAGTTCATGCCTGCATGGAAGCCACCGGCACGTATGGCGAATCTCTCGCGCTCTACCTGCATGAGGCCGGTCACACAGTCAGCGTGGTCAACCCGGCGGCCATTAAAGCCTTTGCCGGGAGTTGCCTCTCGCGCACGAAAACAGACCGCGTTGATGCCGAACTTATTGGCCGCTTCTGTCAGGCGCAAGCGCCATCCGCCTGGAAGCCATTACCAACAGAAGTGCGAGAGTTACAAGCACTTGTGCGCAGGCTGGAGTCTCTCCTTGAGATGCGAGTGATGGAAGAGAACCGGCTCTCTTCAGGCGTGCTGGTGGGAGCGGTGCGCCGCAGCGTCGAAGAACACCTCTTGTATCTCAATGGACAGATCAAGCGCTGTGAAGAGTCGATCCGCAAGCACACCAACTCGCATCCGACACTCAAGCGACAGAGCCAGTTGTTAGACTCCATCCCGGGCATCGCAGAGACGACTGCGGCTCTCCTGCTCTCGGAGATTACAGACATCACACAGTACCGCAGCGCGCGACAAGTGGCGGCCTACGCCGGACTGGTGCCGCGCGAAAGACAGTCAGGAAGTAGTGTGAGAGGGCGGACGAGACTGTCAAAGATCGGCAATGCTCGCCTGCGTCGTGCGCTGTACTTCCCGGCCATCACGGCGCTGAGGTGCAGCCCCTTCTTTCAAGCGTGGGCGGAAGGCTTGCTCAAGCGAGGCAAGAGCAAGATGAGTGTCATCTGCGCGGTGATGAGGAAGCTGGTGCATGTCGCTTACGGTGTGTTGAAGACGGGCAAGGAGTTCGACCCACAGTGGGCGAAAACAGCTTGACTTGCAACACAGTATCTAACCCGCGCCGAGCATATAGCATTCAAGCCGCAAGATGATACACAACGATGAAAGCCATACTACCGAGGCGTCGGGTTGAATGAGTTGTTATGTTGCGCCGTAAATTGAACCATATCACTTCAATTGAAATAAGCAACCTTGAATATACTGTGCGTTCGCTGCCGATTTCTGATTCCTAATGTACTCGCGCACAAGCTCTGTTGTGACTTTATCGCTCACGCTACCGATGTAATAACCAATTGCCCAAAGAGTTCCATCTTTCCAAATATATCGCTTGATAACATCAAGAAACTCCTGCCGCATTCGCCTAGACGAGATGCCTTTGAATAGCTGGACGATTTTAGAAGGCGCATACTTAGGCGGCGCTTCAACCAGCATATGAATATGATCGGGCATCACTTCCATAGCAATGATACGAATGCGATAGTCGCGGGCAATCTCTTTAAGAATCTGCTTCAATCTTTCCGCAATTTCACCTACAAGGAAACTGCGGCGGTATTTCGGAATCCAGACCAGATGATATTGCAAGCTATAGCGACAATGAGAGCCGGATTTTGTGTTGTCCTGATAGAAGTAATGTAAGACTGCTTTCAGCGTTTTCTGTCTTTCAGCCTGTTCCATTTCATCTTTACCTATTCGAGTAAGCGTTACAGAAGCGAAGCAACATAACGCCCGGCATCAGCGGCGCGCACGGGCCTTTGATGATGAAAGGCAAGCTGGGTGCGCGTCCGCTGCATGGCGTTGTTAGATTGCGCCGATGATTGCAAACAAGCTGTAAACTTATACGCCTCAACTTTTCACCCGATATGTAATAGATACGCAACCGTTCTTGAAGCTCTTGCACTTAATCAGTTCTAAATCAATCTGATGACTCATTTCGTGAAAGAGCGGAATACCTGAGCCAAGCAATACCGGATGAATGCTCACTCTGAGTTCATCGATTAAATTCGCCTCAAAAAGCGGTTTCGCTAACAAGCCGCCACCCATGACAAAGATGCCTTTACCTTCTTCCGTTTTCAATGTGCGAATAAACTCGGCAGCATCTTTCTGTATGACTTCTACATTCTTATCAGGGCTTTCTTTTAACGTGCGCGAAAGAACATAATTCTTCACACCCAGATAGGTCGGAAAAGGCGTGCCGCTTTTCAGCACTGGTTCGTAAGTTTTGCGTCCTATCACCACCGCGTCAATGTTCTTCCAAAGTTCTGTCATCGCGGAATTCGCTTCTTCACCCCCAAGAATCCAATCAACCGCGCCATCTTCACGAGCGATGTAGTTATCGAGACTGTTGGCAACACCGAAGGTTACTTTTCGCATTTTCAACTCTCTTGATCTTTACATCGTTCCAAAGCGAGAGCAATCTAACGCCCGGCATCACCTGCCGCGCACACAACTGCACTACGGCCAAGCTAACGATGAGAGACACGCTGATTCGCGGTCGGGTGCATGCCGTTGTTAGGCGGCGGTATGAGTAAAAAACCCTCGCCAGAGCAGCGGCCAAGCACCACAACCCTGGACTGAAAAAATCACGCCTCAGGGCTTCATTGTCCGAACAACTCGCCCGGTAGAGTCCAGAAAGGTGATACTCGCCTTCCCGAGGCTATCAACCTTAAGTTGTAATCTCGGTTTTCCGTCCGTGTCGGAGAGCGTTACGACGGATGAACCCTCAACGTCCCGGCCCGCAAACAGGCGACGGGCGACAATTTCCCGGGCTGGGATTCGCGACAGGTAGTCCCGTCTGAGTGCCTGCCTTTCGGCTTCCGTTTTGGCCGACTCTAGTGCGAGCCGAAGGTCATTCAATAACTTCTCGGCCTGAGGGCTCAGGGCGTCGGGCCGGTCACTGATGACGAGTCCCTGTCGTTTCTGGTTCCCGATGTGATCGTATTCTAAGACGACAATTTGATCACTCTTAAACTGATCCATGGTAAAGCGGGCCCCGGCGTCAATCTTTCCGTCCTTGTCACGCGTTCCGTTGTAAAAGAGGGCGCCGTTTTCATGCCCTTCCTCGTTAAAAAAGAGCAATCCGGCGGAATTATTACCTTTTAACCCTGCCCCCATGAGGACTCGGAATTTCCCATTCGAATCAACAATCTTGATCTGCTTCGCCGTGATCTCCTCGAACTCTTGCTTCTTGCTTTGGACGGCAAAGGCTGAGAGGAAAAACACCGCGCATACGAGCGTGGCGACGGTGGCGTAAACTTTTAAGAAGCGCACGTCTTTTTCCAGTTTCGTTTCCATAGTGAAAGTCTCCACTCAAAAATAACTCTCATACTAAAACAACGCGCAGGCATTCAAGGAATAACATTTCACATGTGCCTAAACAAAAGTAGCCGCCTAACGCCAGCCTTCAGCTGCGGCGCGCGATCACCATCCGAGCTGAAGGAATAAGATTACTTGAGAAGCATGCTATCGCGCCGTCAGCTGCAAGGCTTTGTTCGATTGCGCCGTTGTCGCAAGCACGGGCTTTGTCATAAGCCCATTTTATCAAGCATAAAAACACTTGGACCGTCTTTAATGCATTGTAGTTAACCGGACTGTGGCGATGCAGTTGAGTTGTCTTTCGGCAAAATAGATCGCGCGATCGAATTCTTTTTGCCTCTTTTCTTCGCTGCGAGCATGGCCTGGTCAGCAGTATCCTCGAGCTTGGCCAAATCAGCGCAAGTCGTTGGATATGTAGCTAGTCCAATTGTGGCGGTGACGCGACCACTGCCAATAGTAGGGAACTCATTTTGGTGAATCGCCGTCCTTATGCGTTCGGCCACGGCACAAGCCTCATCCTCAGCAAAATTTGGAAGCAAGATGAGCATTTCGTCTCCACTCCTGTGAAACAGTTCTCCTTTGCCACGGAGTGCTTCTTGAAGGATGACTATGGCTTCTTCGATTACTTTATCGCCGGCGTTGTGACCAAACTCGTCGTTGACAGCTTTGAAATTGTCGAGGTCGAAAAACAGGACGGAAGTAAGCTTGTGACTTCCCTCGACGGTTTTCATCCGTTCAAGAAAAGCCCGACGGTCCGGTAGGCCAAAGTTTGAGGCGGTTAAACTCTCTATGGGCATGGCATCTGGGGATTCCCAAACAGCAAGTTCCAGCCTCCCAATTAGACGGTCCAGCCAGAAAAGCCCTAATTCGAGTGCACTTTTTCTATGTGGAAAAGTGAAGCGTGGGGATGAGTACTCTCCCGTCTGCGTGATAGCGGTGAATTCCTGCCCGATGTCTGTTTCCTGATAGAGTGTAGTGAGCTCAGCGGCTGTTTCTTCGCGCCATTTAGCGAAGATAAAGAGCCAGTCTACGTATCCTCCGGTGTTTTCAGCGATCTCAGCTTTGGCTGTAAGATCCTTACCAGCTCTAATACGGGCGTCGATCGCCTTCTTAACCTCTTCACTCGGCTTTAATAGCTTCGCCATGGCCTTCTCATTGGCTCTCCTTTACCCACGGATTCACAAAGCAATCGAACGCATAGTAGACGTACTATTAGCCGCCAGTAAAGGCGCCCATTTGGGCGTCTAACCCGGTCGCCTCGATCACTTATCCCTTAATTTCCCGGCCCCACGGGCGTATTCCCCGCCTGAGCCTCGCCGGATTAGACGCCCTCACACCTTAGAGGTGGCTCAACACACCCCGCCACGGCTTCAACACGCACCTGCGCAAAGACGGCGACGGCCTCCGGACGATTCAAGAGCTGCCGGGGCACGCGGACGTGCGGGCGACGATGATCTACACGCACGTGCTTAACCGCGGCGGGAAGGGCGTCAGGAGTCGGCTGGAGCAATAGGTGCGGAGATGGGGCTGGGATTTACCCTACCGGTGGCGTGATTTAATGAACGAGACAGAAGAGCCTAGGTGTCCCGCTGAAGGGACTTCCTACTCTCTCAATGATCGGCGCTGCTCAAAGCGGCGCTTTTCTCATTCGGAGCGCTTGCTGTTATCTGTGAATAAGCAAGACGTGACTGGCAAGCCTAAAGAAATTTATCCTTCCGGGGTCGTGCTCATAGGCAGAGATATAATACCCTCCCCTTGTTTTGACAAGAGGTAACCCGCTCGCCCGAATCGTGAGGTAAGTTGTTTAATCGTGGGGCAAAACCTTTCGTGGCCCGCTCACGGTCGCGCGCGGCAGGCGGCTTCCAAAAGTCCGCGCGGCACCCGGCCGAACGCCTCGACCACCCGCCCATCGAACTGCGTGCCGGAGCAGCGCCCCAACTCCGCCGCCGCCTCCCCGTACCCCATCGACCGGCGGTAGGGCCGCTCGCTCGTCATGGCGTCGAAGGCGTCGGCCGCCGCCACGACGCGCGCGCCCAAGTCGATCCCCTCGCCCCCCAGGCCCGCCGGGTAGCCCCTCCCGTCCCACCGCTCGTGGTGCTGCAGGACGACGCGGCGGGCGGCGCCGGCCGCGGGCAGGGCGCCGAGCAACAGCCGCGCGCCCTCCTGCGGGTGGCGCCGCACGGCCTTCCACTCCGCCGGCGTCAGCCGCCCGGGCTTGTGCAGCACCCCCGCCGGCACGAAGACCTTGCCGGCGTCGTGCACGAGTGCGCCGAGGCAGAGGTCGCGCAGTGCCGGCCCCGTGATGCCGCACTCCCGCCCGATGAGCAGGCTCAGGCGGACGGTGCGCAGCGAGTGGCGGTAGGTGTAGGCGTCGTGCCCGGCGAGGGCCGACAGGAGTGTTCTTAAGAGAGGCGCGCCCCGGCGGCGCACGCCATCGGAAGGTTGCCGCGGCCCGCGAGCGGGCCGGGCGAAGGAATTACTCATAGTACCCCCGAGTCGAGTCAGCAGGCGCGGCTTGGGGGCAGGGCGCGCTCCTGCATGCAACAGGAGTGAGGTCTCGGGGCAAGAGGCAGAGTCGGGGGACGCTCTTATGAAAGTGCTATTACGGGATCAGTTCCACGGGCGGTGGTGCGCCGGGCGGTAGCGGCAAAATAAGGCAATAATATATTTGATTCATCATCGAGGGCGGTCGGGTTGAATGAGTTGTTAGACGCAGGCAAAGTTTTAGCCTACTTCTTTGCATAGGATGCTGCAAGCTCTTGAAGCTTTCTTTGCAACTCGTCTTCAGACAGCCAGCGGCCACGAACCATCACACCGATGCGTCGGGATGCGTTAGTAACATCCTCTAATGGATTGGCTTCTACTAAAATCAAATCCGCCCGTTTGCCAACGGAGATAGTCCCGAATTCGTTTGCCGCCTGCAAAAACTCAGCCGGGTTAATTGTAGCTGCCCGAAGAGCCTGATAAGGGGTGAAGCCCGCATCAACAAAATGGCGCAGTTCCTCATGGACTGAGAAACCCGCGATCACAAAATGCAGATTCCATGATGCGTCAGTGCCGACCATGATCCTCACTCCCGCGTCATGCAAAGCTTTCACGAGCTTCTTTTGGAAGGCGAAAATGTATCTGACAGTTTTGAATTTATCGGGGGGAATCTGTTTCCGATAGCTGTTTTCTGTTGCCGACTCTCCGCGCCCGCGAATTGATCGCGGCACGTATTTTAGCTCCGGCCTCTTGAGCAAATTTTGAAAAGTATCATCGCCTACCTGTAAACCGAAGTAGTCATAAAATGTAAGGGTTGGTGTTACGGAAATACCGGCCTCGCGGGCCGCTCTCGCCGTCGGGGCAACCAGCGCAGCGTCAAATTCGTGCCCCTTTTGCTTAAAGAAGTAAGTGTAGAGGAACTCCTCCGCGTGATCTACGGATGCTTGACCGGTTGTCAATGCCACTTCCAGCGAAAGATTTCTTGGGAAATGACCAGTCGCCGAAATTTTAAGCTCTTTCGCCTTCGCAATCAGCGCCTCATATGCTTCCTTTGACCAGTCGGGAGGGCTGTAGACCTTAATGCAGTCGTACCCTGCCTTAGCTTGTTCATTCACAATGCGTCTTGCTTCTTCAGGGTCTTGCAACCCTAAAACCTTTGGGCCGCATGTGTAGAGAGTTGGGCCAAGTATCTCGCCGCCGGCGATCTGCTTGCGCCATTGGAGGTGCTTCGGCTGGCCTTTCATATTACGCACGGTCGTCACACCGTTGGCGATATAAAGGAGGAGTTCACCGTTGTCAGCGGCAAGAGGCGTCCCTTCCGCAACATCGTCGGTGAGATGGGTGTGCATATCCACCAATCCGGGCATTAGGTATTTGCCCTGGCCGTCAACCCGAAACGCGCCCTTGGGCACTTTTATTTTCGATGCCGGGCCGATCTCCGCAACCCGTCCATCTCGGATAATGACAGTTTGCTCTTTTATGATTCGCTCAGCATCCATCGGAACAATATTTACGTTTACAAATGCAACTGTTTGAGTTTTGACTTGGACTGATGCGGGGCTAACGAAGATCAAAAAACCGATAATAATAAGCGTGAGTAAAATAGGTAAGCGCCAGTTAGTGTTCATCCAACTTTCCTCGGCCTGCGAATAGAATTAACCGCTAACTGTTCTAACACGACAGCCCTGAGTTTGTTCGGCAATTTTCAGTGCCGTCTCCAAGCGGAAGCGTCTAACGCCCGGCATCACCCGCCGCGCACACAACTAAACAAGCATCCAAGCTTACGGATGAGGCGGAGCGTAGTGGAGTCCGCTGGAGCGTAGGGTTAGGCTTGTTTGTTAAACAATTATCCTCGATCCCGCTATGCTCCATCGAGGCAACTTTCTTGTTTTCAAAAACTTGAACATCGAGTAGATGCGCATCTTGTCGGGTTATAGATCGAATTTCTTCAAGGAAGTTGCGGGTACGGTCTTGATGCTGTGGTTACCCCTTTGGATACCAAATTTGGGGGTTTTGGCCCTGCCACCAACGGCCACCGTATTGGAAGGTCTTACGGAGATATTGTCTCGGCCCATAACCTTGGTCGCCCTGGTGACCATCGTCCCTGTCCCCCTATCGTAGTCCACCTTTTCGTTACGCTTGAAGCGCAAGGTGCAGAGTGAGTCCGCACCAGTAGACGTGACCTCGACGTAAGCACCGTCCCTAGGGTTAATGTAGCCGAAGTCAAACAAGTAACCGGGGCCCTGGAAACGGAGAGCGTTGGCCTTGCCGTTGATGTCCATGCAATGGTGGACTCCACAGTGCTCCTTCACGTCCGCGCAGCAGTAAAGCTGGGTCATCTGCCCGCGGTGTGCAGTGATGTCGAACAGCAACTGCCCCATCACTAGCTGTTCGGTATCATTACTCGACACATGGGCGCCGATCAGGGAGCCGTCGTCCATCACCACGGTCACACCCATGCACAGTAATAGATGTGGGTATCCGATAGTGTTCGCGTCAACACCCACCTCGTCTTCAGCTAAATAAATGGCCATGCTCACCTCCAGGGTCAGGTTTTAGAGACAGCAATTCAACCTCGAAACCACGCAAGTTCTCGACGAGAGAGACGCTAATTCGCGGTCGGGTGCATGCCGATGTCAGGTGATGCGCCAGCACCTCGCCGCGAGCGCCGCGCGGGGCCTGTAGCCTCGCGCTGTGACGCCAGCCACATTGTCAGGCGCGGGGCCAAACCGCTCAAGTTTTTGTTCGACTCAACGCGCGAGCGGCGAGACTCAACTCTGCTTCAGCTTAAGCCTCGCGCCAGCGGCGCAGCATCTAACGCATAGTAGACCGTGCCTCGCGGCCTAATAGTCTGTCAGCAGTCTATTACCGCGCCCCGCGGTAATCTGCCACCCCGGACGACTTTTACCGCGCCCCGCGGCCTAACACGGCGCTCGACCGATAATTACCGCTGTGCGCGGTATAACACCTCTCATTGGAGGAAATTACCGCTACTAGCGGCTCAATCACTCCGATAGGCGACTTTTACCGCTATCCACAGCAAAACTCAATCCTTATTTGTGGCATGTTTCAATCCCACGGAAAAATCTTTGCTATGGAATTATCACGCTCTTTATGTAATAACAACCCGCGCTCCTACATCCTAACGACTTGTATCCAATGCATGACTTACCGTGATCTGCCAATTTGAAGTACTATCGGCACACAAAACGAGAAAGGGCAGCCGCGGGGCTGCCCTTAACTTATTGATTTGATTGGTGCCCCCGGTAGGATTCGAACCTACAACCAACAGATTATGAGTCTGCTGCTCTAACCGTTGAGCTACAGGGGCATAAGGATTTACGGGAGACTTTTCCCAGGCTGTAGGGAGTTTTGTAGAGACTCCATCCCATTTATTCTCACAGACCGAGCTTTCTCATTCAACTCCTCCAACCGTTCAAAAGCCCGCTCATGCTTTCCGGCGTCGGATGCACATATCGCTGAGAGACGGTGACACTGCTGTGCCCCGCAATCAGCTTGATGGTGAAGGCATCCACGCCTGCTTCACCCAGCCTGGTCAACATCGTGTGACGTAATGAATGTATCACAAAGTCTTTGGGGAGTCCGAGCAGACGGCGTACCTCTACGTGCTGGTGGTCTAGTGAGGTGACCTGAAACGGCTTATCCTTTTTGCCCGGAAAAACCAGCGTCGAATTACTCTCTAATGAACGGCTAAGCAGCATCTCTTTGATACGCGCCGTAAGCGACACATTACGTTTAGCAAATCTGTACTTCCCGCCGCGCACACGTATGTAGCCGAAGCGCGCTGCCAGTGGGATCAAGATGCACGTCACGCCATTCGAGCGCAACGGCCTCGCCGACACGCAACCCGGTGTCGAGGATCAAGAGAGACACGTCACGTAACGGCCGGGGCGCGAGTTTTAAATACTCATCCTCCTGCCGGTAATTCAAAAGATCATTAATTATCGTCAGCGACCTAAAGACTGAGATTGGGGCCGTGAGCTATTTACTCGGGCACAATATCTCTTCTTCTCGTTCGTGGCGGCGGCGGCCCTGTGCTATATCAGGCGGCAGCTGATGGAAGCAGGTGACTCGCGGCCTCGGGCGGGGCATTTTCGCCCGGGGCTACAAATTTAAAAAAAGGGGGTTGACATTTATCGCTGACCGGAATACTCTGCCCGCCTCTCGCGAGCATGACCTCGGAAGTGATACTTCCTGGACTCACAGAATCCCTTCCGCGAAGGATAAGCCGGACATTCGTAGTTAATTAATCCTCGACTCACGTTCAGCACAAGCGTCAGCGATTTACCCTTGCCCTTCCAGGAGTCAGCGTCCTAACGCGCGAGCCTCATGCGCGTGGTCGCATTAACCAAAGTCTGCACGAACGCTCGGCGGCCGGCGCGTTCGTGCACACCCCGTCTGATCGCTCTTGACTCGTGCACCCCTTGTAGAAAGGAATTCCAGAACACAATGGGCAAAGACACCCCCCCGGAGATTCAGAGCCGGAGACGCTTCCTGGGAAACGTCGGCGGCATGACCGCCGCGACCTTCGCGGCCGGTGCCGTAGGGTTGCCGACGTTCTCACTGCTCGGCGACGCGACCGCCAGCGCAGCCGTCGTCGGCCCGTTGAGCCCCAGCAAGCGGGCCGATAAGGCGTACCAGTTCCGCCAGAGGGCGGCGCTCGAACAGAAGAAAATGCCGCTCCCGGCGCACCCTACGAACGGCGACGACGAGGCGTACCCAAACTTCGTCGTCAGCTACTCGAAGGCGCTGCCGCACAACGCGCTGGGCGAGGTCAAACCGGCCGCCTACGAGGCGCTCATGCAGGCGATGAAGTCCGGCGACCCCATTGACTTCGAGCTGATACCCTCGGGCGGAACAGTCAAGCAGACTCACCCACAGGCATCCTTCGGCTTCGAGCTTGACGGCTCCGACTCGCACTGCCTCGCCACGCCCGCCCCGCCCGCCTTCTCGAGCGAGGATGAGGCCGCCGAACTGTGCGAACTCTACTGGCAGGCCCTGACGCGTGACGTGCCTTTCTCGAAGTACGGCTCCGACCCGACCATCGCGCGGGCCGTCAAAGAGTTGCAGCAGTTCAAGATGTTCTCGGGCGTCAGCGCGGGCAACATCTTTCGCGGCGAGACCCAGGGCGACCTCGTCGGCCCTTACGTCTCGCAGTTCCTCTTGAAACCTTACGAGTTCGGCGCGCAGCCCGTCACGCAGCGGTTCCGCACGACGGTCGCTGACAACGACTTCATGACCCAGTACGGCGACTGGCTCAAGATTCAAAA
>Ga0190273_10000823_pt1 | contig 11252 bp, 7 predicted proteins | sample Popmic504IS_FD_134513 | JGI IMG/M metagenome (GOLD analysis project Ga0190273, IMG submission 134513) | Populus adjacent soil microbial communities from riparian zone of Shoshone River, Wyoming, USA - 504 IS | ecosystem: Environmental > Terrestrial > Soil > Riparian zone > Trees stand | place...
ACTTGTGAATTCGAAACGAGGGCTTATGGTAAATAGAATCATTGAGGGGGCTGGTTTAAGAAGTAAATTATACAAAATCCGGATCATGACAAGTTCTTCGGGCATCAATACAAGTTCGTACACCAACTGTCCGGATTCGCACACTTTTTTTCCAACCGATGTACGAAAATGGTTATCAGATAAACACTTAGTGACTGGCACAGTCATTGAGCCAGCACAATGGTCAAGTTCCCTGGCCGGACCAGGATAAATTATGGATATCGGATCATTAAGCATCCCAATAAATCTTAGTTCCCGAATATAAAAACCCCACTCATGATCAAAAGCCTGTTACTGGTTGCCTTAAGGAATTTCAAAAGAGACAAATGGTACAGCCTGCTAAATATTTTAGGCCTGACTATCGGGATAACCTTCAGTCTTTTCCTTATTTTCTATATAAAGGATGAACTCGCTTACGACCGCTATCACAAAAAAGCCGATCGGATCTACCGGATCTCCTCTTATATTAAAGAGCCGGACAAAGATGTGCTCAAATGGGCTATCAGCCAATACCCGCTTGGTCCGCAACTTTCCAAAGATTATCCGGAAGTGGAGGAAGCCGTGCGATTCGTACCAAACGGCAGAATCATGTTTAAAAAGGGTGCGCTTCGTTTTTATGAAGACAAAACCTTTTACACCGATAGTAATGTGTTCCGGGTCTTTACTTATAATTTTATAGAAGGTGATCCAAAATCAGCTCTTGTTGCTCCGAATGCGATTGTAATTACCGAGTCGGTTGCGAAAAAGTATTTTGGAAAGCAGCGCGCGTTGGGGCAGTCGCTGGAAAATACCAGCGGTGAAGTCTTTAAGGTTACAGGTGTTGTTAAAGATGTTCCGCGGAATTCGCACCTGATTTTTAATGTGCTTATCTCGGGACGTACATTGCCAAACGACTTCCAGAACAACTGGGGCAACTTTAGTTATTACACCTATGTATTGCTGAAGCCAAATACAACAGCCGCAACTTTTGAAAAAAAGCTGGCACCCATGTATGATAAGTACATGGCCGCAATTTTTGCACAGTACAAAATCAAAATTCATTATGGCATTCAGAGTATAACCTCCATACATCTGTATTCAGATATGGGCAATGAACCGGAAGAACTTGGTAGCATCTCCTACATTTATATCTTTTCAGCGGTCGCGTTTTTTATGCTCATCATAGCATGTATCAATTATATGAATCTTACAACTGCCAGGTCTGCACGTAGGGCAAAAGAAATCGGCATACGTAAGGTTACCGGTTCAACGCAGTCCCAGCTGGTTGCACAGTTTCTTGTTGAATCCATACTGACTGCATTGTTTGCACTGTTGGTGAGTGTCGGATTTATTGCATTGCTTCTTCCTTATTTTAATTCACTCTCAGGAAAGTCTATAACATTTGGTTCACTGCTTGAACCCAACACTTTTATCATACTACTCGCAATTGTTTTGTTTGTTGGCTTTGTCGGCGGCAGTTATCCGGCTTTCTATCTATCAAAATTTAATCCTATAACTATCCTGAAAGGTAGCCTGTCAAAAGGTTCAAGTAATGTTATACTGAGGCGTAGTCTTGTTGTGGTGCAATTTACTATTTCAATGATCATGATCATCTGCACCTGGATCGTATATGGGCAGTTGAGTTATCTGCGCAACAAAGATCTTGGATTCAGCAAAGAACAGGTACTAACTGTGTCTGCAAATGCGAACAATGATATCCGAAGCAAGATCACTTCGTTTAAAAATGAAGTTAAAACGCTTCCCGGGGTTATCCAGGCGAGCACTGCAGAAGCTACTCCTGGTCGCGGAATCAGTTTCAACCTTTTTACAGTAGAAACTGAAAATGGCTTTGTTGATAAGGGTGTTGATGTGTATGGCGTAGATGAAAATTATTTCAATACACTCGGTATTAAATTGCATGAAGGGCGGATCTTTTCAGGTCTTTCAGATACGCTCCGAAGCATCATTGTGAATCAACAGATGGCAAAGGAGTTTGGTTGGAAAACCGCTATTGGTAAACATATCAAATTCCCCGGCGACACTTCCGGCCGGTATCTTGAGGTGGTAGGAGTAGTAAAGGATTTTAACCAGAAGTCGTTGTACAATCCGATTGCACCACTGATAATGTATTACCGCAATGCAAGTGGCAACTTCCAGGTTAAACTCGATCCGAAAAATATTTCGCGGTCAGTTGCCGCGATAGAAAATACCTGGAAAAAAATATTCCCGGACCTGCCTTTCGAATACACATTCCTGGATCAGGATTTTGACTCTCAGTATGCAGCCGATCAGAAGAGAGGAAAGATCTTCACGAGCTTTTCGATATTGACCGTATTGATAACATGTCTTGGTTTACTTGGCCTGATAGCGTTTACCACTCAGCAAAGGCAAAAAGAGATCAGCATCAGGAAGATACTTGGAGCGGGCGTTGGAGAAATCGTGCCTTTAATCACCACCAACTTTATATTATTGGTGGGTCTTTCCTGTATTGTCGCCTTTCCGGTTGCATATCTTTTTATGAACAAATGGCTACAGATCTTTCCATATAATACGGGCCTTTCGGTGTTCCCATTTGTTATGTCTGCACTTATAGTGCTGGCGATTACGCTACTAACAGTGATCTTTCATACAATGAAGGCAGCGCTTACAAATCCGGTAACAAGCCTGCGGACCGAATAAGGTTGGATCGAAACCGGTTTGCTGGTAAATTGACGCCATTTCCTTTAATTTGTTCTGTAATTGATTGAGTTAATTGAAAAATTAAAAAAGAAGGATTCATTTATGAGCAAGCTTGATGTGAATATACCGCACGATTTACCTAAAGAAGAGGCCCTGACACGTATAAAAAAACTGCTGGCCAATCTACAGGAAGAGCAAAAGGAGAATATACATGGAGTAAAGGAGGATTGGGTAGGCAATGAAGGAAGCTTCAGTTTTAATGCAAAGGGATTCGATGTAGCAGGCAAAATAACTGTGGACGATAACCAGGTGAATGTTAATAGCGATCTGCCTTTTATGCTGTCATTTTTTAAGGATACAATTGGCAAAGTGATTCGGGACAAGGCTGGCTCGTTGTTGAAAAAATAACGTGGGTGGAGGTAGGCAGCTATTCCAAACTTTTTGTCTGTTGTAATTCACTCGCGTGGTGAATGGCGGGTAAAAAAATTCGTTAGCGACTGTAACATTAATGATTACCGCACGTCTATGACAAATATACGCCCCAGACATGATAAAAAACTTTTTCAAAGTAGCTGTCCGCAATCTTCTGCGCAGTAAAGGATTCTCGTTCATCAATATTTTTGGATTGGCTGTCGGTATGGCAAGTGCTATATTGATTGTATTGTGGATCCAGAACGAACTCAGTTACGACCAATTTCATAAAAACAAGGACCGGATCTATGAAGGCTGGAACCGCGCCACATTCGACGGCAAACTCTTTTGCTGGAACACGACGCCAAAAATTCTCGCGCGTACCCTTGAACGTGACATTCCCGAAGTTGAACGTGCAGTACGGGTGAACTGGGGAAGCAATTTTCTTTTCAGCGTTGGGGACAAGAGGATCATGAAGCGTGGAAACATGGTAGATACGGGTTTTCTGCAAATGTTTAGTTTCCCGCTTGTAAAAGGGGATCCTGCTACTGCTCTTAACGATATGCATTCTATCATACTTACTCAACAACTTGCTAAAGCTATTTTCGGCAAAGAGGAGGCAATGGGTAAGATGATTAAACTGGATAACAAAGACAACTTCGTTGTAAGCGGGGTGTTGAAAGATCTGCCAAATAACACGCTGTTCGACTTTGAATATCTCCTGCCCTGGTCTTACCTGATTTATCGCCACGATGACGATTCAAACTGGGGAAACAACAGCACCCGGACTTATGTGATGTTGAAAGAAAACAGCCGGCTCGCTACCGTAGCTCCAAAGGTGAAAGTATTAAAGCAAAAGTATGATGAGGAGGCAAAAAAAGACAAGTGGGAGATGTTTATCTATCCAATGGAACGCTGGCGGTTGTATTCAAGTTTTACTAATGGTGCAGAAGATAATGGTGGCCGTATCACGTTTGTAAAACTTTTTGCAACGATCGCTGCGTTCATACTACTGATCGCGTGCATAAACTTTATGAATCTCAGCACGGCCCGGAGTGAAAAGCGTGCAAAGGAAGTTGGTATCCGGAAGGTTGTAGGTGCCAGGAAAGGATCACTTATAGGACAGTTTATAGGTGAATCGATCCTTATCGCATTTCTTGCAGCGGTGCTGGCGGTTGGGCTTGTGTTGTTATGTTTGCCGGCGTATAATAAACTAACCGATAAAACGCTTTTTATAAATTTCGCCAGCATTTATACGTGGCTATCCGTCGTTGTCTTTATAATTTTTACCGGCTTATTGGCTGGCAGTTACCCCGCATTTTTTCTTTCATCTTTCCAGCCGGTCAAAGTTTTGAAAGGAACCTTCAAAAAAGCACATGCTTTGGTAACTCCGCGCAAAGTACTCGTGGTACTGCAATTCAGTTTTGCAATTATTCTCATTATCTGCACGGTTATCGTAAAACAACAAATCGATTATGCCCGCAGCCGCGAGACCGGGTACCAGAAGAATAATCTTATCTATCATTTTATGAGTGGAGATATTCCCAAAAACTATCAGCTGATAAAAAATGAAATGATCGCTAACGGAATTGCAACTTCTATGGTGAAGACCAATTCCCCGATTACCGAGCAATGGAGCGATGGCTGGGGACAGGAATGGGAAGGCAAAGATCCAAATGATAAAACCGACTTTTCAAGATTTGTAGCCGATGAAGGACTGGCTACTACAACCGGTCTGAAGTTTGCGTATGGACGCGACTTTGACCTAAGGCAGTTTCCGACCGATTCAACCGGGATGATTATTAATGAAGCGGCATTGAAAGTGATGAAATTTAAAGACCCCATTGGGAAGATCGTTAAAGACAATGGGGTTGAATGGCATATCGTAGGCGTGGTGAAAGACTTTATTCTTACATCACCGTATGAACCGATTCGGCCGCTTTTGATCGCTGGTGCAAAAAGTGATTGGTTCGGGACTATTCTGATCAAACTGAATCCCGATCGACCCACTGCCCAAAACCTAAAACAGGCGGAAGCAATTTTCAAGAAATACAATGTTGAATATCCCTTTGACTACAAGTTTGTAGACGAAGAATATGCGAGGAAGTTCGAAAATGAACAACGCCAGGGTACGCTGGCAGGACTTTTCGCCGGACTGACCATCTTTATTTCCTGCCTCGGATTATTTGGCCTGGCAACTTATATGGCAGAGAACCGGGTAAAAGAGATTGGCGTTCGTAAAGTACTCGGGGCGTCGGTAACGGGCATTACCGCACTGCTCTCAAAAGACTTTGTAAGGCTTGTCGTCATTTCTTTTGTGATTGCGGCGCCGATCTCATGGTGGGCAATGTACAAGTGGCTGCAAGACTACACATATCGTGTACCTATTCAATGGTGGGTATTCGCAGCATCTTGCCTGCTCTCGGTATTTATTGCGCTGCTGACGGTAAGCTATCAGGCAATCCGCGCTGCCACCGCTAACCCGGTGAAGTCTTTGCGAAGCGAATGAACATACCGCTGATTTGTATGAAGCTTTGAAATTGTCTTATGCCGCTAACATCATTTATCCGGATCTGCAGGTGACCCGGTTTGAAGCAATGCTTTACCCGCAGTTGCTTTGATTGTCCGCCGGCCAAACAGCAATATCCCAAGAGCAACAACTGACGCAATGGTCATCACCATAATCATCGGGGTTGTATCAGTCGCGTGTAAAAGACTTACACCGGTAGAAGCAAGTGCCCCCAGCGTCATTTGGAATACTCCAAGTAACGATGATGCGCTACCAGCATTTTTATTAAATGGGGCCAAAGCGATAGCATTCGTATTCGGTGCTACCAAGCCGAGACAACACAGATAAATAAATATAAAACCAATCGTTGAATAAAGATTCGTTAGACCATTCAACGATAACACCAGGAATACCAATGCGGTAATGGCCTGGCATAACAGTGATGCATAAACGATTTGTTCGCTGGTGTAATATTTCAAAATGGCAGCACTTACCTGGCTCGCCCCTATAAATCCGACTGATAAACCTGCGAATATCCAACCATAAACCTTTCCATCAATCTCAAAAATCTCCATAAACACCTGCGGAGACCCTGAAACATATACGAACAAACCTGCAAATGCGGCAGCGCCGGCAAACGCGTAGGTAACAAACTGCTGTTCGGAAAAAACGCTTCTGAAATTACGGAGAATCGGGGTTGGCTTCAGCGAATAGGAGGGGTCCGCCTTGTAAACATCCGGGAGCAAATACCTAACCGCCATCAATAGCAGGACGGACAAACCCGCGAGGATGATAAATATCGTCTGCCAACCAAGTCCTTCAGTAACATACCCTCCGATTGTTGGTGCGAGCATCGGCGAGGTACCAAGAACAAGTACCAATAGTGAAAACACCCGTGAACTTTCACTAACCGGGAAAAAGTCGCGCACCATCACCACGGCGCCGACTGCAGCTGCGCAGCTGCCTACCGCCTGCACCAGCCGCCAGGTAATCAGCGATTCAATATTACTGCACATACTGCAGGCTATGGAAGCGAGCAGGTAAAGGACGAGCCCAAAGTACAGCGGCGGCTTCCGGCCATATCTGTCCATCAGGGGTCCGTATAAGAGTTGCCCGGCGGAGATACCAATAAAGTATGACGACAATGATAAAGAAACCTGTGAAGTGGTTGTGCTCAGGTCGCGGGCGATTGCGGGAAAGCCCGGTAGATACATATCGATTGAAAATGGGCCGAGTGCGGTGAGGGCTCCAAGCACAATAATCAATACCGGGCGCTTGCTTTGTTTATCTGAGCTGATGTTCATCTGATGTTCGTTCATTTTGGGTGATCGCTTGTATCTTTTACTGTTATCTTTCTTTGCGAAACGTCCTTAGCAAGATGACAAGGATATTTAGAGAATAACTCCCACATAATCGCAGGATATTTATTTGTGGCAAAAATCGAAGGGCGCAAAATTACCTGATCATGAGTAAACGGCTTCATAAAGTCTAAGAAATCGTATAAACGGCAAAGACCCGCTTCTGTTAAAACACCGCGTTTCTCACGTTTTGCCTCATACGAAGCCCCGCGATATTGCATAATTTCGAAAATTGTGTTTCCTTTAACCCTGCTTTGGCGCAAATCTTGCCCCGGGAGGTTAGATTGTCCACAACATCGTCTCCATCCATTGAAACAAACCCGCGGATCCAAATAGCCGTACATATTATTTTCTATCCGTAAAATTTGTTCTTGTGATGAGAGTGTTCATTTTTCTTTTTCTACTTCTACCGGCTTTAACCAATGCCCAGGCGCGTTTCCATGTAACCGCTTTCGGTGGTTTTGCAAATTACTCAGGAGACCTGCAGACGAAACGATTGACATTGGATCAGTCGCATGGCGCTTTCGGCGTTGGGGTTAAGTATGATCTTACCAATCATTTTTCTGCCCGCGCCGGGTTTAGTTTTGCGCGTCTTGAAGGAAATGATAAAAAGAATGAAGGACTGCTGAAAGCCAGGAACCTGAACTTCCAGACAGTAATTCTTGAAGGCAATCTCTTACTTGAATACACTTTGTTTGACCTGACGGAAAAGAAGTTTTCTCCTTATGTTTTTGCCGGTGCTGCCATTTATCGTTTCAATCCTTACACATACGATACGCTCGGGAATAAAATCAATCTGCAGCCACTTGGTACAGAAGGGCAGGGGCTGAGCCTTTTTCCTGACCGCAAGCCCTATAATCTCACACAAATTGCCGTCCCTTTTGGCGCAGGATTGAAGCTGCGCGTCAGCGACAATGTTGTATTATCGTATGAGATCGGGCTCCGGAAATTGTTTACAGACTATCTTGATGACGTTAGTACTACCTATGTTGACGGAGTTGCGCTGGGTCAGGCACGCGGGTCTAAGGCCGTCGGGATAGCCTATCGTGGAGACGAGCTAAAAGGCGGTGACCAGGTTTACCCGGCCAACGGTGCAACCCGTGGCGGCTCTCAGTATAAAGACTGGTATTATTTTACCGGGGTCGGCATATCCATTGGAATTCGTGGAATCACCAATCCTTTTTCAGGAGGCCGCTCAAAATATGGGAAAACTGATTGTCCTGACAATCTATGAGCACTCGTATGAAGTACGCCCAGGCAATCAATCACCAATCCCAAAAGGTTTGATTTTTTTCAGATTTATTTGTTTGCCATGACGGTGTTTTCAGCCATTTAAAATGCGGATGTAATCGATTTATGGTGAACTTTGCGCCATAATTGAAACAGGATGGCATATAAGAATCAACAGCAGTTTATTGAGGCACTTGAAGACGCGGGAGAGTTGGTCCGGATCAGGACTTATGTTAATCCTGTACTCGAAATTTCAGAGATAACCGATCGGGTTAGTAAGCTTCCGGGAGGTGGCAAAGCCCTGCTTTTTGAAAATACGGGATTTGATTTCCCGGTGTTGATGAATGCTTATGGGAGTGAAAAGAGAATGTGTCTCGCGCTTGGTGTTAAACAACTGGATGATGTTGCGCGTGATATTGAAGGTTTGTTTAAAATGCTTGCCTCACCGAAGGAAGGCATACTTGACAAACTAAAAATGCTTCCGCAGTTGAGTAAATTTGCTTCCTGGATGCCCAAAGTTATAAAGGGTCGGGGTGAGTGCCAGGAAGTAGTTATGTCAAACCCGGATATTACAAAGCTACCTGTGATAACCTGCTGGCCAAAAGATGGTGGACCATTTGTAACGCTTCCAATCATCCATACAAAAGATCCCATCACACATTCACGGAATGTCGGCATGTACCGTATGCAGGTGTTCGGGCCTTCACTTACGGGAATGCACTGGCATAAACATAAGGTAAGTGCAAAACATTTCAGCGAGTACAAAAAGCTTGGCAAAAGAATGCCTGTCGCTGTAGCGCTCGGTGGGGATCCGGTTTATGCTTACTCAGCAACCGCTCCTTTACCGGAGAATGTGGACGAATATATGTTGGCCGGCTTTCTCCGAAAACGGAAAGTTGAATTGGTCAAATGTATTACGCAGGAAGATGTCGAAGTGCCTGCAGATGCTGACTTCATTATTGAGGGTTATGTTGATCCAAACGACGAATTGGTTTGGGAAGGGCCATTTGGAGATCATACGGGTTATTATTCACTTCCCGATTGGTATCCCAGGTTTCATATCACCGCGATCACACACAAAAAAAATGCTGTGTACCCCGCAACGATAGTTGGCATTCCGCCACAGGAAGATGCATGGCTTGGTAAAGCAACGGAGAGAATATTTCTTGCACCAATTAAAATGACAATGGTCCCGGAGATCATCGATATGGATATGCCGGTTGAAGGAGTGTTCCATAACCTGGTAATTGCGCAGATAGACAAAACGTTCGCCGGCCAGGGACAAAAAGTTATGAATGCCATGTGGGGGGCGGGCCAAATGATGTTTAATAAAATTCTCGTACTTGCCGATCAACACGTTAAGATCCAGGATTACCGTGCACTTGCAGTAGAAGTTTTTAAAAACCTGGATGTAGTGAATGATATCACTTTCAATAACGGACCTATGGATGTACTTGACCATAGCTGTAGCAAACTCGGCTTTGGAGGCAAGATGGGCATCGATGGTACAAGAAAATACGAAGAAGAAATTGACAGCGTGATCGTCAACCAGACGGGTATTGCAGATGTTAACAGGCTTAAAGCTGATCTGTTAGGGTTTGAAGAAATACATGACGTGAATGTATCGTTGCCCTTGATAGATATTCCATGTTTAGTGATTTCAGTGCAGAAGAACCGGCTTGGCCATATCCGCGAACTGCATCACCAGGTATCAGCACTGGAAGATATGCGTTCCTTAAAAATGGTACTGTACGTCGAACACACCGTTGATGCGAACGATCTCACAACGGCATTATGGAGGTTCTGCAATAATCTTGATCCAAAGCGTGACCATGTTGTAGGATATACCCAACAAGATGGAAAGATGACGGCATGCCTGGGTCTTGATGGTACCATGAAAACAAAACAGTTCGATCAGTTCGAACGCGACTGGCCAAACATAATTGTTAGTGACGACAAAACCATTGATGCAGTCGATGCAAAATGGGACAAGCTTGGACTCGGTGCTTTTGTTACCTCGCCTTCGCTTCGCTTTAAAAGCCAGATTTATGGTGAGGAAGCTGTAGCAGCTTCAAAAACTTTTGAAAAGGCCTGAATCTGCGTGTAGCGTTCATGTTCTTTGTTACCAGCTGAATTAATCACCTGGAGAAGCTTATAATGTGGTAAATATAATTCGACGGCCGCTCCGCCAGGTTGCTGTATTCTTGATGGACCGCCTGGACAGTTGCTCTATGAGGTTTTCCTGATAACTATCCGTTGACTTTCTTCTTTAAGGACTTTATCAAAGAATTCTTTTGTCAGGTGGTATTGGTCGGGTGTAATTTTGTGTTTTCTTAATTCTAGTCTTGTAATGCTATATATTGCTTTTTCAGTTTCGTTGTAAGTATAGGACGAACTAAAATCTGCCAATTCACAGGACAATTTTTTTGCGGTCGGTAGCTGATCAATTACAAAACCTTCCGGGAGTTTAAAGATGGTGGTGTCTGCCTTCGTAAAAGGTACTGTGAAATAAAAATCACGTTGCCGATTTTCGTTGTCGGGCATTTTAAAGTTCACAAATTTGTAGATGTGTGGCGCCAGGAACATCTTTGACCCGGCGCTAAATTCCGGAACTTTTTCTATTTGTAATGCAAGGTTCGTGTTATATATGTATGGATCAGCGACACGCGTGATAGTCATCACGTCTGGTTGCTTATAACCCAAATCACGGACAAGAAACGCCTTTTGTTCATCGTGCTTTCTTTCAGAAATATTATCCAGCAGCATTTCTTTATACAAGCCGGTTGCCTGTAGATTAGAAACACAGTCGCCACTCCCGGAACCATCCAGACGAACTATGGTTTTCGCCGCAAACACATTATCGGCTGCACGGCTGCGGGGAGTAGAAATAAGCACACCACCGTTTTCGGTTACAACAACCGCATTTTTATTTTCAGTGCTATAGTCCAACATTCCGAATGGCAATGTCTTGCTGGTGCATTCGAGCCAAATGCTATCCTTCGGCTGTGGTACCAACAGAATAACATGGTTAAACCTGTCAATTGGAA
>Ga0190273_10000824_pt1 | contig 11251 bp, 12 predicted proteins | sample Popmic504IS_FD_134513 | JGI IMG/M metagenome (GOLD analysis project Ga0190273, IMG submission 134513) | Populus adjacent soil microbial communities from riparian zone of Shoshone River, Wyoming, USA - 504 IS | ecosystem: Environmental > Terrestrial > Soil > Riparian zone > Trees stand | place...
CGCGCCCGCCGCCCGCAGCGCCAGCACCGCGTAGGCGCTGGTCGCCGGCCAGGCCTGGTAGGAGCCGTTCTGTCGCCGCTGCGCCAGCAGCCGCTCGACCAGGTCCCCGCCGGAGAACTGGCGTGGGTCGACACCGGCCGCCTCCAAGGCGAGGATCGTGCGGGCGACGTCGCCGGCGTCCTCGATTTCGTCGGCGTGGGAGCTGAGGAAGTCGACCGGGGATTTGCCACCGGCGGTTACGTCCAGGGGGTTGCGACCGGCCGCGGCGAGGGCGAGCATCGCCCACGAGGTCATTTCCGCCCCGGCCTCGCGGCCGCTGTCGGCGGCGAAGCCGCCGCTGGGCCGTTGCTGGGCTTCGAGCCAGTGGAGGGCGCGGCCGACGACGAGGGCTTCATCGGCCGCGGCCGCGCGTGCACTCGGGGTGAAGCTCGCCGCCAGGAGGATCAGGAGCAGAGCCGCGACGCCACCGCTGCGGAGGGCATCTCCGAACCTCCGATCAGCATCATCCGGAGCCGCCGGGCCCGAGCCCCGCTGCCATTCGAAGCGCTCGCGGAAGCGGACGAGCATCCGCACCATCGCCGGGCCGGCGACGAGCGCCAGGGCGATGTTCGCGGTGAAGTGGGCGACTTCGAAGGCGACCGCACGGCCCTCGTAGAACCAGAACTTCTCCCACGACAACTCTCCTCCAGAGATCGCCATGGTCGAAAAGTTCATCAGAGTGCCGAACAAAATGGCTGCAAGACCGCAGATTCCCGCGAGGGCGAAGCGACTGGCGTCGCGGGTGCCGAGGGCGAGCGCGGCCCCCAGCACTCCACATAGGCCCCAAGCGGCCATCTGCCACGGCGTCCAGGGACCTTGGCCGAACCAGAGATTCGAGCCAAGCGCCGCGAGGGCGCCGACGGCGAATCCGGGAGCGCCGCCGAGGGCGTAGCCGGCGAAGACGATGATGTCGGTGGTCGGCTTGACGTTCGGGAAGGCCGCGAACGCGACGCGGCCGGCGATCGCCAGCGCGGCCAGTGCCGCGACCAGGGCGACGACCTGCGAGGGCGGCCGCGAACGCTCGTACCAGGCGAAGCCGGCGAGCAGGACGAAGCCGACGATGAGGAAGCTCGTCAGCTGCCAGCTCATCCCAGCTCCCCTTTCAGCACCGCCGCTCCCTGCTCGGGAGTGACGATCCCCGGCAGATCGAGCACGCGGGCGACCTCGGTGGCGAAGTACCAGCCGCCGGAGAGGATCTCCTCCATCGGCCCGTCGGCGATGACCACGCCTTCGCCGAGGAGCACCACGCGCTCGGCGAACGCCGAGGCGAACTCGACGTCGTGGGTGGCGACGACGACCGCGGCGGCGCCTGTCGCTTCAGTGGCCTCTTTGTCCACAAAAGCGACATCCCCCGCGAGGCTCCGGATCAGTGCCCCGAGCTCGTCCTTGCGGACTCGATCCATGCCGCGGGTTGGCTCGTCGAGGGCGACGACCGCGGGGAGCTGCTCGCCCTTCATGCGCCCCGCCAGCGCGATCGCCAGCGCGAGGCGCTGCCGCTCGCCCCCCGAGAGGTCTCGGGGATCGGCGTCGACGGCGTGCTCCAAGCCGACCACCCGCAGCGCCGCCATCCCCTCATCTCCGGGCAGCTCATCGCCGACTCGCTCGCGGACGAGGTAGTCGCCGGGGTTCTGGGTGAGGAGGGCGATCGACTCGACATCTAGCTTGCCCGCGACGGGCTCGTGCAATCCCGCCGCCGTTCGCAGCAGCGTCGACTTACCGGCGCCGTTGCGCCCCATCAGGGCGACCCGTTCGCCGGGTCGCACCTCAAGGTTGATGCCCCGTAGTACGTCCCGCATCTCCTCTCCCCGGTCCAGCTCCACCCAAAGGCCCTGGGCTCGCAAGACGGGCTCGGTGGAACGGGGATCGGGCACCCTCCTACTTGCAATGTGGGGAGGGTGCCCGATCCCCGTCCCCCGCAGCGTCTGCCGTGCATCTCGAACCCCGACGGGCAGCGGCGCGATGCCTGCGAGCGAAAAAAGACGTGCGGCCGGGGTGCTCAATGCGGCATCGCTCTCGTGGGACCAGCGCAGGAAGTCGCCAGACGCTCCGTCAAACGCAATACCACCCCCCTCCATCGCCACCACCCGGTCCGCCGCCGCCAGGCACCGCTCGAGCCGGTGTTCCGCCAGCAGCACCGCCACCCCCCACTCCTCGTTGAGACGCCGCAGCAGCCAGATCAGCTCGTCGCCGGCAACCGGGTCGAGCTGGGAGGTGGGCTCGTCGAGGAGGATCAGGCGCGGGCGGGTGACGAGAGCGGCGGCGAGGGCGACACGTTGGAGCTCGCCACCGGAGAGGGTGTCGACGGCGCGGTCGAGCAGGTGCGGGATCGCCAGCGCCAGCGCCACCTCCTCGACGGCGCGAGCGCGGTCGGACGGGGCATCGCCGCGCATCTCCAGCGGCAGCTCGATCTCGGCGGCGACGGTGGTCGAGACGACCTGCGTCTCCGGGTCCTGGGCGAGATAGCCGACCGCGGCGGCGAGCTCGCCCGGCCCCGCCTCGAGAGCGTCGATCTCGGCGACGCGGACGTCACCTTCGATCTCGCCGCCGTGGAAGTGCGGGACCAGGCCGCAGGCGGCTTTGAGGAGAGTCGACTTGCCCGAGGCAGAGCGCCCGGCAAGCAGCACGAACTCTCCCGGCGCCACCTCCAGCGAGACGTCCTCCAGCGCCCGCTTCGCCGCCTGCGGATACGAATAGCCGAGGCCCTGAACCTCCAGCGCCGGCGCCGCCCCCCGCCTGATCGCCAGCTCAGACACGCGCAACCTCTCGCTGACGGACATCGATGATTCGACGCTTTGGCGGGGGCTTCCAGGGGGCGAGGCCGCTGAGGGTTACCACGGCGACTACGGCGAGCGTGGCGGGGCCGAGGCCGATGGAGACCTCGGGGTAGGCCTGGAAGTCGTCGGCGCCGAGGATCCTGCCGGCGACCGCGGTGACCAGGACGAGGGCGGCGACGGCGTAGAAGCGCCGGTCGTAGCGGGAGGAGGTGCGGCGGTTGCGGGCGCGGGGGGCGTCGAGGCTGTAGCCGCGCAGCTCGAGGGTGGCGGCGACGTCGACGGCGCGGTCGAGGGATCCGGCGAGCAGGCGGCGTGCCAGCGGTGCCTTGCCGACCGGGGCCGCGCCGGGGCCGCGGAGGGTGGCCGCGTCCCGCAACCGCGCGGCGTCGGCGGCGGCAACGGGGACCAGGCGCGAGACTAGGGAGGCGGTCAGAGCCGAGCGTCCCGCGAGTGGGCGCAGGGCCCGCAGCACGCGGTCGGGGTCGACGCAGGCGGAGTAGACGGCGAAGGCGACGATCGTCGCCGCCGCGACCAGGCCGTAGGAAAGGCCGGCGACGATCGCCTCGAGGGTGACGTCGACCCGTCCCAGCAGCGGCCAGTGGCCGAGCCGCGCGACCACGGTCTCGCCGCGGGTCGTGACCAGGGCGTTGACCACGGCGATCAGCAGCGCCAGCGAGAGGCCCAGCTTCAGCGCCGCCCGGACGGCGGTGCGGGCGCCGGCGAGGATCCCGGCCAGCGACGCCGCCGCGCCGGCGGCCAGGAGGATCAGCGGGTTGAAGTAGAGGAAGGCGACGACGACAATCGCGCCGAGGTAGGCGACGGCGGCGCCAGGTGACGCGTCCTGGAGCGGAGCGTGACGCGGCCTGTACGCGAACGGAGACTTCATCGCCCCGGTTCCGGCAACGGCGTCTCCTGTCCGGCCTCGATCGCCACCGCGTAATGGTCGCGCAGGTGCTCCTCGTCGAGGGCGTCGGCAGCGGCACGCACTCCAGCTGCCGTGCCGCCGGTGACGAGCCAGACCGGCGGTCCGCCATAGCGGCTCGTCGCGGCGACGAGCCCGGCATCGGGACCGAACTCCCGCGCCCCCGTCCCGTTTTCGTCAAGCGCCATCAGAACGCCGGCTTTGAAGTTCGCGTAGATCCCGCTTTCCGCCGGACCCTTCTCGAGCAGCCGCGCGGCCGGGTCTTGGCGGAGGCGATCCCAGGGCCCGACGAGCATCCGGATCGCGCCCTTCGGCGATCCCTCAGCCAGCCTCGCCCCTTCGCGCTCCAACGCTCGCCCCGCCGCCGCACAGGCGGCGCCCCACGCAACTCGTGGTTCCTTTTGCACCGTATCCGTGCGAAAGGAACCACGCGATTCGGTGGCGCATTCGAGGACCACCGGGTAGCTCTTCCCCGCCACGCCGTCGGTGAACGGCGCCGGCCAGGAGCCCACCGCCGCCGGGACGTGGTTCGCCGCCGCCCAGTCGCGGTAGTCCCACCAGACGCGCTCGCCGTCCTCCAGGTCGACGTCTGCCGCCCCGACCGGCGACTCGACTCCGTCGACGAAGAAGAACCAGTCGTAGGGATCGCCGTCGCGTGCCCCCTCGGCGACGCCGTCGATCGCGTGGACGAAGCCGCCGCCGAAGCGGGTCTCGACGTCGGCGCTGGCTTCCAGCGCCCGCATCACCGTGTCGGATTCCTTCGCCTCCAGCGAGCGCCGCAGCACCGGCACCGCGCCGAACTCGCGCGTCACCGTCAGCTCGACCGTGCCGACCTCCTCGCCCGGGCCGAGGCCGCAGCCGGCGGCCGCGAGCGCTACCAAGAGCAGCGCGATCGCGACCGCCTTGCCACGGCGCTTTTTCAACTGACGGAGTTCCCGTCGCGTCCGGTCACTTCGGGCACTTGCCGCCGATGCAGACCGGCTCGCGGGCCGAGGGGATCTCCCCCGCCGCCGTCGCCATCAGCTTCGCCGGCTTCGCCAGCGTCACCGTCGTGCGGCCGTCGGCTCCGGTCGGCGCACTCGCCCCGGTCACCTTCACGCCAGCCGCCGGCTTGCTCTTTCCTTTTTCGTCGTAGGAGAAGACGCGCACCTCGAACGGCATGCCCGCCTTGACCGCGTTCGGCCCGGTCAGCACCAGCTCTCCGGGGTACTTGTAGTCCGGCGCTTCGGTCTTCACCAGCGCGTAGAGCACTTCGTCACCCGGGTGGATCGTCGCCGCGTCGCCGCCAACCGCGAGCGACTTGTGGTTGATCTTCAGGTACCAGGACGAACTGCCCTTGGCGATGCTCTTGCCGATCCCGCACAGCGCCAGCCCGAAGTCGAAGCTGTCGCTGATCAGGAGGGGCCGCAGCGCGCCGACGAGCTTGGATGCCCTGGCGAGCAGGCCCATCGCGGTGTTGCCCTTGATCGACACCGGGTCGCCGCTGCCGCCGGAGCCCTTGCCGAAGCATTCGGCATTGGGACTGGTCTTGACCGTGGTGGTCGCGGTCGCGACCGGCTTTTCGGCAAGGACCTTGCTGCCGCTGCCGACCACGCGCAGCTCGGCCTGGAAGCCCTTGGCCGATGCGCCCGCGGTCAACGCCAGAGACAGAACGAGAGCCAGCGCGCAGACGGCCGCCAGCCGGAACGGGGTGATTCTTGGCATTTACGCCACCCTTTCCTCGAGGGTTGAATTGGCTAGGCCGGGGACAGGTCTCCTGGCTTCCGGGATCAGGGAGGACGCGCCTTCCCGGAGGTTCTGTGTCACCTCCAGTGGCTGACGCCCGAGGGCGCCCGCGAACTCCTCCACCCGGTCACAGTGGCGGGACCACGCCGGACTCGCACCGGACTTCCCTTGACCACCGACCGATATGTACGCGGCGAGTCTATCCGCGACCGGCCGCCGGCGGGTCGCCTCCTAGCTGTAGGCCTCGTAGGTGATCGCGCGCCAGCCGTCGTTGCCGCGCCGCCTCAGCGCCAGCAGGCTCCGCGTCGCCCGCTGCCTGCCCTCCGGCCCCGGCCACTCGGCGACGATCTCGGTGGTGCCTTCCTGCACCCGCTCCGAGTAGTCGCCGCTGACGACCGCCGCGGTCAGCGCCCGCACCTGCCGCTTGATCTCCTCCGGATCCTCGGAGAAGAACTCGCAGACCATGTCCTTGCGGCCCGGCGAACAGACCAGCAGCTGGTCGGAGTCGAAGTAGACCTCGAGCGGCGCCGCCGAGAACTTCATCGGCTCGAGGTGGAGCGTGAGGCCGATCTCGGCCTCGTCTTCGCGCACCTCCGCCCAACCCGCCGTCAGCGCCTCCCGCGCTTCTGCTTCGAGGATCTCCTTGATCTCATCCGCCAGACTGGTCACGGCTACCCAGTTATACATCTTGAACCAAAAGCCGGGCTTGACTTATACGCCAAGAAGCAGGTCAGGACGCGCGGCCGCGGAGACGAACCGTTCGGACCGGGCGCGGGGTGCGGAACATCGTCAAGAGCGGCGAGCCGCTGGCGGCCACCACCGCTTCCCTCTGCTCCCTGTCCTGCCGTTCGGTTGCCCGCAGAACCGCCTGGACCTCCCCGTCCTCGACCACCCCGGAGGCATAGCGGAGCCGGCTGCCGGCGTTGCCGGCTGGAATCGCGACGACGGCGCCGGATCGCCGCAGTACCTGCAGGTGGTAGCAGAGCTGACTCGGCCGGAACCCCCGCAGCTGCGCGTGGATCTCGGCGGTGCTCCGGGAGCGCGCGCCGCCGCTGAGGGTGCGCAGGACTTCCCGCCGGACCGGATGGTCGAGCGCGTCCTGCAGTTTCGGGTCGAGGCGAGCCGCGAGCTGCCCTGGCAAGCGATCTTCCGGAGGTTCGAGGTCCCTCTGCATCGTTCTGCCGGAGGATCCTTCTGCAGCGGAAAAGGCAGATCAAACTAATTAGGCTGAAAAAATGAAAGCCTGGCTAGAGCACCGACAGATGGCCTGCCGCCGAGGCCTGCGGGCTCTCGAATCCAGCAAGGAAAAAGGTCCCCATCGATCCCGTCGAACTAGACGGAGCCACCGATCTGGCGCGGCACACCTTCAGCAGCTCGGCGAAGCAGTCGTCCAGCAGCTCGATTACCTGGTTCCAGCCCTCCTGGTCGACCAGGAGAGAGCACCAGGTGAGGTGCCGGTCTACTCGCGCATCGAAGGTGCCGGCGGAGATGGCTTCGCCGACTTTCTCCCATAACTGCCGGAAGGTGGTCGCGCTTGCGCCCTTCCTCGCCGCGGCTGACAGTCCATGCCAGTCATCCCCGTCGAATACGGCCGGTCCGGTGGCCCGGTAGAAGTTCTCGGTCGCGCCCCGACGCTCGCCGCCGGTTTTCTCACCCACCTTGAAGATCCAGCCGAGCTCTGTGAGCAACTTGCAGCGACGGTCGACCGAGAACACCGAGGGGCTCTCGAACCTGGCCGCGAGCTGGGACGGGCTTAGCGTCTCGAGATTCAGCGCGGTGATGATCTTCAGGTTGAGCGGATCCACGAACACCTTTGCCAGTCGCATCATCCACGGGACTTCAGAGGTGGGATCGACCGCCGGTCCGACCGGGGTCCGCGCCCGCGACGGCCGCACGCCTTCCTTGTCTTCGCTGACCGGAGGCGATTCGAAGCCCGCCAGGACGACGGTCATCAAGATCGGCTCCTCGTCGGAGCGCTCGAGACGAGCCCGGGCATCGGCCTGCTCCTCGAGCACGGCCCAGAAGCACGCGGTCATCGCCTGGAGCTGCTCGGCCAGCGCCTCCGGCTCCAGCAGAACCGGGGTCCAGGTCAGGTGCCGGTCGGTCCGGGAGTCGAAGGTGTCGGCGACGAATGCCGCCCTCACCTGCTCCCGCATCTGCGCCAGCGTCCGGTGAGAAAACGCGCTGCGGATCGAGAGCGGCAGCTCGCGCCAGGTGTCGTCCCCGATCACCGCGAGCTCGGTAGCGCGATACACGTCCCGCGGCCTCCCTCGGCCGTGTTGCCTCTTTTCGCTTCTGACCTTCCGCAGCCAGCCGTTCGAGGCGAGCTGCTTGAAGTGCCAGTGGACGAGATTCTTACTCGCCCCACCGAACTCCTCGAAGTACCGGGTCGGACTCATTTCTCTCATGTAGAGCTCGGTCACGATCCTCAGCCGGATCGGGTGGGCGTACACAACACCCAACCGGGTCAGATACGAAGGCGTACTAGTAACGCGTATTCGTTGCGGGCGCCCAGCTGATTTCGCCGAGTACTCCCGCTCACTTGAGTGCACTAGAAATAATTACCTATCAGGTGATGTGTGTTCCCAAAATTCCGGGGCGGCTCGACGTAGCTTTTGCTGTGGGTAAGCAAATTAAAAAGGGAAGGGGGTGTCAAGATGAAGCTGGCCGCCACCCACAGCAACATGCCGCTCGTCCAGGTCACAAAGTCGGGCTGATCGTCGGTGCCGACTGAGGAGGTCGCCTTGGCTGAGGTTGCCGGGCGACCTTCGACCTCCTTCCGGCAGACCGACTACTCGGCCTCGGCACCGATGTAGACGACCTTGTAATCCCGGGCTTCGTCCGGCGGGTCGGAAAGCACGACCTTTTCGTCGATCTCCTGCATGCCAAGGGCGGCGAGACACTCGAGGCCGGCGGCGGCCATCGCCGCGCGCACCTCGGCCTCAGGGCGGAGGCGCTCGCGGTGGACGATCGGCTCGATGTCGTCGCCCTCGATCCGGGTTTCGAAGACCGACGGCTGACCGTCCACCTCCCCAAGCCCGTTCCAGGTCCAGCTGCGACCCTCGTATTCGACCAGGTGACTTCCGCCCGACCAGGAGCCTGAGTCGTAGGTGCCTTTTGAATTGACGTCGAAGAGCAAGAGGCCGCCATCTGCCAGGTTGGCCCGCATCCGCGCCAGCGCCCGCTCGAGGTCGTCGTCGTCGAGCAGGTAGTTGACGGCGTCGTTGAGCGAGAGGACGAGCTCGAACTCCCCGAAGGCCGGCAGCTCGCGCATGTCGACGACGTCGAGTCGCACCTGCTCGCCGCCCTCCTCCCGCGCCCGCTCCAGCATTCCCGGCGAGAGGTCGCAGGCCCGGACCTCCCAGCCGCGCCGCAGCAGCGGCGCGAAGGCGCGGCCGGTACCGCAGCCGACGTCCAGCGCCCTCCCCCGCTTCAACCCGTGCTTCTCGAGCTCGGGCAGGAGGACCTCCCCCAGCCACATCTCGTAGTCGTTGAGGTGGTTGAACTCGTTGTAGATCGGCGCGAAGGCGTCGTAGGCGACGCGCGCCGGGTCCCTCTCCATGGCGGGAAGCCTATACCTCGAACTCTTGCCGAATGGCCCCGTAGATATATGTCCAGTCAAGGTATTTCAGGGTTAGGGTGCCCGCCGCTCGAAGCGCCCCGTCCGCTGACGGGGCTTCGTTCAATCGACCCGAGGCAAAGGAGAAACGATGAGCAGGGGTATTTGGCGGCAGGCGCCGGCGCTGGCGGTTGCGATCGTGGCGCTGGTGGCGGCCCTGGCGGGGACCGTGTACGCGGCGGGGAAGATCAACGGGCACGCGATCAAGGTGAAGTCGCTGCCGGGGAACCGGCTGGCGCCGCACTCGGTGCCGGCGAACCGGCTGAAGCCGGGGACGATCCCGAACGTGCAGCTGGCGCCGGGGTCGATCCAGGGCGACCGGCTGGCGCCCGGATCGGTGACCGGGCTGCAGGTGGACGTCTCCACCCTCGGCCAGGTTCCCTCCGCCTTTCACGCCGAGACGGCGGAGTCCGCCAAAGACGCCGAAACGGCGCTGAACGCCGCCAACGCGATCAGCGCGCAGACGGTCAACGGCTATCACGCCGGCTGCGAGACGGGGACGAGGCTCTTCGCCGGGGCCTGCTGGCAGATCGCGACGAACGGCAGCGCCCTGCCGCCTGCGGCCGCCGCCGCGGCGTGCGCCAACGAAGGCGGCGAGCTTCCAAGCCCATTGCTCCTCGCTGCCTTTTCGCAGCAACCGGATATCACGCTTGCGGCTGGGGACGAGTGGAGCAACAACGTGACGAACGTGTCGGGCTCGAACCTTTACGCGGTCGTAACGGTCTCCTCTTCCGGCTCGGTTGGCTCCGAAGTCGCCACTCAAAGCAAGAAATTCCGCTGCGTGATCCCGCTCCTCGGCTGAGGGCGGCTACGCGTCGAGCAGGCGGCGGTAGTAGCGGTAGTCGCGGCGGTCGGGTCGCAGGTTCGAGGCGAGCGCGAGGTGGTGGCGGGCGCGGCGCTTCTGGCCGGTCTTGCTGAGGGCGCGGCCGAGGCAGAAGTGGGCGAAGTCGTTGACCGGGTGGGACTCGACCACCGCCTCGAACTCGACCGCGGCCGGGGCGAAGCGGCCGGAACGGAAGTAGGCGCGGCCCAGCGCCTCGCGGATCGAGGTCTTCTCGGGGGCGCGGCGGGCGGCCTCGGCGAGCGGTGCGGTCGCGTGCTCGAAGTCGCCGTCCTCGAGCAGCTCGAGACCCCGGCGGTAGAGCGTGTAGGTGGGCTCCTGGCTCCCCTGCATGGGCATGCAAGAAGTGTAGGAGGCAGGCCCTATGGACCCGAAAAAAGCGCGATTTAGCAGGCCCATTGGGTCGCTTTGCTACCGTGAATGGACGGGTTAGGCCGACTTCCGCCGGCCCGCGTATCTATGAGCGCTTCTACGACGCCTACCGCAAAAAAATGGACCTGTGACCAGTGCGGGGTGACCGTCAGCCGCGTCGGCGGCGAGAAGGTCGAACTGCCCGCGAGCTGGACCACCTCCGGTGAGGGCACCTTCTGCCTGCTCTGCCGGCGTGAGCGCGCCGCCCAGGCCGCCCTCGACGCCGCCCCTCAAGGCACGATCGAGGACCGCGCCAAGCTCCGCCGCGCCGCCCTCGTCGAGTTCGAGGTCCGCCGCCGACCCGGCCACGGCAACGGCGAGATCGCCAAAGCCTGCCGCTCCTCCGTCGCCGCCGTCGTCGCCGCCCGCAAACGGCTGAAGATCCCGGCGCCCCAGTAGCCCACCGCCGCGGCCGTCACTCCTCTTCGTCTCGAAGCGGGAGCAGGGCCCCTAGACCCGCGTGCGCTCGGCGAGATCGCCGAGCAACCCCTCGAGCCCGCCCTGCTCGTGGACCCGGCGCTGGTGGTCGGCGCCGTTGCCCTCGCTGAGGATCCGCTCGATCTCTTCGAGGGCGCCGGCGCCGCCGAGCTGCTCGGCGTAGGGACGGACTTCGCCGAGGACGCCGCGGGCGACCTCGGCGGCGGGGGCGGCGGTGCTCTCGTCGACCATCACGCGGGCCTCGAGGCCGTAGCGCTCGGCCTGGAAGTAGGACTCCTCGATCGCCTCGCGGGTCAGGCCGGGGGCGCTGGGGCGGTCGATCTCTTTCGCCGCCAAGGCCTGGATCAGCGCCCCGATCGCGGCGTTCGCCTCGGGTGCGGTCTGGATGTCCATGCCGCGGACCTCGACCGTGCCGAGGTTCGGGTGCGGCCGCACGTCCCACCAGATGTAGGTGTAGTCGGCGACGCCGGCGGCGGCGATCA
>Ga0190273_10000825_pt1 | contig 11240 bp, 8 predicted proteins | sample Popmic504IS_FD_134513 | JGI IMG/M metagenome (GOLD analysis project Ga0190273, IMG submission 134513) | Populus adjacent soil microbial communities from riparian zone of Shoshone River, Wyoming, USA - 504 IS | ecosystem: Environmental > Terrestrial > Soil > Riparian zone > Trees stand | place...
AGAAGGCATTTGGTATGGGAGGGCCGGAAGTGGAAGATATCGACAAAGATCTTGAGAAGCTGGGACTCACCTTCGAATATGTGGAAGATGAATACGATGAAGCGGGCGCCTTGAATAATGGACACGTTTGAAGCTGGCTCGAGAGCTCAGGCTTATTCAGGTTGTATAGATTATGAAGCGCACTGTGCACGCGTACATGACCAATCGGCTATACTAGGAACTTGCCACTCTTTACCAGACATGAAGACCAATACTCGCAGATACTTGATTTTCGATTATCGTATAGCAACTCGATCTAATCAATCAAATCGGACACCACCGCCTGATATTTCCAACATTAGTACGCCTCCTCTGCATCGACAACCCATTTTCTACGAGCCAAATTGTCCTTCTCATCAACCTCTTGCTCCGTCCATCCACCTCTAATCAAAATCTTCCGCACAATCCCATCCTTCCTCGCACTATACTCCAACCCATCCACAAACACGTCTTCTTTCAATCTCAGCTTCATATCAGCGTACTCCGCCAATAGATCCCGATTCTCTCTCATTCGAAGCACATCCCGTAGCGTCCTATAGCCGCGAATCTGCACCTGCCCTTCCCGATTCTCCTCTACGTCAGCGATAAGATACACACTCTGCTCCGGCGTCGTAAAATAATATGGGCTATACTCCGGCAGGTAAATCTTGTAGCTCTCCCGACCAGGTATGCCTCCACCACGAGGGATCTGGGTATACTTCGTGAATGGGGGCGCACTTGGTATCTCCCAGTTCAGCGCTTCGACTGCAGCCGCGAGATCTGCGCGTGACGCAAATGTGACGAGGACGTCGATGTTGGGTTTCGCGGCAAGGTTGGGAACGGAGGTGCTTCCGATGTGTTCGATTGTTTGGTAAGGTACGGGGGGAAGGGAGGTAACGAAGATGGTGTGAAGGTGAGTGCGGATTGTGATGAATTGCGCAGGCCAGGCGGGGGAGTACGGGATTACGTTGACGTGCCATGTTGGTTTGTTTGGGTGGGGGAATATGGATTTGCGTAAGGGCGGTGTTGGTGGGTGGTTTGGATCCGCTTCCTCTTGGGATGGTTGGGGTGAAGGTGTGAGGCGGGGAGGCAGTGGTTGGGATGCGAAGTCATCCATTGTATGGACCAAGAAGCTACTACCGAACAAGTGTGGCCAGAATGGCTGAACCTGCTATACGAGATGTTAGCTATGTTTGTATCTGTGATTGTGGAAAGGCAAGCAGAGATTGATGAATGATAGTGCTGCATCCATCGCACTTGCCTGTGCAGGCCGCATGAACTACTAATCGCCATTTCGCTCCTATTAACGTCTTTGTTTTTGAGTTCCTTCACTTCACATAGTCTCATATTTTGAGTAAGACATGGTGTGACTGTCGGCATCCTCTGCGACCAAGTTGTGCTGCTTGTAACACTCCGACCCAAGTATGTGCAGTAAATTTATGTGCGCTCCTTACTTGAAAAATTCTTCTGTGCCGATGGTAGAGGACAGCCGAAGTGTTTATTTGCTATGCTGGCATTGCGGAGTTGACAGGTGGGCAAAGGTGAGATGGAGGTTCTCGAAGCCCCTCATTTGTCTTTCGCTGACTCTGGCTGCTGATATACTTTGACACCAAACAGCTTGTCGACGAACCACGAATGACCTGCAACACTGATCGGTCCACCTCTGTACAACGGCAAGACATGATCTCTATTGTCTCGGCGTCGCTCAGCAAGCTTGTGGAGCAGAACGCCATTCTGACACAGCTCAATGTCTTTAGGCGAGATAATACCATCTCGACTAGCAGCGAAAGCCCATAGACCATTGACATGCATGATATCCACGGCGCCGGTTGGCTGGGCGGCACCAATGAGTGTACTGCGACTCATTCCACGAGCAGGGACTTGGTCGGGTCGGACCTGCTCTAGCATGTTCCTCTCGGTCTTCACCATTGAAATCTCGATAGGATTGAATGGCCCAAAGAAGAACGGCCTCGTATTGCCGTAGGCAATATGGTAACCCAGCGCCATTCCGACAGCTACTGGGAAGTCGAGACCAATTGCCAAATTGCCTCGCAAGGACTCCCCAAAGTGGATGAAGCCATCGTTATCCCTATCGAAGAACGAAAGGTGCCTCTGAAACGGTGCTGAGTACAGGCTGAGAGCCCGATCTGCGGACGCCATGTCCTCAAGCTTACCAGAAACACAGCCTTGACTCAGTCCAGGTTAAGGATGCTCAGTGCGACACTGCTCGGGCTCATAACTGACAAGGACAGAAGTTCAGTTAGGCATGGCTTGTGGAAACATGAGCATTGCGAAATGCGACGTCACCACTCCCTGCATAGGCAGCATAAAACACGTGCTATATACAGGTGATGATTCGGGGTTGGCCACGCCGAAAGCGGAAGGAAGGCGAAGGCAAGTGCTTCATATACAGGTGATCATTATGTAGCATCTGTCGCCAGCGCTAGGTGATGCGATGCTAGTACCCACTGGATGCATACAGGAATGACTTACCTCTGATGCACTTCAATAAGATCAGCTTCCTCTTACACATTTCCACCACTGCATGCCTCGAAGCTATGCATTTGGCAGAACTTCGGTGTCTTCCAACCGCACTCCTGCGCAGTTACCAATAGAACCAACAGCCTTGGGTGCATATGCCTTTCCACTCTGACACTACACTGCCATAAGACAACACATAATCGACATAGTAACGCGATGAATTTACAGCACCTGCACACTTATGGACGCCAGTGGTGTTCTAGACTAGCTTTGCCAAAAGCCACAAGTCGGCCAATCTTACTCAAGTAGTGGTGAGTTGGAAAGGATCGGCCTCATGTCGGCGGCCCAACATTTTTCCGTGCCGCCGACTGATCCTTGCACGCCTTGATGGTTAACATACTCGAAGGCCGCAGCCAATCACTTCCCCGCCGATCAGATCGTTTCTGCCAAGCTGACAGTCGTTTGACCCCGGACTCTGCCTCCGGTCCCTGCAGGGTGTGTACCAAAAAGCTTGTCATGCTTGGGCATAGCCAATGATGCTTCAGTGAGACTCGGCTTGAATGACAGCTTACCATCAGACTTCTGCTCCTCTTCCAGACCTTGCAGTGCCACTACATGCATCATATACCATTGGGTCACTCATTGGCCGTCATGCATCTCGAGGTCATCCTCTAGAAAGCCGACCACATCCAAATGCTGCGTTGGGTCGTCATTGCGTTTGCAGCACATTGTAGAGCTCCATAAACATGAGGGGTACCCCGGCCGGGGTGGCTAGCGTCTCGATTCCTAGAGAGGATTACTGATCGCAACATTGAAGATGCTGGCTCCAGTTTACAATGACAATGCGGATGTCACGATTTCGTCTTGCTGATGCCCGTACGAAAACTCCAGTTCGCATCAGGAAATGCGTGTCAAGCGGCTGCGTCGAGAGAAGAGGGCAACTCGGTACCCTCTCGGCGGTTTATGGAGAGTCTCGCCGACATGAGATGCATGCTCCACGGGTGGAATCTGCAACAGTCTAACTAGTTTTGGTTTGTTACTCCTGCAGAGATCCACAGTCAAATTCGAGCTAGCACAACGAAGAGCAACTGAGCGATATGTGTGAGGGAGAGAGAGTGAAAGCGAGCAGCTGCATAGAGGGGATATAAGATGGCACATTTTCCCTCTCTGTGCTTGCTTCCCAGCAGCGCAGCCCCTAACCTGGACCAGAGGTCTCATTTCTCGTATCAACTTTATTACCACCATCATGGGATTCTTATTCAACAAGCCGGCGGATGTGCCAGGCTCTGCCGCACCCTCTATCATTGTTGGCATGTTCGTCGCTTTTGGGGGCGTCCTATTTGGATATGACACAGGCACAATCGGTGGCATCCTGGCAATGCCATACTGGCGAGAACTCTTCTCAACTGGCTACAAAAACCCAAAAGACGGTCTTCTAGACGTGACTTCAACACAAAAGTCCGAAATCGTGTCCATTCTGTCTGCTGGTACCTTCTTCGGCGCACTTTTATCGGCTCCTATCGCCGATTTCCTAGGACGACGAATGGGTATGATCTTCAACACGGGTGTATTCACAATCGGTGTCATTCTCCAGACAGCTGCGACTGCCATCCCAATGTTCGTGGCCGGACGCTTCTTTGCCGGTCTTGGCGTCGGTCTACTATCAGCCACCATTCCTCTGTACCAATCAGAAACCTCTCCGAAATGGATTCGAGGAAGTATAGTCGGCAGCTATCAGTGGGCTATCACTATAGGAATTTTGCTCGCTACGATCGTGCTGAATGCAACGAAGAATCGCCAGGACACTGGGTGTTACCGAATCCCAGTAGCTGTCCAATTTGCCTTCTCCATCATTATGGTTGTTGGTATGATCATCCTGCCGGAAACCCCCCGATTCCTCATTAAGAAGGGCAACAACGCTGGTGCTGCCAAGTCTCTTTCACGGCTCCGACGTCTTCCAATTGATCATCCGGCCCTGGTTGAAGAGTTGGCTGAGATTCAAGCCAACCACGAGTATGAAATGACTATCGGATCAGCTTCGTATCTCGCATGCTTCAAGCCGCCGATCAGGAAGCGACAGATCTCTGGTATTGCTCTTCAGGGTTTGCAGCAGCTGACTGGTGTTAACTTTGTATGTTCTCCCGAGCATCCATGGTGTGACCTTGGTATTCTAATATTGCACAGATCTTTTACTATGGTACTTCCTACTTTGCCAATTCCGGAATCAGCAACCCATTTGTCGTCAGCATGATCACAGGAGTTGTCAATGTTGTCAGCACCATTCCAGGGCTGTGGCTCGTTGAGAAGTGGGGCCGACGGCCTCTGCTCATGTTCGGCGCCATCGGCATGAGCGTTTGCCAAATGATCGTCGCTTCGGTCGGAACAGCTTTGCCGGATTCCACCACTGGCAGCAAGTGCTTGATAGCGTTTGTGTGCTTCTACATATTCTTCTTCGCCAGCACATGGTATGCTAGACCAATTTCTCTGTGATCGCCCAAACTATCGTCTTTTCAAGGGGTCCCTGTGCATGGGTTGTTACTGGGGAGTCTTTCCCACTCAAAGCGAGAGCCAAGGGTCTCAGTATGACTACTGCTGCCAACTGGCTTCTCAACTTCGCCATCGCCTATGCCACACCATACATGGTTGACTCGGGTCCAGGTAATGCCAACCTTGGCTCTAAAGTTTTCTTTGTTTGGGGAGGATTCTGCGTTATATGCTGCTTCTTTGTCTACTTTTGCATCTACGAGACCAAAGGACTCAGTCTGGAGCAAGTCGACGAGCTTTATGCCAAGATCCCCAACGCCTGGCAGTCTAAGGGCTTTGTCCCTACAGTCAACTTCCAGGATGTGACTCAATTGGGTGCCAACGAGTCTCGAAGACAAACTCTTGCCGAACTTGAGAATGCTGCTGTCAGGAGAAAGAGCACTGTAACTGGTCTTGGCGAAGAGAAGTATGTGGAGAAGGTGTGAATGCAGTATATGGCGTTTCCAAGCCCTACGTGGTCGCGACTGGTGGACAATCGTAGCTACGAGCATATACAGCCAGCTTGGTTCCCATCTTTCGGACAGGCGTGGACGCGTCAAAGACAATCTTTACACGAAGAGTAGAACCAGTCACGTGAATCAATAGCCTAGAAAAATGAAGTTAGATAAGTAATTCTTCTCCTACTTTGGTCTTCCGTATTGCTTAGTAGCTTTTGTCTTCTATGGCCTTTTTCATAATCCCTTATACGTTGCTGCTCCGAGAGAATATTGTTTTCCCTAGACTGTGTTTTGCGGCCGGACGTGGCTTGAGGCTGTATGCTTGACCATTCATGTGATAGGTAGCATTATATCTCGGTGCCACTTCATGTAGCTGCAAATACTCTCAATCATCTGTTCATGATGAAATTACGATGGTCTGCAGCGCCTCACCAATATGCAGATCAAAAGCCACGCTACGATGGCCCTGCAGGCTGCTGCCCTGGCTGCATGTACCAAGAATGAGCTCCGCATGCTTTATGTGTCCAGTCATGCGGCCATCTGCTAGGACAATTGCACTCAACTCTCTACGCTCAGCCTTGTGTCAGAATAATCTTATCACTCCTCTTCATTTGAACGTTTTGTTCGTGGCTACGCGCAACTCGCAGTCATAGCTTACCTAACACGTCAGGCAAAGCTAGTTCGACAAGTAATCACAACCAACATGACTTCCGAATCTGGTGGTCTGCAACATTCACGGGCTTATCAGCTCGAAATGTTCGAGCAGTCGATGCGGAGGAACATCATAGTCTGCATGGCCACAGGCTCAGGCAAGACGAATGTAGCCAAACTACGTATTGATGCTGAGCTGCAGAGAAAGCCAGATCAGAGAGTCTGGTTTACCGCGCCAAATGTTCTTCTAGCTCAGCAGCAACATCATGTCCTGGGCTCGCAGCTACCACATTACCCAATGCGAACACTTCTCGGACACGACAATGTCCACCTATGGCGGACACAGAAAGCTTGGGATCTCGCACTGGACAATACGAGTGTCATCATTTCTACACCACAGGTGCTACTTGACGCTCTGCGCAACGCGTTCGTGCGATTGACAGACATATCTTTACTAGTCGTGGATGAAGCTCATCACTGCCATTCTGACTCACCTTCAGCACAGATCATGCTAAAACATTATCATCGGCTGAAAGCAGACCAGCCTAGTAATATACCTCATATACTAGGCCTGACCGCCAGCATCCGCATTAGCAGGAAGTCAGCTTCAATCACAGAGCTTGAAAATAACCTTGATGCAGTCTGTCGAACACCTACCTTATCAATTGATGACTACACAATATACGTCCATCGAGCACTGGTAGTTAAGATTGAGTTCACACCAACCGAAGCACCTCCATCAGTCTTGCTCACCACCTTACAACAGATTGTCAGCATGACCAAGATGACCGATGATCCTTACTATCAAGCACTGAAGAAGGCTACAGACTTGGCACTTGTGCAGAAGCGATTAAAGTACGAGAAGTCGCAGACGACTCCTGCGATGAAGGAACTGAAAAAATTGCTAGGAAACGCCGAGGACTTACACAAGAATGTCGGCTCGTGGGCGGCAGACTGTTTTGTCAGGAGCTGCGTTATCAATTGGCATGAAGCTGTCATCCAGAAGAGCGAATTTGATGCCTCGATTCCGAAATATGGTGCTGAATTCATCGATAGCAGACTAACTCGCATCCGCAACGCTGTACAGACCAGCTACCCACTGGCAAATGCGTACATTTCCGAGAAGTCGCAGGAGCTGATCAAGTTTTTAGCTGCTGAGTATCACAAAGGTATCGCAATCATCATCTTCGTCGAACGACGCTCGACAGCATATGCGCTCTGTGAGCTGCTACGATCCGCACCATCGCTTCAGAGCTACAGAATATTCTCATTTGTGGGCCTTGCTACCACGAGGGTAAGTTCTTTGATTGAGGTCTCCGACATGCGGTCACAGAAGAAAGCGTTTGCCGATTTCCGTGCAGGGTCGCAAGACATTTGTATTGCCACTTCCGTGGCCGAGGAAGGCATTGATATACAAGCAGTCAACCTTGTCATTCGCTACGACGATCCGAAGCAGTTCGTTTCCTTCATTCAAAGCCGAGGCCGCGCCCGTCAACAGGACTCCAAGTACATCTACTTTCGAAACACCTTCGACGACAAAAGCAAATACGTGGGCTGGGAAGTGTTTGAAAAAGAGCTTGAGGCGGACTACAAAAACGAAGCCCGAGCACTAGAGGAACGAAGGACGGCAGATGACCTTGACGAGGGCGATGGCGAGGAATATGTCGTTGCGTCCACAGGTGCAATGCTGATCTACGATAATGCAGCGCAGCATCTTCAACACTTCTGTACGGTAGTATCAGGAGGAACCGAGCCAATCTATGTTCTCTCGGAGAAACCTATTCTGTATTTCAGAGCTAGGGTGGTCCTACCATCCTGTGTACCAGCCCAACTGCGAGAGGCTTTCTCGAAACGTGCATGGCTTGGAGAAAAGTCTGCAAGGAAGGACGCTGCGTTTCAAGCATACAAAGCTTTGCATGAGGGTGGTCTTCTCACCGACAATCTAGTACCATTCCAGCCGGAACCTGGCAATGAGGCGCAAGTTAAAGATGGCTTCCGAATGTACGACATCAAGGCCGAGATTCCTGTCTGGCAGACCTTACCTGAAGGAGGTTTGTTCATGCATGAAATTAGCGTCAGATGCACAGCTGAGCACTATCCAGCCCTCGTCTTGGCATTACCGTGTTCACTGAGCCACAGCCTCAGCTTCCAGCTTAGTGAAAGTCACTCAAGGACGCTTGACGTGGAGGTCGTTCCCCTGGGTAAATGGGGACAGACACTTTTCGAAGAAGCAAAGTCCTTGACACAGACCCTATTCGAAACAGTCTTCCGGAAAGGATCGGCATCCGCCAGTCTGAGTGAGACATCCAGGCTACCACTGCTGATCTTATCAGCGGCTGATGAAGGCAAGATGCTCGGGACTGAGCCCAAGTCTCTTCGCCAGCTCCTCAAGAAGGACAACTCTCTCTTCGGTTGTCAGCCTTTGCTTCTCTGGCATGGTAGAAGTCCTAAACCATATATCTGGCATCCTCCTGGGTCCGAGGACGCCTTGACAGCAGACACATCAGCGATATCTGTCACTAAAATCAACAAGCTCCAAATATATACGAATTGGAGAAATGTTGGTAATGGGACTTTGGCTCCGCAGAAGAAAACCCTCGATGTTGAAGAATGTTTGACAAAAGGCGTAGCCACCATGTACGGCCCTTCGATAATGTTAATTCCGTCGATACTCCATATCATGGCAGCTGCGCTGCGCGCCCAGCGTGCGGCCGAAACGGTTCTGAAAGATCTCGCACCAACCACGACGGAACATCTGGTGCCTGCTCTTCTTGCAAAGTCTGCCTCAGGGGTCTTCAACTATGAGCGATTAGAATTCCTTGGTGACACCTATCTTAAATATCGAGCATCTCTACAAATGTTCTTCGACAATCCATTGGCGATGGAAGGCATCTTATCTAGCAAGGTCCAGGAAATGGTCAGCAATTTGCGTCTCGAGAAAGCGTTTCAGGATGCTGGCTTGGGAGAATACACGACAACGCAAGCCCCCGTGCAGAAGCATTGGAAACTACCCCAACTAGCGGGCCATCATTTGCCTCCATCCGAGCCTCGTCGACTACAGTCTAAGGTGTTGGCAGACGTGGTGGAGAGCATCCTCGGTGCTGTGTACTTGGATGGGTCAAAAACCGGTCAGGCTGACCAAAGATGCACGACGGCTCTGCAACTCTTCCTCCCAGAGACAACTTGGAAAGATCCGTCTGAGATTGTGTGTAATATCATAGGAGCGATAGCAGCGTCACAAGCGGGAGGCATCTTAGTCAAGCCTATCGAGCGCATGACTGGATATGCATTCAGACGATCAAATCTACTCTTGGAAGCATTGACACACTCTACTACTTTGCCCGACCGCGCTTCGTTGGAGAGACTGGAGTTTCTGGGCGATGCCATCCTCGATGTGATCATCAAAGCCAACTTCTACAGCCTTTCGGAGCTAGGACCTGATCGTATGAGTTCCCATCGTCATGCACTTGCAAGTCATGTCTTTCTTGCTTTCTGTGCCTTTGGACTTTCGGATGTTCGGCTGCAGCATAATATAGACAATGGATGGAGCGATAGGTCAATCCTTTATCACGATTCAGCGCAAGCCATTGGTTTGGAGCAATTGGTTCAGTTCGGAGATTCGCAACTCCGTGGTCCAATCTCAGCTGCTAGAGCTCGGTATTCGGCAACTAAAGATGCTATCCACGACCAGCTCACGCAGGGCAGCTTCCCATGGACTATGCTTAGAGCCCTCGATGCCCCAAAGGTGTGCAGTGACGTGATCGAGTCTCTGCTTGCTGCTATCTATCTGGATTCTGGTGGTTCGCTGGAGCAGTGTGAGAAACTGCTAGATCGTCTCGGAGTAATGGATTTGCTCCGTACTATGGTCAAGAATGAAACGTTCGTGAGCGAGACACCTTCTACAAGACTGCGGCACGTCTGCGACACGGAAAAAGTCGACATCAAAATCTGCTCAGCCGATCCGACTGACAGTACGAAGCACATCTGGAAGGTTATGTTGAGGAAAGATGCTCGTCTCAAGGAGTACATAGGCAGAGAGGCAGGCTGCGAAGACGAGGCTGAATCAATTGCAGTGGAGATCGCCCTTGAATCGGTGCTTACTGGCGACCTTAACACCATTTTTCTGGAGGTCGAGCAGTACGATGCACCTCAGGACAGCAGAATGACTGGACCAGGCGAATCGAGCTCGGACAGTGATATGGATGACGAGGACTTTGAGAACGGCGGCATAGCCCTTGAACCTCAATCCGACAGTGTTTGATATTCTGTTTAGCATACTGCCTCTATAAGATACGAGACTCACTTCGTGCGTCGAGAAAATGACAAAGCCGGCCATTCTCAGAGAATACGGACACAATCTCCGCAGTTGTGTTGCGCCCTAAACTTCTCGAGATACACATTCCTGCGTAACACGAGTACGGCAGAGAGGGTCATGTTAGGCTATGTTGCTTTTGCAGGAAGACCAGAAGTCGATAGTGGTATTGTGGATCCACTAACGCGACATTACCGTGATTACCAGATCGCGTCAATCTCGCGTTCTCCGATCCGAGTACGCGTTTGTCGGCCAATCGCGGTGCGTCATCGACTTTTTCCCTCATCGCAAACCCCTTGAGGGAGGCGGGTTTTAGATGGGTGGCCGTTGTGGTTCCTGGCACGTTTCCTGGACCAAGTCGTGCTTTGGGAGTTGTTTGGGTACTGTACACAATCAAACCATTGCTCTTTTTGCTGTCTCCCTATCTGTCATTTACCGTTCCTTCTTCTTCACCTTCACTAGCTGGCCCACCCAATGCTCGATGCAAACTTGTAGCAATCCTTTCACACTCTTGATCCGACACCATGGCGACTGTTGACATTGCTGTTCCCGGCGACGTGAAGATGCAGGATGCAGAGGAGGCAGATATGGAAGATCGCAGGAATGCAGCAGCAAATGAGGAAGAAGACGAGGACGACGATATGGATCTGAAGTCCAAAGCTCTTACCAACCTTCTCAAAACAAGCTCGGTGTTCGTGGCAATCATGGCAGACAAGATGAAGGAGCAGCAGAGAGAGAATGCAGAACGAGCCAGAAGAGAGGCGGCCAGGAAGCACAACGCAGAGGCGAAAGCGAAC
>Ga0190273_10000826_pt1 | contig 11216 bp, 8 predicted proteins | sample Popmic504IS_FD_134513 | JGI IMG/M metagenome (GOLD analysis project Ga0190273, IMG submission 134513) | Populus adjacent soil microbial communities from riparian zone of Shoshone River, Wyoming, USA - 504 IS | ecosystem: Environmental > Terrestrial > Soil > Riparian zone > Trees stand | place...
GGATTTTTGAGATACAGTTCGCGCGCCTGTTTAGGAATATCGGTATTTGGAAAGTGCAATCCCAAAAATGAATCTATATTCTCTGAAATACTTTCAGCAAACACATGACCGTTATAATCAGAATCAAATTTATACACCATAACGCGGTCAAAGCCCGTAAGGCGACGAATGTTTTGTACTACCATTACACATAAATCGTATAATGTTTCTTTTGTGTCTGTTGATGTTAGTAAGTCACTGGTCTCGAGAAACAAGTCATATGTTCCCAGGTGATTTTTTACGGAATTAATACATTCCAATATGACATAATCACCGGATACACGTTTGAAACAATCAAGCGATACCCCTGTAATTTCTATTGGTACCGGCATCCTCGGATTAAGATATTCTGTGTCAGCTACCGGTAGTTCTCCAATTATATTATAAAGTTGTTCAGGCAGGATAGTGTGGTAGGGTTGAGCGAGAAAGTACCCGGGGGGTTGCCCCAGAAACGCACTTGTGTTTGAAGAGCAAAAACTGATTATGCCAGTGTTTTTGTTGATTATAAAAACAAATCCATGCGGCTGTATACTACCCGGAATCTTAATTGGTTCGTCTTCGCAGTTATTGATAGAAACGATTGTGTTGTTGACAGTCGTATATAGTTTTGACATCAGTTGAATAAATTTGAAAAGCTGCAACTAAATCTATAGTCGAACCTGGTTGGAGTTCTGACTTCTAAAACTGCCAATGCTAACCGCCATGTGTTTGGGCATTCGTAAAAGCATTTATAGGCTAAGGCAACGGGCTAACGCGGTAAGCGCAAAGGGTGGGGATGATGTATATGATTACCAACCGACCCAAAGCTAAGCTTTCGGCAGGGAATCACATTTCTAATTAGGAATGGTGTGTCATGGATTGACAGTATGCTATTTATACCTGGTTTCATCCAGCCTGAAGAAACGGACCGCATTGTTGAAAAGAATATCACGCTTTTGGTCAAACGATAAATAGCCCGCATTTTCGATTACACCAATTGAAATCTCTAATAGTTTTGGCCAGATAAGGAGATCTGTGCCGTAAAGGATACGCTTCCCAAACCCGGCTTGAACAAGTCGTTTGATATAATCATTTACTTCGGACAACGGATAACTCCAGATCATACCTGCAATATCAACATATACATAAGCATTTGCACCCATCAATGCAAGCATTTCGTCCATCATCGGATACCCCGCATGCATCACCCATATTTTTAATTTCGGGTGGCGGGCCAACAGGTCTTCCAGTAAAAGCGGATTACCCAGAGATGCGCGGAATTTGGGATTAGTAATGTTAATTGTACCGTTTCCTCCGGTACCCATATGTATGCCTACAGGTATGTTCATTTTTTCCGCCGCTGCAAAATAAGCGTCCAGTGAAGTATCGCCCGGCGACATTCCCTGGTATTGCGGTGCAACTTCCCCCATTACTTTATAAAAGCCAGATGACAGTGAATCGGTGAATGCCATCACGCTCATTTCCTTTGAAGAACTGAGCGTGATGCTCGGAATGACGCGTCCCGGGGTCGCTGCTTTTTGCCAGTTACGTATGATGCCCGCATCACCACTGGCAATAATGGTCATATTTAACCGCTTCATGGTAGCAAGCAGTGAATCCTGGAATTCTTTATCAGTTCTGGCAGCACGAAGTGGTGTGGCACAGTCGGTATTGAAAATGGCGGGGGCGGGTTGAAGCGGATCACCACCGGGCATGTTGCTTAGAAACCAGGGACACATATCCGGTGCAAATGCCGGATTTGCTTTCATGGCATGAACATGTACATCGATTATTGGCAGATGCTTTTTAGAAGTCTCCTGGCCATAAACCGCCGTTGCGAATGTGAGCATCAATATGCTAACGAGCCGCAGAGCACAATGTTTCATAGATCAAAATTTGTGTTAACCAAATATAAGATAGGGTGGCGGGAAACAGGCACACTTTTTATACCGGTCATCGTGAGGTATTGAACCCGGAAAGCTGGATCGAAAAGTATTTGCTGACGACCAGTAGCGATCCATTTTAGTTCCAAATCACGACCAATGCATAAATACTTTGGTATATTTATATCGCTTGTTTCCATTATGGAAATGCTCTAAAAATTCTACTTGTTGAATAAAAGGAATCTGATTGTTATTGGTGCCTCCGCCGGAGGCTTCGCGGCAGTAACCCGCCTCATCGCAGACTTGCCTCCTGACCTTGACGCAGCCATTTTTATTGTGTGGCATATTGCACCGGAGGTAACCGGTGTATTGCCGCAGGTGCTGAACCGGCAAAAGACGATCTTCGCAAGCAATGCAGTGGACCGGGAGCTTTTACTTTTTAACCGGATTTATGTTGCACCACCCGACAGGCACCTGATAGTAGAAGACGGCCTGGTAAGAGTAACACGTGGACCTAAAGAAAACCGTTTTCGGCCGGCGGTAGATCCGTTGTTCCGTTCTGCCGCGTATATCTATGGACCAAGAGTGATCGGTGTTATACTTTCCGGCGCGCTGGACGATGGTACAGCGGGTCTGTGGGCGATTAAGAATCGAGGTGGCATTGCAATTGTTCAGGATCCCGCAGATGCTGAATTCCCTTCCATGCCGGAGCACGCTCTCGAGGCAGTTGAAGTGGATTTTAAAGTACCCATTTCTGACATGGCATCGTTGTTGGTGAAGTTGTCACAGGAGCCGGTAAGCTCGTTAGAACCAGGCGACATGGAAGAATACAAAAGAATCAAAAGTGAGGTGGGAATTGCCAGTGAGGAGTTGGCCCCGGAGAGGGGTGTCATTCAAATGGGTGAACCGAGTCGTTACGCGTGCCCGGAATGTCACGGTGTACTGGCGCTGATCCGGGACGGCTCACTCGTCCGATATCGTTGCCATACCGGTCACGCATATTCTGTCGATAGTCTCCTGACTACTATTACTGAAAAAATCGAGGATTCCCTTTGGGGCGCTATTCGCGGCATCGAGGAAAGCATCATAATGCTAAACGCTGTCGGCGATCATTTTGCAGAACAAAATCAGCCTAAGTCAGCAGCCCTATATTTTCAAAAAGCAAATGAAGCAGGCGAACGGGCAAAGTGGATACGAAAAGCCGTTTTTGAACACGAGAAATTAAACACTAAAGCTATCAATGCGGAACTAATAGAGTAACAGGCGCATACAGTAGGCTAATATAAAAAGCTATAGGTATATATAGCGTTACCAATCACAATTTCCACGATAAAGAACGACAATGCAGAACAGTAAATCGCCTGACTTTTCAAATTTCGAACAACCCCTCAAATTTCTTGTCGTCGGTATTGGTGCGTCTGCAGGTGGCATTCGGTCATTAAAGACTTTTTTTGAGCATGTTCCCCCCGATTCTGGTCTCGCTTATGTTGTTATCTTACATTTATCACCAGACTATGATAGTCAACTCGCCGAGCTACTCCAGGCGGTTGCATCCATCCCGGTTGCAAAGGTGGTGCAAAAGATAAAGGTGCAACCAAATAATGTATACGTGGTTCCGCCGAATCAGCACCTCATAATCGAAGATGGATTCATTGCAGCTTCACCAAATATTCACACAGAAGAGCGACGTGCACCTGTCGACATATTCTTCCGGAATCTGGCGGACACATACGGGCCAAGGGCCATCTGCGTGGTTTTGTCAGGCACGGGTGCAAACGGATCAATGGGACTAAAACGTGTTAAGGAATTTGGAGGTGTCGCATACGTACAAAGTCCACGGGAGGCCGAATTTAGTGAAATGCCGCGAAATTCTATCGCGACTGACCTTGTTGACGAGGTGCTGCCGGTTGCGGAAATACCGGATAGAATTATCAAATACCGCGACAGTCTTGGCAAGGTGCACATTAGCATCGATTCTGAGAATGGTCATGAACAACAACAGCTGGCACTTCGTGAAATTTTTGCCCAGCTGCGGCTGCAAACCGGTCATGATTTTTCAAATTACAAGCGACCCACGCTGCTAAGACGGGTTGAGCGAAGAATTAACATACGCAGCCTTCCTGATCTTTCAAGCTACGCTGTCTACGTGCAGGATAACACAGAAGAAGCCGCGGCATTACTAAAGGATCTGCTGATATCAGTAACAAACTTTTTTCGCGACCCAATACCTTTTCGTGCTATCGAGGACCAGGTTCTCCCCATGCTCTTGCGTGGGAAAAAGTCGGACGCCAATATAAGGATCTGGGTTGCGGGTTGTGCAACTGGTGAAGAAGCATATTCTCTCGCCATGTTGTTTGCTGAACAAACACTTGACTTGATAGATGCGCCAAGAGTTCAAATATTTGCAACCGATATAGACGAGGCCGCAATAGCAACTGCGAGGGAGGGCTACTATACCATTAATGATGCCGCAGATGTTTCGCCTGAACGCTTAAGGCGATTTTTTCATGTGGACGCACAAGGTTATAGAGTCCGCAAGGAAATCAGGGAGATGATTCTTTTCGCACACCACAACTTTTTAAAGGACCCTCCATTTTCACGCCTGGACCTGGTTACATGTAGAAATGTACTGATCTATCTCAATGCTGTTGCGCAAGAGCGGGTTATGGAAACCTTTCATTTTGCATTGGAACCACATGGATTTTTGTTTCTCGGCACCGCTGAATCCGTTGATGGGGCCAACGACTTATACAAGTCATTCAGTAGGGAGAATCACATTTACCAGGCCAAAGAGGGTGTGCCGAGGCACTTCCCTGTTACCGATCGGACACCTTCAGTTTATCCGGCGGCAACTTCCGTTCAGATACCAGCTGTTATAGAACAAAAAGAATATAAACCTGTTTCCTTCGGCGAGCTTCATCAAAAGTTGCTGGAACAGTATGCACCCCCATCAGTAATTGTTGATGAAAATTATACCATCGTTCACTTGTCAGAAAAGGCGGGTAATTACCTTCAGGTTCATGGAGGTGAATTTAGCCAAAACCTGCTCGATCTCGTACCTTCTACTCTGCGGCTTGAGTTGCGGAGTGCTTTGTATCAGGCTACGCATAGACACCATGCAGTAGTAATCGAGGATGCCCGGTTCAACGTTAACGGGCAATCTGAATCCGTCCACGTTAGGATCAGGCCGGTTGTAAATGACATTCATCCCAATAAGGGATTAATTCTGATTCTTTTTGATCAGAATATCAATCCGGGAGACCCGGAAGTGAGAGTATTTTCGTCCGACGAACCGGTAGCCAGGCAACTTGAAGATGAATTACTCGGCATCAAAGCAGAACTTCAAAATTCGGTGCGGCAACACGGCATGCAGGAAGAAGAGTTAAGGGCTTCCAATGAGGAGTTGCAGGCAATGAATGAGGAACTGAGGTCTTCCGCCGAAGAACTGGAGACCAGCAAGGAAGAACTTCAATCAATTAATGAGGAATTGCGAACCGTTAACCAGGAGTTGAAAGTTAAGATTGAAGAAACCAGTGTTGCCGGCAATAATCTCCTGAACCTGATTAATTCCGCAGCTGTTGGTACAATTTTTCTTGACCGTAGTTTCCGTATAAAGATGTTTACTCCATCTGTCCTTGAAATTTTCAACCTTAGATCTGCAGACTATGGGCGGCCGATGACCGACATCACCCACAAACTGGAAAATGTTCAGTTGGAGCGCGATGTCGAGACGGTGCTCAATAAACTGATTTCCGTAGAGCGCGAAGTAGTTACTACCGATAAACGCTACTACATGATGCGTCTTTTACCGTATCGTACTGCCGAAGATAGCATCAATGGTGTTGTGATAACCTTCTATGAAATTTCCAAACGACGCCAGGCTGAACAGGCCCTCCAGCATTCGGAAGAACGGCTGCGTCTGTTAATCGAAAGCGCAAGAGACTATGCAATCATCACCCTGGATCCGAACCGGAATGTTGTTAGCTGGAGCGTTGGAGCAGCGCTGATGATAGGGTTCAATGAGAAAGAAATCATTGGAAAATCGGGCGACATTATTTTCACTGATGAAGAAATAAAAGCCGGTGCCCCGGGTTCAGAGGCCCAAAAAGCAGCGGACAATGGTAGGGTGGAAAATGAGCGATGGCACGTTCGTAAAGACGGGAGCCGGTTTTGGGGTTCCGGTTCGGTAAGTCCTTTGCGGGAACGGGATGGTAAATTGATTGGCTTCGTTAAAATCATGCGTGATCTTACAGAAGCAAGGCGTCTTGAGGCTGCAAAGTTCTTGTTAGCGTCAGTGGTGGAGACCAGTAATGATTCCATCATCACTATTGATTTTGAAAGAACTATCACCAGCTGGAACAAGGCTGCCGAGTCACTCTACGGTTATTCATCAGCCGAGGCTGTTGGCAAACGCCTCGAAATGCTGACCCTTCCCGAAGATTTTGTTGCTATCCTTGCGAATATCGACAAACTTCAAAATGATAAAGAAGTTAAGGTTTTCGATACCGCAAAAGTACATAAGGAGGGGTACATCGTTGAACTGGAAATTGTAATGTCACCTGTACTCAATACATCCGGCGAACTGATTGGAGTTTCCACAATTTCAAGAGATGTTTCACAACGTAAACGTCGAGAGGCTCAGCTGTCGTTCCTGGCTGAATTGTCAAAATCGTTGATAAAGAATTCAAAGGTTACTGCAAATCAATTCGATGTTACCAGCCAGGTTGGCACATTTTTTCAGGCATCGGTTTGTGCATTTGCAGAAATAAATGAGAACTATCACAAACCCCTCATTTTCCAGCAATGGTATGCAAACGGCAGTGAACCGACGAATGAAAACAACCCCACGATCTTCCAACATTCACTTGAAGGGTTTTCTGGTGCGCTGTCCTCAGGAGAAGAGATTGTAGTCGAAAATATTCTCGGTGACACAAGGATAAAATCAAAAGATTTTTATCGCAACAACAACATCAATTCATTTGTGATAATCCCACTCATGCATGCCGATGAGTGGCGTTGCTCGTTGGCAGTGTACCTGGAGTATCCTTATAGCTGGAGTTACCAGGAACTGAATTTACTACGTGAAGTTCTGACAAGGGCATGGCACAGCATCGAAAGAGGCCGCGCGGAAGATGAACTGCAGATGAGCGAAAATCGTTTCCGCACGCTCACAGATGCGGTTCCACAGGTAATTTGGGCCAACGATGGAAACGGTATCGCCAATTACTTTAATCAGCGTTGGTTCGAATACAGCGGTCTGTCATTAGAAGAGTCATATGGAAAAGGCTGGGAAGCAATCGTACATCCTGAAGATGCACCGGGCTCAAAAGCGAAATGGCAGCAAGCAAAGCTTGAAGGCCAGATTTTCGATTCCGAATATCGCCTCAAGAACAAGGATGGCCAGTACCGCTGGCATATAGGGCGGAATGTACCATTAAAGGATGAAAGGGGCCATGTTATCGGATGGTTCGGTTCGGCAACAGATATTGAAGTCTTGAAAACGACGGAGGTATTAATGCGTCAAACGGCTGATAGATTACAACTCGCGCTTGACGCGGGTCAGTTTGGTTCATACGAATATGACCTGGCAACCGGCCAGATTACCGGCACCGCGCAGCACACTGAAATTTTTGGATACCAGGAAAACAAAGCTTTTTCGTTCGAAGAATTAAAGTCATTGGTTATTGAAGAAGATAGAGAGATGATTGAATCGGAATTATTGAAAGCAATAGAAGAAAGAAAAATTTACACTTTGGAATACCGCATACGTCGTCTGAACAACCAGGTCCGTTGGATCAAATCTGCCGGCAGGTTAATCTCTGGCGAATCAGGGGAACCATTGAAAGTGGTAGGGATCACTTTGGATATTACCGAACAAAAACTTTTTACAGAAGAATTGAGGAGACGTGTGGAAGAACAAACTTTAGAGTTGCAGCGTTCGAATGAAGACCTAAGACAATTTGCACATGTTGCATCTCATGACCTTAAAGAACCCGTAAGAAAAATAAAAACATTTAACAACCGCGTGCAGGATGAATTTGATCAGATCCTGCCCGAAAAGGCAAAAACGTATCTTGGGAAAATTGATATTGCAACAACGAGGATGTACACGATGATTGACGGCGTGCTAGCATATTCTAAATTAGGAAATGCGCCCCAGTTGCTGCAACGAGTGAATCTTATGACAATTATAGAAAACATAGAGACCGACCTCGAGGTAATGATTATGGCCAAGGATGCGCAGATAACCAGTGATAATTTGCCTACTATTATCGCGAGTGAAGTGTTGATGTACCAGTTATTCTATAATCTTATTCTTAATTCACTTAAATTCTCAAGGCGGGATACAATTACCCGCATCTCGATATCTTCCCGGCTGGAAGTTATTAATGACCGGTCTACATGGCATATAACAGTGAAGGATAATGGGATTGGATTCGATCCGGGGTATGCTAAAATCATATTTAATCCGTTTACCCGCCTGCATTCAGGAGAAGAATATGAGGGTACCGGGCTCGGATTGGCGCTGTGCAAAAAAATCGTCGAACGGCATCAGGGATCAATTTCAGTTAGCAGCCAGGAAGGGGAAGGCGCATGTTTTGATATATTATTCCCGGTAACAGAATAAAGCGCTTCCTTATGGCACTTAATATCTTTTTGATAGATGATGACGCTGATGACAGGGATGTTTTCCGGGAGGCACTATATGAAATCGATCCGAAGATTGTTTGCAGTACCGCAATAGATGGACGGAAGGCTTTGTCGATGTTGAATCATGGCGTCATCGGCATTCCCGATGTTATATTTCTCGACCTGAACATGCCGGGCATGACCGGTTGGGAGTTTCTGGCAGTTTTGAAAGAGTCTCCGATTCTTTATGACATTCCTGTAATCATATACTCTACCAGTTCCTATTCGGAAGATATTATAAAGGCACAAAAAAATGGTGCGTTATGCTTTTATTCGAAGCCTGCACGTTTTAGTGAATTACAAATGAATCTGGCAGCGGTGGTTGATCACCTCCGTGATGGTACCCTGGCATTTTTGCCCGAAACTTCCAACCGCTTTCTCACACCGGCAAACGATCCCCGTTGATCCTTCGCTTCCATTGGCACCGGATTATGTCCAAACAACTGTGACTTTCCTCTTCAAATAGATGCGGATTACAAACAGTAAACACCGCGGCAGACAATCATGATAATCTGAGTTATGTAATATTATAACAAGTGAAAGATTATTCTTAGCTTAAATCAAAAAGAAACAGGATATGAAATTGAAGTCTGAATTTTTGGTTATTGCTTACACACTTGTTGCTACTGCATTGGTATTTAGTTGTGACGCCCAGGTTTCAAAAGGGAGTTCGCGGATTGCACCTGGTATGATCAAGGTAGCTATCTTATACCCGAACGAGGAAGGCAAAACTTTCAACATGGATTATTATTCACAAAAGCACATGCCAATGGCAGCTCGTTTGTTTGGTGATTCATTAAAGGCAATGTCTATTGATAAAGGTCTCGCGAACGGCACTCCAGGCTCGCCAATACCATACTTAGCCATTGGGTATTTTTATTTTGAGAATATGGCATCCTGCCAAAGTATAATGTCACAACACTCTGCAAAACTTAGGGCTGATGTTGCAAATTACACGAACGTTAAACCGGTGATACTAATTAGTGAAGTGATAAAAGTTGAATAGCGGAAAATGTTTGAAATTAGGATTTGATTTGCCGGCAATCGTTGCACTCCAATAATTTTCACCCAGCGTTGGAATATTTCGATACTTGTCCGCATAATTTCCAGTTGAGGTCCATCTTGTTCTAAAGCTTTGTAATTTCATGTGTTTGACTGATCCATAATTGATCAGGCATTCTAACATGAGTGATAAGCCATCATACCTGAACTTCGACAAACCTGCATACGCCTGGAAGCCGGGGATCGACTACAGGAAACAACCGCAGGAGTACAAAGTTGGCAAAGGTGAGCAGGGCGTTCTAATCTGCGAGCCTTACAAATCCGAAATAGGTCAACACTGGCGTTTTAAAACAGAAGCAATCGCTACTGAAAGTAGCGTCAGGATTTACCAGCTTTTCCTCAATTACCTGGAAGCAGCGGATTTTGTTGGTGCAGACATGGCACGCAAATATCTTCAGATGGGGTACACCCGTGCGCGTCGCTATGCTAATTATAAAGGCGGGAAAAAATATGACAAGGAAAACCACTACGAACAACTTGAACGCGGCACGGGTGAAGACGAAAAGGCCCGGGCGGCTGCAGTTTTTTATGCGAAATGGAAACTAGCCGAAGCTAATACGGATTATGCATCTAAAAAGAAGGCCTGGAAGAAAGCAATAGGCTGAATAATCCGCTAGATTGTGCTTTTGATTCTGAACGGGCAGGGTCTGTATATCTACAGATCGCCTTTCGATTTTGTCGCCATTCTAAAAAATATAAATGTTTTACAAGGAATTTAAACCCTCGGCTGTTTTACAAAACTACGTCGATAGATATTGGGTATTTGATGCTGATGTATCAGATTCTTATCCAATGGAGCATGTACTTACCCCGAATGGCATGGATGGGCTTATCCTCCAATATCATATGGAATCTCCCAATGCATACCGTAACCTTCATTTAAATATTACATTACCGCCAAACTATGTGTTGGTCCAACCAACTGCGCATTGGAAACTATTCATTTATGCTTCAACCCGCATCGCAGGTATTTTTTTTAAGCCGGGTATTTTGCAAAGGATTTTAAAGTACCCGATGAATCTTGTCGCTAACCAGCCGGTTGAACTCGATGCCCTTATAGGAAACACTTTCAATGAGGTATGTGACCAGATGATGGAGGTTGATCCTGCGACCCGAATATATTTAATTGAAAGGCTATTGTGCAGGTTGCTGGATACAGACAGGCCATATTTAACCTCATACGCTGAAACAACGGCAAGAATCATTCAGCGTTGCAAAGGCGGAGTCACCATTTCTCAATTGTCGGACGAGCTTCGGGTTAGCCGACAGTTTATTACGAAGCAATTTACCGGGCAGGTAGGAGTGTCTCCAAAAGAGTACACACAGATTGTGAGATTTAATGCAGTCCATCAATACATAGCCACCCGCAAATCAGTGCGATGGACAGATGTCACCTATTTATTTGGTTATAGTGATCAATCGCATTTCATAAAAGAGTTCCGAAAATACATGGGCATGTTGCCAACGGAATATCCAATCCTAAATACGGAAATGGCAAACTTTTATGCCGGAGGTGCATAATCGGTTTCCATTTTTACTATTTAACGCTGTCAGTTTATTTTA
>Ga0190273_10000827_pt1 | contig 11216 bp, 14 predicted proteins | sample Popmic504IS_FD_134513 | JGI IMG/M metagenome (GOLD analysis project Ga0190273, IMG submission 134513) | Populus adjacent soil microbial communities from riparian zone of Shoshone River, Wyoming, USA - 504 IS | ecosystem: Environmental > Terrestrial > Soil > Riparian zone > Trees stand | place...
AATGTGATCATTGTCACGCCTGCTGTCAATTTCACGCAGCCGAGTATCTTTGCTGTGTCCTCAATCTGAAACTGGTGGAACACATTGTCCGATGAGGTAACCGTTCCAGGGAACTGAACAGCTTCCACACTACCGACTAGTGAAATGATCAGCTGCTGCCGACCTTGACCACCTTATCGTTGTTAGTTGTACCTACGCTGCACGTCCGACACTGCTTCCGGCACTTAGCAGTTACCATCTCTGAAGTTTGTCCACAACTGTTTGATTGTCACTGCGGGGCCACGCCCAGACGTATGGCTACGTTGAGCTTCATTGGTACTCTTACCGAGTAGCGCTTGCACGTATACAGCTTTATAACCGCTAGCCTCGAGATGCCACCACAGTCGAGCAGAAACCAGAGCCACGGCGGATGTGACACCCTATAAGGTCACCACCCACAATGCTCTCCTCGCAATAATAGGATAAATACGACGACAAGCCTCTGGGTCATTCCCGTGCACACTTTACAATATTCGCTTCTAGCATATCGCAAGCCGATATAGAAGGGGCATCACGATCGCTGTTCATTCTATGCAGATACATAAACCAACGCATCCTTCGCGAGTAGTATCAATATCTCAATGATCCTCTAGACAAACTCGTGGTTGATCACCAAGTACTCCAGGCTGTAAGGCAGCAGTCATTACCCCCATGTTCGTGGCAATGTATCATTCGCCTACACTTTCTCCCACTACTCGTGACAGACATGATTGGCACCACACTTTGACTTCTATTGATGTCGAAACCGCACTGTCAAATTTCATTCCCATTTTGCAGTCATTAAACTTGACGAAGTAAATATACAGTCAGCCACCAGACCACAATGTCCCTCATAACGCCTCATGATATATCCCTCCTTATAACAGTCCTTTCTTCCTCTTCAGCATCAACAGCTACCACGCCAGCCACCCCTCTGCTCTCCGCGGAACGCCGTGTAACCCCCACCTGGCCAATATCAACACTAAAAGCCAAACTCGAACCCGTAACAGGCATCCCCAGCACTTCCCAAACGCTTCGTACAAAGTCCCTTTCTGGCTCATGGACCACATTATCGCCTGACTCCGCACTAGTCGGCGACCCCAGTTTTGGACTAACTAAGGGCAGCGAGATTGAGGTGATCGACACACGACCACCTGGGGCACGCACAAACTTCACGGATACGAGTCAGGTGGATAAGTATGTCATGCCGGCAGAGAAATACGAGCAGCTGGATGATAGCGTGCTTGCATGGAAGCGAAAGCAGAAGTTGGGACGATTTGATCCGAATGCAAAGTCATTGGCGGAATTGGTTGAGCAGCGGAGGGGGCACGATCAGGCGGAGGTTGCACGGAGGAGAATACAGCTGGATGTTCGGTGTCGTGTGAACGGGAGCGATGAGCGGAGAGGGACGATTAGGTTCGTGGGTGAGATTGAGGGATTGGGAGGGGAGAAGGAGGCAGGTTGTGTTTGGGTTGGGGTGGAGTTTGATGAGCCAGTGGGTCGTAATGATGGGTCAGTGGAAGTGGAGGTGAGTAGGGAGGATGGTAAGAAGGGACGGGAGGTCAAGCAGGTCTTCCGATGCAAAGGCAAGAATTATGGTGGGTTCGCGAGGCCAGAGAAGGTTGAGGCTGGGGAGGAGTTTACAGTGCTGGACGATTTGATGGATGAGGATATGGAGGAGATTTGAAGTTTGTGGTTGTGAATGGTTGCAGTGGAAGCAACTTCGGTTTGGTTGTCAGCCAAAAAGGCGCAGAAGCGACTAATATCAGGGTGGTCTGTACAGTCGAGCTCGGTGGAGACACATTCAAGGATATTAGCATTCCGTTACCCCAATCTCGGATATGGACTTGGTAATGCCAACGAATAGCGACGAGCTGATACGTATTTGGAGACAGCTAATGGACTTGCCGATGCATGTCATGAACCTCGAACAGGAAGCTGGGCGCAGGACATCTACTACAAAGCACATAAAGCAAACGTGTGGGTTATAAGCATGATTCGACGCCGTCAGACTGCCAGGGTCTAAGGAAGCACCAAGAATCGTCCGGGAAGACTCAAGGTTATGGCTTTGTGTCTCCATCCTAAATTTATGCCAGAAATCAGGATTACCTCAGACCATTATCATCAAAAGTCGCACCAACTACTTCTAGCCCTGCTCCTCTATCAGGCCAGTCGGCATTTGCTCACAAGCCTGACTGAAGAAGATCCTAGCCGACTTGCCATGTTCGTTTTCTATGGAATACTGATTTCCTGTAGCACTAGTTAGCACACATCTAAGCAACAAACGGTGATCTTCAGCTTACCCCTTGGAACCTGCCAAAACCCACCCTTTCCAATACTAAACCTCGTGAGGTCCCCGCTAAGAGGCCCCACTTCTACTGTTACACGCCCTTGCGCCACAAAGAAACTCATGTGCATTTTCCTTGAATTTTTCGGTTTCTTCACGCCACCAGGTGGTAGATCAACCACACCTGTACCAAAGAAGCGCGTTGACAAGAGCTTGGCATATCGGAAGGACGAGCCTTTGACCTCCTTGGTTTGAATTGTAGCAGCAGCATGCGCGATCTCGGTCACTTCTTCGTCTTCGACCGGTGCTTGCTCCTCTGGATCCCAGATCGAGACTGCTCCTTTGAGGGTACCGGTATCGAGTTCCCAGTCATCAGCATCTGGATCGACTCTATCGCTTTCACCGTCCAGGTCAAGATCTGAATCGTCTTCTTGCTGCCGTGCTTTACTCTTCCCTTTTTTCTTAGCTTTTGGCTTGCCGCTGTTCCTTGACGGCTCGAAGACCTCGTCCTTCCGCACAATTTCCATGATACTATTCAAGGGGAATCTTGCTCCATCTGCCACACCGTGGCCGTGCTGTGCGGGACTTCCCCCGTAAACGATTCCTTCGTTGCGCCACCATGCAAGTGGTTTAATAGAGATTCGTCCCGAGCGGGTGTGTCTCACCGTATCATCTGCTGGTGTTTCCCTGCGGAGGATGTACAGGGATTTCTTCTGACCTGGTCGTGCTCTGATTTTCTCGACAGCTTCATCTACTTCTTTTTGCTGGCGAGCGGAGAGTTTCGCGTTGATATCTTTCTTTGCGAGGGGTTTTCGACCGCGGGGCTTCTGTGAGGGCAGTGAAGATTCTGGCGTTGGGGCTTGGGCTGACGCTTTCGTGTTTATGGTTTTGGGACTATTCCTTGTGTCTTCATTACTTCTCCTTTTGGCACGTTTCGCGGCCGGAGATGAAATAACAGCTGCTTCCGCGTCCTCCATCGCATCTGACCTGCGTTTCCTCCTGGAGTTTGCTTTGACTTGCTGGCCTCGGCGGTTGATTGCCCGTGTGGGTGGCTCAAATGTTTGATCTTCATCTTCATCTTCGTCATTATGCTCTACTGCTCGCATAGCAGCCAGCTCTGGTTCTTCAGGTTCAGGTTCTGGTTCAGCAGCATTTTCGTGCTCCTGTCTGACATCTATCGTTTCTTCCTGCTCACTTTCTTGTTCCTCATCAGGATCATCACCAATAACGTCCACGAGATCGTCAACAGCACCTTCTTCCTCAAGCTCATCATTTGATATCTGAATGCGACTAGGTGTCTCGTCTGGCTGTATATCCTCGACTTGTTCTGGCTCAATCACCGGCTGTCCACCAGACACCCTGCCAACATAAGCACTCTTTGCCTGCCGACTCAAAACTCGCTCTCTCAGGGGCGTTTTGTCAGCACTGAAGCGACTGGTGGTTGCTGGTCTTGCTGACACGGCGCGTGCGTTTGCTGGTTGGAATGGAGTGGCTGGGCTCTGTGTATCGTTGAGCTGCTCCGAGGCATCTTCCATCTCCTGCTGTAATTGCCTATGAGCAAGAACGTCTGCACCGGTTCGTCGTGCTGTACCGGTAATACCAGACTTTCGCGGCGAGGCCGACCGTGGTATCGGGTGGGACATTCCTCGATTCGACCGTCGTAAAGATGTTTCTGTGCCAGGTGTTGTAGCATTTCCTGACGAAGGAGTCAGCACTTTCTGGCCAATGTTGGGTTCATGCGCATTTGTCCTGGTTGACTACCTACTTGCAGCTCGAGGAGTTTCCTGTCCGGTCACATCCTCCACGGACTCCATTATCATCCTCTTATCATGCGCCTGTGCTGGTGAAGGCTTCCTAGGCGACGAGAACATGCCCGTCAGCTCCTCCAGGCCATGCTCATCTAGATTCCGTGGGGCCAGTGTGGCGCCCGTTCGTCGTCCGACCTTTCCGATGTTGGCGTAGTCGTAGTTGTTGCGGTCGCGCTGCGGCGCTGCTATTCGTGGCGGCATTGTGATGGCAGCGACAATTTCAGAGGAGCGCGGTTGACTGTGAGAATGAAGGTAAGCTGCAGTGAATTGTCGCCGCATCCAGTAGTCGTGTGCGGGACACGAACATGTTGTGGAAGTAAACAAACGCATGAAAGTGGACCATTGATCGGCATTACCTCGGCGGAGTCGCTTAACTCTTTCTGACGCGTGTGAAACAGCGTATGCGCAACCGTACAGGGCATCTTTGTACCTCAAGTACTGTGGTGTCTGTCACGCTTTCTTGACAACGTCTTGTTGGCGACTTGACCTGAGATTAGATTGTGCAGACTCCGATGAGTCTTGCTCGAAAGCTTGAATAGGACATGCCCGTAGGTTCGAAAAGATGCGGGTCGTACGAGAAGACGCAAGGCAAGGCAGGTCTACAATTTAGCCAACCAGAGCTCTACCATTTAGCAGGCCGGGCCACAACAACAGCCCTTGGCAACGTGGCAGACCAAGTCAGATAGCCAGGAACTTCAATGCCGTAGGTGTTGTGTAGAAGGGTGGACATTACGTATTCATACCAGACTGTGTATGCTACTTATAGCCTGATCACAGATCTATCGTAACCTTCTATGATCCGGCTTACTTGACTTTACGCACCAAGTACTCTTTTCTTATCTACAACCATCCAGAATCCTAATAAGACACCATCCATCTACAATCGTCTGAATTGGGATTTGCTGTGGACGTTCTGCTTCTTGCAGCAGCACCACCCAAACTCCACCGAAAGGCCAGCCGCCAAATGGCTGTATTTCGTCTGCTTTCCTGGAACTCTGCTGTACCAGAGTCCCTAGAAATCCAGCATGCGAGGCCGTTACCGAAATTGGCCAGTAGAACTGTACATTGAGAGCTGATGATTGTTGGAGCTGTACCGACTGGTGAGTCTTCCAAGCATCACGCGTTCAAATCTTCCTCATCCCCATGAGAGCTCCGTCATCCTCATACATATGTACCACCGTGACGGCTCTTCGGTTCTTGATGTTCCATTTGTTCAGACAACCTTCCCAAATGCTGGAATCAAGGTCTGCGCCAACCAGAAGCTGAAAACCAACTTGGGTCCGGTCATCAACATCTTTGGTGTGAGCCCCTTGAAGAAACTCGTAAAGCCCTCGTTCTTCATCATTTTGCTCACAATTCGAAATCCGCTCTCGGGATTGTCGAAATTGCGATTCTGTATCCTCGTCTTGATGACATCGAGTGGCGCACTAACAATTAAACTCGCACTCGCACCGCAAATCGACGCGACGAAATTTTGGCCCCACGTCGCTTGATTGTAGTCTTGCAGTTTGAAGACCTTTTCCTTCGCCCACGCACTTCCACCGAACAGCGCGAATGAACCAGGTGCATTCCTCGCCGCAGTCCACCCCGCACCCCTGTACAACCCCATTCCCTCATCAGCGATGATCCGGAAGAACCCCCTATTCCGAAAGGCCTCAGGGTTTGTCTGCCTCTTGATCTTCAGCACATCAAGCGGAAGCAGCACAATCTCGCCAATTCCTATAAGCGAACCAGCCGTCGCATTCAATATGGCCTTCCCCGTCCCTGCACCAAATGTGTTTGTGAAGGTCGCTTGGTGATGCTGGGTCAGATAATCCCGCACAAACGGCTGACCACCGTACTTGTAGATCCGTTGTAACACTTTGTAGCCAGCCGCGTAGCCTAAACCCGGGAATAGAGATGTAAACTTTCTTGCTGCGCCTGCCGTGGCATGTTCCTTGAAGATGACTGTCTTGAAGGCTGTGACGGAGGCGACTTTTGTGGAATTCGACATAAGACGTTTGGCGATTGTGTCAACAGGGTGAAAGATTAGGAGTTCGGCAATGCCTGCAGATCCTGGGGAGAGTATCAGTAAGGCGGTTGAGATGAAAGCGTTATGGACATACCTGAGCCAAGCAGACGCGCTGTGCCAGACTCGCGCTTAAACTCTGCGGCAGCTGAAGGTGCCATTATGGTGGATCGGGGAGGCAGCAGGGTAAGAGCTTCGAGGGAGATAAGCTGCGACAAGAGGATCAGGAGGTCGGCGCTCGTTCCCTTCAAGGCACACAGTGTGTGGTAGCCGAGGACAGGATGGCGACTCTGTAAATAGGACGGAAGATGAAGGGTGGCTTTGAAAGGAGTGATTTTGCTGGGGGAATGGTTGTGATGGATCTTCGCTCTCTCTTCGCTCTTTCTCCCGCTCGTATGGATCGGCCAGAATAATTTTTAGCGTTGTTTTTAGCGTCCTTTCCAGGCTCATGCTCAGAAAAGCTTGATACCTTTGCAGAAAGTGCACCAGGGCGAGCAGGGGTGGCTGAGGTCGAGATCGAGCAAGTCATTTCGAGGCTGTCTCACAGTATTTGGTTCATCTTGCTTGGAAGGCTGGAACTCGAATGTTTGCGTGAAGTTCTAATCTTACGAGCAACATGTTGAAGCTTCTTAACGATGTACATGTCTAGCAAAACCAGATCGTTTTCTTCATTCGACGAGTGGCTTGATTGTGCACCGATCATGCTTCCATTTTCAGACGCGACTTGGTAGCAGAGTTTGGCTCATCGTCTTCTGCTTTTCGCTTGCCCAATACAGAGTCAGGTGTAGCTGTGCGTCTATGACTTAGTCCGGCACTGGGAAGAGGTGTACCTGTTCTGGCAGGTTGTGCTACTTCCTTCGACTTCATCGCCTCCTTGTAGCACGATGCGTGGTAGTATCTATCACCGATTTTTACAGCATCGCGCCAAATGAAGTCTTGTATCTCGCCTGACCACTCACTCTTGAATGACTCCTGGTCTATTGGACACACGGCATTACGATACGCAGGATCACTAGGCGTCCGCACGTAATCAATTTCCTTCTTCACGGCATTTGGTGCAGACGAACCATTTGTAGCTACCGCTGGGTCTTCTAGTCCAACATCATCCTCGTACTCTTTGCTTACAATCCACTCGTGCTCATCAACATACCAACTCCGATTCTGTCCTCGCTGTTCTGCTTCAAGGGATCTTGTCTTGGTCTTAAAATGCCAGTCTAGATGCTTCTCCTTCGTTGTCCTGCCTGCGTCATCGGAGGTAAAGCGTCTACCGCATGTGCTGCACTGATTGGGCTTCTCATTGACGAACTTCAGGACCAGGTGTGGACGGGGGATCTTGATTGAGCTGGATGTGAATGGTACTTGGTCCACTAGCTGAGCAGACGGTACAGGTGGCGTCGTGCCTTGAAGAGGTGTAGATACTTTGGACAATGCGCCTGAAGATCGTAGCTGGTCAAGCATCGATAGCATACCATTTCCGACCGCGGGTACTGCCGCGGATATTGTAGGTGTGCTAGCAGCGGGGACAGCGTACGGAGGAACGGTTGTGGGCGTATTTAGGGCTGTGGACTTGTTCTGTGCGTGTCTAAGCAGATCAGCCAGGTTGGCTCGCCCAAGGAAAGACGGAGTCTGCGAGGATGGCTGCTGGTATTGAGGCAGTGGTTGTGGCACAGATGGCGGCCATTGTTGCTGCTGCTGGTATGGGTTTGGTGGCTGCCATTGCGGAAGAGGTTCATATGGCGGCTGTGGAATGGGCGCTTGATGTATATGCTGAGCTGCCAACTTTTCGGCGTTCCTCTTCTCCATTTCGCGTGTAATGGTGTCACGTACATCTCTCAGATCCTGGTCACCAAGGCTGCCACTGTCGAGAAACGCTTTCAGGCTTTGCAGCGTTTCCAACTTCTTTGTCTTCGCCTGATCCATTGGATGCGTCATACAATCTATTTTGGCATCCGTTGTTAGATCGTCAATATCAACATGCAGCTTTCGCACGTCAATGCTGGGCCTAACCGGCAAGTGCTCATTTTCATGTGGAAAGGAGAAGGAAGGGAATTGCTGCAGCACCAAAGTCTGTTGCTGTGGTGGATATGCTGGGTACTGCGGAGTTGGCGTTGCTTGTGGTGGCTGCTGATAATACTGAGACTGAAATTGAGGCTGTGGAGTAGGTACCGGCGGTTGAAACTGGATTAGCGGCTGTTGATACGATGTAGAAGCTTGCGGAGGTGGTGTTGCTCTGTATTGCACTGCTTGCGCCTGTACGACACTCTGAGGTCGAACCGCGGTCTGAGATGATCGCTGAGCAGTGCCTCCTTTATACCGGGCCAGCGTGTCGAAAATTGATTGGGTAGCTTCGAGAGGAAAGACAGGATGAGTTTGCTGAGATCCAGGAATAGGCTTACGCCAGGTATTGAGCATTACTTCGAGCTTAGGTCTCACAGCTTGGTCCACTTGTGAATACGCAAACATGAATGTCTCGTGGAGATTTGCCCCAAAGTATACTGTATACGGCGTACCAATGTTCTTCACCAAGGAGTCAAGCACATACAATGCGGGAAGCTTTCTGGTTGGAGGTGCCTCAAAGAGTGTTAGCAGAAGGTCAAAACCTACAGGAGATGTACTTACTTTCTTGATGTGTGCAGTGAGGATTCTGGCAATTGCTTCAGCTTGTTCAATATTCTCCTGGGCAATAGCTGTAAGGACCATGATCTGATAGCGGTCGTTGGTGACGAGGTCTTCTAAAGCATCTTGATATTTTGCCGCAACCTCATCTGGCTGTATAGACATGTTTGCAGAATGCTCATCCGCTGGTAAAGACATATCGACCACCCGAGTTGACAAAACAGACGATACGACGACGGTATGCGCTTGAAAATCGACTGTTGAGCGAAATGACCTAATTCGTTTGTGACAAGCAGAAAAACGCTGGCCGGGCGAAAGATCAGATCCTTATCGAACAGCCACGTTCTCGGCACAAGTGGTGACAGGAGAAGGACCAGAGGTACAGCAGATCTGTAGGTTAGATTGATTGGTCTTGACACGATCCTGTTCTGACGAGCTGAAAGTATCAGGGTATCAGGGCAAGAGGATAAAGTGTCTGGTATCTTTTGCTATCTATTGTTCTTCCACGAGATGCAGCACAATTCAGTTGCGACACTTGAAATTGTGAGCGCAATCAGAACATCTGTCTCTGATAGTGACAAGATGAACGACAAACGCTTCCGAATCACTAAGACAATGAGTGTCAGAACCTCCACCTCTGATCCAGATTGGGACTTTCAGTTCTATTTCCAGTGATGTTTTTTGTTCGTGTAATTCCTCGCTGGATTTGGTGACAACGAGTGGCAAAGGTTTCTAGTAAAGGATCGGCAGGAAGACGAATACAGTGCGCGTAATTAGATTCTTCGTAACGGCGTGACACTTGATGAAGCGGTTGAGGTTGGAGATGAGGGAAGTCGTACGTCGCAATGAGGAAACTGCGGCTTTGAAGAACGCCAAGTCGGCAAAGCAAATCAGCTTCGGTCTTGTCTGACTCGCTGTTTGCGATGTGCCTGGCGGCAACTGCGGGTGGACGTAACAGCTAACAACGTAGGCGGGCTTCTGGCGTCACTCCAAGTTCCTTCCCATAAAGGGACCCAAGTGACGACAAACTCAAACTTGGTCTCAACAATCTACAATTTACACTCCAAATTGTAGTCCTTGCTGTAACGAAGACTCGAAATTCTGCGATCTACTGCGAAAATGCGCCTCACGATCTTGACCTTCTTCGTTGCGCTGCTGTTTTCGCTAGCGCTGGCGGCAGCCCCTCAAAAGGCCATCGTTGTGTCGTTTGAAGACCCAAATACACCTCAATCAGTAGTAGACGAGGCTATGAAGGCGATCAAGGACGCTGGTGGTATAATCACGCATGAGTATAGTATGCAATGCCTGGCCTGAGTTTCGTGACGCTGGGAGCTGACTGGTAGCAGACCTGTTCAAGGGCTTTGCTGCAAAGGCATCCGAGTCAGCAATCGAAGCCGTTCACGCTCTAGGAGACAAGTACATCCCCACCATCGAGCAAGATATTACTTTCAGTACTCAAGACCATGCATGAGCGAAGAACAGGCAGATCGGGGCGGGGGGCCGCAGAACTTTAGTTGCAAACTTCCTGTAAATAGCATATATATCATGAACGACACGCTCTACAATCCATGAATTCTCTTGTACTTCATCATTAGATCGTGCGCACCAGAACCTGTTCTGCGCACTAGCACAGTCCGGTTGCTGAAGGGCTTGAGTTGCGCATATCTCAAGATCGTATCTCCATCAGAGCGCACCGACGATTGCCCACATGACTCAACACCATGTCTATTGCTACATTTCAACCTGAAGAGCGCGTCAACCAGCGCTTTTCGGCACGAGTTGAGAAAATTGCGGCTGGCAGATCCTGCTGATTCCGATGCGTTGCTCAGCCTCATACATAGCGGCTGCAGGTAGTGGCAGACAGTGATGGTGCTCCGATTCCAACCACCGATTCGCGTTATAAGCTGCTTCGTTCATCTTCTTCAAGATTTGTGGACCGTCTGCTAACCTGCGTGTTTGTCAATCCCCTTTCACCCTTTATTCTCCAACTTCAGTGTCAAAACCAATAACGTAATATAAGCAGCAATACTCAGTGCCGTCAGCAATATAACAACATTCCCGCTCGTCCTGAACTTCTTCCGCCCAAGACCGTCCTCACCCACCTCACTGAAGAACTGTCTGTTGCCCTGTTGGCGTCGATAGGCAGACACCAGCAGGACGGCTGCACCATACACTGCGAACAGTGCTCCAATACTATAGAATTCGGATGTGAAGATCTTGAGGATGACGAGTGCGAAGGAGAATTGGGAGAGGGATGTTCGGACGTAGGCACCTTCGAATGTTCTCTGTGCAGCACGGATCTCGACAAGTTCATCTTGGGTGAGTTGAATCGAGCGGGCGCGGTGCATGCGCATGCGGAACTGGTCTTCGGGATTGCGGGACTGTCAGGTCGTCAGAGCATGGTTGAAAATTGGGGCAGAACAACATGAGGTATCAGGCTATGATTCTGTGGACTGCTTACGCTGAACATGTTCAATCT
>Ga0190273_10000828_pt1 | contig 11203 bp, 10 predicted proteins | sample Popmic504IS_FD_134513 | JGI IMG/M metagenome (GOLD analysis project Ga0190273, IMG submission 134513) | Populus adjacent soil microbial communities from riparian zone of Shoshone River, Wyoming, USA - 504 IS | ecosystem: Environmental > Terrestrial > Soil > Riparian zone > Trees stand | place...
GCGTCCACCACAGGAGATGAACGAGAGCATGGCGATCGATTTCTACACGTTCAACACCCCCAACGGCCGCAAGATCAGCGTGGCGCTGGAGGAGATGGGGCTGCCCTACGAGGTTCACGTGGTCGACATCACGAAGGACCAGCAGTTCGAGCCGTCTTTCCTGAAGATCAGCCCCAACAACAAGATCCCTGCCATCGTCGACCGTGACGGACCGGGCGGTACGCCGCTCAGCGTCTTCGAATCGGGCGCGATCCTCCTGTACCTCGCCGAGAAGACGGGCAAGTTCCTGCCCGCGGACCTTCGGGCCAGGGTGCCGGTGCTGGAATGGCTCATGTTCCAGATGGGTGGCTTCGGTCCGATGCCCGGACAGGTGCATCACTTCATCGGGCTGCAGAACGAGCAGGACCGCAGCTACGGGCTCGCGCGCTACTCCAAGGAAACGCACAGGCTCTACGGCGTGATGGACCGGCGCCTTCAGGCTCACGAGTACTTCGCCGGCGACTTCCTGTCGATTGCGGATTTCGCGATCATCGGCTGGGCTTGGCGGCACGAGCGTCACAAGGTGGACCTGGCGGACTATCCGCAGGTGAGGCGCTGGTACGACGCGATGATGGAACGCCCGGGCACCCGGCGCGGCTTCGAGGTCGCGCTCGCCTGAGCCGCGGCGTGCAGGCCGACTACATCCTGATCGGCGGCGGCATTGCCGCGGCCTCGCTCGGTTACTGGCTGGCCCCGCACGGGCGGGTGGTCCTGCTGGAGCGGGAGCCGCAGCCCGGGTATCACGCGACCGGCCGCTCGGCCGCGCTCTTCATGGAGAGCTACGGCACGCCTCAGGTCAGGTCGCTCACGATGGCGAGTCGCGCGTTCCTGTTCGACCCTCCGGCCGGCTTCGCCGAGCATCCGCTGCTGAGTCCACGTGGCGCGCTGATGGTGGCAATGCCCGGCCAGGAGGATCTGCTGGAGCAGCATTGGCAGGTGCTCGCTTCGGTCACGCCGCATGCGCGTCGCCTCGATGCGGCCGCCGCCTGCGCCATGGTGCCCGTGCTGCGCCCGGAGAAGGTGCTGGGCGCGATCTACGAGCCCGATGCTTCCGACATGGACGTGCACGCCATCCATCAGGGCTACCTGCGCGGTATCCGGCGGGCCGGCGGCAGCCTGGTCTCCAACGCGGAAGTGTCGGGGCTTGTACGCGAAGGCACGCGCTGGCGGGTGCGCGCCGGCGGTGAGGAATACGAAGCGCCGGTGGTCTGCAATGCTGCCGGTGCCTGGGTCGACGAGGTTGCGGTGCTCGCCGGCGTGCAACCCATCGGCATTCAGCCGCGGCGGCGGTCTGCTCTCGTGTTCCCGCTGCCGGACGGCCTGGACGCGCGCGCGTGGCCCATGACGATCGGCGTCGCTGAAGACTGGTACTTCAAGCCCGACGCCGGGATGATGCTTGCATCGCCTGCCAATGCCGATCCGGTTCCGCCGCAGGACGTGCAGCCGGAGGAACTCGACATCGCCCTGGCGATCGATCGCATCGAGGCGATGACCAGCCTGACCATCCGGCGGCCCGCCAGGACCTGGGCGGGGCTGAGGTCGTTCGTCGCCGACGGCGACCTCGTCGGCGGCTTCGATCCTGAGGTGGAAGGATTCTTCTGGGTCGCGGCCCAGGGCGGCTACGGCATCCAGACGTCTGCCGCGATGGGCGAAGCCTGCGCCGCGCTCGTGCGCGGCCTGCCGCTTCCGGCGCGCTTGGCCGACTTCGGGCTGAACTTGGAAATGCTGGGGCCCGGGAGGCTTCGCCGGCTGGGGTCCGGCTCCAGCCCTGGCTCCGGCTCCGGCTCCGGCTCCGGCTCTGGCTCCGGCTCTGGCTCCAACGACCGCCACGGCCCCGGCCCCGGCCACAGCGCTGCAGCGACCGAGGCTGCCGGTGCCGGTGCCGCGGTCGCGCCGGTACCCGGTCGTCCGGTGGGTCCCGGCGGACGCTGACTTCAACCGGATCCGACGACATGCGCGTCTTCAGCGGCTCGCTCGCCACCGAGACCAACACCTTCGCGCCGATGCCGACCGGGCTCGCCTCGTTCAAGGAGCGCGGCTACTTTGCCGCCGGCAACCATCCCGACACGATGCTCTTCTTCGCAGCTCCGCTATGGGCCGCGCGGCAGCGAGGCGCCGCACTCGGTTGGGATCTGATCGAAGGGATGGTGGCTGCGGCGCAGCCGAGCGGCACCACGACGCGCCTCGCCTATGAAACGCTGCGCGACGAACTGCTCGCGGACCTGGCTGCCGCGCTTCCGGTGGACATGGTGCTGCTGGGGCTGCACGGCGCGATGGTCGCGGACGGCTACGACGACTGCGAGGGCGACCTGCTCGCGCGGGTGCGACGCTTGGTGGGTCCGGAGGTGGTCGTCGGTGCGGAACTCGATCCGCACAATCATCTCACCGCCGCCATGACCGGGAATGCCGACCTGATGATCGCCTTCAAGGAATATCCTCATACGGATGCCCTGGAACGCGCGTTCGAACTCGTCGACCTCTGCGCGGCCACCGTGCAGAAGCGGATCCGGCCGGTGGCGGCCACGGTCGACTGCGAGATGATCGCGGTCCTGCACACGTCGCGTGATCCGGCGCGGGCCTTCGTCGATCGATTGCAGTCGCTCGAGGGCCGCGACGGTGTGCTGTCCATCTCGGTTTCGCACGGCTTCCCGTGGGGCGACGTGCCCGGCATGGGCACCAAGGTCCTCGTCTACACCGACAACGACCGAGCGAAGGCGGAGCAACTGGCGCGCACCTTGGCCGACGAACTGATCGGGATGCGCGAGGCGCTGGCGATCACTTACCCCGGCATCGACGCCTCGCTCGACCAGGCGCTCGCCTTCGACGGCGCTCCGGTCGTGCTGGCCGACGGCGCCGACAACCCGGGCGGCGGCGCCGCGAGCGATGCCACCTTCATCCTCCGGCGGATGGTGGAGCGCGGGATCGGCAATGCCGTGATCGGCCCCTTCTGGGATCCGGTGACGGCGCGCATCGCCTTCGAGGCCGGCGTCGGCGCCCGCCTCACGCTGCGCATCGGCGGCAAGATCGGCCCGATGTCGGGCGAGCCGATCGACCTCGACTGCACCGTCGTCGCCCTTGAGCCGGACCTGGTGCAGACGGGGCTTTCCGGTTCGCCCACGCCGATGGGCGACTGCGCGCTGGTGCGTGCCGGCGGCATCGACATCCTGCTCGTCTGCCTGCGCAATCAGGCGATCGGAACCGACCTCTTCACGCAACTCGGCTGCGACCTGGCCGCGAAGAAGATCGTGGTCGTGAAGTCCTCTCAGCACTTCCAGGCCTCGTTCTCGAAAGTCGCCGCGAAGGTCATCTATGCGGGCGCACCGGGCACGGTGACCCTGGATCTCTCGACCTTGCCGTACCGCAGGATCCGCCGGCCGAAGTGGCCGATCGATCGCTGAAGCGATGACGACTCGACGACGCCATGTGGATCGACAGGATCACCATGACACGTCTCGCAATCACGAAACCGTCTCGATGAGGTTTCGAACATACCGACCGGAGCCGAAATGAAACGAACCCGCGATGCCGTCCGCGCCGCCACGGCGACGCTGCTCGGCGCCGTCCTTGGCACCGTCCTCGGCACGGCCTGCCTGTCGGCGACTGCGCAGGAGAAAACCCTGCGCGTCGTCGCGCACGCGGATGTGAAGATCCTCGACCCCAGCTTCACCACCGCCTACATCACGCGCAACTTCGGCTACATGGTCTACGACATGCTGTTCGGGCTCGACGCCAAAGGCGAGCCGAAGCCGCAGATGGTGGACAGCTACACCCGTTCGGCAGACGGCCTGCAGTGGAGCTTCACCCTCCGGCCGGGGCTGGCTTTCTCGGACGGCAGCCCGGTGGCCGCCGCCGACGCAGTCGCCTCCATTCAGCGCTGGGCGTCGCGCGACAGCATCGGCCGCGCGATGACGGCGGCCGGCGCCGAATGGAAGGTGACCGATGCCGCCGGCTTCACCCTCACCTTGAAGGAGCCGTTCGGCCTCGTGCTGCACGGCCTTGCCAAGCCGTCCGGCTTCCCGCCGGTCATCATGCCCGAGCGCCTCGCGCGGATGCCGACGACGTCGCCGCTCAATGAAGTGCTCGGCTCCGGACCCTTCGTCTTCAAGCGCGACGAGTGGGTGCCGGGCAACAAGGTCGTGTTCGTGCGCAACCCCGGATACGCCTCCCGCAGCGAACCCGCCGACGGGCTCGCCGGTGGCAAGAAGCCGAAGTTCGACCGGGTCGAGTGGCTCTACCTGCCGGACTCCAACAGCGCGGTCGCGGCCCTGAAGAATCGCGAGGTCGACCTGATCGAGCAGTTGCCGCCCGACTTCATCGCGCCCCTGCGCGCCGACCCCGGCGTCCATGTCGGCGCGTCCGGCGCCTACCAGGGGTTCATGGTCATGAACCACCTGCATCCGCCCTTCGACAACGTCAAGGTGCGCCAGGCACTCATGCTGGCGGTGAACCAGGAGCGCTTCGTGGCCGGCATGGGCTACCCGCCGGACCTGAGGATCAGGCACTGTCCGACGTACTTCATCTGCGGCAGCGCCAACGAGACCGATGCCGGCTCGCAGCCCTATCGCACGGCCGACGTCGCGAGGGCAAAGAAGATGCTTGCCGACAGCGGCTACAAGGGCGAGAAGGTGCTGCTCCTCGTGCCGACCGACGTCCCCTACCTCAATGCGGAGGCCCTGGTCGCCGCGCAGACCCTGCGCAGCATCGGCTTCAACGTCGACACGAACAACATGGACTGGGCTTCGGTCGGCGCGCGTCGGGCGAAGAAGGATGCGCCCGATGCCGGCGGCTGGAGCATGTACCTGACGGTGGCAGGCGAATTCGACGTCGATTCGCCGATCACCAACGCCTACCTCAGCGCGGCCTGCGGCAACAGCCTGCCGGGCTGGCCGTGCGACAAGGACCTCGACGATCTGCGCAACGCCTGGCTGCGGGAAACCGATCCCGCCCGGCGGCGTGAAGCGCTCGACGCTTTCCAGCGGCGAGCCTTCGAGGCGGTGCCCTACATCAACGTCGGCCAGTACTCAGCCGCGTTCGCCGCGCGGCGTGAGTTGAAGAACGTCGAAGGCATGCAGCGCGGCCTGCCGACGGTCTGGATGCTGGACCGGTAACGCAGGCGGCGCGCCGACGATTGCCGCGGGCAGAGGCAGAAGGGCCATGCTCTACGTGCTGCGCCGCCTCGCCGCGACGATCCCGGTGATGACCGTGGTGGCCGTTGCCGTATTCCTGCTGATCCACCTGGCGCCGGGCGATCCGGCGGCGCTGATCGCCGGCGATCTCGCCACCGGCGAAGACATCGCCCGGCTGCGCGTTGCACTGGGTCTCGACCAGTCGCTTTGGCGGCAGTTCACCCTCTGGGTGGGGCGGCTTGCCGGCGGCGACCTGGGCACTTCCATCTTCACCCATGTGCCGGTGACGACCCTGCTCGCGCAGCGTCTCGAACCGACGGTGTCGATCGCGCTGCTCACCATGGCGATGACGATGGCGGTATCGGTGCCGCTCGGCACGCTGGCCGCTCATCGAGCCGGAAGCTGGCTCGACCGGCTCGTCATGCTTTTTTCGGTCCTCGCCTTCTCGGTGCCGGTGTTCCTCGTCGGTTACCTGCTCATCCACACCTTCGCCATCCGCTTCGGCTGGTTACCGGTGCAGGGCTATCGGCGCATCGCCGAAGGCGTCGGGCCGTGGTTCTTCAGCCTGGTCCTTCCGTGCGTCAACCTGGCGCTGGTCTACATCGCGCTCGTCACCCGGATGACGCGCGCCACGGTGCTGGAGGTGCTTCACGAGGACTTCATCCGCACCGCCAGGGCCAAGGGACTGGGCGTGCTGCCGGTGCTGGGGCATGCCTTGCGCAACGCGGCCATCCCGATCGTCACGACGCTCGGCGTCGGCGTTGCGCTGCTCATGGGCGGCGTGGTCGTGACCGAAACGGTCTTCGCCATTCCCGGCATCGGGCGGCTCGTCATCGACGCGGTCCAGCACCACGACTATCCCGTGATTCAGAGCGTCCTGCTGCTGTCGGCCGGCGTCTACGTGCTGATCAACCTGCTGATCGATCTGAGTTACCGTTTCTTCGATCCGCGGATCCGCTACTGACGATGGCTTCCGCGCTGCCGATCGGATCGACCTTGCCCGCGCTGCCGCCGGCCGGCGACGACCCGCGCCCCGTCGACTATGTTGCGCGGCGTCGGCACTGGTTGCGCAGGCATCCCACGTTGATCCTCGGCGCGCTGCTGCTGGCGGCGATCGCGGTCCTGTCGGTCGGCGCACCCTGGATCGCGCCCTACGACCCGCAGGACATCGATCCCCTGGTGCGCCTGCAGCCGCCGTCGGCCGACCATCTCTTCGGCACGGATGCCATGGGCCGGGACGTCTTCAGCCGCGCCGTCTGGGGCGGGCGCGTGTCGATGATCACCGGCGTCTGCGTGGCCGTGCTGGCCACGGTCTTCGGCATCCTGATCGGGCTCGTCGCCGGCTTCGTGCGCATGGTCGACGGCATCGTCATGCGCATCATGGACGGGCTGATGGCAATTCCCGGAATCCTGCTTGCGATCGCGCTGATGTCGGTGCTGCGTCCGAGCCTGCTCACCGTGATCGTCGCGATCACCGTGCCGGACGTGCCGCGGGTTGCGCGTCTCGTGCGGTCGCTGGCGCTGGTACTGCGCGAAGAGCCATACGTCGAGGCCGCCGTCTCGGTCGGGACGCGACCGCCGATGATCCTGTGGCGACACCTGCTGCCGAACATGATCGCGCCGCTGATCGTGCAGGCGACGTTCCTCGCTGCGGCAGCCGTGCTGGCGGAAGCGTCGTTGTCGTTTCTGGGGGTGGGCGTGCCGGCTCAGACGCCGAGCTGGGGCAACATGATGGCCGAGGGCCGCAACTTCGTCGCGGTCGCGTTCCACATCATCCTCTATCCCGGCCTGCTGCTCGCGTTGACGGTGCTCGCGACCAACCTGGTCGGCGACGGATTGCGCGATGCGCTCGACCCGCGCCTGGCGCGGCATCTGTAGGAGCCCTCAGCGGTCCAGGGTCAGTTCATCGACCGAGAGCTGGCGGAACCCGCCTTCACGGTCGCTGTAGTCCCACCGTTCCATGCGAAAGCCGGCACCCTTGTCGGTCGTGACGGGCTGGACGAAGTTGACCGAATTGGCGATGCCCTGCCGGATGCGTGAGGACAGCGCGGTGCCGGCCTGGGCCACCCAGGCTTCGCGCGGCAGGTCCGGCAGCCGCTGCCGCAGCGGCCGGAAGTAGGGCAGATGGATGTGACCGCCCAGGATCAGGTCGGCGCCTGCCGCAACCCACTGGCGCACCGCGTCGTCGGCCCCCCTCAGCAGGTTCTTGTGATCCTCCTTTCGGATGGCGTGGACGGGGTGGTGACAGACGATGGCGCGCAGCTGCCCTGGCGACGCCTTGCGCAGGAGCTCGCAGCTCCGCTCGATCTGGTCGGCCGACACCCATCCCTGCTTGTGCCAGCGCGGCATGACCGTGTTGAGTCCGATCACCAGCAACCGGGCGTCTTCATGGATCGGCTCCAGTTCGTCGCCGAACGCCTTGATGAAGCGCGAGAACGGCGAGAACGCCCGCAAGGCCAGGTTGCCGAGGGGAATGTCGTGGTTGCCGGGCACGACCAGCGACGCGGGTACCGGCAACTGCCGAAGGAAGGCGGTCGCAGACTCGAACTGCTCCCGCGTCGCGCGCTGGGTGACGTCGCCCGACATGACGACCAGCGACGGCGAAAGCCGCGCAGCGAGGTCCGTCAGTGCCGTGACCACCCGCGGCACTTCGGTGCCGAAATGGGGATCCGAAATCTGGAGCAGGCTCATCCGGAGCGATCAGGCGTCCGCTTGTGCATCGGAATGCTCACTGGACGCCTCGCCGGTTACCGGCTCTGCATCGGGCGCGGCAGACGGCGGCGGGACGATCAGCCGCAGGGCATGCGGACTGGGCCGGAATATGAGGGGAGGGCGCAAGAAGACGATTTCGCCATCCGTCGCCACCTTGATGCGCGAGCGCCGGCGCCGCCTGCTGAGTTGGACCGTGAGCGTCTCGAAAGCGAAGCTGCTGACTTCAGGCGCATGCCCCAACCGCCCCACAAACCCCCGCAGCATGAGACGCAGCGACGAGAGGACTCCCAACGGTTTGGCAGTGATCGCGACCAGGCGATCCTGGTCGAGCGCGGGTGCCTCTGCGATACCGACCTGCTCGAGTTGCAGACGGTTGTTGCCGACGAAGAGCGTCGGCGCACGCACGTGACGGTGCTCCCCGTCCGCGTCGAGGTCGATTCGCAACTGTTTGGTCTGGTGGAACAAGGTGACGATCGCGGACCAGGTCGCCACCATTCGGCTGCGGCCGAAGCGGCGTTTGTAGGCTTCGCGGTCCTCGAGCAGTTGCGGATAGAGACCGAGGCTCGCGTTGACGAAGAACACCTTGTCGTTGACCAGCCCCGCCTGCACGTGCTTGACGGTGCCCTCCAGGACGGACCTGATGGCTTCCTCGGGATCCTGCGGGATCCCGTGTGCGCGACTGAGGTAGTTGAAGGTCCCTTCCGGCACGACACCGAACGGAAGGTCGTGTTCCAGCGCAACCTGCCCGACCGCGTTGATGGTGCCGTCGCCGCCTGCAACCACCACGATGCCGCCGTTGCGCTTGGCAAGATCGACCGCCTTGCCGGCCACGGCGGGAACGTGCGAGCCGTCCTCAGCCACCAGGACGTCGAACTCGCGGCCGGAGGCCGCCAGCACCGAACGCAGCAATGCGACCTTGTCCTGAGCCGCGTTCCGGCCGGAGCCGGCATTGACGACGGCGTAGATGGGACCTGTTGGATTCATGCGACGAGGTTGGCAGCTTCCATGCCTGCACCAGAACGGGTTTGTTGGCTGAGCGCCTCATCACGACGGCGCTCCGGGGGCCGTGCAGGCGCCCACCTGTACAATTACAGCACGCGCCTTGCTGCCGAAGTCGGCGGCATCAGTCTGAACATGAACAAGGAGAAAACCATATGACGATGATAAGAACGCTGCTGTTGACCCTGGCTCTTGCCATGAGTGTTAGTGCCTGTTCCGTGTTGCGCGGACAGGAAACCGTGGGTGAGTACACCACCGACGCGTCGATCACCACATCGGTCAAGACCAGCTTTGCCAAGGATCCTGCCGTCGCCGCCACCTCGATCGGTGTCGAGACGATGGACGGTATCGTGCAGTTGAGCGGTTTCGCAAAGACGTCGGAAGAGAAGAGCCGTGCCGAAGTGCTGGCCAAGCAGGCGAAGGGCGTCAAGTCGGTGCGCAACAGCATCATCGTTCGCCCCTGATTTCCGGGACGTGATCGTCGGATCCTTCGGGATCCTTGCAACAGGCCTCTCCGGAGGCCTGTTCGCATTTCAGGAACGCGGGGTGAATACCAGGCAGGTGGTGGTCCCGTGGGCATAGAGGCGGCCATCGGGGCCGACCAGCCGCGCCTCCGCCGTTGCGGTCCGGCCGCCGAGATGGATGACCTTGCCCTCGGCCCTTACCCTCGGCACATCCACCGTGAGTGCGCGCACCAGGTTGACCTTGATCTCCAGCGTCGTGTAGCTCTTTCCCGGCGGTAACCGGCTGTGCACGGCGCAGCCGAGTGCCGAGTCGAGCAGGGTGGCGAACCAGCCGCCATGAACCGAGCCGAGCGGGTTGTAGTGACGCTGCAACGGTCGGCCCTGGAAGATCGCCAGGCCGGGTTCCACCCGGATCGGCAGGAAATCGAGGGTCCGGGCGATCGGCGCGCCGGGCAGGCGCCCGGCGAATATGGCATCGAACACCGCCAGGCCCGAAAGTCCGGCCAGTTCGGCTCTGGAGACAGATTCTGAAGCGGTGCCGGCAGCCATTGCTTCGAGCACGGCAGCTTCATCCGCCAGCCACTGCTGCAGGACTGCTGAATCAGCCTCGGTCATCGGGATGCTCCGTCGGGTCGATGAAGTATTGTTGTAGCTACAAGTATACGGCTACAATCTGCTGCATGGTCACCAGCCCGAGCCATGAAGCCGCCTTGCCGCCTGCCGTGAAGGCGGAGGAAACGGCGCCCGCCGAAGTGCTGCCGCTGCCGCCGCCGCTGCTCCCGGCGCCGCCGTCGAAGCCGGCTGTCCCCGTCGGCTGCAGCAACATGAGGCTGCGCCGTCTGACACGCCTGGTTTCGCGCCACTACGACGCGCACCTCGCGCGCTGCGGCTTGAAGACCACCCAGTACTCGCTGCTCGCGGTCGTCGCCGATGGGGGGCCGCTGGTCCAGGGCGATCTCGCCCGGCTGCTGTCGCTCGACGCCTCCACGCTGACGAGAAACCTCCGGCCGCTGCTGGACGCCGGTCTGATCGCGGTGGATGCCGGCAGCGATGCCAGAAGCCGGCAGGTGTCCGTCACGGCCGCCGGCCGGGAGCGCCGAGCCGAGGCCCGCCAGCACTGGAAGCGCGCGCAACTCCACTTCAACGAAGTCGTCGGCACGGAACGGGCGGCGTCGCTGCACGATCTGGTCGACACCTGCTACCGGATGCTCGCTGCCAGCGACGACAGGAGAACCTGATGACGATCGACCCGAATGCCCGACGCGCCGCAGTCTGGGGAATCCTGCTGCCGGCAGCAGCGATCCTTATGCTCACCATGGGCACCCGTCAGGTGTCGGGCCTGTTCGTGTCGCCGATCAACACGGCAACCGGCCTCGGCATCGTTTCAGTGAGCTTCGCCCTGGCCGTCGGCCAGTTCGTCTGGGGTCTTGCCCAGCCGATCTTCGGGGCGGCTGCCGATCGTTACGGACCGGTCTCGATCGTCGTCGTCGGCGGCCTGCTGCTTGCTGCAGGCACGGCCCTCACCCCCTTCATGACCACGGATTGGGGGCTTATCCTCTCACTCGGCCTCATGGTGGCGGCCGGGGCAGGCGCCGGCAGCTTCTCCATCCTGATCGGCGCCACGGCGCAGCGGCTGCCGCCGGAGCGACGCTCGTTCGCGGCCGGGTTCATCAATGCGGGCGGCTCCTTCGGGCAGTTCATCTTCGCCCCGATCACCGAGCGCCTGATCGCGCTGGCCGGCTGGGTCAACGCGATGTTCGTGCTGGCCGCGCTGTCCCTGCTGACCCTGCCGTTGGCCCTGAAGCTGCGCGCCCGCAAGCGCGACGCCGTGTCGGCTGAAGGCACGACCGCCGCGAACGCCAC
>Ga0190273_10000829_pt1 | contig 11197 bp, 10 predicted proteins | sample Popmic504IS_FD_134513 | JGI IMG/M metagenome (GOLD analysis project Ga0190273, IMG submission 134513) | Populus adjacent soil microbial communities from riparian zone of Shoshone River, Wyoming, USA - 504 IS | ecosystem: Environmental > Terrestrial > Soil > Riparian zone > Trees stand | place...
GTCGCGCGCCTGCGCAGCTTCACCCGCGCCGCCGAGGTGCTGCACATTGCGCAGCCGCCGCTGAGTCAGCGCGTGCAGGAACTGGAAGCGGAGGTCGGCTTGCCGCTGCTGGACCGGGAGTCCCGCCCACTTTCCCTGACGCCGGTCGGCCAGGTGTTCTACGACCAGGCGGTTTCAATCCTGCAGCAAACAGATTCTTTGATGGCCAGCATGCGACGCATGCAGAGCGATCAGCGTCCACGATTCACCTTCGGCGTCGTCCCCGCCAACTTCCACGGGAATCTGTCCGCAATCATTCGCATATACCGTGCAGCGCTCCCCGGGCTCGATATCCACCTGCTGGAGATGAACAGCGCGGAGCAGCTCGAGGCCTTGCGTGAAGGACGCATCGACGCGGGCATCAGCCGCGTACCAATCGTGGCCGAGGGCATTCGGCGGATCGTGCTAAGGCACGAGCCCATGATCGTTGCGTTACCGGACGACCACCCGTTGGCAGCACTCGAGGAAGCCATAACGCTCGAGTCGATCAAGGATGACCCTTTTCTCGTCTATGCGACCAACCCTCGGCCCCATTTGGCAGATCACGTCCTAGAGCAGTTCTCCAGCCGAGGCATTGTTCTGTCGAACAAGATCGAGGTCGACCAGTACGACACGGCCTTGATCCTGATCGGTGCGGGGTGCGGGCTGGCGATCGTGCCCGCATCGGCACGCCTGGTCGCGGTGCCCGGCGTCTCGTATCGCCCCCTGACGGAGCCGATCACCTCGCCGATCGTTCTCTGTCATCTCGAGAGCAACAGGTCGGCCGAGTTGGCGGCGCTCTACTACGTTCTTGCGCGATTCCTTGCCGAGCGAGGACACCCGATCCCAGCGGAGTTGATACCCGAATAGGGCCCGCTGCCGGGGCTTCGGCTGGATGGCGCCGCGGTGGTGGCGACTCGCTACTGCCGGTCGGCAACGGGATTGGAAGCGATCGTCGCCGGCAGATTGGCTGTCAGATAATCGATAAGACTTCGAACTGATGGAAGCATCCCGCGCGGCGGCAGATAGACGAGCTGGATCAACTGGCCTGGCGCGGACCAATCGCTCAACACACGCTCGAGCGTCCCGGCACGCAGGGCACCGGACGCGATGATCTCCGGCAGCAGCGCCACGCCGGCGCCGAACGTAGCAGCCTCGAGTTGTACTCTGAAATCATCCGTGGCCAATCGCGGCGATGTTTCGACGGTGCCGCTGCGTCCATCGGCGCTGCTGAGCTTCCAGAGAGCGGCCCCACCGACAAGGTCGCTGGCCCGGCTCACGGTCGCGAATTCGCGCAAGTGTCCAGGATCGCCGGGGCGTCCATGGCGGGCGAGAAACTGCGGGCTGGCCACCAGGATGCGTGCGACGGCACCCAGGGAACGCGTCACGAGCGCGGCTTCGTCTTCCAATTGAGCGCGAGCTCGGAGAGCTAAATCGAACCGTTCTTCGATGAGGTCGGTCGTGCTGTTCGTTGCCTCGATGACGACCCTGACCTTGGGATGAGCCTCCAGAAACGCCGGAAGAATCGGCGCCAGGTAGCTTTGTGCGAGCACCACCGGACAACTCAGTCGGACGATACCGGAGGGCTCGGTCTGCAATCGTGCAAGGCTGTCATAGGCGGCCTGTGCGCCTTCGACCGCGGCTGAACAACGCGCGAAGAACTGCTCACCGGCATCGGTCAGCGCCAGTTTGCGCGTCGACCGCTGCAGCAGCCGTGCACCGACGCGCCGCTCCAGCTCGGCGACGCGGCGACTCAAGCGTGTCTTTTCGATCCCGGTCGCACGAGCCGCGGCCGAGAAGCCGTTGTAACGCACGACCGCTGTGAAGAAGAAGAGATCGTTGAAGTCATCCATCCGGCCATTGTTGCACCAACGCACCAATCCTTGGTGATTTTGCTGCCTTATCAATTATTGCCGACGCAAATACATTGGCTTCACGGAAGCGATCAGGCGTCCGCCCCAGCAGCAGCGTATTGCGTCTGCTGTGCAGCCAATCTGACGGCAGCCACCATGAAATTCATCCACTGCGCGAGCGTGGCCCGTATGCCCGGGCAAAGAGCACGTATTGTCCCGCGAGCCACGTGGTTCGGCTTCATGCTCAGCACCGCCGCGCTGCTGGCTGGATGTGCGACCGGCGGGCTCGAGCCGCAGTCGACGATGGAGTCTCCCGCAGGACTCAAGATATCCAAGTCCGTATCCGGAATGGCGGTTTCTGCCGCAGCTTGGCCGACGTCGAACTGGTGGGAGGCATTTGGAGACTCCCAGTTGAATGCGCTCGTCAACGAGGCTCTCACCGATAGCCCGGGCCTGCGGGCAGCCGCGGCCCGGATCAGACAGGCGCTCTCGGTGCAAGAACTCGCAGAGTCCGGCCTCGACCCGCACCTCGATGCCTCACTTTCCAGCACCCGTGAGCGCTTCAGTTCGAACGGTACGACGCCACATCCGGTGGCAGGCACCTGGCAGACCTTGAATCAAGGGCTTTTGAGCGGCAGCTACGAACTGGATTTCTGGGGCAAAAATGCCGCTGCGGTGGAAGCCGCCGTGGGCCGTGCGCGCGCTATCGAAGTTGACGCGCAGGCCGTCAGGCTCATGATCTCGAGCGCAGTCGTACAGGCTTACATCGCGTTCGACCAGACCTCCAAGCAACTCGTCATCGAGCACCAGCTGCTCGACCAGCAAAACCAGCTGCTCGGGTTGACACAGCGCAGGCTCGCGGCAGAAATCGACTCGAAGGTCGAGCTCACGCAATCCGAAGCCTTGCTCCCCGCAACGCGAGCGAACATTGCCGCGTTGAACGAGTCGATCGAGCTGAGTCGCAATCGACTCGCGGCGCTTCTGGGCAAGGGTCCCGATCGCGGCGCCGACATTGCACTGCCCCAACTGCAGCTTCCGCCCAGCACGGCCATCCCCGGCACGCTGACAGCCGACCTGATCGGGCGACGTCCGGACGTCGTGGCGCAGCGCTGGCGCGTGGAAGCGTCGAGTCGAGACATCGATCTCGCCAAGGCGCGGTTCTACCCCAACGTGAGCATCACCACTTTTTTGGGCCTGCAGAGTCTCGGCTTCCCGAATTTCGACCAGGCCAGCAGCCGGATCCTCGGCATCGGCCCGGCAATCACCCTGCCCATCTTCGATGGTGGCCGTCTGCGCGCGAATCTCGCCGCTCAGGATGCTGCCTATGACGTGGCGGTCGAAGCGTACAACCAGACGCTTCTCGACGCAGTGCAAGACATTGCGGATCAGCTTTCCTCACTCAAATGGTTGCAGGAGCGGCTCGTCGAACAACGCCAGGCCGTGGCGGTGGCGGCACGAGCGGACGACCTCGCCCAGAAGCGATACGACGGCGGTCTGGCAACGTACATCCAGGTGCTGACAACACAGAACGCCATTCTCGCCCAGCGCCGCCAACTCGTCGTCCTGGAATCACGCGCCTTTGCCCTGCAAGCGAACCTGAGCAGAGCTTTCGGCGGCGGCTACACGCCCGGCGCCGAGCAGCAGCACGCCGCCGCGAACTGAAGGTGGAGGAACCGACCATGAGCACAGAAAAACAAGTTCGCAATGAAGGCTCGAAGCAGTCCGCCAAGTTCGCGCTTACGGGCATTGTCGGTGTTGCACTGGCCGTCGTTGCCGGGGCCTGGTACGTGGAGCAGGCCAATACCGAGCGCACTGACGATGCCTATGTCGACGGCAACGCGGTATTAGTCACGTCACAGGTCGGTGGCACCGTGACGTCCATCGCGGCAGACAACACCGACCATGTGCTGGCAGGCGCGGTACTGGTCACGCTGAATCCGGCGGATCGGGATGTCGACCTCGAACGCGCCAAGGCAGCGTTGGCGAAGGCCACGCGCCAAGTACGAGCGCAGTTTTCGCAGGTCGATCAGAGCCATGCCGAACTCGCCCTGCGTCAAAACGACGTACGTAAAGCCAAAGCAGATCTGTACCGGCGCACCCAGCTTGCTACCAGCGGGGCCGTGTCGCAGGAAGAGATCAATCATGCTCAGGAAGCGCTGGCCAATGCGAAGGCAGCCGAAGATGCAGCACAGCAGGCTCTTGTGCAGCGCACTGCCATGGTGGACAGCAGCTCGTTGCGCAAGCATCCCGACGTCGTCGCCGCAGCGAGCAATCTGTGCGATGCCTACTTGGCCGCGATGCGCACGCGTATCGTCGCTCCCGTATCCGGTACGGTCACGCGGCGAAGCGTTCAGCTCGGTGAACGGATCAACGCGGGCGCAGCGTTGATGACGGTCGTGCCGCTGAATGCCCTCTGGGTGAATGCCAACCTCAAGGAGTCGCAGCTGCGGCATATTCGTCTGGGTCAAGCCGTCGAGCTGACTTCCGATCTATACGGTAGTGCCGTCACTTACCGCGGTACCGTGACCGGATTCGACGCAGGCACAGGCAGTGCTTTTGCCGTGCTGCCTGCTCAAAATGCCACAGGCAATTGGATCAAGATCACGCAACGCGTTCCGGTGCGCATCGCGATCGACCGTGACGAGGTCGAGCAGCATCCCTTGCGCCTGGGCCTGTCCATGCATGTGTCGATCCAGTCCGGGCAGACGGTCTCCGCCGACAGGCCAAGCCCGACCTCCAAACTCTATAGCACCACGGTCTTCGACGACGAACTACAGAACGCGGATGCACTCGTGGACAGTGTCATTCGCCAGAATGGCGGCGGCATCGAGGTGTCGGCGGTACCGGCTCCGGCGCGCAGGCCGATGTGATGTACAGAAGGCACTCCCCCTTGCTGATCACAATTTTCCTGCTTTGCAGCATCGAGTTTCTGCAGACGGGAATGATCGCCTTCGCGGCGCTTCCGATCATGGGTGAAATCGGCGCCGGTCCGGAGGAGTACAGCCTCGTCGCAGCGCTGTACGCGTGCATGGCGGTCGTCTCGATCTCCAAGCAGCGGTGGTTCACGGAACGGCTGGGATGGCGCAACTACGTGCTGGCATCGGCGAGCATCTTCATCGCTGGCGCGATGGTCTGCAGCAAAAGCGACCATCTCCTCTCGTTCACCGTAGGGCGCGTCATCATGGGTTTGGGCGGCGGCGGCTTCATGACGGCTGGACGTGTCCTTGTGAACAAGCTGGCGCCAGGTGCCGAGCGGTTTACCGGGATCAAGGTCTTCGCGACCGCGCTGGCCACGGGTACGGCTGCATCACCCTTCCTGGCGTCGGTGATCGTCACCAACGATGACTGGCATTCGATCTTCTGGATCCTGATCGGCATCACCTTGTTGACCTGTGCGATGGCCGCGGCCAGTTTGCCGACGGATCGCCACCCGCAAGAAGAACGCACGAGCTCGAGCGCGCTTCGCGTCGGCCTGCTGGCCATCGGCGCCTTCACGCTGCCCTACGCCATCCAGCGAACGCCGTACGAGTTCTATTCCTCTGCGCCGGCGTGGCTCGGATTGGTGACGGCAGGGCTGTTGATCCTGTATGTCTTCTTCCACGTGGAGCACCAACATGATCGGCCGCTGCTTCATGTCCGGACGCTGATCACCTCCCGTTACGCCGGCGGAGTGGCGCTGTTCTGCTTCTGCTACCTCGTCGCCGGTGCGAACAATTACATGTTGCCGATCTTCCTGCAGCGCGGGCTCGGCTTCGCATGGGAGACTATCGGCGTGTTTCAGTCCGCGGGTCTGGTGGCGGCCGTGGCGACCTGGCTGGTAATGGCCAAACTGCTTCCGAAATCGCCTTCCCCGAAGAAGTACCTGATCGCCGGGTTCCTGGCCTTAGGAGTGTTCGCCTATCGCCTGTCGTCTCTCAGCCCACAAGCCGGCATGATCGAGGGCATCCTCCCCGCCCTGGTACTCAACGGCTGCTTCATCATGCTCGTACTGGCGACCGCGGCGATGCAGACGTTTCGCGACGTCCCTCCGGACGAAATGCTGATGGCGCATGCCCAGCAGGTCAAGAACATGTTCGGCCAGATCGCGACAGCGGCCGGAACGGCGGTGGCAGCCGTGGTCCTGCAATGGCGTAGCACCGTGCAATACGGCGTCCTGAATCTTCACTCGGCTCCAGACGACCCGATTTTGCAGCATCAGCTCGCGATAACTGCCCAGTACCTCGTGCGTACAACGGGCGCGATGAAGGCAACTCAGATAGCGGTGGCGCAGCAGGCCCAGGAGATTGCGCAACAAGCAACGCTCGTGGCATGCGGCGAATATTTCAGGGTCGTCGCCATTCTCGCGATGCTGGCAGTGGGGATCTCGGCATCGCAAAGGCTGTTCAAATGAGGCGCGAAGATCCTTCGGCCGCGAGGGCGAATCCTGGCCGAGAGTCGATAGCGGCGGTGGGCGAAGCACTCGGGGACGGCGACGCCGGTGGGGAGGCTGACGATTCTTTCTGCGACCTGACGAGCTTGCTCAGGCAAGCGCTGTCGGATCTGACCCATGCCGTGGATCGCAAGCTCGCGGGTCGCACGCTGACCTTCGCAAAGTCGACGCCGTTGATCGCGCTGCTCGATGGTCGACGCCACACGGCATCGTCCATCGCGCGTCATGCACGCGGCGATACCGGTGCAATGACTCGCATCATCGACGACCTCGAGGACAAAGACCTGATCATGCGGGAACGTTCCCGGGCGGACCGGCGCGTGGTCTACCTCCAACTAACGGCACGGGGACGTGAAGTGGCGCGCGACCTCCCTGCCGTTGTGCGCGACGCCATGGAGGCGAACCTGGCCTGCCTGACGGGATCTGAAAGAGAGATTCTCAAGGGCCTGCTACGGCGCGTGTGCGCGGGCGTCGATATTGGGGGCTCGGTGAACGCCACCGAGCAGAGCAGCAGCGGCAATATTTAGCTGGTTCTATGGTTTGGAAGTTCCCGAAGGAGAAAGCATGAAAGCCCATCATCTTGCGGTAGTTGCCGTCGTTCTCGCGTCGACCTCGACGATCGCATCAAACACCGATTCGCAGCCCGGGATCAAGGCCGAGGTGCTGGTGAAAAGCACTCAGTCCTGGAACGGCAAGCCATACGGACGCTACCCCGACGGTCAACCCGAGCTCACCGTGCTGCATCTGGTCCTTCCTGCGCACACCACGCTGCCGTGGCATACGCACCCCATGCCGAACGCCGGCTATATCGTTTCGGGCCACCTCACTGTGGAAGATCGAGCCTCCGGCAAAAAACGGGTCATGAAGGCGGGTGAGGCTTTCAATGAGCAGGTCGGCACCGAACATCGGGGCACGACAGACGACGAGCCCTGTACGATTATCGTCACATATGCAGGAACGCCGGGCACACCGGTCTCAGTCCCCGCAGCGGGTGAGAAACACGAGTACTGATTGCGGGCGCATGTCTGCCCCCTGAGACGTTAGCCATGTCGAGCCCTCCATGAAATTATTTGTGACGGGTGCCAGCGGATTTATCGGAGGCTCGTTCGCAGCCGAGGCGGTCCGCCGCGGCCATCAAGTTCGCGGACTGGTCCGCTCGCTGGAAAAATCGGATGCAGTACGCGTCTTCGGCATCGTTCCCGTGCTGGGGACGCTCGCCGACCATGCCCTGCTGGCCGACGAAGCACGCAGCGCGGACGCGGTCATCAACGCGGCAAGCAGCGACGATCGAGGTGCCGTCGATGCCATTGTTGCCGCGCTGGCCGGCTCGGAAAAAACCTTTCTCCACACGAGCGGCAGCAGCCTTGTCGCAGACGAGGCCAAGGGTGAGCCAACCGATACGGTCGTCGACGAGGACCATATCCCACCGCCGGCGGCCGGAAAAGCTGCGCGCCTCGCATTGGACCGGGCCATTCTTTCGGCGCCTGGGTTGAGGTCCGTCGTTTTGTGCAATTCCTTGATATTCGGAGATGCGCTGGGACCGCGGGCCAGGAGCGTTCAACTTCCACTCTTGATCGACCACGCCCGCGAGTGCGGGCGTTCGGTTTACATCGGCAGGGGCCTGAATCGCTGGTCGACGGTTCACATCGCGGACGTGATCGACCTTTATTTGCTGGCGCTGGATAAGGCGCCCTCCGGGACGTTCGCTTTCGTCGAGAGTGGCGAGGCGGCGTTCGGCGAGATGGCGGCCACCATCGCCGACGCGCTAGCGCTTGGCGCGCCGGTATCGATGACGATGGATGCGGCTGAGCAGCTTTGGGGGCGCCAAAGGGCCTTGTATTCCCTGGCGTCCAACAGCCGGGTGCGAGGGCTACGCGCCCGTGCGTTGGGCTGGTCACCCAGCCGCCCCAGCGTCCATCACTGGATTTCGGACCATCTTCGATCGCGCTAGACCCTCCGCTAAGCGAAGGCCTGGTGCACGCGATCAGCGGGTCAGGACGACGATCTTTCCGCCCGCCCCTCCTTGTTCCATCAGGCGGTGCGCGGCCGCGATCTCGTCGAGGCGGAACACTCGACCGACCGTTACCGGCATCGTTCCTTCCGCCACTTGGTCCAGCAAGGCCTGCAGCGGCAAGGCCATGAAGTCCTCCACGCCTCCGGAATAGGTGGTCAGCGACACCGACGTGGGGATAAGGTCCATCGGGGCGAAGTTCCTCATGGACCACTGGTTGCCCACCATTCCCGCCATGCACACGATCCCTTGCTCGCGCACGGTGGCTATCGAGTCGACCAGCGTCGTCGTGCCGACGAGTTCCAGAACTTTGTCCACGCCTCCAGGCCAGGCGCCCCGGACCCTTTCGGCAATGGCACCGTCATCGAGGAAAAACCGTTCTGCGCCGTTGGCGCGAATCAGTCGCTCGCCCTCGGCACGGCGGGATGTTCCCGCCACCTGCATGCCGTGAGCTTTGGCAATGGCGACGGCGGCCAAGCCCACCGACGTCGTCGCGCCGCGAATGAGCAAGCGTTCGCCCGCCTGGATGCGAAGCGCGCGGAACAGCGCGCCCCAGGCAGTTTGGAGCATCTCGGGCAACGCTCCCAAGGTCTGCCAAGGAAGTTCGCTGACGAACGACCGGACGTGTCCCGCCTGCACCAGGGTGTATTCGGCGTAGCCACCATCGATGTCGCGGCCAAGGCCACCCATCACGGTCGCGACCTTCTGCCCGACTTGGAACTCGTACCCGGGCGCATCAGCAACGGTACCCACGGCCTCAATGCCCAGGATCCTGGGGAAGCGAACATCGGGCGAGTGGCCCTGACGGGTGAAGAGTTCCGATCGATTAAGTCCGAATGCCTCGACGCGGATCAATATCTGGCCCGCAGATGCGCTTGGAACGGGCCGCTGCTCGATCTTCAGCACCTCTGGGCCTCCGGGTGCGTGCATCACGGCCGCTTTCATATACCTACCCCTTGCTATCAGGCTGTGGTTTACGTGGTGTGGCCCCTCATCCCGCTGACGTCGGCGAGCACATGGCCGCCAAGGCCAGCCGGCTGCGGCGACTCATGGGGGTTACGTATCGCCCGTTGGCCGAGCGCTAGGTGCTCGTGCTGTTCCTGGTAAAGGCGGCTATCCGGTACCGCCGCCCCTAGCGTGAGGAGGAGACGGCACCGGATTGATTGGCAAGCCCTCAGATCACCAGGGAAGCGTCTTTCCAAGATGGGTGAAGGTTCCGGTCGGACCGTCCTCTCCCAGCAGTGCCATTCCGACAGCGCTCTTCGCACCGGTGGGAACATCGATCTCGCCCTGGCCGCCGTTCATATCCGTCTGAACATAGCCAGGGTGCACTGCATTGACCTTGATCGGGGTGCCGCGCAGTTCGTAGGCCAGGTGGATGGTCCAAACGTTGACCACGCTCTTCGAGGCGTTATAGGCCGGAATCTTGTAATCGTATAGCGCCCAATTCGGGTCGGTAAGCAATGCGAGGGAGCCCAGCTGGCTGGACAGGTTGACGATGCGCGCCGCCGGCGCGGCGCGGAGCAGCGGCAGAAACGCCTGCGTGACTTCGACCACCGCAAAAACGTTGGTGTCGAAAGTTTCTCGCCAGCACTGCATGGACTGTTGCGACGGCCCCTTGTCCGCCTGGTCGAGCAGCACGCCGGCATTATTGACGAGCACATCGAGCCTGCCGTAGCGCGCCGTTACTTCCTCGACCGCCCGGCGCACGCTCTCGGAATCACTCACGTCGAGGACGATCGACTCGACCGGCAAGCCCTCGGCCTTGAGTTGATCGGCCGCCGCCTTCGCACGGCCAGCATCCCGGCCTGCCAACAGGGTGATGGCACCCGACTGCGCCAGCTGACGCACCGTTTCCAAGCCGATACCACGAGTCGCGCCAGTCACTAAGGCAACTTTTTCTGAACGGGTCATTTCGAATCCTTTCAATTATGGACAGAATCAACCTTCGAATCGATCGAAGCCGGCGTACGGCTTGACGTAGATGGCGCCGAACGGATCCAGACGGCGATGCAAATCGGAGGTGACGTCACCAAAAACAAGCAACCGGGTGAACTTCACGTGCTCCAGGAACGATTCCGCGAACGGCGCAAAGATGATGTCGACATGCGGCACCAGCGCCTCGGGGCGATAGCGCTCCACGATGTAGGCCTTGGCACCGTCATCGCTGATGCTGTATTCGTAGAGCAGCACCCCTGGCTCCTGGCGGGTAGCCGCTACCACTCGCTTTATGAGCTCCCGGAAGCCTTCCAGCTTTCCTTCTTTGACCTCGAGTTCATAAAGGCACGTGATGTGATTGTTCATTGCTGATCTCCGAAAATAGGGACGCGGATAGCCCCGCCTTCACACCCGGCTCCAGCCATCGGAGCAACGGTCAAGAAGCGGGCCACAGGAGCGCCTGAAAGCCGCGTCTGTTGTCCAGTAGTGGCCACTGTAGCCCTGTCCATTGCGAAGAAAAATGGTGTAAGTTTCCGTTCATATCGGATTGAAACGCTACAATCACGGATGAACTACTTCGGCGCGCTGGAAGTTTTTGTGCAAGCGGCCGAGACCCGCAGCTTCACCGAAGCGGGAAGGAGGCTCGGCGTATCGTCCTCGGCGATAGGCCGCTCGGTCGCAAGCCTGGAAAAAGATCTCGGCGTGCGCCTGTTCCACCGGTCGACTCGCGCCATCGCGCTGACTGCCGATGGCGATCTTTTCCTGGAATACTGCCACCGGATTTTCGCCGAGTTCGATGGTGCCAGGCAGGCGCTGAGCCAATCCATCGGCAAGCCGCGCGGTCGCCTGCGTGTCAGCCTGCCGCAACTGGCTCAGCATCTGATGCCGCATTTCATCGCGTTCCAGCAGCGCTTCCCGGAAGTCGAACTGGAACTGGATTTCAGCGAC
>Ga0190273_10000830_pt1 | contig 11194 bp, 10 predicted proteins | sample Popmic504IS_FD_134513 | JGI IMG/M metagenome (GOLD analysis project Ga0190273, IMG submission 134513) | Populus adjacent soil microbial communities from riparian zone of Shoshone River, Wyoming, USA - 504 IS | ecosystem: Environmental > Terrestrial > Soil > Riparian zone > Trees stand | place...
GATAACATCGTGGGCCGTTTTTGTGGCTTCGCCAACGACCTTATACTCACTGTTTATCAATTGGAGCTTGGGTCGACGATTGGCTAGAGTAGCAGATACGTAGTCCAGTTCGCCAAGCACGTAGCACAATGCGTCAACAGCATGGCCAAACGGGATCGTGAGAAGATTTGCACCGGCTTCGATTGGGAGGCCATATTCAAAGTCTTTCGGATGTTGGGGTCCGAAAACAAGGCCATAGCCATGCATCGTGGTGCTCAGTATGTCACCTAGCTCACCTGAGTCTAGTAGCTTCTTTACTGCGAGTACTGAAGGATTTTGTCGTGCTTGTAAGCCGACAAGTGTTCTGACCCCTTTTTCTTTGGCGAGTTTGGTGAATTCTTCGGCATCAGCAAGGTTCCGCGCTAACGGCCACTCAACGAAGACATCCTTGCCAGCCTTCAACGCTGGCATTATGGCGTTATAGTGGCCGGGTACATTAACCGAAACAGCAACCAGGTCGACGTTCCCGTCATTTGCTATATCCTCAGCTTGATCATAACAGGAGATGCCGCTATACTCGAACTTCTTTGCAGCATTTTCGGCGGACGTCTTCGAGGAGTTCTGGAGTGCAGTGACTTTGTACTTGCCAGCGTTGCGGTCGGATTGTAAGTATGGAAGGTGAGACCTGGATGCCCAGGATCCTCCGCCGGAGCTGCCTCCGGTCAGGGAGAGGCCAATGAAGCCGATGCGTGTTTCTGCTGTCATGGCGGTTTCTGAAAGCGTGTTTGCTAGTTGAATATGGAAGTTCAATTGCTCTAATGCTTCTCCTGGTCAATTAGCAGCCAGAACGAGCATCGTCCTATACTGTCTTTATACAAGAAAAGCAAATGGGTGTGTTTCAGCTTTAAGGCCCAATAGTTCCAAACATCGGCAGCTGCAATATGTGCATAGTGTTAGGCAGCCCCTCCATGGCATAAATCGTGCATGCAGGAACCCCATTTCTGTTCTCCCCATGAAGCTGCTCTTCTCATACGTCAATCAGGCGAACAGCAGTCCATTTATGCTTCGATTTAGGCCTTATGCCGATGGTGCTTATGGGGAATCTGACTTGCATGACAAAAAGATGTCTCCACCATGCTGGCATTCCGGACGAACAACGGATCAGAATGGTTGACCAGCCACGCTCGGAGAATAATTCCTCCTATACTAGTGGCAGCATGCAGCCTCATCGCGAGCTGCAATATGATTTCTTGAACTTGAACTTTGAATCGCGAGCTGGAATCAACATTAGAGTCGTCAAAACTCTTTGCCGCGTGGTCCTTGCTATTGAGACATGACAGCCCTGTGTCTGATGAACCTCAACGCCGTCCCACCTTTGTGATTGCGGTTCTGCTACAAATATGCCGCGTTGGTCACCATAGTTGGCAGTAAGATTGGTAAAGGGCGCACTGAACCGAGCTCAAGTCATAGCATAAGGAGAGGGGAAGACGATGATTCATCTCAAACGTTAAGTTCAGCTATGAAGAGACCGCCAACACTATACAACAAGCTGCATTGGCACATTCTAGCTCGATGATTGGGAACAGTTAAGTGCACTCCTCGAAAGACCTTAACTTTTTTGGTTCTTGTTGTCATAGACGCATAGTTGTCGTTTGCTGGGCTCGGTTTCTGCAGCATTAAATTTATACTGCTTCATGATTGCCAGCCAAATTCCTTGATGAACGCTTTCAACTCTATGTGCGATCCATCGCGGCAGAGTACGACTGTACTAAAAGATCACCACCTCATTTTGATGGCCGCAACCACCGCCGTCAAGATTGGCGATGGTGACCACTGGTGAGAGCCATCAGCCGATAGACAAAGTCGTCCTTTGTCACCCAATCGGTTCGGAACCACTATGTGAGGAGACACCAACTTCTCATCCACCACTATCACTGGACCGCATAGAATACACTGGTCCATTACGACCATAATGTTGATGCTTACCCCCTATGCAGGACAGTGCGCAGACATGCGGTATGGTGTCACTCGCAGCGCACACCAGTTCCATTCGAAACCATACCACATGTATCTATCAATAATAGCGGCTCTGCTTATACGTTTCAATCGACGGAAGCGAGGTTTCCCTTATTAAACACGTCAGAAGTCCGAGCATACACTCATCATGCCGACTCTACAACACTCAGTGACTGAGGGTTTGCATCTGATCGCTCAGGACAAGCGCACCACCCCCGAACCATTCCAACAGAGTTTTGCCACAACGAGCAAGCGGCTGTCCAATCTTAGCTCTATTCCAAGCTAGTTTTTGATGGCGAAGACGGCGGCCATGGCGTTAAGTCGCAGATGTTCACTTGGTAAATCATCAAGAAGCCACCTCTGGTGTCTCACCTACGGACGGTCAAGATCGAGGATTGGCAATGCGGGGGTGGAACCTTCCATATGGCCCCAGGAGCGGAAATAGTAGGGAGGTGAATGAACCGCTTATGAGTCTGTTGACCGTAGTCACGTTCGGCTTCTTTCTTACAAGCACAAGCGATGTCTTCATCGACCAGGAGATCTATCACAGAGACGTAGCAGAAGAATATGATCCCAACCACTTGCCCAGGATCTCAACCATAGGTCGAGCGGTAAGGCAGCAGAGCGTCCCCTTGCAGTATGCTGGCATTGGACGGGATAGTTATTGTTGTTACACCAGTCTCGACAAGATGGGTTCTCTTTGCGACATGGAGGATCGTAGGTTATTCACGACCGATGCCTCAATGCTGCTCGGGGTGGTGTTTTTGCTCATACAAATTGCACCCCGCAGTCTAAACGATCGAAAACGATTCTAGGACCGTTGCCCAAATACTTCCCGATCGTCTCAAAGGGCTCATCCCGTGCCTTGCCAACCACTACTACTAGAGGAATGACTCTCAATATGTACATTCGATTAGTTAAGGGATTTTCGACAAGGCAGGACTAAGGAGCGATGGATATGTCAAGATTGCTGGCAATTGATGTCGACGCTGTGCGATACGGAGGCCAATGCCAACAACTTCTCATGTGAGAAGCGAGACTTGGTGAGTATCCAAGAGTGAAGAATGCACTGTATCTGATCGACGACAGTGGTCTGTTGGTTGACGCTGATGACCGCATTTGGTTGTAGGGCGAGAGTAACAGGGTAGTAGAGCATAGAAAATGGGATGTCAGCGAGATCTGGTAGGGTGTCAGCGAAGCAGCTTCGTGTATATCCATTGGTAGCCGCATCAGGCGACAGGCAGAACCACACCTGGAGCACATGAAGCCCTCAAGGAGTGTAAAGAGTGGGTTGAGAACGGGTTGTATCCATCGTGAAGCATAACGACATCAACTTTTGTACTTTGGTTTACGGTATTTATTACCACTGGGATAAGTCGCACTTGCTGGACCGTTGCAGCCACCATTAAATGTAGGAGTTTGCCATTGAGTGCTGCTGGCACGCTTTTTCAGAACACCAGCCATGAACACGATTCTGGTACCAGATACTGTGTTACGTCCTTCAACACAGCCCTTAAATACCGGGATAGAAGATTTTATCAAAATCAATCCTGTCAGCATGATCCTGTTCGGCGTCCGCTGTAGACTCGGTACTGTCAGACCGTTCAGCCACAGGCTTCTGCAATACAGTCTTAGTCGCTAGTCACAAACATCAAAAATCCCTGAAATTTGAGCCGCCATGGCAGCAGCAAGGACGTACCTTTTCGAAACTCGCCAACACGCTTTGCAGATTATCCTTCATTATCTTGTTTCTCGCATCAATGACCCTGAGATTTGAAAGCTGCTCATCGACGAGATTATTTCTCTTTGCCCTTTCTGTGTCGAGGTGAGTACGAAGATTGCCAACTTAGCCTTCGAATAAGTCGCTCTTGGCTTTCAGAAACGAAATCACAGGTGAATAGTTATCTGAACTAGCAGTGGTGCAAAGGTTGTCAGCTAGTGCCTTTAGCCTTTCGCCAATATATCCAGCCAGTGCCTTTCGATCCCAATTGGTCGGATTGTGCTTGATGAACTCGTGGAGTGTGGGGAGAGGTAGTTTTCCCTGGATATCTGCCGGACCCAAGAGGTTTGTCTTGGTCTTCTTCTGGTAGGAGTTGACGATTCCTTCGAAAAGAGCGTCGCGGTGCAGAACCCATGGAAGGTAGGACATTTGAATCCGAAACTGCTGATTTCTGATTGGTCTCTGACAAGATTGAGCTGAAGAAAAAGACGAGAGCCTTAATGTGTTTCAGGAAACATGTAATAGTCCATGGGTATGGGAGCAAGCAGTGTGGCATTGTATGAAGCAATCACGCCAATGGCCACGATGGCAACAGATTGAAGCCGCGACAAAGAGAGAATCGTGTAGCTCATGCTAGAAATCAAGCAAAATGACTAACATCATTCAGTACGACTGATTTGTGCTGCATTTACCCGAAGTCACCTTGACCAGAGTCACGGCCGGCTTTCGAGTGGTAATGCTTGTATATCTTCAAATGATATAGCTTGTTGCTGTATCAATCTTATTGTTGAATGCTCGACAAACTGGAATTTTTCCTCAGAATACCGAGAGAGTAGCTGATATGGGAGTTCAGCATCAACCAGCGCCAGCATGCATATGCGGGAAGTGCTGATACGCACACCTTGTTCAATCATACTTTTGAGGATAGCTTTCACGCCAGCAAGATGGGCTCGGGTAGCATCTTGCTGATTGAGTGCGACGGCGGCCAAGTATAGATGCAGAGCATCCACAAGAATATCGCAGTTGACTTTCGAGCCTCTCGACCTGAACTCCTTCCGGAGTGATGCCGTGCCCCGTTGGAGCAACGGCAAGCTATTGGCTGCCAGGTTGATGCCCTCCTCGTTCGACAAGTGACACGCAATATGTGCGAGCAAGCTGTTCATTCGCGATTGGTTCTCCATGCATTGCAGGATCACCTGCTCAGGCGAGGAACGCACTATTGCCTTCTTGTCCACCTTGCCATCTAACGCGGTGTAGATTTTGCTCCAGAGGTATGTGTAGTGAACTTCTTTGTAGTATCGGAGAAGGCGTATTACGGATGAGTTTATTGGTACGCTGCTTGTATCAAATGGATCAGCCGTGTGGCCAGGCCCTACCCGGAGGAGGGCACTCGATGCTTGCGGCTCTAATGCTGAAGCACTTTCACGAGTATTTGCTGCGGGCGCTACAGACACGAAAGTGCCCGCTTCATCTAAATTCAAAGATGTTATACTAGATGTAGAATCACTCTTCTTGACTTGGCGTGCTTGAACTTTTGCCTCGTTTGGGCCAATGAATTTAGAGCCGCGGTATTCTCTGTTGCGTTCATTAATCTGCCTACGTTCTTGATGCGTCGAGCGGGCAACATTGCTTGAATCAACATGTTTGTTGATGAATGTGGTCCTCTTCATGGCGTTTTCTGTTCCAGACAGTCGCCAGAAACGGTCCGGTTCCTTTCGTCGACAGTGTTGCTGGCATCTAAGCCAATCGGCAAGATTCGTACGACAATGACATCCGAGATCGAAGCGGTAATTGAATAAGATCGGTGCGTGAAAGCCACTCGGAGCACCAAGCATGCGCTTCGGGGACGTCGAATTGTGGCTGGCAAGTCAAGCAAATAGCCTGAAGGACATGTTGGAAAGCGGAAATTGATATGCAAGCACACGTTGTGGTACTAATAGCATGACTTAATTATATTGCCTACCTACTAAATGCAGGGAAAGAACCAAAGGTCGAGTACTGAGAAGTTTTGGCTGGCATCGTCGAAGTGGGAAAGATATAAGGCCTTGATATCCATATCTATTATGTAAGCTTAAGGAGATTAGCGAGGTAGATCCCGGTCACATCGATCAATTGCTGTGTTGTGCAAGTATAATTTCGGCGGCCAACAACGACGTCCGACCTATGGAAGATAAAGTCACATGGCTCGGGGGTAATTAGTTATAAGCATGTACAGTCCCAAGCTAGCACTGAAGGCTTTGACGGAAGCAGCAACGACGTGTGACGACACGAAGAGTGTTTTACGCGAGCATTTCATTTTTATTTTCTGCATTTGATCGCGTACCGGTCTCGGGATATCCTCAAAGGACGATTCCCCGTATTTGTCATAGCGATATCGCCAAAGATACAGCTCGCAGGTGCAGTCCTGAACCTGCGACATGCAAACAATTCTGGATGTAGCTCAGCCCAAGTTCTGGCTGCTCACGTATTCCTCGAAGGAGGTAGGCTCGTATCCAGAATACTTCTTAATGTTCGCTAACCCTTCTTTGTACAAATAATCCGGATATATGCTCTCATTGTCCGCCTTAGCCATAAACTCAACAAGGTATTTGACGACTGGGGGAGGAATACCCTTGCCAATCATGTATTTGGTGTAGTCCTCATGATTTTGGTGAACAACCTCAATCTTCTTTCCTGAAACCCTCATTATGATATCGAACTGCTCGTCTGCTGTGAGAAGCTGGGGTCCACAAAGGTAGATGACGTCCTTTGCAGCTGACGAAGGTCGATTGACCAGTACAGCACCACCCACTCGGCCGATGTCGTTAGGGGCGATACAGTCACTGCGCAAACGGGCAAATGCCACTTTAGCTTCCCACGGAGATTTAGACTGGTCAGTGTTCATCTTAAGACCGTTGCTGGCGAATTGAGCAGGGCGTAGAGATGTATGTGCGATGCCGGCATCCTCAAGAGCAATCTCAACCTGTGCATGAACATATGGTATGAACTCTGACGGGGGTATTTGACGGAGAGGGTGATCAGCCTCAAGACTGAAGCTTGAGAGGAACACCACATATTCGATGCCTGCGTCTTTCATTGCTTGAATGGAGCCTTCGATGCCAGGAGTGAAATAGATGAAGGCGGCCTTAGCGCCTGATTGCTGCACTGCTTGCTTGACGGAGTCTGCATCTGACAAGTCTGCCTGTATGCGGTGGAATGAGCCCTGTTGTTCCTGTTCCTTCGTAATGGCCTTGATTGACTTGTCGAGATTTCTCATGGCAAGCCAGACTTTGGCACCTCGCTTACTGGCTTCCAAAGCTGCGGCACCGCCGACATCTCCAGTAGGTCCAAAGACAATCACTGTAGAGGATTGATTAGCCATGTTTGCTTTGCTTACTTTGCTTGTCATACAAATTCCCTCAAGAGTGTAATTGACCGCAGCATATATACTGTTGTTAAGTCCTAACCCCTAGGGAGATCACCTTAGAGTTTAGGGGTAGGTCCTCCATTGCTAGCTACTTGCGAACAACCGCAACTTTCGTCCGCATACCATCCAGGTAGCACGAATCAAGTCAAGGTGGATGCATGAGGAGGAAGTTGAGAGGTTGCCTGAACCCACGTGTGACGCTGAGAAAGGCATTTTCTATCACCGAAGGCTACCGTACTCGGCTGCAACACATTCCGCGGGCCAGGTTATTACCCACTTTACTAAGCGGACCTAGTATGATAGGCCAGTTTCGGCTCAAATCTCCCTCCGTTTGTGGTAGGCACGTATCGCGTTTGCCCATCTTGCTACGCCTGATTGTCAAAGCATCAGGGTGAACGCCAGCAATGTCCAATAAGAGGCGCAACAGTTCATCGCCAGAATGTGATAGCCCGCCTCAAAGGCTGCACCATCAGGCTGCCCCAGTCACCTCTACATACGATGAGATCTACGATGGTCCGGACGAAGTTGATGCGGACGAAAGACCGCAAGTCAACCCTAACACAGGCCAAACAGCTGCATTTCCTGGTCTAACCGGGGTTGACGAAGTGTTTTATGGCCCTGCCAACGATGGCATAGACTATATTCGAATGGTCAGATCTGAGGCTAAGGGTATACCCCAGCTGCTTCGGGCGCAGCCTGAAGACCATGTCACTGCCGAGAGGTACTACAAGGAAGAGCAGGACGATGGAGGCTACTGGGACGATGAGGGAACCTATACCGCAAAGCCCAATGTACATAACGACTTCTCTGCTCCCAGTTTTCCTAAAGCGCAAGCGCAGTACTATGATACGCTACTCACCCAGTTCGCGTTGGTCAAAGCCACAATGAGATGCATTCCTCCTCTACTCGCCATCGAGAAGCTCACATCTACACAGCCAATCTCTTTTCCTGCCGAGAACAAGAATGCAAGGATAACATGGGGTAACTGTCTGAAGAACCAAGATCCGAACCCAGTTCAAATTGCTTGTATGGATGAGGTTAGTGTATTCGAGCTTGTGAGGCTGATTACTACGAAGATGCGTGGTTTATTCCAAGACAACCAGGCCGATACAGCGAAGAGAATTGGCGCCTGGATCTGGGCTGTACTGGGTAAGTGCCCGGATCGTGGTGAGTTAGGCAGCGAGGAGATATCAGATTTGAGACAGCTCGCACAAAAGGTTGTAGATGTCGGGAACTGGCTACAGAGGAAGAGCCAGCCTACTGTAGCGTCTACCGAAAGCGACGAAGAAGACCAGGAAGGGAACCAGACACCTGCGAATGGCGGCAATGCCCTAAAAATTGAGATCGAGGAGGCCAAGAGACGTCTTGCTGCAAAGCCGGAAGATTCGTCGCAGCTCGAGAAATGCCGGCAGAACGGGCCACGCAAAGCCTCAGGAACATTGCCCGAATGTCAAGCTGCGAAAAAGGAGCAACTTATCGTCCTTGACATGGTTCTGACCGTGGTCGGTGAAGTGTATGGGCAACGAGACTTGTTGGATTTACGAACGGCATGGAGCATAGAGGAGTAGTTGAGACAAGAGTAACACCTTTCTGAACTACTGGCCTGTCGAAGAAATGTTTGCTACCATTGATGGTCAAGATTTTTACCGAATGGCTGCCTGCATGAGCAAACCCTTGATTGCTGGATAAAGGTGAGTGACCAAAATCACATGATAACTCCTCGTCCACTGAATTCCGCTTCACTTCGCCTGACCTACAACTTCTTGCCATCACGCATGCTTCCATCATTCCTCTCCCCGGCTCCTTTCGGGACGAAAAACACCAAACATAATGGCTATTCTCTTGAGCACGTTCTTGATAGGCCTCGTCCTTAGCAGTAAAGCCACTGGGGAGTACGATCCCGACATCAGCAACGGTACCTGCTATTACAAAGAAGGCAAAGAGGCAGATGAAGCTTACGCTCCAGCTGGCAATGCCGCTATTGGGCACGTCTTCTGTTGCCAGCTAGGCGACAAGCTGAACCAGAACAATTCATGCGTAACTGAGGACAAGTCAAGTGAGTGCGCTATACTTAATGAAACGGGACGGCACTAATATTGCGGCAGTGCCGATATACACCTACATAGCGGGGTGCACAGATCCTGCCTACAAACACCAGAGTTGTCCTAACAAAAGTAACTACACTGACTACCAGTGGGTCGGTCTGGTCTTCTGCGGCAACGGCCAAAATTACTGGGTTGGCTGCGAGAATGACGGATCGGCGTTCCCTAGTGTCTCGGAAGAATCATCGGACTGCACCTGCAACCTAAACATAGAAGGCCACGATGCACCACTCTTCCAGGCATCCAGGGATATGGTAGCACTCGGCTACCTGCCAACCTCAAAAGGCGAAAAGATCAAATGGGAGAGTGGATGGGGTCCTGTCTACGACACTGCCGCATCAAGTTTAATAGGTTCAACTGCGTCATCCAGCTCCTCCATATCTATCAAGACTGTTCCTCCGCCTACAATTGGAGCCTCCGACACCATTACCTCCTCGCAAAGTCGATCCGCCGAGACCACCTCATTCGAAACATTCATCACAACCGATCCACCGGCGAAGGCCACGGCCTCGCGCACTACAACTGCTTCTGGAAGCGAGAACCTTTCAACTGGTCAAAAGGCTGGGATTGGGGTGAGCGTTGCGGCAATCAGCATCATAAGCCTAAGCTTTATCCTCTTTGCCGTCCGCAGATGGCACAAGAAGCGTAAAGAGAATACCAGAAAAGGGCTCAAAAGTGTCGGTGGAGGCTTCGACAAACCACATGAAGGCAAGCCCACCATACCAGATGTCGGCGAGCCAGAATTGCGCTCACCAGCTTGGTCAGGCCACAAATCTGAGCTACCTGGGTCGCCGCCTAACGCAATAATGGCAGATCAAACACTGGACACTGCTAGCACTATTGTCCATTCGCCATCTTGGTCTTCGATGGTCGATGCATCGCCGAAGCAAAGCTCTGAACAGCCTGTCTATCGTCCTTTTCGGTATCAGCCGAGCATAGCTCTAGAGGGTATCCAAGAAGTGCCGGATCACGAGCGGCCGAGATGGGCACAGACAGACTATGGCACTTACGGACCTGATCGAGGGTACAGCATCGAGCACAGTAGGGCCGCACAAGGTAGTACAAATGATGGATACGCTAGTGGGAGCAACAACGTGCATGAGTTACCTGGCTGAGGGTCGTGGGACAACGCGCAGGTCTTGGATATGAGAATACGAACAAACCCTGAGAGCATAGCGGCGAGCAAAGCTGCGGTAAGGTGAAAGCACACTGCATCACAAAACCCTGACCAAAAGACGAAGCAGGCACGACATGTCAAAAGATCATCCCTGCGAACGAGCTCTGTGCCCTGCCAATTTACTGTATCCCGAACGTGACAAATTCTACCCGAAGCTGCTCAACCCTCACGAGGTACAAGAATTGCAGGCTTGCAACAAGGGCCGTGTTATTCATTGGAAGGCTTGAGATCGAGTGCCAGTGACTCGGCTCGTCGCTTGAAAGGAGATGGCCACAAGAGCCTGTACAATAGAGCATAGCACTAGACATAGACAACTAATGATTGAAAACGAATTCCTGACGATTCTGATTTTGAACCGAACCAAGGGCCGTGTTGTTGCTCCAAAAATGTGCGAGCGCCATGTACCACTCCCTGTTCATGCTCAGCGTTTCAGCAGCATCCATCTAGCTAGATGCTGCTTGCGCAACAGGTGCACTGTCTAGATACACCTGATAGAACCTCATTTGCAACTTCTTGTCATCATTTTCAACGAACTGAGCATGACCCGCCCAGTCGACGGTGACTGACTTCCCATTGTGAAGCACGTAGTCCACACTCCCATGAAGCATGACATCGTTGGAGCCAAAGGGGTAAATCCGATGGACATGGTGTTTCCTTGCAAGTCGTAGTCAGCACCGTAACCCTATATTTCGGCGGGCTGGGCTTTCAAGTCTTCCTCGCCAGAACTTACCTCGTCTTAACAGGACCACTCCACAAGCCTTTTCGCAGCGCCGTAATCTCATCCTTACCAGAAC
>Ga0190273_10000831_pt1 | contig 11191 bp, 5 predicted proteins | sample Popmic504IS_FD_134513 | JGI IMG/M metagenome (GOLD analysis project Ga0190273, IMG submission 134513) | Populus adjacent soil microbial communities from riparian zone of Shoshone River, Wyoming, USA - 504 IS | ecosystem: Environmental > Terrestrial > Soil > Riparian zone > Trees stand | place...
GAACCAGTGCGGGTCCGGTCGCTCGGCCGGGACGATGACGCTCTCGACGTCCCAACCCTGTTCAAAGCCGGCCTTCTGGGCCGAGGAGCCGAACCGTACGCTGGCGATCTGCAGCTTGTCGCCGAACGGCGTCAGCATGAGCCCGGCGTCGGAGAGCCGCTTGCGAGGCTCGCCGGGCGGCCCCAGGCTGACCGCGAGGGACTTGCTGCTCTCGTCGCCTTCGATCGTGGTGCCGGCGATGCTGACCATCAGCCTGCCATCCTCGGGGATGCCGGCGACCACGGTCGCCCACTCGGAAGCCGGCAGGTTGCGGTACGGGTCGGCGACCAGGTCCATGAGCGCGTTCGGACGGAAGAGCACGAACACGGCTGCGAGCAGGGCAAGGCTCTCCCACCAGTACGACCGTGTCCGGAACCAGTTCATCGTCACTGCTGCGAAGACCAGCATGGCAACGGTGGAGGCGGCAAGTACCAGAAAACCTTCGAACCAGCTGTCAATGCCGATCAGCAGCAATTGCGGGTTGTAGATCCAGAGGAAGGGCAGGATCACGGTGCGCAGCGCGTAGGTGCTGCCCTGGATGCCCGTCTTGATCGGGTCCTCGCCCGAGATGGCGGCGGCCGCGAAGGTCGCCAGGCCGACCGGCGGCGTGATGTCGCCCATGATGCCGTAGTAGAAGACGAACAGGTGCACGGCGATCAGCGGAATGACCAGGCCGCTCTGGGCGCCGAGTTCCACGATCACCGGCGCCATCAGGCTTGCGACCAGGATGTAGTTGGCCGTCGTCGGCACGCCAAGGCCGAGCACGAGGCAGACGAAGGCGGTGAACAGCAGCATGAGGAGCACGCTGCCGCCGCTGATGAGTTCGACGAGGTCGGTCATCCGGAACCCCAGCCCGGTAAGGGTGATGGTGCCGACGATGATTCCCGCCGTGCCCGTCGCGACCGCGATGCTGACCATGTTCCGGGCACCCGTATCGAGTCCTCTGAAAGCCTCGTGCATGCCACGCGTCAGCCCGGCCACGGTCCGGCCGACCTCGCCGCGGAAGAGGCTGATCAGCACGTGCTGGGTGACCATCAGGAAGAGCAGCGTGGCGCACGCCCAGAAAGCGGCGAGCGAAGGTGAAGTCTCCTCCACCATCAGCATCCAGATGAGGACGCCGATGGGTATGAGGAAGTGCAGCCCCGCCCGCACCGTGGGCCATGTCTGCGGCCTCACCGGGTTCTGAACGTCGATGTCGAGCGGCAGGTCCGGCGCCTTGGCGGCCTGCCAGGTGGCGAGCAGGTAGAGGGCGCCCATGATCAAGCCGATAGCCCAGCCGGCGTGGTCGCCCAACGCTGCCCTGGACCCGGCGATCGCGTAGTACACGAGGCACATCACGAGGATGCTGCCGGAGGCCCCCAGCGCGAGCGCCTTGGCCTTGTCGACGAGCGGCCTGGGCTGAGCCGCGATCATCGGTTTCAGGTCCATCTTCAACGCCTCGAGGTGGACGATGTAGAAGAGCCCGACGTAGGACAACACCGCCGGCAGGATGGCGTGCTTGACGACCTCGGAGTAGGGGATGCCGACATATTCGGTCATCAGGAAGGCGGCCGCGCCCATCACCGGCGGCATGATCTGGCCGTTGACCGACGCCATGGTTTCGATCGCACCCGCCTTGATGCCGCCGTAGCCGGCGCGCTTCATCAGCGGGATGGTGAAGATGCCGCCGGAGACCACGTTGGCGACGGAAGAGCCGGAAACGACGCCGTTGAGCGCCGACGACACCACCGCGACCTTGGCAGGGCCGCCGCGGAGGTGCCCGAGTGCAGCGAAGGACACCTGCATCATGTAGTTGCCGCCGCCGGCCAGATCGAGCAGCGAGCCGAACAGCACGTAGACGAAGATGGTCGAGACGGACACCCCGAGCGCGACGCCGAACACGCCCTCCGTGGTGAGCCACATCTGCGACATCGTCCGGGAGATGGATGCACCCTTGTGCATCAGCACGTCCGGCATGTAGGGCCCGGCGAAGACGTAGGTAAGGCACATCAGCGCGAGCACGGCCATGGGCCAGCCGACGGCGCGGCGCGTGGCCTCGAGCAGCAGCAGCATGCCGATCGCGGCCGTCCAGAGGTCCATGGCGCTGGGCTGTCCGGGCCGCTGGGCAAGTTCCCGATAGAAGACCATCAGGTAGGCGCCGCAGAAGGCCGCGCCGAGGGCAAGTATCCAGTCGGCGAGCGGCACGTGCCCGCGCGGTGAGCGTCCCTTGAAGGCAGGGTAGGCGAAGAACGCGAGAAAGAGGCCGATCCCGAGATGCATCGACCTGGCTTCGGTGTCGTTGACGATGCCGAAGCCGAGCGCGAACGGCAATGGGCTGGCGTAGAAAAGCTGCGCCAGCGACCAGAGCACCGCAAGCGCAGTGACGAAGCCGGCAACGCCGCCGGTCAGCTTCCTGCCGCCGGTGTCGACCTCGGCAACCAGTTCCTGGAGCTTGTCGGCGTCGGGAACGTCGACGGTTGGCGTGGTCGGCGCCGGGGCGGGTTTCATCCGGGAAGCAGCCGGCTTACTTGATCCAGCCCTTTTCCTTGTAGTAGCGGCTCGCGCCTTCATGCAGCGGCGCCGAGACGCCATTCTTGACCATGTCTTCAGCCTTCAGGTTGGCCAGTGCCGGATGAAGCTTCTTGAATTCATCGAAGTTGTCGAAGACGGCCTTCACCACCTGGTAGACCGATTCAGCCGGTGTTTTCGTCGAGGCCACGACGGTGGCGAGCACACCGTAGGTTTCGGTCGCTTGCGGGTTGTTGGGGTACAGCCCCGCCGGAATCGTGGCCTTGGCGTAGTAGGGCTTGCCGGCCATCAGCTTGTCGACCGCAGGCCCGCTGAGCGAGACCAGCTTGGCTCCACAGGTCGTGGTCGGATCCTGGATGTTCGCGCTGGGATGCCCGACCGCATAGAAGAATCCGTCGATCTTGCCGTCGCACAGCGCCGGCCCGTGCTCGTCGGCCTTCAACTCGGAGGCGAGCGAGAAGTCGCCGATCTTCCAGCCGAGAGCGGTCAGCAGTTCTTCCATGGAAGCGCGCGTGCCGGAACCGGGGTTGCCGACGTTGAAGCGCTTGCCCTTGAAATCTTCGAAACGCGTGGCGTTGGCTTCCTTGCGGCCGACGACGGTGAACGGCTCGGGATGCACCGAGAAGACCGCACGCAGTTCGGGATAGGCGCCCGCCTTGAACTGTCCGACACCCTTGAACGCTTCGAACTGGACATCCGACTGCGCGAAGCCCAGGTCCAGTTCGCCGCCCTTGATGGTGTTCACGTTGAAGACCGAACCGCCGGTCGACTCCACCGAACAGCGGATGTTGTGCTTGGCGCGGTCCTTGTTGACCAGACGGCAGATGGCGCCGCCGGCGGCGTAGTAGACGCCGGTCACGCCGCCGGTGCCGATCGTCATGAACTTCTGCTGCGCCGCTGCCGGGGCCGACCCGAGCGCTGCCACGGCGGCAATCAAGGCTGAGGCTGCCACCGAAGCAGGGCGCAGGCGGGTAAAGGAAGCACGTTCGTTCATCTGGGACTCTCTATCTGGTGAGCGATCAAGGGCCGGAAGTGGCGGTAGCCGTCTCGAGCGTCCGGCCGAGCGCCCGGTCGAGGCGAAGCACGATCTGTTCGAGATCGTCCTCCGAAGTGATGAAGGGCGGCGCGAGCAGGACGTGGTCGCCGCGCCGGCCGTCGATTGTGCCACCCATTGGATAGCACATGAGGCCCTCGTCCATTGCTGCCCGCTTCAGCCTGGCGTGGATCTGCAGCGCCGGGTCGAAGGGTTCCTGCGACTTGCGCTCGCTCACGAACTCCAGCCCGATGAACAATCCCCTGCCGCGGATGTCGCCGACGTGGGGGTGCTCGCCGAACTGCTCCCGCAGCCGATCCATCAGCCACGCCCCGCGGCTGCGCACCTGCGCGAGCAACCCGTCGCGCTCGATGACCTGCTGCACGGCAAGCGCTGCAGCGCAGGCGACGGCGTGGCCGAGGTAGGTGTGTCCGTGCTGGAAGAAGCCGCTTCCCCGGCGCATCGCGTCCACGATCCTGCCCTGCGCCAGCACGGCGCCGATCGGCTGGTAGCCGCCGCCCAGCCCCTTCGCCACCACGAGGAGGTCGGGCGTGACGCCTTCCGCCTCGCACGCGTGCAGGGTGCCGCAGCGTCCCATGCCGCACATGACCTCGTCGAGGATGAGCAGCACGCCGTAACGGTCGCAGACTTCGCGCACCCGCTTGAAGTACCCGGGTACAGCGGTGAGAACGCCGGCCGTGGCCCCGCCCACCGTCTCGGCGATGAAGGCGATGACCCGGTCGTGTCCGACCCTCAGGATGGCCTGCTCGAGTTCGGCCGCAAGCCGCTCTCCGTAGTCCGCGGCCGGTTCACCCGGGGCCCGGTCGCGGTATTCGTAACAGGCGGAGACGTGGTCGACGTCGATCAGCAGCGGCGCGAACTGTGCGCGACGCCAGGCGTTGCCTCCCACCGCCAGCGCGCCGAGGGTGTTGCCGTGGTAGCTCTGACGGCGGGCGATGAACCGGCTTCGTTGCGGCTGGCCGACCTCGACGAAGTACTGGCGCGCCATCTTCAATGCCGCTTCCACGCCCTCGGAGCCGCCGGAGACGAAGTAGGCATGACTGGTCCCGGCGGGCGCCTGCCTGATCAGGTTGGCCGCCAGCGCCTCCGCCACTTCAGTGGTGAAAAAGCTGGTGTGGGCGTAAGCGAGCCGGTCGATCTGCGCGTGCATGGCTGCAAGCACGTCCGGGTGGCCGTGCCCGAGGCAGGAGACGGCGGCGCCGCCGGAGGCGTCGATGTAGTCCCTGCCGTCGCTGTCGGTGAGCCTCACGCCCGAGCCCGACACCGCGGTCGGGAAGCTGCGCGAGAGGTGACGATGAAAGACTGCGCTCATGCCTGGCTCGGAATCTGCGTGTCGCCGCTCAGCCACCGGGCGCGGGCCCGGCAAGCCTAGGCGGGGCGCCGCAGGTCATCCCAGCCCGGCTCTTCGCGGCTGAGGATGCGCTTGATCGAGTCGAGGAAGAGATCGCTCTGCTGGCGCTCGCCCGCGATCTGCCTGCCCACCTGCTCGCACAGGGCGGCGGGGACGGACCGCAGCGGCTTCCCGGCGGCGGCCTGCACGGCCAATGTCTGGTGCATGCAGGCCCGCTCGAGGTAATAGAGATCGTCGAACGCCCAGGCGACGCTGGCGGCGACCACGGTCACGCCATGGCTGGCCGAGAAAAGCACGTCCTTGCCATTCAGGGCGCTGGCGATCCGCCTGCCCTCCGTCTCGTCCAGGGCGAGGCCGCGGTACTCGTCGTCGTAGCCGACGCGGTCCCAGAATCTCAGGGTGTTCTGGTTGCACCAGGCGAGCCGGCCGCCCTCGACCAGGGTCAGTGCGGTGGCGTATGGCATGTGCGTGTGCAGGACGCAGCGCGCGTGGGCGTTCAGCCGGTGGATCCAGCTGTGGATGAAGAAAGCCGTCGGCTCGAGCGAGTGCCGACCTTCGAGCACCTTGCCGCCGCCGTCGATCAGGAGAATGTCGGCCGCCGTCACCTCGCTCCAGTGCAGGCCCTGCGGATTGATCAGGTAGCGGTCGGCAGCGACTTCCAGGCTGAAGTGGTTGCAGACACCTTCGTTGAGTTGCAGCCGGGCGGCCCAGCGCAGTGCCGCCGCGAGGTCGACACGGCCCTGGTCCACCGGATCACGTCCCGCGGTGCGCGGCGCCGCAGGCAGAACGCCGACGTCGGAGCCGCTCGGGCCGACGCTTTCGTTGCGAGGGGTCAGTTCTTCAAGCAGCACGAGGGTCTCCGCTGGGTCGGGCTGCGGGTATGTTAGTACACCCGTCCCTTGAACCCCTCCTTGCTGCCCCCGGCCTCGCGCCACCCCTCCGCCAGCCGGTTGCCTCCATCCCGCAGCCGTCCGCCCGCGGCGGCCGGCAGGCATACCTTGCGGCCGTCCGGAAGCACGATCACGTCGACGGCCATGCCGTAGACCGCTCCGAGAGAGCCTGCGTCCATCGCCTCGTCGACACTGCCCTGGCGCAGGATCGCGCCGTCACGCATCAGCGCGACCCGGTCGCCGACCGCAAGGACATGGTCGGGGTCGTGGCTCGACAGCACCACGCCCACCCCTGCCGCTGCCAGGGCACGGATCCGGTCGAGGACCAGGGACTGGTTGCCGTAGTCGAGGCCCGCCGTGGGTTCGTCCATGATCACGAAGGCGGCTTCGCCGGCAAGCGCCCGGGCGATCAGCACCAGTTGCCGCTGGCCTCCGGAAAGCAGGCTGTAGTCGGTGGCGGCCAGATGGCCGATGTCGAGCTGCTCGAGCGCCGACAAGGCATGGCGGCGGTCTGCCCGTCCCGGCCGCGAGAAGATGCCCAGATGCGCGGTGCGCCCCATCAGCACCACCTCCTCGACGCTGTAGGCGAAGGCGGGCGTGTGCGACTGGGGGACGTAGGCGATCCGGCGCGCAATCTCGCGGCGCGAGAGGCGGTCGAGCCGGTCGTCGTCGAGCCGCACGCTGCCGGCGAGGGGTGGCACCAGGCCGAGCAGTGTCCTGAAAAGCGTCGTCTTGCCGCAGCCGTTGGGGCCGAGGAGGCAGAACACTTCACCGGTCGCCATGCTCAGGGAGATGCCGGCAGCCACCTGCCTGCGGCCGTAGCCGACGCTGAGGTCGCTGGCGCTCAGGTGCATGTTCGGCCAGCTCGTGATTCAGCCGCGCCCTGGCCTTGGCCCGGACCCTGGCCGGCGCCTGTCCGCGTCAGGCCCACGCTCGCCGCCCGCGGGCCAGCAGCCACAGGAAGAACGGTGCGCCGACCACCGCCGTCAGCAGGCCGAGCGGAATTTCGCTGCCCGAAATCGACCTCGCTGCCGTGTCGACCAGCAGCAGGTAGGCGGCGCCCAGGATCGCGCTGGCCGGCAGCAGGCGCGCGAACGAGGGGCCCACCATCATCCGGGCAATATGTGGAATGACGAGCCCCACCCAGCCGATCACACCGGCGATCGCCACGACGCTGGAGGTGACGAGCGTGGCGCAGCCGATGACCAGCAGCCGCGTTCTGCGAACCGGCACGCCCAGGGCTTGCGCCTCGTCGTCGTCCAGCGACAGCACGCCGATCCGCCAGCGCAGCGCAATCAGCGGCGCGAGTCCGAGCAGGGCGAAAGGCAGGATCGACAGGATGTCGCCGGCGTTGACTGCGGAAAGGCTGCCCAGCAGCCAGAAGGTGATCGCCGGCAGCTGGTCGTAGGGATCCGCGATCATCTTGAGGAGCGAGGTGCAGGCGCCGGCCAGCGCACCGATCACGACGCCGGCGAGAATCAGGGTCAGCACCGATTCACGCTCCCGCATCGAGGCCGCGATGCCGACGACCAGCCCGACCGTCGCCATGCCCCCGACGAACGCGAGGAGTTGTATGCCGCCTGCCGGCAGCGACAGGAAGATGCCCAGCACCGCACCCATTCCGGCGCCTGCCGACACGCCGAGAATGTCCGGCGACACGAGCGGATTGCGGAAGATCGCCTGGTAGCAGGCGCCCGCTGCGGCGAGGCAGCCGCCGACCGTGATCGCCGCCGCCATCCGCGGCAGCCGGATGCCGAACAGGACCGTGTCGATGGTCCCGGCCCCGGGGGAACCCGTCAGCCGCTCGCGCAGAGCAGCGAGCGCCTGCTCGAGAGTGACCGGATAGGCGCCGACGGTGAGAGACCAGGCCGCGAGCACGAGCAGGGCCGCGCACAGCGGCAGCATCGGCGAGCGGCGCCGGTCGGCGAGGCCGGGAGGGCCGCCGTCGTCAGGTCGGGTTCTGGAAAGGGCGCCTGGAGGCAAGAGGGCTGCTTGAGGTGGATCGTGGCTGGGCCTTCTTCGCCAGCCCTCGGGTCCGGGCGGCGAGCATCGATGCCAGGACCGTGAATCGATGAAGGGGAACACAGTGAGCGGGAGAGCTGCCTCGGCAACAGTGCACGCCGGCCGCGTCGACAAGTTAGCAGATATTCGATCCGGTGGTCATCCCCCGCATTCCAGCCGATGCTGCCAGAATGACCGTTCCATGACTGCAACCTCTTCCCGATGGATTCAGACCCGCCGGCAACGCCGGAACAGCTGAGGCAGAGAATACGAGCACGCACGCTGGCCGACGAGGCGGCGCTGCTGAACGAACTGGTCCGCGAGGCGGGCCTTGATCCGAAGGCCCGCCGGCAGGTCTCTCTTGCGGCAGCCGGGCTCGTCCGCGAACTGCGCGCGCAGACCCGCCGTTCCCTGATGGAGGATTTCCTCGCCGAGTACGGCCTGTCGACGACGGAGGGCGTCGGCTTGATGTGCCTGGCGGAGGCGCTCCTGCGGGTGCCCGACGAGCAGACGATCGACGACCTGATCAGGGACAAGATCGAGCCGTCGAACTGGGGTGCCCATCTCGGCATGTCGAGTTCGCCGCTGATCAACGCATCGACCTGGGCATTGATGCTGACCGGCCGCCTGCTCGACGACGACGCCGAACCGGGCCCCGTCGCGGCGCTGCGCGGGCTGGTCCGGCGGGTGGGGGAGCCGGTGGTGCGGGTGGCGGTCGCGCAGGCCATGAAGGCGCTGGGGCAGCAGTTCGTACTGGGACAGACGATCGGCGACGCGCTCAGGCGCGGCCAGCCGATGGCCGCCGACGGCTACACCTTCTCCTACGACATGCTGGGCGAGGCGGCGCGAACCGCCGGCGACTCGGCGCGATACCTGCAGTCCTACGCCGACGCGCTGGTCGCGCTGAGGGCGGCCTGCGGCGCCGACATCCGCCGCAATCCGGGCATCTCGGTGAAGCTGTCGGCGCTGCATCCGCGCTACGAATATCCGCAACGCGAGCGGGTGATGCGGGAACTGGTGCCGCGCGTGTCGCAACTCGCCAGGCTTGCGCGCGACGGCAACATGGGCTTCAACGTGGATGCCGAGGAAGCGGATCGGCTCGACCTGTCGCTCGACGTCATCGAGGCGGTGCTGTCGGACCCGGCGCTTGCCGGATGGGACGGCTTCGGCGTGGTGGTTCAGGCCTACGGCAAGCGCGCGGCCGACGTCCTCGACTGGCTCCATGCGCTGGCGCGGCGGCTGGACCGCCGCATCATGGTCCGCCTGGTCAAGGGCGCCTACTGGGACAGCGAGATCAAGCACGCCCAGGACCTGGGGCTCGACGGATTCCCTGTCTTCACCCGCAAGATCCACACCGACGTCGCCTACATCGCCTGCGCCAGGAAGCTGCTGCGGATGACCGACCGGATCTATCCGCAGTTCGCCACTCACAATGCGCACACCTGCGCGGCGGTGCTGACGATGGCTGCGGATCGCGACAGCTTCGAATTCCAGCGGCTGCACGGCATGGGCGAAGCGCTGCACCGGATCGTGATGGCCCGCTCCGGAACGCGCTGCCGCATCTACGCCCCGGTCGGCGCTCATCGCGACCTGCTCGCCTACCTGGTCCGCCGCCTGCTGGAAAACGGGGCCAACAGTTCCTTCGTCAACCAGATCGCCGACGAGAGCATCGCGCCGGAGGCCATCGCGCGTGATCCTTACGAGGTGCTCGCCGCCGCCGGCGGTGAACCCAACCCGGCGATCGCGTCGCCGCCGGCTCTCTTCCAGCCGGCGCGCCGCAATGCCCGCGGCTGGAACGTCGAGGATCCGCTCGACGTCACGGCCATCGTCGCCGGTCGCGAGCAATACCGGGGGCATCAATGGCACGCCGCCCCGATGCTCGCCGTCGCGCCGGGGTCGGTCGGTGGCGGTCTGCCCCAGCACGAGGAGGTGACGACGGTCGAGGTGCTCAACCCGGCGGACCCGGCGGACGTCGTCGGCCGGGTGACGCCGGCTTCGGCGGCGCAGGCGTCGGCTGCCGTCGAGGCGGCCCTCGCCGGGTTCCGGGACTGGTCCGGCCGCCCGGTTGCAGAACGCGCGGCCGTCCTGCGCAAGGCGGCTTCGCTGTTCGAGCAGCAGGCGGGGGAACTCTGGGCCCTGTGTGCTCGCGAGGCCGGCAAGACGGTACGCGACGCTGTTGCCGAATTGCGCGAGGCTGTCGACTTCCTCAACTACTACGCGGCGCAAGCCGAACGCGTCGTCGGCACGGAGCCGGTGCCGGCGGCCGATAGCACCGGCCGCGGCGTCTTCGTCTGCATCTCGCCATGGAATTTTCCGCTGGCGATCTTTACCGGCCAGGTGGCGGCGGCCCTGGCCGCAGGCAACGCGGTCGTTGCCAAGCCGGCGGAGCAGACACCCCTGATCGCGGCACGTGCGGTGGCGCTGCTGCATGAGGCGGGCGTGCCTTGCGCCGCCCTGCAGATGCTGCCGGGCGAAGGGTCCGTCGTCGGCGCCGCCCTCACGGCAAACCCCGCCATCGCGGGCGTGCTCTTCACCGGATCGACCGAAGTCGCCCGCTCGATCAATCGGGCGCTCGCCGACCACGCCGCGCCGGATGCGGTGCTCGTCGCCGAGACGGGCGGGCTCAACGCGATGCTGGTCGATTCGACCGCGCTGCCCGAACAGGCGGTGCGCGACATCCTCGCTTCCGCGTTCCAGAGCGCCGGGCAGCGCTGTTCGGCGCTGCGGATCCTCTACGTCCAGCGCGACGTGAGCGACCGGATACTGGAGATGCTGGGTGGCGCCATGGACGAGCTGGCGGTGGGCGACCCCTGGATGCCCGCAACCGACGTCGGGCCGGTGATCGACGAGGAAGCGCGGCGCGGGATCCAGGACTATTGCGACGTGATGGCCGGCAACGGCAGGCTGGTGAAGCGGATCCGAGTGCCCGCGGTCGGCCGCTTCGTCGCGCCCTGCGTGCTGAGGGTCGGCGGCATCCGGGACCTGGAGCGCGAAGTGTTCGGGCCGGTGCTGCACGTCGCCACCTTCGAGGCGCATGAACTCGACCAGGTGGTGCGCGACATCAACAGACGCGGTTACGGACTCACTTTCGGACTGCACACCCGCATCGACGATCGGGTGCAGCGAGTGGTGGACCGCATCCATGCGGGCAACATCTACGTCAACCGGAACCAGATCGGCGCGGTGGTGGGTTCCCAGCCATTCGGCGGCGAGGGCTTGTCCGGCACCGGGCCGAAGGCAGGCGGGCCGCACTACCTGCCTCGTCTCGTCGGGCGCGCCTCCGGCGCCGTGATCGGCGTATCGATGCCCGCCGCACCGGCTGCAGAGGGAAGGGAGGCTTTGTCGACA
>Ga0190273_10000832_pt1 | contig 11188 bp, 12 predicted proteins | sample Popmic504IS_FD_134513 | JGI IMG/M metagenome (GOLD analysis project Ga0190273, IMG submission 134513) | Populus adjacent soil microbial communities from riparian zone of Shoshone River, Wyoming, USA - 504 IS | ecosystem: Environmental > Terrestrial > Soil > Riparian zone > Trees stand | place...
CGTCCGACCCGCCACAGGTGGGTAGGACGAGCACATGAGCGAGAGCCAGGACGAACCCCCGTCGCGTGACGGGCTCAGCGACTCCGAGGTCTGGGAGTGGGTCGGCGACAGCTGGCAGGTGCGTACGATCGCACCCTTCGAGGAGCCCAACGCCGGAGGCAGTCCGGCTCCGGTCGACGAGCCGTGATCGCCGAGGCGTCTGGTCATGCGGTGCCCACGTCGTCGAGGCGTCGCGTCCTGCGACGCCCTCTAGGCTGAGCCCGTGTACGTGCCGCACTTCAACGCGATGGACGATCCGGCGGAGATCCGCGACTTCGTGGCGGCCGTCGGGTCGGCCGAGATCGTCACGGTGGGCCCGGACGGCACGCCGCTGGCCACCCTCCTGCCCGTGCTGTGGAGCGACGACGGCGGCACGGTCGTCGCGCACATGGCTCGCGCCAACCAGCACTGGCGCGCCATCACACCGGCGTCCCGGGCGCTGGCCGTGGTGGCCGGCGCGCAGGCCTACGTGTCGCCGGCCTGGTACGCCGCCAAGGCCGAGCACGGCCGCGTCGTACCGACCTGGAACTACTCCGCCGTGCACCTCGTCGGCACGGTCACCGTCCACGACGACCCCGAGTGGGTACGCCGCGCAGTGACCCGCCTGACCGACCGGCACGAGCTGCCGCGCGACGAGCCGTGGTCGGTCACCGACGCGCCCGCGACGTACATCGACAAGCAGCTGCGAGCGATCGTCGGGCTGGAGATGACCGTCGAGCGGGTGGAGGCCAAGGCGAAGCTCAGCCAGAACCGTTCGGAGGCCGACCGGACCGGTGTGGTCGCGGGACTGCGGCGCGAGGGCAGGGAGCGGGACGCTCAGGTGGCCGACGCCATGGCCCGGCGGCTCGGCGCCCGACGCCCGCAGGACGTCGGCTGACGTTCAGTCGACTGGCCGTCGTCGCATGGCCTTGGTCTGGCTGCGTCGGGCCTTCGTGGACAGCCGCCGCTCCTGGGACCCGCGGGTCGGCCGGGTGGCCCGGCGCTGCGGGGCGGGCGGCGCGCTCGCTCTGGTGAGCAGGTCGGCGAGGCGGCTGCGCGCAGCCTCGCGGTTGCGGTGCTGGGAGCGGTACTCCGAGGCGGCGACGGTCAGCACGCCGTCCACGAGTCGGTCGGCGAACCGGGCGAGGAGCCGCTGGCGTACGGCGTCCGGCAGGCTCGTCGAACGCCGGACGTCGAAGCTCAGCTCGACCCGGGAGTCGGCGGTGTTCACCGACTGGCCGCCCGGGCCGCTCGACCTGCTGAACCGCCAGGACAGCTCAGCCGGGGGGATCACCACGCCCCGGAACGTGAGGGGCCCGGTCGTCACGGCTGCGCCCCGCGGCGCGCCACGCACCGGCCGGCCGCCACCATCGCGAGGTCGGGACCGCCGAGCAGGTAGCCCGCGGCCAGCGCGTCACCCGCTCCCGTGACGTCGACCACGGCACCCCCGGCCGGCGTCCGCTCCTCGGGCACGCCGTCCACCACGAAGCAGGCACCCGCACCGCCCCGCTTGACCACGAGGACCGGGTCCGGCCCGAAGTCGTTGCCCGTGACCGCCAGCTCGGACTCGTTGGCGAACACCACCGACGGCCGCAACGACCGGCAGAGCGACGCGAACGCATCGGCCCCGGAGCGCGCAACCATCGACGCAGAGGCGAGGTCGACGGCCACCCGGGTGCCGTGGTCACGGGCCACCGCTGCGATGCGCACGAGGTGCTGAGGGTCCGGGGCGCGCAGCAAGGCGTAGCCGGAGACGAACAGCCAGTCGACGCCGTCGAGCCACGGGCCCGCCCGGACGGCGGCGAGCCAGCCGAGGTCCCCGGGGTCGGAGGCCATCGACCGGGTGCCATCGACGACCAGCGAGACGACGGCGCCGGTGGCGTTGGTCTCGGTGCCGACGAGCTCCACCCCGTGCCGGCCCAGCGCGTCGGTGACGAGCCGCCCCGACGCGTCGTTGCCGCGCGGCCCGAGCAGCCGGGCCCCGCCACCGAGGGCCGTCACCCAGGTGGCGACGTTCGCGGCCTGGCCCCCGGCGCCGACCGTGATCCTGGCCGGCGTGTCGTCGTCGGTGACCAGAGCGTGATCGAGGTCGGCCACGACGTCGAGCATCACATCCCCCAGGCACGCCACCAGCACCGTCACCCTCCCGTGGTCTCGACGAGCCCGACCGGCCGCGATCCAGCCACCGCCCATGCAGGCTACTCGGGCACGGTCGGGCTGGTCGGGCACAATGGCCGCCCATGAGCTTCCTGGAGGTCGCCGACGAGGTGGCCGACGCCCTCGCCGACGGCCGACCGGTCGTGGCGCTGGAGTCGACGATCATCAGCCACGGACTCCCGTCCGCCACCGGCGCGGCGACGGCCCGGCGCATCGAGCACGCAGTCCGCGAGGGCGGCGCCGTGCCGGCCACCCTGGCCGTCCTGGACGGTGCCGTCCGCGTCGGGCTCGGCGACGACGAGCTGGTCCGGATCGCCGAGGACGAGGACGTGGTGAAGGCCAGCGTCCGCGACCTGGGACCGGTGCTGGCCAAGGGGCTGATCGGTGCCACCACGGTGGCCGCCACCGCCACCCTCGCACACCGCGTCGGCATCAGCGTCCTCGCCACCGGCGGGCTGGGCGGTGTGCACCGCGCAGCCCGGGAGTCCTGGGACGAGTCGGCGGACCTGGTCAGCCTGGCGAACGTGCCGGTGACGGTGGTGTGCGCGGGAGTGAAGTCGATCCTCGACGTGCCCGCGACCCTCGAGCGGCTGGAGTCGCTCTCGATCCCGGTGCTCGGGTACCGCACGCTGCGGATGCCGGGCTTCTACGTCCGCGACAGCGGTCTCCCGCTGCCCTGGCAGGTCGACTCGCCGGCGGAGATCGCCCAGGTGATGGCAGCGAGGGCCGCCCTGGGCCTGCGTCAGGCGGTCGTCGTGGCGCAGCCCGTCGATGCTGAGCAAGAGATGGACCGGGCGCTGCACGACGAGACGGTGCGATCCGGCCTGGTCGAGCTCGAGAGACGGGGGATCCGAGGCAGGGACGTGACGCCGTTCCTGCTGGGCTGGTTCCACGAGAACACCGCAGGCACGAGCCTGGCCGCCAACATCGCCCTGGTGCTCGCCAACGCGGAGCTGGCCGGACGGACTGCGACGGCTGCGAGGTAGGTGCACCGGACCGGGAGCGCCTCACGGCGCGTGGCCGCTCGTAGCGGCTTATTTTGGGACCCGGGGCTGCCACGGCCCGGTGCACGCATAAGTGTACAAGCCGCCGCCCCTCAGGTCACGCGATCGATCCCGGTCAGGCCAGCAGACCTCGCAGCTCGAGCCCTGCCGCGCGCTCGAGCTGCTCGGCCATGGTGATCAGCCGGGACGCGGACAGGTCCGAGGCGTACCCCGTCCGCTCCGGTCCGAGGTGGGCACGACCGGCCGCCACCACCCGGGCGAAGGCGGCTGCCCGGAAGAGGGTGTCGGCGAAGTCACCGCGGACCACGCCGCGCAGCACCAGGTCGGTCAGAGCCTGCACCTCCACCGGGCCCGGGGGGTCGACGACTCCGGCGACCACCTCGTGCACCGGAGTGTGGGCCCGGCCGGTGTCGAACTCCAGCGCGGCGGCGGCCGGGTCGGCGTAGACCCAGGCGCGGAGGACGTAGAGCCGCCACAGGCAGCCGGCGAGCGAGTCGGCCGGGGAGCCGGACCAGAGGTCGGCCAGCGTGTCGAGACCCTCCGTGTCCGCGAGGTGCACGACCCGGGCGACCACCTCCTCGTCGCCGGTGTCATGGGCGCCACGGACCAGCAGGGTGGCGCACCGGTCGGCGGCCTCGCTGCGGACGGCCGGGTCAAGTCCGCCGGTGATCGCCTCGAACCGGCCGGCGCCGGGCAGCAGGGGCCGGTGGTGGCGGGGGTGCTGTGGCTCGGACATCGCCTTCAGGGTACGTGTCCGCCTCCGTGGTCGCAGCGCAGGTGAGCAGCTCACACGCGGGGCGGGGGGAGCGCGTCGGTGGCCTCCAGCACGTCCAGTCCGGTGATCCGCAGCAGGTCGACGACGATGGAGCGGATCTGCGCCAGCACGACGTCGGCGGACAGGTCGGGCACGCGCTCGACCTCCGCGGTGCCCTCCCCGATCCGCAGCAGCCAGGTGCGGACCTCCCAGGTGAGGTCGTACTCGCAGAGCTCGGCCGCCATCTCGTCGACGGCGTCCGCCAGGTCCTCGCACAGCAGCAGGTAGGCGGGCGGAAGCGGCGTGCGGTGATAGGTGGTCAGCGCCATCCGCCGCACCAGCACCCGGGTGTTGCGCATCGCCAGGTCCAGCGGGTCGACGAGCTCGGCCATCCGCCGGACGTCTCCGCCCTGACGCCGCCGGAACGGTGAGGACGCCAGCACGGACAGCCCCTCGTCCGCCGCGTCCTGCAGCTCGCGCAACAGCCGATCGGTGGAACGGGCGGACTCCAGGACGGCCAGTCCGCGTTCCACGTCCCCGTCCCGGGCGCTGGCCACTCCCGTGCGCAGCAGGGAGGCGATCCGGCGTACGACGACCGCGGCCTGCTCGCGCGGGCGGCGCAGCGGGGCCCGGGGGACCACCGCTGCGGCCACCAGGGCCACCGCACCACCGATCAGTGCGTCGGCCCACCGGGTGAGGGCATATCCCGGCGTGGCGGCGAAGGTCACCACCACGATGCCCTGTACTGCGGCCTGCGTCACGAAGAGGTTGCCGGCGTTGAGCAGCAGGGCGACTGTCATCGAGAGCGCCACGAGCACCCCGACCTGCCAGGCCCCGGTGCCGATCAGCAACAGCAGCAGGTCGGCCAGGAACACACCGACGGCCACCCCGAGGGTGACCTCGGCGACCCGCCGCAGGCGCTGGCCGTACGACGTGCCGAGACAGATCACGGCGACGATCGGGGCGAAGAACGGCCGCGCGTGGCCGACGACGTCGTGGGCGATGTACCACGCGAGGGCGGCGGCGACCGCACACTGGCCGATGTGCCAGGCCTTGCTGCGCAGCCGGGTCAGCCGCTCGTCGAGCGAGGTCCGGCCCACCGCCCGGATCCGCTCGAGCCGGCGGGGGTCGGTCATGCCCGCAGGCTACCGACTCAGGACAGCTTCTGCGCGGCCCGCTGGACCGCCGTGACCATCGGCTCGGAGCCCGCGTCGTAGTCGTAGTCCTGCCCGGCCGCCACCATCGACACCATAGCGATGCGGGACCCGACCAGCGCCATGCCCTGGGCGTCGAAGAACTGGGAGTCCTGGTCGCCGGGCACCGGCCCGTAGGTCAGGAGGTACCACCCGCCCCGGCCACCGGTCACCTCGACGTCCTCCAGGGGGCCGACGTCGGACTGCTGCCACGCGCGCAGCCGGTCCGCGCACTGCTTGCGCCATGCCTCCAGGACGCTGAATGCGCGCCGTGCCGTCTGGGTGTCCGCGAAGGTGGCGACCAGCTCGCCGGCCCGGTCGGTGGAACCGGCATCCGCGGGCCGGAAGCGGCGCACCAGTGCGCGCTCGGCGCCGATGGAGGTGACCGCGAACCGCTGGCAGGTGCCGAACGACGCGCTCGGGTCCTCCGGAGCGGTGCGCCCCTGGGTCCAGCGGAAGTCGGGGTTGAAGCCGGGCAGCTCCGCCGCCGCCAGCAGCCGGCTGCGCAGGGTGCTGCCGCCGGGAGCGACCGAGGTGGAGGTGCTCGTGGACGGCTCGGCCGTCGAGTCGCTGCTCGGGGCGTCGTCCGACGGGCTCGCGCTCGCCGACTCGGCGGACGCGCTGGTCGAGGTCGACGACGGCTCCGAGGACGGGTCGTCGGCGCAGCCCGCGAGGGCCAGGACCGAGGCGGCGAGGCACCCGGCGACCCGGGCCGAGCAGCGGGCGAGCGCACGGTGCGGCATGCGAGTTCCTGACTGTGGGAGCGGTGTGACCAGCGTATGGTTGGCGGCTCCGACTCGAGGTGACCTGTGGTGGCGTGTCCCGTCCCGCATCGGGTCGGCGGGTCGGCGGACACGAGGAGGGCATGGTGCACCAACGGCGTCGACGGTTCCGTCGAGCCCGTCTCGGTGCAGTGGCCCTGGCCACCGGTGCTCTCGCCGTCACTGCGGCGTGCACCTCCGACAGCGAACCGCCGTCCGCGGAACCGTCGCGCACGTCGTCCTCCTCCTCTGCGGCGACTCCTTCGCCGTCGGCCTCCGACGCCCCGGTCACCCTGCGCTTCGCCGTGTACGGCGACCGGCAGCAGCTCGCGGCGTACCGCGCGCTGGCCCGCGTCTACGAGAAGCGGAACCCCACCGTGACGGTGCACGTGGAGACCGCCGAGGACGAGGGCACCGCGTGGCAGCGACTGGGCCGACAGTTCAGCGTGGAGGGGGCGCCCGACGTCTTCCTGGCGAACAGCGACAAGACGACGCAGCTCGTCGCGGAGGAGCGTGTGCAGCCCGTCGACGAGCTGCTGGAGGACCGCGACGTGGAGTTCGGTGACGCCTACGAGCGGCTCGGGCTCGAGGCGTTCGCGGCCGACTCCGCGCTGCAGTGCATGCCCAACGACGTCTCGCCCTCCGTGATCTTCTACAACGAGAGCCTGCTCGACCTGTCCGCCGCGGTCCAGCCGGGGGAGACCGTGCCCAACCCGGTGGTGGACGGCTGGACCTGGCGGCAGTTCGCGCTCGCCGCCCAGGCCGCCTCGCAGCCCGGCGTGCAGGGTGTCTACCTGCCCCCGGAGCTCAGCACCCTGGCTCCGCTGCTGCGCTCGGCCGGCGGCAACATCGTGGACGACGACCAGTCGCCGACGACGCTGACGCTGCAGGACGCGGCGTCTCGCGACGCGCTCTCGGCGATCCTCGCGCTGGGCCGGGACGCGCGGGTCAACCCGACGCCGCAGGAGCTCTCGCGCGAGGATGCCGTGTCCCGGTTCGAGCACGGGAAGCTGGCGATGATGTTCGGCACCAGGGCGATGGTGCCGCGGCTGCGACAGGCGCCCGACCTCGTCTTCGATGTCTACCCGCTGCCGACCTTCAGCCGGTTCCAGACCGTCGCCGACGTCACCGGCTACTGCATCTCCCGCACGTCCGACCACGTGCAGGCCGCCGCGGACTTCCTCGCGTTCGCGAGCGGCGAGCAGGGCTCCCGGATCACGGCCCGGTCCGGAGGGGTCGTCCCGGCGAACCTCGCGGCGTTGCGGTCCCGCGCGTTCCAGCAGCCTGGCCGCGCGCCCGACAACGTCACGGTGTTCACCGACTTCGTCCGGCGGGCAGAGACGATGCCCAACCCGCTGGGCTGGTCGGAGGTGGTCCGCCGGACCCGGCCGCTGATCGCGCGGCTGTTCTACGACGTGGTGCTGGACCTCGACGTCCAGCTGGCGCAGATCGACGAGGTGTCGAAGCGGCTGCTGGCCAGGGCGACGTCCACCCCGTCGCCCTCATCCAGCGGCTGACCCTCGCGGGCCCGGCCGCTGCGGAGCCTCGGGCTCGTTGTCGGCGGTGGCCGCCGCGTCCGAGGGACTACTCGGGGGCGGAGCCGCGATCACCTCCACCAGCAGCCCTCGGGTCAGGTCGACCTGCCACTGGCGGGCCCCCAGGGTCAGCAGCCGGTCGGACACGGCTGCCTCCAGGTCGGACCCGGGGTCGTCCGGCGGCTGCCACATCAGCCGCCGCACGTGGTCCGGCGTGAGCAGGTTCTCGACCGGCAGGTGGTGCTCCTCGGCGACCTGCTTCAGCAGCTCCCGGGCGCGGGCCAGCCGCGCTGCCGCCACGGGGTCGCGCTCGGCCCAGGCGCGCGGCGGTGGCGGGCCGTCGTACCTCGCGGCGGCGGTCGGGAGATCGGTCTCGGCCATCGACCGGGCCGTGCGCAACGCCTCGATCCACTGGTGCGCGTAGCGCTCGGCGCCCCGTCCGCGGAATCCGCGCAGACCGATCAGGGACCCCTTGTCGCGGGGCATCGCGTTGGCAGCCTCGACGATCGACGCGTCCGGGATGATGCGGCCCGGGCTCACGTCGCGGCGCGCCGCGATCTCGTTGCGGGTCTGCCACAGCTCACGCACGGCGGCCAGTGCGCGTCGACCGCGGGCCCGGTGCATGCCGGAGGTGCGACGCCACGGGTCCTCGCGGGGACCCTGCGGAGCCGCCGTCACGAGGTGCTCGAACTCCTGTCGCGCCCACTCCGCCTTGCCGGTCTCCTCGAGCTCACGGCCGAGGGCCATCCTCAGCTCCAGGAGCGCCTCCACGTCGAGCGCGGCGTACTCCAGCCACGGTGCCGGCAGCGGTCGGGTGGACCAGTCGACCGCGGAGTGCTCCTTGCGCAGCCGGAAGCCGAGCACCGTCTCCACGAGGGTGGCGAGACCGACCCTGGGGTAGCCGAGCAGCCGGCCGGCGAGCTCGGTGTCGAACAGCGCCGTCGGCCGCAGGCCCACCTCCGCCAGGCAGGCGAGGTCCTGGGATGCCGCGTGCAATATCCACTCGGCGCCCTGGAGCGCCTCGTCGAGTGCCTCGAGGTGGTCGAAGGCGATCGGGTCGACCAGTGCGGTGCCCGCGCCCTCGCGGCGCAGCTGCACGAGATAGGCCCGTGAGGAGTAGCGGTAGCCCGAGGCGCGCTCTGCGTCGATCGCGACCGGCCCGGTCCCGGCGGCGAAGGCCGCCACGGTCTCGGCGAGGGCGGCCCCGGTCTCCACGACGGGGGGCAGTCCGTCGCGCAGCTCCAGCAGGGGCGCGGGCTCCGGCTCCGGTTCCGGGGGGTCGGCCGCCAGGGGAGCCGCGGCCTCCTCCGGACCGGGAGGGTCGTCGGATGCGCGGTCGTCCGGGGGGGCCATCAGCCTCGGCCGCGCTGTCCGCGTCTGCTCGGCAGGGGGGCGACCCCTTCCGGGACGGGCGGCAGACCGGACGCGGTGCACAGCATCTCGCCCCACGCCTCGACGTGCGGACCGAGGTCGAGGGGCTCGCCGTCATCCGGCACGGGCGTCCACGAGGCGCGGATCTCGAGCTGGGCGCTGGCCTCCTCGTCGGCCATCCCTCCGAAGCTCTCGGAGGACACCTTGGTGACGGTGCCGGAGGGTGCGACGTACGCCGCACCGTGCGCGTCGAGCGCCTCGCTCAGCCAGGACCAGCCGACCTCTGCGAGCAGTGGGTCGTTGGCCATCTCGGGGTCGATGTCGGCGCGCGCGTAGGCGACGCAGCGAAAGGTGCCGTCCCAGGAGTCGTTGCCGTGCGGGTCGTGCAGCAGCACGATGCGGCCGGTCCCGACGTCGTCACCGTCGACGGTCACGTCGGCGGAGAGGGCCGCGGCGAAGGGGGCGATCCGCTGCGGTGCCGGCATCTCCTCGCAGAGCACCTCCGGGCGCAGCCGGGCCGCGCGCAGCTGCGCCACCGCGTCGGTGAACGCCTGCGGGAAGGCAGCGGCATCCACCCGCGGCTCCTGACGTGCGACCATGTGGTCACAGTAGGCCGGATGCCCGGCCCCCGCTCCCCGACACGCCCTCCGTCGGGTCCCGCCGGGACGCCTGGGAGGATGGCCTGGTGCCGTCCGCTGCCGCTACCGACCCCCGTGTCCACGACTCAGCGTTCCTGCGCGCGGCGCGCGGCGAGGCGGTCCCGCACACCCCCGTCTGGTTCATGCGACAGGCCGGCCGGTCACTCCCGGAGTACCGCAAGGTGCGCGAGGGCGTCGGGATGCTCGAGTCGTGCATGCGTCCCGAGCTCGTCGTCGAGATCACCATGCAGCCGGTGCGCAGGTACGCCGTGGACGCTGCGATCTTCTTCTCCGACATCGTGCTGCCGCTCAAGGCGGTGGGCGTCGACCTGGACATCAAGCCGGGTGTGGGACCGGTGGTGGCGAACCCGGTGACCACGCTGGCCGACGTCGAGGCGATTCCGACCCTGACCCCCGACCACGTGCCCTTCATCACCGAGTCGGTAGAGACCGTCGTCGGCGAGCTCGGCGCGACTCCGCTGATCGGCTTCGCGGGGGCGCCGTTCACGGTCGCCTCGTACCTCGTCGAGGGCGGTCCCTCCAAGGAGCACGCGAGGACCAAGGCGATGATGTTCGGCGCCCCCGACGTGTGGGACGCGCTGATGAACCGGATCGCGTCGATCTCCGCCGGCTACCTCGCCGTCCAGGTCGAGGCGGGCGCCTCCGCCGTACAGCTCTTCGACTCGTGGGCGGGCGCCATGTCCCCCGCGGACTACCAGCGCTACGTGATGCCCTACTCCGCCCGGGTGCTCGCGGCGGCCGGTGCGCTGGGGGTGCCCCGGATCCACTTCGGCGTCGGCACCGGGGAGCTGCTCGGGCTGATGGGGGAGGCGGGCGCCGACGTGGTGGGCGTCGACTGGCGGGTGCCGCTGGCCGACGGCGTACGACGGGTGGGGGACCGCGTCGTGCAGGGCAACCTGGACCCGTCCCTGGTGTTCGCGCCGACCGACGTGCTGCTCGGGCGCGCCACCGAGGTGGTCGAGGCCGGCCGGGCCGCTCGCGGGCACATCTTCAACCTCGGCCACGGCGTCCTCCCGTCCACGGACCCCGACCAGCTCGCCCGGCTCACCGAGCACGTGCACTCCCTCCAGCCCCTCGGATAGCCAGCGGAACTGCTGCCCGCTGCAGCCGCTCCAGGCTGTCCTGCAGGGTCTGGATCCGCTCCGCGCTGCCTGGCGGTGTGACGCAGCCGATCCGGGTTCGGTTCCGGTTGGCGACCAGACTTTGCGAACCTTGGAGCGTGAGAGCACCCCGAACAGCCCCGTCCGCACGTCGGGTCGTCGTCGTCGGCGCCGGGATCGCCGGTCTGGCCGCCGGTGCGGCGGTGCGCCGTGCCGCGCCGGGCGTGGAGGTGGTGGTCCTCGAGGCCTCGCCCGTCGTGGGCGGCAAGCTGGCGCTGGCCGAGGTGGGCGGGGTGCGCGTCGACGTCGGCGCCGAGTCCATGCTCAACAGGCGTCCGGAGGCCACCGCCCTGGCACGGGAGGTCGGCCTCGGCGACCGGCTGGTGCACCCCGCCTCGACCACCGCGAACCTCTGGTCGCGCGGCCGGCTGCTCGCGATGCCGCGCACCCTGATGGGGGTTCCCACCGACGCCGGTCAGCTCGCGGACAGCGGCGTGCTCTCCGAGCCGGGCCTGGCCCGGGTCGCCGAGGAGCCGGACCTGCCTCCGACCGGCATCGGCGACCGGGACGTGAGCATCGGCTGGCTGGTCGAGCAACGGTTCGGCCGGGAGGTCGTCGACCGGCTGGTGGAACCGC
>Ga0190273_10000833_pt1 | contig 11186 bp, 11 predicted proteins | sample Popmic504IS_FD_134513 | JGI IMG/M metagenome (GOLD analysis project Ga0190273, IMG submission 134513) | Populus adjacent soil microbial communities from riparian zone of Shoshone River, Wyoming, USA - 504 IS | ecosystem: Environmental > Terrestrial > Soil > Riparian zone > Trees stand | place...
CCCAGCTCGTGATGTTCCCCGACTCGGGCCACCTGCTGTTCTGGGAGCATCCGGGCCGGTTCAGCGACGTCGTCACGCACTTCCTCCGTCGCACAGTGACCGAGCAGGACGCGGTCGACGCCGAGGCCCGTAGGCCTCTGCTGCGCGCCAGCGGCCGGCGAAGCTTGGTCGCCGAGAAGCTCAAGGCTCCACAGCGGTAGTCCGGCGCTCGGCAACCGGCGCGGAACCGATGAGCGCGACGACCGGCACGGGATCACGTGGAGGACTGGCTCGGCGGGGTTCCCTACCCGCTTGATCTCAGGCCGGCGAGTGATGACCCCAAGAGTGGCTACGCCGCTCGCATAGTGGTGGCGAGACCCTCCACGGAAAGAACGCGACAGTCTCCGCTCCAACGTTGGGCGGATGGTGCTCGATCACTGTCGTGGCAAGACCTCGGCGCAGGAGCCGCCCGCCGAGCCACGTGCGCGTGTGACGGGTAGATCGGGGCATCATCGTGGGACAGTGCAGTGCTACGTCGGGGTGGAACACTTGCAAGTCCTCAGGCTTCAGGAAGGGGAGGGTGATGAGTGGTTCGACGGCGGCTGGATCGGCACCGTCGGAGGCGGTCGAGTCGTCGACGGACGCCGCCCGTGGCGGTAGGCGATCTGGCCTGTTGCTGGCAGCCCTTGGGATCGTGTTCGGGGACATCGGGACGAGTCCTCTTTATGCGCTGCAGACGGTGTTCTCGATAGACCACGGGGCGGTGCGTCCGACCCAAGGTGATGTCTACGGCGTCGTCTCGCTCATCTTCTTTTCGGTGACGCTCATCGTGTCGGTCAAGTACGTCGGTGTGCTGATGCGTGCAGACAACGAACGGTGAGGGCGGCGTGATGGCGCTCGCGGCGCTCGCTAGACGTCTGTACGAGGGTCGTACCAACCGCGCCGGGCTGCTGGTGCTGCTCGGCATCGTCGGAGTGTCCCTGTTCTACGGCGACTCGGTGATCACTCCTGCGATCAGCGTGCTATCCGCAGTCGAAGGCCTCAAGGTCGCCGCCCCGAGCCTGTGACACTTGGTCCTGCCGGTCGCAGCGGTGATCCTGACGTGCCTGTTCGCTGCTCAGCGGTTCGGGACAGGAACGGTAGGAAAGTGGTTCGGTCCGGTGACGGCGCTGTGGTTGGTCGCCATCGCCGCGTGTGGACTGCGTGAAGTGGTGACCGATCCGAGCGTGCTGCGGGGGCTGTCCCCGACGTACGGCGTGTCGTTCTTCGCTGCTCACCCCGGCATCGCGTTCGTGGCCATGGGGGCGATCGTGCTGGCCGTCACCGGCGCCGAGGCGCTCTATGCCGACATGGGCCACTTCGGCCGGCAGCCAATCCTGAGAGCTTGGTTCTTCGTTGTCTTTCCCGCGCTGATCTGTAGCTATCTGGGGCAAGCCGCGCTGATATTGCACCAGCCGTCCGCGGCCTCGAACCCGTTCTTCTTGTTGGTGCCCGGCTGGGCCCGGATACCGATGGTCGTCCTGGCGACCGCGGCGACCGTCATCGCAAGCCAGGCGGTTATCTCGGGTGCCTTCTCGCTGTCCCGCCAGGCGATGCGGCTGGGACTGCTGCCACCGCTCACGGTGCGCCAGACCGCCGAGCACGAGAGTGGCCAGATCTACCTCCCCGGTGTCAACGCCCTGCTCTTCGTCGGTGTGCTGGCCGTCATGCTGACGTTCCAGACCTCCGCTCGGCTTGCCACGGCATACGGCGTGTCCGTGACTGGCGCATTGGTGATCGACACCGTTCTGCTGCTGATCGTGGCGAGAGTGCTCTGGGTGTGGCCACCATGGAAGTTGATCCTGGCAGGAGTGGCATTCGGCGGCGTCGAGGTGACGTTCCTGGCTGCGAATCTGTCGAAGGTGGCGCACGGAGGCTGGCTGCCGCTTCTGATCGCGGCGCTCGTCTTCGTCGTGATGACCACCTGGCAGCGTGGCCGAGCGATCGTGACGGGCAACCGTCAGGCCAAGGAGGGCTCGTTGCGCGAATTCGTGGATGAGCTCGCCGAGCAGGGACTGGCCCGGGTGCCGGGCGTCGCAGTGTTCCCGCATCCGAGTAAAGATACGACCCCGTTGGCCCTGCGGGCGAACGTTGAGCACAATCAGGTGGTCCATGAGAACGTCATCATCGTGTCGGCCAGCGCGACGAACGTTCCGCACGTGGCACCAGAAGAGCGGTTGACGATCGATGACTTGGGCTATGACTATGACGGCATCCAACATCTGTCCGTGCAGCTCGGGTTCGCCGACGACGCGGACCTGCCGGAGGCGCTGCGTCAAGCCTGTGCGGCCGGGATGCTCGAACGGGGAGTGCGTGATACTGACGACGCGTCATACTTCCTCTCCCGCGGCACCATCCGCAGGACCTCGGACCCGGGAATGGCCGGTTGGCGCAAAGGTCTCTTCATCGCACTCGCCCACAATGCCGCTGACCCGGCGGCCTACTTCAACCTCCCATCCAGCCGCACCGTGACAATGGGCAGCGACGTCGACCTCTAGAGTGCTTGCCTGCCCCTGCGCCCCCAGCTCCACGGGCCCGGCTGGTATAGGTCGGTTCGCGACGTCGAGGCGGTTGCGAGTTCGACCGTGATCGAGCGGGGCCGAGGCTCCTGAGCCGGCCTGCTCGGAAGGTTCGGGCGGTCACGCAACCGTCCTGAAATCTTGGAGGGTGCTGATGCAGCAAGGAGAGTGCGATCGTGTCAGCGCCGAGGAAGGACGACGAGGAGTTCCGTCACCGTGCGGTGGGGGCGTACCGGGACCGGCTGGCCGAGCCGGGTGAGTCGAAGTTGGGGCCACCATCCGAGCAGCAGTCCCACCTACCCCCGGCTTCGACCCTTTGGATCAGCCACTTCCCGGACGAGCAGACCCGACGCTACCCGGCATCCGAGCCCGAGCGAACCCCCGGCGCGGCTTCGGCTCCTCGCCCTCCGCGTCGACGCGCCGAAGCCGTCAAGCTGGAGCGCTCCACCGCTCGACGCACTGGGGCGGCATCGGAGGGTTGTTGGTTCGAGTCCAGCCGGGGGAGTGGGTCTGTCGTACCGGATGCGCGCGCGGACGATGGTGTGCAACGCGCGGTTGAGCTGGCGGTCGCCGTAGCGGTTGAGCTGGAAGCGGTGGTGACCTGGCTGCTGTTCGCAAGGATCGGTGCGACCCCGGCGAGTAGTGGGAACGCGACCTGAGAGTGTACCCGGCCGGGGGACCAGGCAGTGGGCACGGTGGCGGCCACGATCGCTCCGACGCCGACCTCCTCGGGCGGGTCGGCTGCCAGCCCGATACGGCCGGATCGCCTTCTCACGCTCCTTTGCCCGATTGACTATTTGTAGGACGCAGGCCTCGAACGAACCCGTCAGCGTCTCGTTGCTGTCCGAAGCGGTCGCAGCGTATGGACTCGCTCGTTGGTCACGCCGTCAGGTCGCTGGTCGACCCTGCCGGTAGCCACCGCGTGGGCGCGGGGTGGGAAGACGTGGAACAATCTGGAGGTGTGCGTCGATGAACTGCGTGAGCGCTGGCTCTCCCTGACCCGAAACGTCATCCCGGCGCGAGCCGAGGCAGAGCAGTGGACGCTGCGAGCGGACCACTGCTTCCAGCGGGTGATCCTGGACGCGGTGTGCGAGGGCCGATGGTACGACCACGTCACCGGGCGCCCGGCGTACCGGCACCTCGATGAACACCGTCTGGCCCTGGCGGTCTCGCTGGCGCAGCGGCTGGCCAACGACACCGACGGACGCCAGCTTGTCGAGCGTCTCGACGTCCAGTCGCTGTCCTGGCGTGGCAAGTCCCCGAAGGTCCAGCGCGGGCAGGCTGGGGCGCGGCCTGGTGGAACGGGACCCTCACCGGACCGCAAGGGGAGGGACCGCCCAACGACTCTTTCGTGGTCACGGGGCGAGCCTGTTGTGACATGAGGGGATGGCGGGCGACCCCACGCGCATGCTCGATCTGATGAGCGAAGGAATCCAACACCGCGGTGGGCGGCGGCCAGCCGCTTGTGGCCGCGCTGCAGCCGGGGCTTGAGCCGCCAGTGAGCAGCCGCGAGCTTGCCGCTAACGAGGCGGGCGCGAGTGCTGACGCTCAGGTGGTCTCGGACCACCACCTCGATCGCAAGTCCCGGCAGAACATTTGTCGGGTGCTGTCGCCGTAATGGACTGATCACGTAGGTCCACATCGGCCCCTCTAGCCGAATCTCTAGCGAAGGTCCGCCCGAGGGACCGCCCACCCAAGGCGATGTCCTGCTGCGTCAAGGGCGATGGAATGGAGCATTTTGCAATCGGCGCTCGAAGGCAGGTGTTCGTTAGCGGTCCTCCCCCCAGTTAGCGATCAGTACGGCCACCGGCGGGAGCGCGGCGGCGATGACAGACATGGCGACAGCCGCCGTCGTTGACCACAGCCGGACCACGAGCCAAGCCAGCACGAACAGTGCCAGACAGGTGCCCATCAGGGCGAAGTACCAGCGTTGCCGGCGACGCAGGCGCGTGCTCTGCGCCTCGGCGACGTCGCTGACGGAAAAGCGCCGGCGTCCTCGTCTCATGACTCTCAATCTTGGATGAACGTCTCCATCAGAACCAGAGCGGATGACCAGTCGCCTTCCGCCACCACCGGGTGACTCTGCCAGTATGCGCGACTCTGTGAGTCGCAGACCGACATGAGCACCGGTGCGACCACGCCAAGTGCCCGACTACAGCGGCGGAGACGCCGCAGGCAGTGGCTCCCCGGTGCGACGCGACGGTCCGGTGTCGGGGCGGTTCACACCCCGGTCCCGAGCAGCACGCACCAGCTCCTGCACGGCGGCTCTCTCAGCCGCGCTCACCCTGGAGTAGCGTTCGTTTCCTTGGATCCTTCATCGAACTCACTCTCAGAACTGTCTCGGCCACCAGCCTGACTGCCTCGCCGACCACATCGCCGTGTCGGGCAGAAACACCGTTCAGTGGACAGTCCCGACGAACGAAGCAGTCATCTCGTGCGGTCATGCCGCTCAGAACATCGAGCCCTTGAGCCGGTGCAGCACCTGCCAGAGGGCCGGGTTCTTCGACTCCCGGAGCCACAACAGGTGCAGCTCGACCGGTTCCTCCGTCGGACCAGCGAGGGGCAGGTACTCGACGCCCGCGATCCTCATCCGAGCTGCCGACTCGGGCACGAACGCCACGCCGAGACCGGCGGAGACCAGCGACACCATGGTGAGGACCTGGCTGACGGTGTGTACGACGTTCTGCTGGCCGATCGGCACCAGCCTGACCACCAGGTCGTAGAAGTAGCGCGCCCTGCCAGGAGCATGCATGATCAACGGCTCGCTGGTCAGATCCGCAGGCTCCACGGCGCGCCGCATTCCTACCAGCCGATGTCCGGACGGGACCGCAACTCGCATCGCCTCCCGACTGATCAACCGGGACCCGAACGTCTCCTCGTCGAAAGGTGGGCGGGCCAGGCCGAGGTCGAGCTCGTGGGCCAGCAGTCCAGCGATCTGGTCGCGACTGACGTTCTCGGTCAGGTCGACGTCGATGTCGGGCAGGAGCTCGCCCAGCCGGCGGAGCAGGGCGGGCAGGACGACGTACGTCGACGCCGCCGTGAACCCGATCCGGACCGTGCCGGCCGACCCTGCCGAGATCCTGCGGGCCAGGTCCGGTGCCCCGTCGGCAAGGGCCAGCAGGCGCTGGGCCTCGGCCAGGAACGCCGCCCCGGCCGTGGTGAGCTCGACGCGCCGGTGGTCCCGCTCGAAGAGCTGGACACCGATCGCACGCTCCAGCTTCTGGATCTGCCGGCTCAACGGTGGCTGGGTCATGTTCAGCCGTTCCGCGGCCCGACCGAAGTGCAGCTCCTCGGCCACCGTGACGAAGCCGCGCAGCTGCTCAAAGGAGAACATGATGCGTCGAAGGTATCAATTGCAGTGCGAAGCGCTGGTCCGTCGTTCGGCCGGCCGACGCGTACCTCCACCGAATGACATGCTCACGGAACAGCTGCGCGGCGGAGCAGCCGGCGACTGCCGCAGCACGCCAGGCCGATGTCCCGGAAGGCTCGAGACGATGCGATGTCGACGAGCTGCACCGAGACGAGCAGGGGTCTCGAGAGCGACGCGCAGCCCGAGAGGACGACAGCGACACCGAGTTCAGGCTGCTACGAACCCGTGCACCGTAGAGAGGTCATCACTCTCGAAGGTGATTGCGGGAACGAGCCCCGCCTCTGCACACAGATCCTCGAGGAGCCGATGCAGCAGCGTGGACGGCCGCAGGGTGATGAACGGCTCATCCGCCACCTCGGCCAGCACGATCGACGGCCGCCCCGCAAGCCGATGGTGGCCGGGTAGTGCCAGTTGCAGCGGTTCCTCCATCAGTCTGTGCCAGCGCAGTTCTGGCTCCGTCAGCCGAACCGTCGAGATCTCGAAGTCGACCTCTCCGCGGGCCACCACCGTGGACAGCTGATCGTCGTGCACTTGGCGCACTTCGGGATGCACTTGGGGATGCACGTCACGAAAGCCGCTGACCACGGTCTGGGGACCAGCCAGGTGCCCAAGAAGAGCTGAAATGCCAGGGTGACGGGGCCGGAGTCGCTGCGGAGCCCCGGTGTCAGTTCCCTCGAGGACGTGACCGGGCCCTCTCTTGCATGCCCTACGGGTATCAGACCATGCTCAAACGGGGTTGGACATGCATGAAACAGCGATTCTAGGCTCCTGGACAACTGCTTTCGGTGACGTCGTTCACACGGAAGCCACCCGCCCCCGTCCGGCTGACTCACCGAGAAGAGCTGATTCCTCATGCCCCTCGTCCTCGTGGCACTCGCCGTAGTGCTGCTCCTGGTCTTGATGACCAAGTTCAAGTTGAACGGCTTCATCTCGCTGTTCATCGTCGCCCTCCTCGTCGGCATCGCCAGCGGCATGAGCCTGTCCGACGTCTACGAGTCCATGGTCGAAGGTGTCGGCGGCCAGCTCGGCGAGCTGATCCTCACGCTCGGGTTCGGGGCCATGCTCGGCAAGGTGCTCGCCGACAGCGGCGCCGCCCAGCGGATCGCCACCACCATGGTCAACTTCTTCGGCATCAGCCGGGTCCAGCTCGCCATGGTCCTCACCGCCTTCGCTGTCGGCATCACCATGTTCTACGAAGTGGGCTTCGTTCTGCTCATCCCCATCGTCTTCACGATCGTCCGCGAGTACAAGCTGCCCCTGCTCTGGGTGGGTCTCCCGATGTCGATCTCCCTGTCGACCATGCACAGCTTCCTGCCGCCGCACCCCGGTCCCGCCGCCGTCTCCGCCACCTTCGGCGCCAGCCAGGGTGTGACGCTGTTCTACGGCCTGTTCATCGCGCTTCCTGCCGCCGCACTCATCGCCTTCACCTGGCCGCGACTGCCGTTCATCAAACGCATGAACCCGCAGGTGCCCTACGCACTGATCACCACCCAGGAGTTCGAGGAGAAGGACATGCCGTCCTTCCGGACCTGCCTGTCCATCGTCCTGATCCCGATCCTGCTGATGGGCGCGTCGGCCATCGCCACCATTCAGATGCACGAGGACAACGCGTTCCTTCCCTACTTCGAGTTCTTCGGCAAGGCCCCGGTCGCCCTGCTCATCGCGCTGCTGCTCGCGGTCTACCTGCTCGGGCCCAAGATCGGCCACATGCACACGCAGTCCGCCCGCGGCGGACCGGCACCGGCCGAGGGCGGCGCCGACGCCGAGCTGCCGGAGCAGTCCAGCGGCTCCTCGCGTACCAAGCGCACCGTCGGACCCGGTGCGATGACCGTGGGCGAGCTGACCACCAGCCGGTGGGAGGCCGCGATGGCGTCCTGCTCGGAGGCGGTCAAGCCGATGGCGATGATCCTGATGGTCATCGGCGCCGGTGGAGCGTTCAAGCAGGTCCTCGTCGACTCCGGTATCGCCGACTACATCGTCAAGCTGACCGACGGGTGGGACGTCTCGCCACTGATCCTGGCTTGGGGCATCGCCGTCCTGCTGCGGATCTCGCTGGGATCCGCCACCGTCGCAGTGGTCACCGCCGCCGGTGTGGTCCTCCCCCTCGTGCAGAGCTCCGGTGCCAGCCCGGAGCTGATGGTGCTGGCGGTCACCTCCGGCAGCATCGCCTGCTCGCACGTGAACGACCCGGGCTTCTGGCTCTTCAAGGAGTACCTCGGCCTCTCCGTGGTCGAAGCGCTCAAGGTCCGTACGACGTACTCCACGGTGCTGGCGCTCATCGGCCTGGCCGGTGTGCTGATTCTCAACCCCATCGTCGGATGACCCGCCTCCCCTCTCCACCCGGAAGGAATCTCATGAAGATCGGATTCATCGGACTCGGCATCATGGGCGGACCCATGTGCGCCAACCTGCTGCAGGCCGGCTACGAGGTGACCGTGAGCAGTCACAACGCCGAGGCGGCCGAGAAACTGCACGCTCAAGGCGCTCACATTGCCGACACCCCGAAGGAGATCGCCGCTCAGGTCGACCTGGTGATCACGATGCTGCCGAACTCCCCGCAGGTGCTCGAGGTCGCCCTCGGCCCGGACGGCATCGTCGCAGGCGCTCACCGCGGTCTCACGTACGTCGACATGAGCTCCATCGCACCCCAGGCCTCACGGCAGGTGCACGACGCGCTGGCGAAGGTCGGTGTACCGATGCTGGACGCCCCGGTCAGCGGCGGAGAGCCCAAGGCCGTCGACGGAACCCTGTCGATCATGGTGGGCGGCGACCGCGGAATCTACGACACCGTCCACGACGTGCTCGCCGTACTGGGCAGCGCCGTGGTCCACGTCGGCCAGATAGGGTCCGGCAACACCGCGAAGCTGGCCAACCAGGTCGTCGTCGCGCTGAACATCGCCGCAGTCTCAGAGGCGCTCATGCTGGCGCGGATGGCCCAGGTAGACCCGCAGTCTGTCTTCGAGGCGATCCGCGGCGGCCTCGCCGGGAGCACCGTGCTGGAGGCGAAGGCGCCGATGATCCTGGACCGCAACTTCACACCAGGGTTCCGCATCGACCTCCACGTCAAGGACCTCGCCAATGCACTCGATACCGCACACGACGTGGACGCGCCGTTGCCGCTGACCCAGGCAGTGCTCGGCATGCTGCAGACCCTGCAGAGCGACGGACACGGCGGAGACGACCACAGCGGCCTCGTCCAGTACTACGAGCAGCTCTCCCGCACGCGCGTCGAAAGGACCTCCCGATGACCACCACCAACCCCCGGAACCCTCAGGTCACGACCACTACGCCTGCTCCCCGGCGGGTCGGACCGCAGCGGGCGTCGTCAGGTGCGGACCGGATCCGTCAGGTGAGCCTGTCCAGCATCACGTTGCCCCTCGAGACGCCGATCAGCGACGCCAAGGTGTTGACCGGCCGGCAGAAGCCCATGACCGAGATCGTGTTCCTGTTCGCCGAGATCGACACCGAGCACGGCCACAACGGGATCGGCTTCAGCTACTCCAAGCGCGCCGGTGGGCCAGGGCAGTACGCGCACGCCAAGGAAGTCGCCGACAACCTGGTGGGCGAGGACCCCAACGACATCGGACGCGTCTATCAGAAGCTGTTGTGGGCGGGTGCGTCTGTCGGGCGCAGCGGTGTCGCGACCCAGGCCATCGCTGCCCTCGACATCGCGCTCTACGACCTCAAGGCGAAGCGGGCAGGGCTGCCGCTGTCGAAGCTGCTCGGCAGCTACCGCGACTCGGTGCAGACCTACAACACCTCCGGCGGGTTCCTGCACATCGGCATCGACGAGGTCAAGGAGCGCGCCAGCCGGTCTCTCGCGGACGGCATCGGCGGGATCAAGATCAAGGTCGGCCAGCCCGACAGCCGCATCGACTTGGACCGTGTGGCCGCGCTGCGTGAGCACCTGGGTCCCGATGTCCCGCTGATGGTCGACGCCAACCAGCAGTGGGACCGCCCCACGGCCATGCGCGTCGGACGTGCGCTCGAGCAGTTCGACCTGGTCTGGATCGAGGAACCCCTCGACGCCTACGACGCGGAGGGTCACGCCCAGCTGGCCACCGCGCTGGACACGTCGGTCGCGACCGGAGAGATGCTCTCCAGCGTCGGCGAGCACATCAGCCTGATCGAGAACCGTTCGGTCGACATCATCCAGCCGGACGCGCCCCGGATCGGCGGCATCACCCCGTTCCTGCGGCTCGCGGCACTGGCGGACCAGGCCGGGCTGCAGCTGGCCCCGCACTTCGCGATGGAGATCCACCTGCACCTGGCCGCGACGTACCCGCGCGAGCCCTGGGTCGAGCACTTCGAGTGGCTGAACCCCCTGTTCAACGAGCGGCTCGAGACCAAGGACGGACGGATGATCGTGCCCGACCGCCCCGGCCTCGGCTTCACCCTGAGCGAGCAGGCCGTCGCGTGGACCACCGACTCCGTCGTCATCGGAGAGTGAGCGCGACATGTTGGACATCCTGAGAACGCTCGCCCCGCTGCCCCTGGTCGCGATCCTGCGAGCAGACACCGCCGATGGCTTCCTACCGGCCTCAGAGGTGCTCTACGCCGAGGGCTTCCGCTGCCTCGAGCTCACCCTGACCACCGAGGGAGCCCTGGCCGCGGTGGAGGAGATGCGCGCCACCCTCCCTCACGACCTCGTCGTGGGAGTGGGCACCGTACGCACCGAGCAGCACGTCAAGGAGGCCGCCGACGCCGGAGCACACTTCCTCGTCAGCCAGATCTACCGGCCCCACCTCGTCGAGGCCGCGCGCGGGCTGGACGTGCCGTTCATCCCGGGAGCGCTGACCCCGACCGAGATCCTGAACGCCTGGGAGGGAGGAGTCCCCGCCGTCAAGATCTCACCCATCGGCCCCGTCGGGGGCGTCGACTACCTCAAGCAGGTCCGAGCGCCGCTGCCCGAGGTCCCGATCATGCCCACCGGCGGCGTCGACGCCACTGACATCCCTGCCTACCTGGACGCCGGCGCAGTGGCGGTCGGGCTCAGTGGCGCATTCATCGGCGACGCCCTGGAGTCCGACGGCGACCTTGCCGGGCTTGCAGACCGGGCACGAGCAGCGATGAACGCATTGACGGACCGGTGACCGACTCGATCGTCACCGGCAAGCAAGACAACGACGAACGACCCGACCCTCAACACCCTGAACCTGGAGAGCACATGTCGTCCTACTCACCCACCGAACTGCGCGACGCGCTCGGCTCCGGCCTGCTGTCGTTCCCGGTGACCCATACCCGCAACGACCTCTCGTTCGACGAGCCGGCCTACCGGG
>Ga0190273_10000834_pt1 | contig 11184 bp, 10 predicted proteins | sample Popmic504IS_FD_134513 | JGI IMG/M metagenome (GOLD analysis project Ga0190273, IMG submission 134513) | Populus adjacent soil microbial communities from riparian zone of Shoshone River, Wyoming, USA - 504 IS | ecosystem: Environmental > Terrestrial > Soil > Riparian zone > Trees stand | place...
GCGTCGCCGAGCAACTCGGCCAGGGTGCAGTTCAACGCGTTCGCCACCTGGAGCAGGACCAGGATCGATGCGTTTCCGACGCCGTACTCGAGGTTCGCGAGGTGACGCTCGGACACCTCCGCAGCCGCCGACAGGGCCTTGCGAGTCATTCCACGGCGGGCCCGCAGACTGTGCACCCGATGTCCCAGCCCCACCAGGAAAGGGTGCTTGGACGACGCAGCCGACGTACCGGCCACTGCGTCGACGGGTGCGTCCGGATGCAGGTTACCCGCCTCATGCCGAGCCTCGTCGACCGGCTCCGGCTGCTGGTCGGCAATGGGTTTTTGCAATATAGTGCTTGACATCGCAATATGCTGCCCATAAAGTTCAGTTGAGCACCATACTGCACTTGGCGTCAGCCGACAAGTCGACCTCTCTGCGGCGTCCGGCGTTCGCTCAGTCTCTACCGCCCGGCGTCGGTATTCGATTTGCCAGGTAGGTTCGTTTCACTGCAGGGTGCCCCAGACGCCTTGGATCAATTGGAGACACCGATGCCCTCGAGGTTTGATAGCGCCCCTGCTGTTACTGCGCCGCCAGCTCGCTTCAACATCGCGGAACACTTGATCCAGTGCAATGCGTCCCGTCCGGACAAGGCTGCGTTCATCGACGACCGGGCTACGTTGACCTATGGTGAACTCGAAAAACGTGTCCGTCGCCTGGCGGGCGCCCTGTCGGCTTGCGGGATTCGTCGCGAGGAGCGCGTGCTGCTACTCATGCATGATTGCAACGACTGGCCCGTGAGCTTTCTGGGCGCCTTGTCCGCAGGCGTGGTACCCGTTGCCGTGAACACGCTCCTCACAGCGGACGACTACGCCTACATGCTTGAGCATTCGCGCGCGCAGGCAGTGATGGTGTCGGGCTCATTGTTGCCGACCCTGACAGCGGCCATGACGCGATCCGATCACGAAGTGGGAAAGGTCCTCGTCTCCCGGCCGGAGGCGCCACTGCACCCTGCCGAAGTCGACCTGGAAAGGCTCCTGCAAGAGCAGTCTCCGTCCATCAAGCCGGCGGCTACGGCTTCAGACGATCCCGCGTTCTGGCTCTACTCTTCCGGCTCGACCGGTCGACCCAAGGGGACTGTGCATTCGCATGCGAACGCCTACTGGACCGCCGAGCTCTATGGCAAGGCGGTGCTTCATCTGAGTGAGAGTGACGTGTGCTTCTCCGCCGCGAAGCTCTACTTTGCCTACGGTCTTGGTAATGCCCTCACCTTTCCCATGAGCGTAGGCGCCACCACGCTTCTGATGCCGGAACGACCGACACCGGAAGCCACCTTCAAGCGCTGGGTCGGCGACACCGAGGCACAAGGAGGAATCAAGCCGACGGTGTTCTTTGGTGCGCCCACCGGTTTTGCCGGCATGTTGGCCGATGCGCAACTGCCCAGCCGCGACGTCGTGGCGTTGCGCCTGGTGTCTTCCGCCGGCGAGGCGCTGCCGGCGGAACTGGGCGAGCGCTTCAAGCGCCACTTCGGCGTCGACATCGTCGACGGGATCGGGTCGACAGAGATGCTGCACATCTACCTCTCGAACCGGCCCGAGCAAGTGCGCTATGGCACCACGGGTTGGCCCGTCCCGGGCTACAAGATCGAATTGCGGGACGAGGAAGGCGGACCGGTGCCTGATGGGGAACCGGGTGACCTCTTCATCCAGGGGCCCAGCGCGGCGATGATGTACTGGGGCAACCGAGCCAAGACTTGCGAGACCTTCCAAGGCGGTTGGACCAAGAGCGGCGACAAGTACGTCCGCAACAGCGACGGTACCTACACCTACAGCGGTCGCAGCGACGACATGCTCAAGGTCAGTGGCATCTACGTCAGCCCGTTCGAGGTGGAAGCCACCCTGGTCCAGCACCCGGCAGTGCTGGAGGCGGCCGTGATCGGCAAGGAAGATGCCGACGGACTGGTCAAGACAAAAGCTTTTGTCGTTCTCAAGGCCGGCGCTCGCGTTGAAGAGGCGGAACTCAAGGTGTTCGTGAAAGATCGGCTCGCGCCCTACAAGTACCCGCGCTCCATCGAGTTCCTGGACGAACTTCCCAAGACGGCTACCGGAAAGATTCAACGCTTCAAGCTGCGCGAACTGGAAGCAGCACGTCGATGAGCGCCGGACAGGCCTGACATGAACGTCGAGTTTGTCGACGTCGCCTGGCGCCACCGCATCGTTCGCATCGAGCACCGATGGATCGCCCGGGAAAATCGACGGGCGCCTCTGATGGTGTTTCTGCACGAGGGGCTCGGGTCGGTGGCCATGTGGAAGGATTTCCCCGAGCAACTGTGCCTCAGCCTTGGCTGCCGGGGGCTGGTCTATTCCAGGCCTGGCTACGGTCGTTCGACGCCACGTGAAACGCACGAAGTCTGGGAAATGGACTTCATGCACCGCCAGGCGCAAGAGGTGCTGCCGGCGCTGCTGCAGGCACTGGATGTCGATGCGGCCCATGAAAGGCCATGGCTGTTCGGCCATAGCGATGGCGGATCGATCGCCCTGCTCTATGCCGCCTGCTTTCCCGCCAACGTCGGCGGAGCGATCGTCCTCGCCCCGCACATACTCGTCGAAGAGCGCTCAGTCGCCAGCATCGAGTTGGCCCGCACGGGGTATCTCGAGAACGACCTGCGCACGCGCTTGGCGCCCTACCACGACGATCCCGATTCGGCCTTCTGGGGCTGGAACCGCATCTGGTTGCATCCGCCTTTCAAGCAGTGGGACATCGCCAAAGAGATCGGTACCATCACCTGCCCCCTGCTGGCCGTCCAGGGCGTCGATGACGAGTATGGGACCCTCGAGCAGATCCGTGGCATTGCACGCCACGTGCCGCATACCCGGCTGCTCGAACTGGCCGATTGCGGCCATTCGCCCCATCGCGACCGCAGCGAAGCTCTGATCGCCGCAGTGAAGACCTTTTACCTTTCCAACGTCCAATAGGAGACAAACCATGACAGTCGCTCGTACCGCTACCATGACCGTCGCTCGTACCGCCCTTGCAGCGGGTTTCATTCTCGGTGTATCGGTGGCCCAGGCGCAGGTCACGACGAAGATCAAGGTCGGCCTCATGCTGCCGGCGACAGGCACGTTCGCCGCACTCGGCACGGCCATCGAAAACGGTTTTCGGCTGTATCTGACAGAGCAAGGCGGCAAGGTTGCAGGCCGTGAGATCGAGTACGTCAAGGTGGACGACGAAAGCGAACCTTCCAAGGCCACCGACAACGTCAACAAGCTGATCAAGCGTGACAATGTGGACGTGCTGGTTGGAACGGTGCACAGCGGAGTGGCCATGGCCATGGCCAAGGCTGCCAAGGACAGCGGCACGATCCTGATCGTGCCCAACGCGGGTGCTGATGCGGTGACCGGCCCCATGTGCGGAGCCAACATTTTCAGGAGCAGCTTCAGCAACTGGCAGCCTGGGTACGCGATGGGCGAGGTGGTCGCCAAGAAGGGCCACAAGAACGTGGTCACCATCACCTGGAAGTACGCGGCCGGTGACGAGAGCGTGCGCGGCTTCAAGGAGGCCTTTGAAAAGGCCGGCGGGAAGGTCGTCAAGGAGCTGAACCTCCCCTTTCCCAACGTCGAGTTCCAGGCGCTTCTGACCGAGATCGCGTCGACCAAGCCCGACGCCGTCTACACCTTCTTCGCGGGGGGCGGTGCGGTCAAGTTCGTCAAGGACTATGCGGCCGCTGGTCTCAAGAAGAACGTACCCCTCTACGGCGCAGGCTTCCTGACCGACGGCACGCTCGAAGCACAAGGTGGCGACGCCGACGGCCTGCTGACCACGCTGCACTATGCAGACGGCTTGGGCACCGCCCGAGACAACGCATTCCGTGAGTCCTACGCCAAGACCTACAAGCTGCAGCCCGACGTGTACGCCGTGCAGGGTTACGACGCAGCGCAGATGCTGGCTGCGGGCCTTGCCGCAGTCAACGGGGACATCTCCAAGAAGGCGGAGTTTGCGGCGGCGATCGAGAAGGCCACGATCGACAGTCCGCGCGGCGCCTTCACGCTGGGCAAGAGCCACAACCCGGTGCAGGACATCTACCTGCGCCAGGTTTCGGGCGCGGAGAACAAGGTTGTCGAGATCGCAAGCAAGGCTCTCGCCGACCCCGGCCGCGGTTGCCGCCTGTAGATCCCGGCGACTGATTTCTCACATCCGATATCCTGCGGCGGCTGCCATCGCGCGCCGTCGGGAGGGGGCTGTCCCATGGACCTTGCAACCTTTCTGATTCAGTGCCTGAACTCGCTGCAATATGGACTGCTGCTGTTCCTGGTGGCCAGTGGGCTCACGCTGATCTTCGGGATCATGGGTGTCATCAATCTCGCCCACGGCAGCTTCTACATGATCGGCGCGTACATGGCCTTCGCCTTGTCCCCGATCGTTGCAGCCACGTTCGGCGGGGGATTCTTTGCAACCCTCCTGGTCGGCCTCGTGCTGGCCGTGCTGCTGGGTTACGCACTCGAGTGGGCGTTCTACAGTTATCTCTACGATCGTGAGCATCTTCAGCAGGTGCTCATGACCTACGGCCTGATCCTGGTCTTCGAGGAGTTGCGCAGCCTCTTCGTGGGTGACGACGTGCATGGCGTGAAAGCGCCCGACATCCTCTCAGGCACGCTGCCGCTGGGGGAGATGATGACCTACCCGGTCTACCGCCTTTTCATCTCGGGAGTTTGCATCGCGTTGGCGCTCGGCATGTACTTCGTGTTCACGCGCACCCGCCTCGGGATGATGATCCGCGCGGGCAGCACAAACCGTGAGATGGTGCAGAGCCTCGGAATCGACATCAAATTCCTCTATCGCGTCGTGTTCGCCGCGGGCGTTGCGCTGGCGGCGCTGGCCGGCATGGTCGCCGCGCCGATCAGCAGCGTGTACCCGGGGATGGGCGGTTCGGTGTTGATCATCTGCTTCGTGGTGGTGGTGATCGGCGGCATCGGATCGATCCGCGGCGCCTTGCTCGCCGCCCTCCTGATCGGGTTTGTCGACACCTTCGGCAAGGTGTTGCTGCCGCAAGCGGCCGGCGTGCTGGTCTACGTCCTGATGGCGCTGATCCTGCTGTGGAAGCCCGACGGACTGTTCAAGGCCGGCTGAGACCATGAATCCCGCAATCTCCTCCAAAGCAATCTTCGTCATCGCAGTCTTCGGCCTGTTGGCTGCCTATCCCCTGGTCGCGGGCAACTTCGGTATCGACCTGGTCAACAAGATCATGATCTTCGCCGTCTTTGCGCTCAGCCTCGAGTTGCTCGTGGGCGGCGCGGGGCTGGTGTGCTTCGGCCATGCCGCGTTCTTCGGCATCGGGGCCTATGTGGCTGTCCTGTTGTCACCACCGGATGGTCCCGCTTCTTTGCTCCTGCTTCTGCCCGCTGCGATGTTGGCGGCGGCTGCCTACGCCATGGCCGTCGGCGCGCTGTCGCTGCGTACCAAGGGCGTGTACTTCATCATGGTCACGTTGGCTTTCGCACAGATGGCCTACTACGTCGTGCACGACACACCACTCGGCGGCGGAACCGATGGTATCTACCTGACGATGAAGCCGGTACTCGGCGAGCTCCTCGATCTGGACCGGCCGATCACCCTGTACCTCTTCACGCTCGCCACTCTGGTGCTCGTTTTCGGGTTTCTGGCTATGTTGTCGCGATCACGTTTCGGCCGCGCCCTGGCCGGCATCCGAATCAACGAACAGCGGATGCGCGCCACGGGCTTCGCCACGTACCCCTACAAACTGGCAGCGTTCACCATCTCGGGCGCCATTGCGGGTCTCGCGGGGTTCCTGTTCGCAGTGAAGGACGGCTTCGTCAACCCGGAGCTGATGAGCTGGCACTTCAGCGGAGCCGTGCTGATCATGATCATCCTGGGCGGCATCGGTCATCTTCGAGGTGCCTTGATCGGAGCCTTTGCCTTCGCACTGCTGCAGGAGTTTTTCAAGTCCGAGGCCATCTTCGGTGCTTTTTCGAAGCACTGGAATCTGGGATTGGGCATCACCATCATTGCCAGCGTGGCGCTGTTGCCGCGCGGTCTCGTGGGAGTGCCGGGCCAGTGGAAGGATCGGCTGGTCGGCCGCGCCTCGCGCCGTGCCGAAACTGCTGAGGTGCAGCGATGAGCGCCGGTGACATCCTGCTTCGAGGCCGCGGCATCACGCGCCGCTGGGGCGGCCTGGTAGCCTTGAACGGCGTGTCGCTCGAGCTTCAGCGCGGCAGCGTTCACGCGGTCATCGGCACCAATGGCGCCGGCAAGTCCACGCTCATCAACATCCTCTCCGGAGAAGTCGCCCCATCGGAAGGCCAGGTGGAACTGCTGGGTCAAGACGTGACCCGCTGGACGCAGCCAAGACGCGCCCGTGCCGGTCTCGGGCGGAGCTATCAGCGCAACACCATCTTTCCGAGCTTCACGGTGCTCGAGAACTGCCGCGTGGCGGCCCAGGCACGCACGCCGCGGCCCTGGCGCTGGTGGCAGGACGCGGCACGTTGCGAGGTCAGCGTGCCCGCGGCACGTGCGGCCGCGGCACGCGCGGGTCTGGAGGATTTCATGGCCCAGCCCGCCGGCCTGCTGAGCCACGGTCAGAAGCGACAACTCGAGCTAGCCATGTGCCTGGCCACCGAGCCGGAGGTCCTGCTGCTGGACGAGCCGCTTGCCGGCATGGGGGCCGAAGAAACAGAACGCATGCTCGAGTTGCTGCACGAGTTGAAGCCGCGGCACGCGATCCTGCTCGTCGAGCACGACATGGACGCGGTGTTCCGCGTGGCCGACTGCATCACCGTCATGGTCAACGGTGCAGTCATTGCGTCGGGTACGCCCGCATTCGTGCGCAGCAGCGCGGAGGTTCGGACCGCTTACCTGGGGGAGCACTGAGATGCGGCCTCAGGACGTCATCCTGGATGCTCGCGGGATCCACGCCTGGTATGGTTCCAGCCATGTGCTGCATGGCATCGACCTGCAGATCGTGCGAGGCGAGACGGTCGGGCTGCTCGGGCGCAACGGCATGGGCAAGAGCACCCTGATTCGTACGCTGCTGGGCCATGTGACGCAGCGCGATGGACACATCCAGATCTTCGGACATGACCTTTCCAAGGCGAGGCCGCACGAGGTGGCTCGTCGCGGCGTGGCCTATGTGCCCGAAGGTCGAGGCGTCTTCCCCAACCTCAGCGTGCGCGAAAACCTGATCATGGCGGCCAAGCCTGCCGGCGAGGGCAGCCGTGGCTGGACGTACGAGCGGGTGCTGGACACCTTTCCCCGCCTGGCGGAGCGGCTTGCCAATCTGGGCAGCCAGCTCTCGGGCGGCGAACAACAGATGCTGGCCATCGGCCGTGCGCTCCTGACCCAGCCCGAACTCATCATTCTCGACGAGGCCACCGAAGGCCTGGCTCCGCTCATCGTGGCCGACATCTGGCGCGTGATCAACGACATTCGCAGTGACGGCATCGCCACCCTCATCGTCGACCGGGACTTCCGCAAGGTGCTCGCGCAATCGGACCGTGCCCTGGTGTTGCAGAAGGGCCAGGTGGTCCTGGCCGGACCGGCGGGGTCGATGCGAGAGAACCCTGCGTTGGGCAATTTCCTTGGCGTCTGAGGTCGGTAGTGACGTTGGTCAACGGACGACCCACAGTCACCCTGACGCTCTCGCTTCTCTCAACCGGATGGGCCGGAACTTCGACAACGAGGGCTGCAGCGCAACTCTCGAGCCGCCAGTCGAGCGTGCCGTTTCAGTCCAGTTTGGCTCCCGAGTCCTTGACGACCTTCGCCCATTTGGCCGTTTCCGCAGTCACGAAAGTGGCCATGTCTGCCGGCGACTGGCCGCCCGCTTCGGCACCCAACGTCTGCCAGATCTCCGTGAGCTCCTTGGAGGCAAGCGCCTTGGCAGTCTCCTGCTGCATGCGCGTGATGATCTCCTTGGGCGTACCGGCAGGCGCAAACAACGCATACCAGGTCTGGGCTTCGTAGCCCTTGATTCCGGCTTCCGCCAGCGTGGGCACATCCGGCAACGCGAAGGATCGTTTGCTGCTGGTCACTGCCAAGGGAACCAGTTTGCCCGAGCGGATGTGCTGCATTGCGCTGCCCAGCCCGTCGAACATGAAGTCCACCTGACCGGCCAACAGATCCTGCAACGCCGGCCCCGCCCCGCGATAGGGGATGTGCGTCACGACGCTGTCGGTCATCGACTTGTACATCTCGACCACCAGGTGGTGACCGGTGCCGTTACCCGCAGAAGCATAGTTGTACTTGCCGGGGTTGGTCTGGAGCGCCTTGTGGAACTCGCTGAAGGACGAGACAGGCATTCGTTGCGGGTTGACCACCACCACGTTGGGCACGTAGGCAACCACCGTGACCGGCGCCAGATCCTTTTGCAGCTCGTAGCCCAGCCTCGGGTACATGCTCGTGGCGATCGCATGGTGGACGGCGCCCAGCAGGAACGTGTAGCCGTCCGGTGGCGACTTGGCAGCGAGCTCGGCGCCGAGCGTGCCGCCCGCGCCGCCGCGGTTGTCGACGACCAGGGGCTGGCCGAGCTGCTGCGACAGCACCTTCGAGAGCGGGCGAGCGAACGCATCGGTACCGCCGCCCGGCGGGAACGGCACGATCAGCCGAATGGATTTGTTGGGCCAGCCTTGCTGGGCAACCGCCTGTGGTGCGGCCACGACGCTGGCGAGCAGAAGCATGCTCCCCACCGCACCGAACCTCGATACCAGGGACTTCATGTCGATCTCCTTGTTTGTTGTTTGAGGGCGAATCAGCTGCTCATTCCCACCAGCTTCATCAGTGCCTTCAGCGACGCCGCCACGACAGCCAGGGCGCCGACGCTCAGGGACCAGATCACGACCAGCCATTTGACGCGCGCGCCCCAGCCCCTGCCATCCGGACCTTCGGGATTGTCCTCCATCAGTGGTAGGCTTCGCCGCGTTTGACCTTGCCCCGGAAGACCCAATAGGCCCAGGCGGTGTACATCAGGATGAAGGGCACGATGAGCAGTGTCCCCACCAGCGCGAACCCCAGACTCTGAGGTGGCCCGGCCGCATCCCAGATCGACACCGACGGCGGGATGATGTTGGGCCAGAGGCTGATGCCGAGGCCGCTGTAAGAAAGGAACACCAGCCCCAGGGTCAGCAGGAAAGGGGACAACTGGGCGTTGCTGCGAAGACCTCTGAGCAGAAAAACCATGCTGGCGACGACCAGCACCGGCACCGGCATGAACCAGAAGAGGTTAGGCAGGCTGAACCAACGGTCCGCGATATCGGGCTGGGTCAAGGGAGTCCAGGCACTGAGGAGCACGATCACGCCGAACAGTGTCCAGGCGAGGTAGACCCCAAGGTGGCGCATGCGAAGCTGGAGCGCATCCTCGGTCTTCATGATGAGCCAGGTGCAGCCCAGCAGCGCGTAGGCGATGACCAACCCGACGCCGGTGAAGATGGAGAAGGCGCTGATCCAGTCGACAGGACCACCGGCATAGTGGTTGCCGCTGACCGGGACACCTTGCACGAAGGCGCCTAGCGTTACACCCTGGAAGAAAGCCGCCGCCACCGAGCCGCCTGCAAACGCCTTGTCCCACCAGTGACGGCGTTCGTCGGTGGCCTTGAATCGGAACTCGAACGCCACCCCACGGAAGATCAAGCCGATCAACATCAGGATGAGCGGCAGGTAGAACGCACTGAGGACGACGGAGTAGGCAAGTGGAAAGGCAGCCAGCAGTCCTGCGCCGCCCAGCACCAGCCAGGTTTCGTTGCCGTCCCAGACTGGCGCGACGCTGTTCATCATCACATCGCGGTCTTCCTTGTCGGCAACGAACGGGAAAAGGATTCCGATGCCGAGATCGAAGCCGTCCATCACGACGTACATCATGACGCCGAACAGGATGATGACCGCCCAGAGCAACGGCAGGTCGATCCCCATCACGCCTGTCCCGGTACCGGCCTGGCCGGACCGCCGGACGCACGCCGTGCGTCATGCGGTGCGGTATGTCGCGCTGCCGAAAGCGGACGCATCTGCTGGCGCTGCTGTCCCGGACCACCGGGCACCGGCTCCTCGCCCTCGTCCACCCGTGGGCCGACGGCGATGATCCGAAGGAGGAAGACTGTCCCGGCGCCGAAGACGAGGAGGTAGACCAGGACGAAGAGCGCCAGCGTGAACCCGACCTGGCCGGCTCCATGCGCCGAAACCGCTTGGGCCGTTCGCATGAGGCCGTGGATGATCCAGGGCTGGCGGCCGATTTCCGTGGTGAACCAGCCGGCGAGGATGGCGACCAGCCCGGCGGGCCCCATCAGCATCGCCATTCGCAGGAACAGGCGGTTGTCGTAGATGCGCCCACCGCGCCGCAGCCATAGCCCGAGCAAACCGAGGACGATCATCAGCATGCCGAGGCCGACCATGATGCGGAAGGTCCAGAACACGATGGTGGCGTTCGGCCGGTTCTCCCGTGGAAAGTCCTTGAGCGCCGGAATGGTCCCGTCCAGGCTGTGGGTCAGGATCACGCTGCCCAGGCGAGGGACCTCCAGCTTGTAGCGGGTTGTTTCGGCTTCCATGTCCGGCAGCCCGAACAGCACCAACGGCACACCTTCGCCGGGATGGTTCTCCCAATGACCTTCCATGGCGGCCAGCTTCGCGGGCTGATGCTTGAGGGTATTGAGACCATGAAGATCGCCGATGACCAGTTGCAACGGCGCAGTGAATAGAACCATCCAGAGGGCCATGGACAGCATCTTGCGCACCGGCTCGTTGCGCCGTCCCCGCAGCAGGTGCCAGGCAGCGCTGCCGCCGACCATCAGGGCAGTGGAGAGGAAGGCTGCCGTCACCATGTGGGCGAGCCGGTAGGGGAACGACGGGTTGAAGATCACCCGGAACCAGTCGACCGGCACCACCACACCGTCGATGATTTCATGTCCCTGCGGCGTGTGCATCCAGCTGTTAGAAGCCAGTATCCACGTCGCCGAAATCAGCGTGCCGACCGCAACCGCCACCGTGGACATGAAATGAAGGCCCGGACCGACGCGGTTCAGGCCGAACAGCATGACGCCGAGAAAGCCGGCTTCGAGAAAGAACGCCGTTAGAACTTCGTAGGCGAGGAGCGGACCCGTGACGCCGCCGGCGAACCGCGAGAACTCGCTCCAGTTGGTGCCGAACTGGTAGGCCATCACCAACCCGGAGACCACGCCCATACCGAAAGCCACTGCGAAGACCTTCAGC
>Ga0190273_10000835_pt1 | contig 11177 bp, 7 predicted proteins | sample Popmic504IS_FD_134513 | JGI IMG/M metagenome (GOLD analysis project Ga0190273, IMG submission 134513) | Populus adjacent soil microbial communities from riparian zone of Shoshone River, Wyoming, USA - 504 IS | ecosystem: Environmental > Terrestrial > Soil > Riparian zone > Trees stand | place...
CTTTGGCTTCGTCCTGGTTAAGTCCGCCCTTCCCCACAGCAACGTCAATAAGAGCAGCTTCAACGCCCTCGCCCATTCCTTTTGAGCTTCCACAGACAAAGACTCGCCCGTCAAGGGCATTGATGATGAACCAAACCAGGTCAGCTTGCGCTCGTACCTCTTCTTGTACATATCTTGACTCGGCTTTTCGTGATTGCACGACCTTTTTCACCTTTTCTTCGTGAACACCCCAGTCACCTGCGTAAAGCTCATCCACGAGACTGTCCCGGATGCCTTGCAGCACCCAGACTTTGTTGGCACAGTTTGCTGATTTTAGTCGCCTATGGACGAATCCCCGGAATGGGGCAATGCCGACACCAGCTCCAATCAGAAGCATAGGACCGTCCGAGACGAACTCACGAGCTAATGGATTTGCCATGAGACCGCGGAACATTGGTATTCTCAAATCGAGCGTCTTTGGATCGACACCATTCTTTTCAGCTTCAATCAGTTGAAGCGCTATTCTTTCAAGGAAACCGGAGCCAACTCCTGTCCTGGTGCCGCCTTGCCAGTCAGGAGCATCATGTACCGAAACTGCAACCTCAATCAGTTTGTGGCAGTCGCCCCCAGATCGTTCGCATGAGACATGAGGGTCCTGGGAAAGCGAGTAAAACCTTGGCATCAGCTGGTTCAGCGTCGAAAGAAGGTGGTCGAGCGGGGGCATCGAAGAAGGGAATGCGTGTAGCAGCTGAAGAAGTGTGAGGTAAGGCCCTGTCCTCAGGTCGCAGAACGATGCTTGTCCTTGTGAAGAGCAAAGATAGAGCAGAATCTGCTTCTCATGCTCGTCGGATGCGTGTTCAGCCATCAATCGCAATAGCTGTTTGGTTGGTGGATATGATTGGATGTCGGTGCACCATGTGAGGAGCTCCCGGCGCGTTGTGATCAGTTCCCTGGCCTCGTCTTCTCCCCAGATTGTTGGCCATCTCCCTCTTGTGGTCTTTAGCAGGATTGGTCTATCCCGTGCAAATCTGGGTACACCCAGTCGATCGAGGATCTGGTCTACCATCTTCGACTCGTTTGGAGCGCACACTCCAATAGCACCTCCCACTCGGAAGTCCACATCTCCGCCTTCTTCGGGGTAATCGGTCACATCAATGTCAAAATGGAATGTTCTCTTTTCGGCGCCCGGTTTGGTCAGCTCTCTTGCATGATGGAGTTTGGCAGAGTGGACGTCGTAGGGAGGGTGTGGCTTGACGAAATTTGGAGGGTGTTTATCGTGTTTAACTCGTGATTCCTGCTGGTCACCTCTTCTCTGGGTAGACGGACCTAGGGGTTCGAACGAGACAGTCTTTTCTGGAATATCAGCCAGCTCTGTCAGCTCGCTTTCCAATCCCAACGGCCCATTAAGCCGCAGGTTCAGACTCGTGTACGCGTGGTTCTGGGGTGGTCTGATAGGACTGCGCGTGGAAAGGCTTGGCTGTGGGTTCACTTCCTTCAACATGCAGCAGCCGCCTCCACAACATGCCTTCTGTATCATCTCTATGGCTGCTCCTTGGGTTTTCCCAAAGAAAGATATCGAGTCTGCGGTATCTTGTGAGACCAACATAGTCGAGGCGCGTCTCTTCCGCTGCTTGGGATTTTGTCCATGCTGCTGGTCAGGCAGCTCCTGTATAGAGCTCTCTGAATCCTCCGTTATGGGTGTCGAGGGAGCTGTGTCTATGTCTGAATAGTTGTCGTTGGTGAAAGCGGTGTCCAGACTCGAGCCAACAGATTGTGCACTGGATGCTGTAATCGACATTGCCCGGGTCGTGCTCGGCTCTTCGGGTATAGGGTTCGACGGGTGCGACGTTGAGGTATGCGGTAGAGGCGAGGAAGTCGCCATCGTTGCTGTGCCAAACATATTGGGGGAAACGTGAGTGTAAAGCTTTTGGACTGCTGTAAGCGCGTCTTGTGTTAGCATTCTCAGATATATAGATTGTGCTTGAAGGTGCAGAGTGACACGCCCACACGCTTATTGGGACGCGTGCAGAGTGGTTATGTAAGTTGGGGTTGGAAAAGGATGTTGGAGACGCACGGCGGAATGTGTTGGTAAGGATGACGTTAGGTTCGTAATTTCTGGTGTGGAAGGTGCGTTCGAGTCCGCGAGAAATTACAAAATCTGGCAGGAGTATTTGCGTGATGCGGCGTAGGGCAGTCGCTCGTGTTATGTGCATTCGAGCATCAAGATGCTTTTGTCAAAATAGTGTGCAGCAAGCACGTGTCTAAGGAATGGTGCAAGTTGTGTTGTACGAAGGATGGGAAAGAGGTGAAGATAGCTCGGAGGGAGGCGTTACGACAAGATTATCAGATCAGGTATGAGGATCCTCAGCAGGCTTGTGCGGCTCCCAGCGCACGCAGGCCGGCTGCCCACACACTCCAAAGACGCCTGAGGAAGCGGGACAGCTGCCGACTTCGACCACACTAGACTAATTTGTGGAGAAATGATTCAACGTTCCCACGAAACAAGCATTTGTACAGATTGCGCACCTTTTAATGGTGGCCATCGTATCAATGAATAGGTGTTCCGAGGCCACTACCATGTGCATCTTCTAATGAACAAATGATTCAAAGGCGATTTAGCTATCTGATCCGACTTCTGTGGTCTGTGCTGTCACTTTTGTGGTCGCTAGACTTCTGCTGTATTCGGATAACATCATAGAAGCACTGTTACACCAAGACAGAACACTAATTATGAGGGTGCTTGCATTACTATGAGGTTCACATGCATCGATGATGTTCACATCAAACCCTGGTCTGCACTCGTTCTCGTTGGTGAGGGGTGGGAAGAAAATTGACAGAATTGCATTCGGAGCCGGAATTGTGCCAGAGTGTCATGCTATGCCTGTGTGCTGACGGAATGGTCGCATAATCATCTCCCGATCGCACAAATTCCGCTGCGAAAAAGATAAGATGTAAGCCAATCTGGCACCGCTTTGGGCAGCGATGATCGCCTGTTGCCGGGTTCGGGGGGTGAGCACTTAGCCGACTAGGAACCGCGGACAATTAATGCCTCTTTCTCCGGTATCACTTCGCACATAATATTCTCGGGTATTCTTGACCACTCTTGTACGGATTGCTTTGGAGCACAAATCCCAGGCAGGCGTTTCCTCGTAGACGTGTTCTCCTAGTCTGGTATTCGTATCCTGTGTCCTCGATGCTGCATAAGAAGACTCCTTGCCAATGCCCAGCACAACGTACCTGCCTCAGTCACTTCCAGACCTATGGTGCCCCTAACCTTCCAACAAGCTAAGTCGTAGCGGTGAGCTCCTCCGACATGCCTCATCCCATGATTCTCCACTCTTGGATCTAGTCCGAACAATCAAGCAAAGAGAGTCCAAATAGTGTGAAACGCACCCTTACCTCAGGATAGCTGCCCCACCGATGCTGATTATCAGATTAGATTGCTCAATCCACAATCTTGCGGCCCCTATCGACACAGCCGTGCCAGCCCATCTAATCTTATCGCTCTTGCACCATCCGTACAAAGATATCCTACGTTCCTTAGCCCACATCGCGTGTCGTCACGCGTCGTTCTCCCTATTCAACACCTGTCAAAGTATCAGCTAAAGACTAAAACAGAACAACACACCTCATTCTACTAAAAGCACGTGTTGACAATGTTGCATATTCTTGGGTAGATTTCTTGGAAACCGATGTTCACCCATCTGAAGAAATGATTTCCAGCATCACTCGTATGAGTTGTTTGGCGATTTCGAGATGCGCAGCACTGGAGTGTCTAATATGGCACTACCACGCCCAGATTAATTCAAAATCTCGTCGTCGTCCTCGCCCTCACTTCACGATAACACCCATAATGCTATAATCTCGGTCGTGAGTGATTTCCTTGTTAATGAGCCAGTCGTGTACACTTCCCAGAACCAGGAGGTCTTCGAACATGACTATCCTTCCGGGAGGTGGTCGAACTTCCAAGCCTGACTTTCGAAAAGTTGCCTCTAGGCTTTGCGTCGAAATCTAGAGCTAATAAGTACGCCTTGGCATCGACAAAGCAAGCGATCTGCAACAGCTACCTGACCTTGACCACTTCATTGAGCGCCTCACGAACCAAATATCCACCTGTCTTCCCCACTCCGTAGCATTACCGGCCACAAGTACTGCGACAAAGAAGCCGTGACAAGATCTCGTAGACATGATACGGGCACTCCGGTGTTACTAGTGCAGAAAAAGATCCTCAAGCAGGGCCGGACACAATGTATTGTGGAGCAGAGACATTGCCGGATCCTGTCAATCTACCTTCAATACCAAGCCTCTCCTAGAGAACAAGAACATATTGGTCAACGATGAGTATACCTCCTCGCCACTTGTCAGCCTACATATACTATGTAGAGGCTGCGCTCATATACATACATATCATATCATATTGTACAAATGACTTTTCTGCCCGAAAGGTAAGTCGTTCTCAGTCATAGTCATAGTCACAGCCATAGCAACGCGCAGATCCAACTTCAACCTTGTGCCACCCCATGCTGTCCTAAAATTCAATCCACACATCAAGTCATGAACGTGCCTTCCTCCTCTATAATATAGTGGTATCCTGCAGTGCTTATGCCAATCGACACCCCCAAGGACATACTGACACCAACGCCAATCTCTCATGCATGACGGATAAACAGCAAATCGCGATGCTCAGACACCCAACTTCGTACCGAGACGCAATATGCAACAAAAGAATCAAACCCAGTCCCACGTCTCAACAGCGTCCGCCACCGCTAGATGAATGCGTATTGCCGTTTCTCACAGTCGAACCGCCCCTCTGCATCTGCTGCTTCATTTGCGGCCAATGGCGCCGTCGAGCATTGATGAACCAGTTGCTTATCTATTTACCATTAGCATTTCTGAACCAACAGTAACACTGACGCCTCCTGTCTGACTTACCTGAGAGATGGTCAAATGCGTCTTCCCAATCAGCATTTGCTTGTCCTCGTCTGTCGGGTACGGGTGCTCCACATGCTCCGCGAACCACGCCCTTAAAATATCCGTCACGTGTTTCGGGAGGTTGCCCCTGCGCCTCCTGCTCCCGATACTCGCCGTGTCGCTCCCAATGTACCCACCGTTTGGCTGGCATGCCATGCTCGGTGGCCAGGAGTGGCCGTTAGGATAGGCGCAATATGGATCTACGGGGGACCATTGGTCCATTGTAGAGTATCCTGTTGTGAAACCTGAAGCTGTGTTGATGGGGTAGGAGGTACGATGGGTCGAGTATGGAGTGTGCGCGAAGGAATGGGCGTAGCTTGTTTGAGGGGTTTTCGCGTAAGAGATCTCGTGGGATTCCGTGGGTGAGGAGGAGTAGTAGCCATTCGAAGAATGCTGACGTGGGAGCTGAGAGCGTGGAGAGTATGAGGGTGTGCTTTGAGTAAGGTTTATTTCGGTTAGGCTGGGGAGGTTTTGTTGGCTACGACTATTTGACATTGTGGGCCGGCTGTAGTATGATTGGGTAGAAGAAACGGGAGGGGCATAGCTGCCATTTGAGTATTGGCTGGTAGAACTCCAGCTGTTTGGTTGGGAAAGCATGTTATCGTTTGTGTTGTAGAAATTGAGGTCGTCGAAGGTTTGACTCAGCCCCGGCATCGATGTGCCAATTGTCTGTGTCGGCGATGAGCTTGTCACGGGTGTCGTTGACCTGGAGTCCAGTTCCCAGTCTTCTTCAAATTTTGGCTTTCGGTCAGAATCGCTCTCTGACCTGATAATCTGTAGCTGGAGTGAGATTTTGTTTTCAGCCAGGATTGAGCCTTCAAGTCTCACGTTTTGTATTGGCGGTAGTTGTCTTTGGCGGTGTGAAACTGAGATCTGGTAATTCTGTCTGAGCTACTCGTTAGCAATGAACTATGAATGCTGTTCAGGAAGGGCCATGGTACAGACACTGGAGGGAGTTGGAAGGCATGATCATTGGAACGTTAACAAGTTGTTGTACGTTCAGAGCAATGAGGATGACGAACACCCGTGCAGTGCCCACCATGCCAAGGGCAATGTCTTGACGTGCTCGTGGATGATGCTTACCTATAAAAAGAGTCGTCTTCTTGCTTATACATGTCAATCGAAGTCGACCCAGAAATGAAGCCTTGAAGGCTTTTGCTCTCTATTATCTAGCTTGATGTGACTTTTGTGAAGTCTCGGTTATGACAGTCGTTTCTGCAGATAGGGTATATGATCGTAGTCTCTCACCGTATCGTGGAGTGGTGGTTATCCCCTCTAACAATGCGAAGAACAGGTGAGCAAAGTATTGGTGAATGAAGTATCTGTCCTCGGCAGTACTAGCATGGGGGTTTCAGCTGTCATATACATTTCTGATTGACTCGATGCAAAGAGTACTCCAGACCTGCAGTCGCGGAAAAGGTTTGTGGAGCCTTGGCCGACTCTGTATCCTGTACGCCAGATCTTGGTTCAGGGGTGTCGGATATGACGAGAACGTGGGAACCACAAGTTCGGACGCCTCTACAGATACAGAAGAGCCTGATGTGCAGAGAGATGCAAGCAGCCGAGCCAAATTTCCAGCACACCATGAGCTGGTGGCTTTGCTCATAGAGGGCGACACAATGCTTCTAAACCTGAAGGTCTTAAAGAAGGTAGGCTGGACGTTTGTGGCTGGAGCGTGAATAAAGGGCGAGACAGTTTCTAACCAGATTCAACTTTTTGACATAAATATTCAAGAACGGCGTATTGTTTGGATCGTAATGTCGCAGCTATTTGCAACGATCTTCGGAAAATTCGTATGTTGTTTGTCGGAACCAGCGGAGCAACATGCAGCATGAACAGGGAACAAGCTTATTTGCTCACCAGACGCTCCCCGTAGGCCAGAAATATATGCATGATAGTGATGTCGAGCTTTATGGATTCGATTTGGATTTTTAGTGTGTCTCAGATAGGACTTCTTTTGCTTTGCCGGATATGTGGCCTACGCTCGACATAGTGATCGAATATTAGCGAACACTCGTGAGTCCGAGTCATGGCAAGCGTCTAGATCTGAATCTTGGACTTCTTTGTCGATCAGACTAGCGCTGCATCGATGCTCCAAATCTGGTCGCCTGCATCGTTGAACCAGGCCAGATTCGCAAGATCTGATCTCATCGTTGGATATTCAAGCAAACCAGAAGAGGCTAGCTTCAGTGGCTGTCCAATGAAGCATAGAACCGCATACCAGGTACCCGGTGAGATCTGCAGCTATCGACGCGGGGGGAACTGGAGCACTCAGTATGCATGAAAAGGGACTTCAGCGCTACAGAAGCTCATAATTGCAGTGCAGAATGTCGCTGAAAACGTGGTTGTGTCAGAAGCGGCATTACGCAATCTCCATTGCGGCACTGCATTCACTGTTGCATTTGTGGTTTTCGCCGCATTGAGCTATAAAAGGTTTGCCATGGCTTGACCCGACGAAAATGGTACGAGTAGTCTGAGGGATGATGAACTTACTGCGAAGTATGTGTGGAAACAATGCGGTCTCGTATCATGGGATCATGTTACACAGAGTCGCTGGCTTGGTAGCTCGGTTGGGATTGAAATCCATGAACCGATTGAAAGCGAGATGCAGCATCTAGGCGCAAAGAGTGCCTAGCTGCGCTGAAAGCATTATGCAAGCTTCATGCACTCTGCAATAGCTCAGCGAGAGCACCGAGATTTGGTGTATTTTGCTTACTGCTGGCGTTGCTCGCCAACCGAAATGCGCTGCCGAACGGAAGCAAGAGTAGCGAGGGGTGTGACTAGGCGCTAGGACATATAGCTTCATGCAGCTTGCCGGAACTACCCAGGACTCTGGGTCGGTCTAAGGCGAAGTACCGGACAGTCGCATGCATGGTACGTATCATATCGTACCATCATCGAGATTTTCTCGTTCCTTCGAAGACAATGCCTCTAAGCCTCCAATTCGATATTCGGACAGATGGATAGGGCTTGTTCCGCCGACTTTTTGCCGAAAGCGTTTTTAAGCATCTTTCCCGGAAGTAGACCTCCTAGCATGAATGTCGTTTTCGGAAAGGTTGGATACAAGACATTCCTCGGCATCATGGCCCGACCATAGAACAACATGAGCGCTTTGCACATGAGTAATGGCGGCAAAGTACATAGTCTTTTAAGGCGGCGCTTCTGGACAGCAGCCGCTTTATGTCAGGTGCTCATGCTCGCAGCTCAGCCCCTGGGCCAGACTGCTTGGACAGTGCATGTCTGGCGTATGAACTGCTTCCATTGAGCTGAAGATCGCCGTGCAAATCCCAATTCCAACATGACACCTTGCTACATGAAAAGTCCCTGACGTATGGCAGAATCTTAGGCATAAATCTGAAGCAAAATCACCGACAGGACTCGGGGCAGATAAGAGCCTCCTGGGAAATTCGTTCTCTCCAGTCGCTCTTCGGACTCCCAATTCCATGACAGAGAAGGTTTGATTCACTCATCGAAAGAACAAGACGCCTTCCTGTCAGCGAGCTCGATCGACCAGGTTGTCACTTCTCCATACCGAATGGATCTGCAAGAGCATTAGAGCAGCTCATATCTTTATCGAAGGTAGCACAGGGCGCCCGATCACCATACGGTGTGGGACACACGTGCAGCCATGTACACGACTGACAAGAGCGCACGCCGGTGGCACTGTACCGTGCTCAGCTGTACACGAGCGCGCTGGTGATGAGTCCTGCTCCGAGGCTTGAATTGAGGGTGTTTGACTAAAACTGTAACACAGCTTGTCTAGAAAATCACTCGTGTTTGTGTGCTCGTTGGACATACGTGAAGATTCCTTGACTCCTTAGTGCTGCTTATCCGTTCCGACAGGTACCCATATCCAATTTTACCTTGCTTTTGAAAGAGACAGCGGTTACCTAGTATTACCTCCTGGTCGTTTAGTTCGAGCGATGCAATAGGCTCATCCTCACCGCAAGCACGGTTTGTGACTCGTCATATTAGAAGGATAGTATGGCTGTGCTCCCAAATGGCGAACACTGGTTGAGGCTGATGTCGACTCGTAATCATCGAGAAAGTTGAGATGCGGACTTGTCTGGCACCGCACAGTGGCTGAGCTAGGGTTGATTCACTGTTTAATGATTCGTCGACTGGCTCAGAGATTTGACTGCCATCCCACTTGCAGCATGAACTCCATTTTTGCAAGACATTTCTCGATGGCTACCTTGCAAAATTGTAGCTGGAAAGTGGCTGAGGCTGACTAGAACTCCTGGACGGATTATTCTCAGCACCGAAAACCTGATAGTGCGTGCTAGTAGGCTTCAGTCTCGCGGTATTAGGCAGGTTTGCAAATTACAGTCAGCGATCTTGCTTGATAGCAATGTTTAGCCTTTGGATAGAAGTGATGTTTTTTTTGAGATTCTGGGATGAAAACAGAAAAAGACACATAGTGTAGACTGAACATCACAAGCCATGCGTTAAGATGAGTTTGGCCGAAGCAAACAAACAAAGTGTCCACATTGCAACTGCTGGCATCATTGTCCTTTCCACCTCTTCCTTCACATTGATGGACCTCTTCGCAAATGAATATGTGCCATCCGCAAAGAACACATGTCTGCAGCATGATGGCAAGATATGCAGCCAATGATCTGATCGTGCGATCTGTCTGTATAAAGCTCTGAGGTCCTCATGGAAGCCAAGACCCAGTGCACAACACTATATCAACACGAAGAATTCGCGACAAAATCATGACATTGGACGTAGGTTCAAGAGGTGCTGGCACCATTTATCTCATTGCCATCCAAGTGGTCTCGAGAGGCTTGACCTTCGTTGGCAATCAAACTCTTCTTCGATATGTGTCGCCTAGTCATTTAGGTCTAGCAGTACAGCTTGAGGCACTCTCGATTTCAGTCTTGTACACAGCGCGTGAGAGTATCCGAGTCGCCTTGCAGCGCACTTCTGGGGCAGCGACAGGCAAGGAATCATCTCAAGCTGCTGTCAACGCAGGATATTTGGTTGTGTTGCTTGGCCTCTCGTTGGGCACTCTGCTGAGCTCCTTCTACCTCTACCCATCCGGTTCGAACGTTGTCGAGACACCCGGCTTCAAACACGCTTTCTGGCTATATGCCGGCGCTACAATCCTTGAGCTACTATCAGAACCATGCTTCGTTGTTGTTCAACAACATTCTCTCTTCAGAGATCGTGCTCGTGCGGAGACCACTGCAGCAATTGCACGATGCCTGGCTTCTTGCGCTGCAGCAGTCTACATGAGCAACCACGACATGGCCATGTCCGTTCTGCCGTTTGGAGTAGGACAACTTGGCTATGGCCTGAGCTTGTTCACAGTCTACACTTGGAGCGCGACACGCGTGGCTGCCTACGAACATTTCTCACTCTTGCCAAGCCAGCTCCCAACCGGGCGCCAGACGTGGCTATCCCTCTTCTCGAAACCGCTCATGAAAGTGGCGGGTGCCTTCTACTTACAATCGATATTCAAATGGGCACTCACACAGGGTGACACAGTGATCATGTCGTATTTTGCTGACCTGCAGTCACAAGGTATCTTCGCCCTTGCCAGCAACTACGGCGGTTTAGCATCCCGGCTGCTATTCCAGCCCGTTGAGGAGAGCAGTCGCAACGTCTTTGGCGCACTCCTCCCAGCACAGAGGACATCAACCAAATCACCAGATATCGTGCAAAAGCGCCAACAGGCTCTTGATTATCTCTCCACCACTCTTCACGGCTACACCCTCCTCATTGCCATTCCCTGCTCCACTCTCTTACCACAAATATTCCCAATCCTGGTATCAGCTCTCCTTGGCTCAAAATCGCAGTGGAACTCTACACAGACCTCGGCACTACTCTCAGCATACAGCTACTACATCCCGTTCCTAGCCATCAACGGCATCCTCGACGCATTCGTCACGAGCGTCGCAACCCAAGCAGAGCTTGGCATCCAGTCGATTATGATGGTCAGCGTCACAGCCATCTATCTCAGTGCGGCAGCATTCTTCATGGACTCGATGGGTATGGGCGCCGTTGGCCTCGTCTACGCAAACATCATAAATATGTTCTTGCGAATCGTGTTCAGCTTGTGGTTCATTCGCGGCTGGACACAGGAGAATATACCGGAAACACCAGCGAAAGCTAGGCCGTCTGCGTTTGCTCAATTCTGCAAGAAGTGCTTACCGAGCAGTGCTTGTCTATTCACGTCTGCTGTTGTTGCACTCGGACTACAAGCTCAGGGTTATGTCAAA
>Ga0190273_10000836_pt1 | contig 11171 bp, 6 predicted proteins | sample Popmic504IS_FD_134513 | JGI IMG/M metagenome (GOLD analysis project Ga0190273, IMG submission 134513) | Populus adjacent soil microbial communities from riparian zone of Shoshone River, Wyoming, USA - 504 IS | ecosystem: Environmental > Terrestrial > Soil > Riparian zone > Trees stand | place...
AAGGGCTGGTAACTATGATGCCTCAGACTTACGTGCTGAGACTGGCACCGTCACTGATAACGGACAAAACGCCGCTTCCACCTGGCCCGCCAGGGTTGAAAATGATTGATTTTCCATTCGACAAGCTGCTCTCTGCTGGTATACGGACAAGGTGAAGTGGCAGGAGACCCATAGATGTGTCGGTATAGTCCAGAGGGACATCGAGCGTGGCGCATTCAAGATTGGGCTCATTTTCCACAGGACATGAGATCCACTGAATGGTCTGGTTTGCTGTAGTTGATCCGTTGTGAGATTCATATCCAGGAGGGCAATCTTGCGCAATACCAAGCGGGGCAATGGATGCCAACACCAGGAGAAATCGGATCATGCTGAGCAAAGCACAAAGGCGTGAAACCCTCCAGCGATCCGTAGTGATAGAAATAGTTGGAAGTCTGCAGTTGTGCTACTGGCTACGATTAGCACGGTCGGCCGTTGTATCTTCGTCGCGTTCCGATACTAGGCAGTCAATGTTGCTTGACAATAGAAATCGCGCGAACGTTTGCGAGCAAGTACGCTCTTCATGCGCAGTCATCGTTTATATCTTATTGCGTGCGCAAAGGAAGGCTGCAAAGGTACGGCCAGCTCAATGGTCTAAGGCCCATGCCTCGTGTAATGTCCAAGCCACGAGCCATGGCAGCTGAACAACTGAATCACAAGACGAGGCTCCAGCGGTGACTCGTCCATCATCAGAGCATGCAGGTGTTGCTAATTAATTTATGGAATCTGTGTGATCTGAATGGATTTCGAGTACTTCAATATCGTTGTATAAGGTATGTAAGTGGACGAGTTCGAGGAGAATGGAGATACCGGGGCATGCCAAGCATTTCGCCAAGTTCCGGCGGCGCTTGAATGCAAGCTCAGCTGCCCGACCTGCGAGTGAGACGAGCAAGCTTTGGCATTGGGTGAGCTGAGTCTCGAACCCAGGCCGACAGGTTGGCAGGGCTTAGTGTTGTTTGGCGTGGTACGCAAAATGCTTGGTATCGTGCTCAGTGACTGCAAGCGTAATTGAGTTGACACAGAATTGAGTGAAGTGTAACGAATCCGAGGCTGCAGGCGATACAGCTTCCTCCTTGAGAAATACGCCAGCAAGCTGAGCTAACTTTTCTCCTTCGACTCAGCAAAGCGGAGTCTGCAAATTCGAGCCATTGCTGACTGCATCATCCTTATATCCGCTGGACACGAGTGAGAAGCTGAAAACGTCGCCCGATATGTATTGCTTGTTTGGCTGCCTATTGACCTGCTCTTCTCAACACCGACCACTGTTAGGCTCTTCAGAGTGATGTTCGCGTGCTCGAGAAACAGAGGACGCCATCAGGAGTGTGATGCACAAGCTTATTCGTATGTGCATTAGTGTTCGAAGACCATTTTTCAACTTGGTGGATACGAGGAGTGGCGGAGGGTCGTAGTATGGGGACGAAAGACTTGCAAGAGATTTTGGAAACAGCTTGAGGTCTTTGAGTCGCGTGATGTGTTGCGGGGATGGCGAAAGTTGTTGGGTAGCCTGTAGTATGGGCAGTAGATCTCAACGGAGTGACGTGCGTATAGCTATGTCTTGCATCAGGCTTGTAGGTTATTGTGGTGTTCAGAATATTAGTCCCACGTTGCTGGTTGCAATGCGATTGTGTTCATAGCGCATGGGCTGTCAAGGATGTACATTGAATTTGAGGCCGACTGGCGTTCGTCGATGCTGAAGTATGCAGAAAACAGGAGATAGATTGTACGGAATTCGCTGGGACGTCGATGCCATTGCGTCTCTGCTGAGACAAAGAGGACGTGTTGGATAAAGCAGTGGTACACACACTGCAAGCTGTTTGACAAGGGTTTGGACAGTGCAACAAAGATTCAGATCGGAAGAATTGCCGATGCATTCGATAGATCGAATGCTCGATTCTCCCGCCGAAATACCGTAAGTGAGGCTCAAAGATCTACACGCTTACCGTGGCACCATCTCACAAGCTGACAAAGTGCAAATGCCCTTCTGCTGTCAGCAGCAAACAGACGCTTGTCGCAGCAAAAAGTTTGGAAGCTGACCAGAAGCACTTCAGAATGCCAACCCAAGCTAAAATGCTGAGGACAGCCCGGATTGAACGGACGACCTTCTGATATCGCAGTTAGGAATCACTTCCAGCTGGAGTCAGACACTCTGCCACTGAGTTATGTCCCCGAAGACGACTATCGACGTGCGATCTATTTGCCAGGAAGTTTTGAGCAAGTTCAATATATGCTTTCGTGTGTGTGGGTGACAGCTGCCGGCTATAGTTGTTTGCGTTGAGTCATGCCGAACGTGAAGTGAGATTGATCTGATATTTCGCTCTCGACTTATATCTGCGTTCATGTAGACTTCACCAATATTCCTTTCAGAGGTCTGGTCGTCGTGTTGCTTTGCTGGCTTCAACTGAGCTGGAATAGTGTTCCAATTATTCCTTGCACGAGATCTCTTCCGTATTTCCAGTCAATATGCACCTCAAATCCATCAACTCCCATTCGCCCTCATCGCCAGTTCCTCCACATACCTCCTCATGCCGTCCCACTCAGCCTTGCCTGTGCTCACAAGATATCTGATCTGACTCGTATCTCTCACATCCTTGTTCCTCATGAATTCGCCCTTCGCATGCGCCATTGGTTCCCGTCGAGCATCGGAATCTGGTATCTGGTATACCGCACGAGTGATGTTCCGGTATAGACCCAACACCCTCGAACGGAGGAGAAAGTGCTCGAGTGAAAGAGCTGGGGCTTTTCTTCTCGTACGCGTTGACGCAGGCGCCTGTGGTGCGTTTGACGAGGAGGCTGCGGGTAATGCAGATGCAGTTGAGGAAGGTGAAGATGTTGCACTAGATCGCAGGTTCGCTGCAGTGGGATTTGAGATCGGCGTGGCAAGACGGCGGATGAGAGTTGAGCGCATGAGGTTGAGCTGTGGGCTAGGAGCGACGTAATAGCAACGCAAGACACAGGCTTAGTTTCGGCGCAGTCTCTGAAATACTGAATGGAGGACAGTCACTCAACGCACACAAGATAGAGTTCTCAAGCTTTAGGACCGCGAAAACAATGCTGGAAGAAGAACAACTGCAAAAGATGCACTGTTGATACTTCCATTGCGATGGTAGAATGATGCGTTCATTTGTTTTTTTTTTATTAAATTGCTGCCCTAATATCCAGGCACTAGTCGACTCTTACGGGCTGATTCTTGGTCTGCGGGCAGCAAGGGACCCAAAGCAGGCACCTCACCATCTCGGGAGGTTCCGTGTTGTTGCTGGCGGATTCTAAGACGCATGCTACACAACGTAGGATACTTGCTCGTTCCCTATGATACTACTAGCCAATGGCATGCCTGTCAATTATGATTTCTTTTTGAGCATGCAGGGTATGATCATGAGACTCTCTTCACCGCAATCCAAGAGTATTGATTCGTGCTCATCAATCTTGAAATCGGGAAAATGTCAGGCAACCACGTGTGAGGCAACTGATTGTCCTTTTCCCAGCCAATCACATGTGAGGTAATGGTCAGATGGCGTGTCATAACATGTCTTGCCTACTTATGAGATTTGGTATATATGTGGAAGCCCGTCTTTGCTGGCAAAGATATATTTCGTTTATTATCAAACCAAACATACCTCAAATCAAACCTCTTACAACAAGACACACGATCTACTCTACCAATCTCAAACCTAAATACTCAAACTAAATCAAAATGGTCACCAAACCAGCAACTTGCTGCAACCGCTCCGGCTCGTGCGTCTGTGCCGAGAAAGCCACCTGCTCGTGTGGAAAACAGTCAGCAGTATGTCCCTCTACTATCCTACTCGTTGTAGAGCCTCACTAACACCCCTCAGCTCAACTGCAGCTGCGAAAAGGCAGCAACAGAGAACACAGTGACTGGCGCACGATGCAGTTGTCTAAGACGAGCAGCTGGGGAGTGTACTTGTGACCGAGCCACCCAAGAGAACTCGACCCCAACAGGAAGTGCTTGCTCATGTGGGAAGAGGAGCGCGGATGCGTGTACGTGCGAGAAGAACGCCAGCGCGGGACTACTGCCTGGAGAGATTGACTTCACGGGCAAGGCCTAAGGGTTTGGAAGTGGTGGCGCTTGTTGCGAAACGATAAATTTAGGCGTTCGGCACGGCCATGCCATAGAGCATGAGACATCTTGGAAGGAGCATAGGATGTCATTTTTCTACCACTGACATATTGTCATATGGAATTCAACGCAGTGATTCCTAATTATATTCTCCAGGACCGTGGCGTGGTGATCTCTTTATCACGTTGCTCCCAGTGAATGCAACGTCTATTCGCATTCATGTAGCATGAGTCTAAAAGATGTGGAATGCAGAATCTGTTGCTCAGAAGAAAGTATTCATGACATGACATTGCGCAACATTCCACTGTCCTCAGATGAAAAATTTCCCCGCTATTTTCAAATAATCCCAATATCCACGAAATTTCTATGTGATACATCTAGAAATCCCGATAGTTTTCTCAACGTCGATATTTCAAATAGCGTTTCTATCTTACTACAAGGATTCTTAAGTTGAGACTCACTCCGATGAGAAGAGCTTCTGGACGGAGCGAGGATGCCGAGAGAGCACTTGACATACTCTTTGAGTTCGCGTTGAAAGAGTCGCATACCTTGGCACCGTGAATCTGCTGTGCGCAGTAATTATGAAACTACAAGACTTGGTAATCGATAGTGTTGATTCTCACAGCTGCAGCTGTTGTGTGATATGCGTTAAGCACTTCGATAGAAGCTGAATTTCAATCAAAATGCAACGTGGTTCGCATCCACTACCACTAGTTTGCTGCCCCTCACTCCCGGTGTATCGGGCCGTACCGAACTGCGCCGGTAAGTGGTAAGACCTAGCAAGTCATGCCCTGCGATTTCCCAAGTGCATTTTAGCTCAATAGTTCAAGATCCGAGGGTCAGATCCAAACGACAGAGTGGCGAAACGGCAGTCCGCTTGCTATCAAAGTTGGATCCAGCTTGCTCACGTTTGACTTAGATTGCAGAGACCCATGCTTAACAAGGAGGAGATGATGGAGAAGGTGAGTCCACCTGAGCTATTGACCCAATTTCGGGAAGAGATCAAGGCTTTCTATGATCAGCGGGAGAGAGGAGAATGTCTCCCTCAGTTTCAGGGAAAGTCAGACGCTCTCATCATGATCGAGACGTACGAAGGACTAGTAGAGAATCGCAGGAAGATGCTTGCATCGTCTGGCAACATCTACACGGAAAACCCCTTGATCCCTTCGACTGTTCCTATACCGGAGGGTGTTACATCTTATCTTGACTCAACGGAGATTCGACTACTCGTCTTCGAACCACAAGCGCTAGAGGGACCCCTATACTGCTCGATGATATTGTGGGACATTGAAATCTCTAACTTGGAGGGCGAGGCGCTCCAGGGGTTGTATCATACGTTGTCCTATAGATGGAATGAATCAGGCGAAAGTACAACTCTTGTGGTAGATGGACATAACGTCGAAATCTCCTTCGATCTCGATCTGGCACTCCGGTCAATTCTGAAGTCACAATCATTGAATGCGAGCCAGGATAGACTCATTCTGTGGGTTGATGCGGTCTGCATCAATCAAAAGGACGACAGAGAGCGCACACAGCAGGTTGCAGTTATGTCCCACATCTATTCGTGCTGTAGGATCTGTCTAATCTGGCTTGGTCCCATGACCGATGATAGCGGGTGTGCTCTCGATCTGATGGAGTCCGTCTTCGAAGCATGCAAGGCGAGCCAGGATCATGATGACCCCGATAGTTCTTCACTCTGGAGGACGCTGCGCATGATCGAGATTCAAGAAAGGCAACACTTTGCAATTGAAGCCTTCTTCTCGCGCCCTTTCTGGGAGCGGTTGTGGATTGTGCAGGAGATTCTGTTGAGTCGTGAAAAGCTGGTGTTTTGTGGAGAAAGAAGTTTCGATTGGAAATGGCTGGGAACCTTTACCCACCTCTACCTGACCGCATGCTCGAGTGAAGGATTGGCCATCACTATGCAAACTCGAGGCCAAAAGGCCAGGGATCTCGTCCAGTTAGACAAGATGTACGATCGCAGAAAAAGGTTCAGGCTAATTGAGGGATTGTTTATTAGTCAAAACCGCAAGTCTTCCGATATGAGGGACGCTGTGTTTGCTATACTAGGAGTCGTCCATGCCAACGGCTTACGCCCGAGATATCATAGATTTGCCACTGATGCCATGATTGAGGCGGCAATGAGGATAATGGACCAGGATAGGTCTTTCAATGTGTTCAGCATGGCTCATGTGGAGGACCCTGAGGCCCGACTGAAGCGATGGGACACAACATTGAAGGCTGTTCAGATGCTGCTCAAGTATCGACCGAAACGATTTGATGAACTCCTCGACTGTAATCTTCTCACGGAACAGGGTCACAATCTGGACAGAATAATGGAAGAATATCAACAAAATCTCTCTTTGAATCTGACCGATGATGACTTCGCACGAGCAACGTGGGTATCATGGTGCCCGCCGAGGCAAGGTGACATCTCATGCTTGCCTACTTGGGCACCAGATTGGTCAGGCACCAGGCCCATGAGCAGTCATATCCTGTTCTACGCAGAGAATGGCGAGCTGAAGAAGCGGAAGTTTGCCACTACTCCTGTTTCTTTCCCTAGCTACTGGAATAGCAGTCCATTATCAGGACGTAAGTTGGCTGACACGTTGCCCGAAGCAATTTTTGGACTCAAAATTCCATTTGGAACTACGTGCTTCTTCGTTGATACTGTGGAATTTTCCCAGGTCAGCAACGAAAAAGGCGACGTTATCAACACTTGGCTGATCTGGAACCACCATTTGGATTCAATAAGTGAACCACCCTATACTACGCCCGAGTCGAGGGCGGCGGCATTTGCTAGTACGATCCTTCTCAAGGACCGCGAGGAGCCAATAAAGCTCGGAGATGCAGGTCAGCCCCTGGGGGCTTTTGCTGGAATATGCAGATTTCTAATGGAGCAATCGTGGAAGCTCTCGGCTGTTTATGGCGAAAAGCTTGTAAGTGGTACAAATTCCTGACGTACACTGGAGGCACTGACGATATAAGGTACCACGTAACACAGCCTCAGAGGAGGAGTTGGTCACAATGCCGATAATGTGGGACAAGGACAACGACGAGCCACCAAACCGGTTGCGCTTCATGGGGGCTGAAGATGATGATGTCCACCACATCGCAGGTCAAGAACTGAACCTTTGGATGGAGACATTGCATTCGTATTTCACACTTTTCTTCACGCCGAAAGGGTACCTTGGCCTTGGGCTGAAAGGCGTCATGCCAGGCGACCCTGTCTGTATCATTCCTGGATGCGATGTACCCCTTGTTTTCAGGAAGACCCTTCCGCCCAGCGACGAGGTAGAAATGGCTCAGCAACCTCGATTCAGTAAATTCAGGTCTGAAGACTCAGTCACAACAGACAATATAGCTCCTTCATCGAAGTCCGAGGCTATCGAACAGGGGCCTCCTAGCCATCAAAATCTGGATCTCACGGGGCACTTGCTTGTTGGTGAATGTTGTAAGTCTCGCGCTACCAATCCTTGAGAACTGTATCGGCAGTGACTGACTTGACAGCAGATCTCGACGGCATCATGCATGGGGAGTTCTTTACCAGAAATGATGGGTGGAAGAAGGTTCGGCGCCATATATCAATCTTGTAGTATGCTAGTAACCCCTTCTCACATGAATTGCCTCCTCTCATCTTCTATCTTCATGGAGCATCACCGACAATCACTCAGAAAGGCAGAGGTCCTGAATCTCGATCTTGTTTGATCGTACGTTTGTTTTGCGGTACGAAATCTGTGCATTTCATCTATGCTGTACGAAGTGCCGTATGTTCGAGCTTCAAGCTACTAAAGATAATGATAGATAGAGGTGTAAGCAAATCGTGATGGCGGGACTGGAGATGATCGAGAACGGCGATGGATCGATCAGCGGTGAAAAGTATTAGGCGCAATGAACGTCCTACAACGACGTCTAAGCAAAATTATTACCCACTTGAAGTCGTGTTTCGGTAGGTTAGATTATTAATGGGGGTTGTGGGGTACTCATGATTTCTAGGCTCTATGTAGGTGCAAACCGTCTAGTCGTACGGTGGGGATATAGACAGAGCGACAGTAAGTAATGGTTCTTTTCGGACGAGCAAATGTTCAACGTTATTGTTGATATTTCAATGGTCCACTAGCTGAGTAGTGGGCAGGGGCCTGATCCACTTGCATAACTAAATCTCCTGCCTTTATTCAATCCAACTTTCATAACATACTGCAACTGATGAGTGGTAGCATAAACTACAACTATGATCACTAATCGAAGATTACAGATTACTATCATAGTATGGATCAAAGCTACAGAGCAGCGTGGTGTTATTGACAAATTCAAAGCCCCCTAGGGAAATGAAATTGATTCAAAAATGTTAATACCCTACGACCAGTGTGCTACCAGGTTCTCAAAGCTATACTTCTTGAGACCAGGAAACAACCCTGGAAATTGACCATGTCAGTAGCACCAAGGATTTTTGTGACAGGCATTACCGGTAGGCTAACTACTGAGATTCAGTTCTGATCCTCTAGCTTACAGTCTCTGCAGGTTACGTCGGTGGTGATGCAATATTTGTCCTGTTGAAAAAGTACCCTGAGTGGGAATCTTCTCTTAGTGTTCTGGTACGGAATGCGCAGAAAGGCGCATCAGTGTCAAGAGTCTATCCGAAGATCCGCTTGGTGCTTGGTGGTCTTGATGACCTAGCATTGCTTGAGCAAGAGGCCCAAAATGCGGATATCATTCTTAACTATGCTGATTCAGACCATCCGCCCAGCTCACACGCAATCGTTCGTGGAGCGGCGCGATCAAAAGGACCGGTCTTTATCATCCATACATCTGGGACAGGAATATTGACCTGGAAAACGGTGCAATCACGAACCTTTGGTGATCTTGAGGATAAGGTATACAATGATTGGGATGGGATCAACGAGTTGACTTCTCTTCCGGACTTCGCAGCGCACCGGAATGTGGACAAAATCTTCCTAGAGGCTGGTGAAGACCAATCCGGGCCGTTAAAGACAGCCATTGTGTGTCCGCCTACAATTTATGGCCTTGGTAGGGGTCCAGGGAACAAGCGCAGCCAGCAGTTGTACGACTTGACGGCCATCGTTCTGACCCAAGGAGAAGGGAAGCGTGTAGGCAAAGGACAGAACAGACAGACACATATACATGTGCACGACCTGAGCGACTTATATCTCCTCTTGACCGAGGCTGCCGCTGCTGGAGGAGGCAAAGCCACGTGGGGCCCTGATGGGTACTACTTCTCCAGTCGGGGTGAAGAACAGGTATTACAAACCGAACTTAGTTCTACGTACCACTCTAACTTCCCTTCTTTTTAGGCATGGGGCGACGTGTCAGCATACATTACTCGTGTTGCTTACGATAAGGGCTACATATCCTCCGACTCCGTTTCCGAATTCTCTCCAGAAGAACTGACTCAGTCAGCGGGACATGCTCCTGCCTCTTTGGTATTCGGCGGTAACGCACGCGAGAGCTCGATCCGTGCGCGCAAGTTGCTAGGATGGAGCCCTTCCCGTGGATCTATATGGGATGAGATTCCTCAAGCTGTAGAATCGGAGGCGGCGAGGCTTAACGTGACAAAGAAGGAGCCTTAACAGAGACGCTGACTACTGTTGGAAACCGAAATAGGTTGAGCTTGCTAAGACTCATTCATATTCGTATTTTTTTTGAGTGAACATTCAGGCCTTTCGTATTCATTTCGGAACCGTAGTGGTCAAAATGACACCCGCACGTCTGAATTCACTAAAAAATCGCATTGGAAAGTCATATAGTTAGATGCATTCTGTCGAAGCCACCTTGTATTCGTCTTCTCTTCCGAAAGCATCTCTGATAAAGCTAGAGAACGACTGTGTGGCAATTCCTCAGCGAGCCGCGCAAAGCAAGCCTCGCATTAGCGGAGCCGTGATCACAAATCCGTAGTGAGGACAAGAAGCCAATCGGACGATGCCCTTTTCGTTTGCTAATGAGCAGCGGGTACCAGTGCTTATGCTGGATGTGCATCTGGCCCTCTTCCTCAGCCTCATCCTGAACGTTTGCCGATCGGTTATTTCTGGGCTGCGGCTCAAGGCTAAATCAAGAATAAGTCCAGTGCGTGAGATAGGCTAGCCGATTGTGATCTAGCTGCTTGGCCTCCTCTCCAGATTTGGGAGGCCTGCTGCTTCGCCCGCATTTCCGTCTGCTGCTTGGCCATCATCATCCTTCCGTTTCTATTCTCGATTCTGCCGCGATCTAGCATACGGAAACGGCCTTGAGGACACTCAATGTTGCTGCTGAACGATGGCTGCAACTATGAGCCGCACATGCACTGACTAGTGCTTCGACTACGAGTTTTGCTTCTGACGAGTCACTCTAACCCAAGCGCACGACTTAAACGGCCACCGAAGATAATCTCTGTTCAACGCTCATGCTAGGTGCACTCCTGTCGCGTTGATAACTTGCAAATTACACAGCATGAGTGTACAAATGTAGGTCCTAACAGTGTGTGCACTTATCCCGCGCACAATGTTCCGAGGTTTTCCCATCCGGCACTTCGCTGCAACACAGCAATAGTACGTATGAGCACACTAGTCACGAAGCGATCTATTCGAATATATCTTCTGCAAACGTACACACTTTCAATATGGCGCAGAGCACACCAGCCTCGCTCGTGGACCCATAGGATCGAGAAATTTAGCAAGGATCCTTAAGGCTGTGTTCGTCCTCCAGATCCTACCACTCGGTTGGCTGCCGGCCTGATGGGTGGAGTCACATGTATCCAAATATCGAGAAAGCGACATGACGAACATGATCATTGACAACATGGTGGTATAAGAAAGGACAGATCCCGTTGTCAAAATCATCCTACGCATCATCATACAGCCCAAAAGCAAAACAACCAATAACTACCACCTATCAATATTTCACACAGTCAATCGCTAATACCATCCATTCACTTCCCACAATCATTCAAAATGAAGTCCTTCTACTTCGCTGCCTTGATCGCCGCCGCCTCGGCTGCCGCTGTCCCAGGTGATAACGGAACGTGGAACAATTGGGGTTCGAGCTCTTCCGCTGCACCAGCACCAGT
>Ga0190273_10000837_pt1 | contig 11165 bp, 14 predicted proteins | sample Popmic504IS_FD_134513 | JGI IMG/M metagenome (GOLD analysis project Ga0190273, IMG submission 134513) | Populus adjacent soil microbial communities from riparian zone of Shoshone River, Wyoming, USA - 504 IS | ecosystem: Environmental > Terrestrial > Soil > Riparian zone > Trees stand | place...
CGGCACGCTGAACGCCGTGTTCTACAGCCTGACCTACATCGGCTTCTCCGCTCCCCTGCTCAGCACCTTGGCGCTCGACGTCCTGTCGCCCACGAGCCTCATGCTGGTCGGCATCGGCGTGATCGTCGTGACGGCGCCAGGGGTGCTCGCCTCGGGTGCTACCCGGCGACGATGACCGAGAGAACATGGCCGCAAAGGCGGTCAGCCAGGCGATGTCAGGTCGGTGCCCCTCCTGGCGCCGGCGTGGACGTACGCAAGATCGCGTCGGTCAGCTCTCGGGGGCGACTCAGCGCCGGCAGGTGACCGCCGGGCACGACCTCGACCTCGAGACCCAGCCGGCGCCGCGCCACCTCTCGCTGGAACGCCGCAGGGAAGAGCCGATCGTCGGCGCCCACGATGACGCGCGTCGGCACGTCGGGCCACGCGCTCGGCGCCCACGGTGTCGCGAAGACGATGTCCGACTCGTCCTGCGGGTCTTCGAGGCCGGCCAGCGCCTCGGCCGGGACGTCGTGCAGGAAGTAGACCTCCGGATCGAGGCCGGCGTCGGGATCGCGGCCCGCGCGCAGGTCGTTGGCGACACGTGCGGGTCCCGATCCCGTCGCTTCCCACCACTCCCCCGCCGTCTCGCCGGGGGTCGGGATCATCGCGTTGACCAGCACGAGCTCGCGAGGTCCGATCCGGTCCGCGGCCCACGACCCGCTGAACGCGCCCAGCGACTGCGCGACGATCACGACGTCGTCGAACGGTGCCGCCGCCTCGACGACGAGATCCACGTATTCGGGCAGCCCCTTGGTGTCGTCGGCGCCCGGCAGCGAGACCGCGATGCTGTCGAAGCTCCGTTCGTGCATGAGCCCCTGCACCAGGTGCCAGTAGGAGGCAGCGCCGCCCGCACCGGGGACCAGGACGTAGGTGGGGGCGCTCATGCCGGCCGGCTCCAGTGCGGGTCTCGGCCCAGCAGCCCCAGCAGGCGGTCCTGGGCGGGGGCGTCGTTCGGCACGGCGACCCGCGGTCCGAACACCACCACGCCCGGGCCGAACGCCTCCGGCTCATACATCTCGGGCGCCATGTTCTCTGCCATCTGCAGTCCGGCCGTCACCTCGACCGGGTCGATGGTGGCGTCCTGCCCGGTCGCCATCGCGAGGTCCCATCCGTGCCAGACGAGGTCGCCGCCGAAGATGTCACCCAGCTGCTCGAACGCCATGGTGCCGGCCGGGCTGGTCACGACCTGGCAGGCCAGCTCGGGATCGGACAGAAGCGGCTCGACGTCTGCGCGCGCCGACCGGAACGCGGACAGCGGGTCTCCCTGGTCCACCGGCGTGAGGGTGCGATCGAGGGGACGCATTAAGACGCCGAGCATGTCGATGACGTGCGCCACGACGCCGCGCGCGTCCCAGTCGTCGCACGGCGACGGTGCTGCCCAATCGTCCTCGGCGACCCCCGAGACGAGGCGCTCGAACACGTCTGCTCGACGTCGGAAGCGATCTGCGATCTCGTTCATTCGTAGAGCGTAGACCCGCGGTGGCGGCGCGGACCGCGCATGCGGTAGACAAAGGCATGCCCATCGACGTGATTCCCCAGACCTACCGCCGACTGCTCGACGAGGCGGTCATCGCCGCCCTCGGCACCGTCCGCCCCGACGACACCGCCCAGGTCAACCCGATGTGGTTCTTCTACGACGCCGAGACCGAGACCCTGCGCTTCACGCACACCTCGAAGCGGGCGAAGTACCGCAACCTGCAGCAGAACCCATCGATGTCGCTCGCGATCGTCGATCCGGACGACCGCTACAGCTACGTCGAGATTCGCGGCCGCCTCGTCGAGGCGATCCCCGATCCGACCGGCGCCTTCTACGTCTTCCTGCAGAACCGCTACGGCAACCCCAGCGACGTGCCGCCCGCCGACAGCCCCGATCGCGTCATCCTCGTGATGAGCATGGAGCACTCCACCCACCAGTGATCGTGCGATCGGTCGTGCTGCCCGTGACGACGGGCAGGTAGGACTACTCGAACGGAGTGGGGTCGCCGGCTCCGACGCGCACGATCTCGGCGTATCCGTCCGAGAAGTCGATGACTGTCGTCGGCTCAGGGATGACGTCCTCGCCGGACTCGATGACGGCCTCGATGCGACCGTCGAGCTCCTCGGCGATCTCCCACGCCGTGGTCATGGCTTCGGTGCTGCCGGGCAGGATGAGGGTGGTCGACAGGATCGGCTCCCCCAGCGCCGCGAGCAGCGCGCTGACGACCTTGCTGTCGGGGATCCGTACGCCGACCGTCTTCTTCTTGTCGTGCAGCAGCCGGCGGGGCACTTCGCGGGTCGCCGGCAGGATGAAGGTGTACGGGCCGGGGGTGGCGCTCTTCACCGCGCGGAAGATCTTGTTGTCGACGTGCACGAACTGCCCGAGCTGCGAGAAGTCACGACAGACCAGCGTGAAGTGGTGCTTGTCGTCCAGGGCCCGGATCGCCTTGATCCGCTCAAGCGCATCCTTGTTGCCGATCTGGGCGCCCAGTGCGTAGCCGGAGTCGGTCGGGTAGGCGATGAGTCCGCCGTCCGCGATGATCGCCGTCGCCTGGTCGACGGCCCGCTGCTGCGGGTTCTCAGGATGGATGTCGATGAAACGAGCCATGGGACGAGCCTACGACGCAGTCCGGACGTGACGAAGGGCCGCGCGCAAGGCGCGGCCCTTCGTCATGCGTCATTTGAAGATGCTGTAACCGCCCGGCCCGACGGCCGCTGCGACGATGAGCAGGATGATGCCGATCAGGATGTCGCCACGCACGAGGCGGACGATTCCGTAGACGGCGATTACGACGGCGATGATCCACAGGATGAAAGCCATGACACTCCCTCTCTCTTTGGTGACGTTGGCCACCGGCAGACCCCGTACCCCGACTTCGCTTTCTCAAACATCATTGCTGTGACCTGGCTCACGCGATTGCGTTCCGCGATGCGGACGGCGGCCGAGGAGATGGGCTCGGTTCTTTGCGCCGACCTATTCTGGAGGACGACGACGATCGCGCGAGCTGCGTCGGGAGAGGTGATGACGATGACCGAAGCCGTCCTGACATTGGCGGAACGTCGCGAGCAGCAGGCAGCTCACGACCAGCAGCGCACCACGCACCTCGCCGACCGAGAGCTGCTGTTGGCTCCGCGCCGCAGCAATGACGAGCTGCGTGCCATCGCGGAGGCCGCGCAGGAGCGACTGGCCGACACCGACAGCGACACCGTTCTGGCCTGGGTGGCGGAGGAGTTCGGCTACCGCACCGCCGTCGCGTGCTCGATGGCCGATGCCGTGCTGCCCGATGTCGTCGCGAAGCACCTCCCGTGGGTCGACACCCTGTTTCTCGAGACCGGCTACCACTTCGCCGAGACGATCGGCACGCGTGATGCCGTCGAGTCGTCCATGCAGCTGTCGATCGTCGACGTGACGCCGCGGCGCAGCGTCGCGGAGCAGGACGCCGAGTTCGGCGAGCGGCTGTACGAGCGCGACCCGGCGCTGTGCTGCCAGATGCGCAAGGTCGATCCCCTGCACGACACCCTGCAGGGATACGAGGTCTGGATCACGGGCGTCCGCCGCGACGAGGGTCCTACCCGTGCCGACACGCCGTTCATCACGTGGGACGAGAAGAACCGGCTCGTCAAGGTCAACCCGTTGGCGGCCTGGACGTTCGACGAGCTCCTGGCATACGCCGACGACCACGGCGTCATCGTCAACCCGCTGGTCAATGACGGCTATCCCTCGATCGGTTGTTCGACGTGCACGCGTCGGGTCGCCCCGGGCGAGGATCCGCGCGCCGGACGCTGGGCGGGTCTCGACAAGACCGAGTGCGGCCTGCACACCTGATCATTCTCATCCCCCCTCCGAGCACCGTCTCCTGACAAGGCACCGATGACCCTGACCGACGAACGCCGTCTCACCCAGCTTCAGTGGCTGGAGTCCGAGGCGATCCATATCATCCGCGAGGTGGCCGCCGAGTTCGAGCGGCCGGTGCTGCTGTTCTCCGGCGGCAAGGACTCGGTCGTCATGCTGCACCTGGCCACGAAGGCCTTTTGGCCGTCGCCGGTGCCGTTCCCGGTCATGCATGTCGACACCGGGCACAACTTCCCCGAGGTCCTGGCGTTTCGCGATGCGACGGTCGAACGCCTCGGGCTGCGGCTCGAGATCGCGTCCGTCCAGGACTACATCGACGACGGCCGCCTGCGCGAGCGCAGCGACGGCACGCGCAACCAGCTGCAGACCCAGCCCCTGCTCGACGGCATCACGACCCACAAGTTCGACGCGGTCTTCGGCGGTGGGCGGCGCGACGAGGAGAAGGCACGTGCCAAGGAGCGGGTCTTCTCGCTGCGCGACGAGTTCGGCCAGTGGGATCCTCGCAACCAGCGTCCCGAGCTCTGGAACCTCTACAACGGACGACACCGTCCCGGCGAGCACGTCCGCGTCTTCCCGCTCAGCAACTGGACCGAGCTCGACATCTGGCAGTACATCGCCGCCGAGGACATCGCACTGCCCGAGCTCTACTACGCGCACCAGCGTGAGGTCTTCGAGCGTGACGGCATGCTGATCAGCGTCAGCGACGTGTCTCTGCCCCGCGACGGCGAGACGGTGGAGAAGCGTCAGGTCCGGTACCGCACGGTCGGTGACATGTCGTGCACCGGCGCCGTCGAGAGCGATGCCACGACGGTCGACGACGTCATCGTCGAGGTCGCCGCTACTCGCCTCACCGAGCGTGGCGCCACCCGCGCCGACGACCGGGCCTCGGAGGCGGCCATGGAAGATCGCAAGAAGGAGGGGTACTTCTGATGCGGACGCTTCTGCGCCTGGCTACGGCCGGTTCCGTCGACGACGGCAAGTCGACTCTCGTCGGACGGCTGCTGTACGACTCGAAGTCCGTCCTCGCCGACCAGTTCGACGCGGTCGAACGCGTGAGCCGTGATCGCGGCCTGGCCTCGGCCGATCTGGCCCTCCTCACCGACGGCCTGCGCTCAGAGCGCGAGCAGGGCATCACGATCGACGTCGCCTACCGCTACTTCGCGACGGCCGAGCGGTCGTTCATCCTGGCCGACTGCCCCGGTCACGTCCAGTACACCCGCAACACCGTCACAGGGGCGAGCACCGCCGACGTCGTGGTGCTGCTGGTCGACGTCCGCCACGGCATCCAGGAGCAGACGAGGCGCCACCTCGCGGTCGCATCCCTGCTCCGCGTGCCGCACGTGGTCGTGGTGGTCAACAAGATCGACCTGGTCGAGTTCGACGAGGACACGTACACGAGGGTCTCCGACGAGGTGCTCGCATCGGCCCGCAACCTGGGCCTCTACGACGTGGCGACGATCCCGGTGTCGGCGCTCGACGGCGACAACGTGGTCGACCGCTCCGACCGGACGCCCTGGTACGACGGGCCGAGCCTGCTGACCTACCTCGAGCAGCTCTCGCCGGTCGGCAGCCCGCACTCCGAGCCGCTGCGGTTCCCGGTGCAGCTCGTCATCCGCCCGCAGCAGGCGGCCGGTGAGGAGTTCCTCGACTATCGCGGCTATGCCGGGCAGATCACGTCCGGGCTCATCCGCGTCGGCGATGCCATCACGGTCCAGCCGAGCGGTCGCACCAGCACCGTCACGGCGATCGACTTCGCGGGCGTCGCGCTCGACGAGGCGTTCGCGCCGCAGTCGGTCACGATCCGACTGGCCGACGACATCGACATCTCCCGCGGTGACCTCATCGTCACCTCACGCAGCGTCCCGCCGGTCACGCAGGACATCGACGGCACAGTCGCCTGGCTCGCCGATCACGCACTCGTGGCGGGCACCAAGGTGCTGGTCAAGCACGGCACCCGCACGGTGCAGGCCATGGTCAGGACGATCGGCGGCAAGCTCGACCTCGACGACGCGCGCCTGCTGCCCGCCGACTCGCTCGCCCTCAACGACATCGGTCACGTCACCCTGCGCCTCGCCGCGCCGATACCGGCCGAGGAGTACCTGCACTCGCGCGACACGGGCGCCTTCTTGCTGATCGACCCGCAGGACGGTGGCACGCTGGCGGCGGGCATGGTCGGCGACGCCCTTCTCGACACGGTGGCCGAGGTCGAGCTCGACGCCGCGGGCACCGCACCCGTCCCTGCATGACCGCAGGAGGAAGCCTCCCCCTGACCTTGCGGGTCACCGGCCGCAAGGTCGTCGTGGTGGGCGGCGGCCATGTGGCGACACGGCGCACGCTGTCGCTGCTCGACGCGGGCGCGCATGTCGTCGTCGTGTCCCCGGCCGTCTCGGACTCGCTGGCGTCGTCGATCGGACGAGGCGACGTCGAGTGGGTCCGTCGCACGTACGCGTCGGGCGATCTCGCCGGGGCGTGGCTGGTGCAGACCGCCACCCACTCCCCCGTCGACGACCTGGTCGCCGCCGACGCCGAGGCGGCGCAGATCTGGTGCCTCAAGGGCGGCGATCCCGAGCACGCAACAGCCTGGGCGCCCGCCGTCGCGCGGGTCGATGACGTGATGGTGGCGGTGAGTGGAGGCGGCGACGCGGGCCGCGCGTCGGCGCTGCGTGACGGTGTCGCCGCGGCGCTGCAGTCCGGCGAGCTGCCCATGCGGCACCGCACCCATCACCCGCAGGGGTTCGTCGCGCTGGTCGGCGGCGGACCCGGTGACCCCGGCCTGCTCACGACGCGAGGACGTCGGCTCCTGGCGGAGGCGGACGTCGTGGTGGTCGATCGCCTGGCGCCCCATGCCCTGCTCGCCGAGCTCGACGGCGACGTCGAGGTCATCGACGTCGGCAAGATGCCCGACCACCACCCCATCCCGCAGCACGAGATCAACGCGATCCTGATCGACCGGGCCATGCAGGGCAAGGTCGTCGTGAGGTTGAAGGGCGGAGACCCGTACGTCTTCGGGCGTGGCGGCGAGGAGCTCATCGCCTGCCGCGAGGCCGGCATCCCCGTCGAGGTGGTGCCGGGCGTCACGAGCGCGATCGCGGTGGCCGCCGCCGCCGGCATCCCGGTGACCCATCGGGGAATCGCTCGCGGTTTCACCGTCGTGACCGGTCACGAAGAGATCGGTGGACTCCCCCACACGGGCTCGCACACGCTGGTGATGCTGATGGGGGTCAAACGGCTGCGGGAGACCTGCGCCGAGCTGATCGCCACGGGTCACGCTGCCGACACCGCCACCGCCATCATCGAGCGCGGCTGCACCCCCGACCAGCGGGTGACGGTGGCGACGCTGGCCACCCTGCCCGACGAGGCAGCTGCTGCCGGTGCCACCTCACCCGCCATCACCGTCATCGGCGACGTCGTGACCTTGTCACCTGCCTGGGAGCAGCGGGCCCGCTAGTCAGTCGCGCGAGATGCCCAGCCGGCTGAGAGCCTTCGGCGTCAAGGAGCCGCCCGCCTCGCCCCGTTCGACCGATGTGAGAAATCCGCGCGCCCGAGCCTCTCCTACTCGGTTGGTCCACGAACCGGCGGCTCCCCCGAATCTCTCGGCCAGGACACGCGACGGCGTGCGGCTGCCGGTCTCGACGATCGAGACGTACTCGTAGGCGAGGGCGGCGAGCGCAGCGTCGTCGCTGCCGAACCTCCCGTTCCGCTCGGCAAGCAGTGCGGCGAGGTCGGTGACCGGACGGGCACGGAGGTCCGGGACCGCGCTCTTCGTCGCGAGCCGTCGCGCCTCTTCGATCAGTGCTCCGAGAGGCAGCTCGCGCACGTCGTTGCCGCTGATCGACTCGTGATCACCACGTAGCCGGACCGCGATCTCTATGCGAGGTGCAGGTGACCGTGTCGCTACCCGATTCTGGGCGGTCGTCGCGAGACGATGGTGGTGGCCCTACGCAGTATGAGTGCGTGGGGCCTTACGCATGCCTCGTCGCGACGGTCCGGCGCAGCCACCACAGACCGACGAACGGCAGCACGAGCGGGATGAAGACGTAACCTCGGCCGAAGTCCGACCAGACGGTCTGGTCGGGAAAGAGTCCCTCGTCGGCCAGCGACAAGATGCCCACGGTGATGACCCCGACCAGCTCGATACCGATGGTCACGAGCGCGAGGCGACGGTGATTGCGGGCCAGGGCGTAGGTCGCCACGACGTAGACGACCCCGGCGAACGCGGACAAGACGTACGGCACCACGGTGTCGGACTCGACCTCGGTGATGAGCTGAACGATCGAGCGGGCAGACGCCGCGAGCGCGAACACGGCGTAGACGGCGACCAGCACACGACCGAAGCCGTGGGAGGTGTCGGAGCGTTCAGGCATATGCACCCTTCCAGATGCCGAGAAGACGGACCGACAACGCGGCGATGGTCAGCATCGCCACGACGACGACCCCCGTCCCCCAGCGTGACTTCTCCGCGATGCCCCACACGACCGCCGCCGGCGGGATGACGATCATCGTCACGAGGTAGGAGATGAACAGGACCCCGTCGACGTCGCGCGACGTGGAGCCGAGTGCGATGGATCCGCCGACGGTCAGCCCGATCAGGACGATCTCGAGGACGCACACCGCATAGAACAGCGGATTGCCGAACTCGCGACGCTTCAGCGTGTGCCAGCCGGCGAAGGCCGCGACCAGAAGGGCGAGGATCGCGATGCCATAGGCGACGGGATCGTTCACGGACCGAGTCTCCCACGAGTCAGGTGAACGCGTTCTCCCCCGTCAACGCCTGGCCCAGGATCAGCGTGTGCATCTCGACGGTGCCCTCGTACGTCAGCACCGACTCGAGGTTGTTCATGTGCCGGATGACCGGGTACTCCAACGAGATGCCGTTGGCGCCGAGGATCGTGCGGGACGTCCGGCAGATCTCCAACGCCTCTCGGACGTTGTTGAGCTTGCCGAAGCTGACCTGCTCGGTCGTCAGGCCGGCGGAGTCCTTGCGGCGACCCAGGTGCAGGGCAAGCAGCAGCCCCTTGTGCAGCTCGAGGAGCATGTCGGCGAGCTTCGCCTGCGTCAGCTGGAACCCGCCGATGGGCCGCCCGAACTGCTCGCGCGTGCGGGAGTAGTCCAAGGCGGTCTCGAACGACGACCGGGCCGCGCCCATCGAGCCCCAGACGATGCCGTAACGCGCCTCGGTGAGGCACGACAGCGGACCTTTCAGGCCGCGGACGTCAGGGAACGCCGCCCCGGCCGGCAGTCGGACGCCCTCGAGGGTCAGCTCGGCGGTGGACGACGCCCGCAGCGACATCTTGTGCTTGATCTCGCGGGCGGTGAACCCCGGGGAGTCGGTCGGGACCGCGAAGCCGCGGATGCCCTCGTCGGTCTGCGCCCAGACGACGGCGACGTCGGCGAAGGTGCCGTTGGAGATCCACATCTTGGCGCCGTCGAGGATCCAGTCGGAGCCGTTTCGACGCGCTGTCGTCCGCAGGTGCCCCGGATCCGAGCCGTGATCGGCCTCGGTCAGCCCGAAGCAGCCGACCAGCTCACCGGTGCCCATCGCGGGCAGCCAGCGCTGCTTCTCCGCCTCCGAGGCCCACCGCCAGATGGCATACATCGCCAGCGATCCCTGCACCGACACCATCGAGCGGATGCCGGAGTCGCACGCCTCGAGCTCGGTGCAGGCCAGCCCGTAGTCGACCGACGTCATCCCGGGCAGCGTGTATCCCTCCAGGTGCATGCCGAGCAGGCCCAGCTTGCCGAACTCCAGGAACAGCTCTCTCGGGTTCGGTGCGCCGCCGGCCTCGAACCACTCGGCGACGTGCGGCTGGACGTGCTGCGCCAGCATCGAGCGCACGCTGTCGCGCACGGCGATCTCCTCGGCAGTCAGTGAGTCGTCCAGCGACAACGGGTCGAGTGCATCGAAGGCAGGCATGCAGCCACGGTATCCCCGCCTAGACTGATCGGCAGGACTCGCCGCAGATTCTGGCGCTGTCCGCCCATCCTGACCGGAGGCAGCAGCGAATGGCTCGTAGGAAGCTTCTGGGAAAGGAGAGTCACATGTCGGCATCCGCCGCGCAGCTCAAGCTGGCCGCTGCACCCGAGCACGATGCCGCACCTGACCTCAATGACTTGCTGGTGCGCGTCGGGCGGGGCGACGAGACCGCGTTCGCCGCGATCTACGACGCGCTGGGCTCGTCGGTCTTCGGCCTCGCCCGTCGCGTCATCCGCAACCCTGCCCGCGCAGAGGAGATCGCGCAGGAAGTGTTCATCCAGGTCTGGCAGTCCGCCGCCCGGTTCGACCCTGCCCGCGGCAACGCCAAGAGCTGGCTCCTGACCCTGGCCCACCGTCGCGCCGTCGACGCGGTCCGGCACGACCAGGCGGCCACCAACCGCGAGAACAAGTACGACTGGTCGAGCGGCCCGGACTTCGACGAGGTGGAGGAGACCGTGACCATCACCCTCGAGCACGAGCAGGTCAAGCGGTGCCTCGACGGACTGACCGACCTGCAACGCGAAGCCGTCAACCTGGCGTACTACCAGGGCTACACCTACGCCGAGGTCGCCACCGCCCTCGACGCCAACACGGCCACGATCAAGACCCGCATGCGCGACGGAATCGTCCGCCTGCGCGACTGCATGGGAGTTGAAGCATGACGAGCGATCTGCACTCCCTCATGGCGCCGTACGCACTGGACGCCCTCGACGCGGACGAGCGATCCCGGTTCGAGGCTCACCTCGACCAGTGCGTCGACTGCCAGGTCGAGATGGCCGGCTTCATGGCCACGGCCGTGCGCCTCGGCGACGCCGTCGGTCACGCCCCCCCGCCGGCGCTGCGCGACCGCCTGCTCGCCGAGATCAGCACCACCGTGCAGGAGCGTCCGATCGTCACCGCGCTCGCGGAGCGTCGCGGGATCCGTCGCGCTCTTCCACGGCTCGCGATGGCCGCTGCTTTCCTGATCGGTGCCGTCGGCGTCGGCGGCTACGTCACCGAACACCAGAACGCTGAGGACGCGAACGACAAGAACGTGGCCATGTCCACCGTGCTGGGCGCCGAGGACGTGACGACGGAGTCGAAGAACTTCGAGTCGGGCACCATCAAGCTCTACTCGTCGCCGAGCGTCGACTCTGCCGTCATCATCGCGAAGGGCCTGCCGGACCCCGGTCACGGCAAGGTCTACCAGGTGTGGATGGTGGACGATGCCGGTCCGACCTCGCAGGGCACCTTCAGCACCAGTGGCGAGATGGTCATGGAGGGCGTGGCCGGATCCGATCACGTCGCGCTGACGATCGAGCCCGCCGGTGGCTCGAAGCAGCC
>Ga0190273_10000838_pt1 | contig 11138 bp, 11 predicted proteins | sample Popmic504IS_FD_134513 | JGI IMG/M metagenome (GOLD analysis project Ga0190273, IMG submission 134513) | Populus adjacent soil microbial communities from riparian zone of Shoshone River, Wyoming, USA - 504 IS | ecosystem: Environmental > Terrestrial > Soil > Riparian zone > Trees stand | place...
GCGCCAGGCCGTCGGCCAGGACGAGCCGTCCCTCGGCGTCGGTGTTCAGGACCTCGACGGTGCTGCCGCTGCGCATGTGCAGGACGTCGCCAGGGCGCGTCGCGTCGCCACTGGGCATGTTCTCGGCGAGGCACGCGTACGCCGTGACACGGATGGGCAGGCCAAGCCTGGCGATGGCCACCGTGGCGGCGACGACCGCGGCCGCTCCAGCCATGTCGATCTTCATGGTCGCCATGCCGGGGCCGGTCTTGATCGACAGGCCGCCCGAGTCGAACGTGATGCCCTTGCCGACGAGTGCGAGGTGCGTGGCAGCGTTCTTTGGCTCGTACGTGAGGGTCACGAGCCGCGGGGGGCTGTCGGAACCGCGACCGACACCGAGGATGCCGCCGCAGCGCTCCTTGGCGAGCCGCTTCTCGTCCCACACCGTCACCTTGACGTCGGTGCCGGCGTGGGTGGTGATGGAGTCGGCGAAGTCGGCGGGGCGCAGGTCGCCGGGTGGAGTGTTGACCCAGTCGCGCGCCACGTTGACCGCCTCGGCGACGGTTGCGGCCCGTTCGAGCGCCTTCGTGGCCGTGGTCTGACGGGCGAACGGCGTCAGGATCACGGCGCTGGTGAGCTTGTCGGTCTTCTTGGCATCCTTCGAACCGCTCTTGAAGGCCTCGAACCGGTACGTGCCGAGTGCGACCCCCTCGGCGATGGCCTCGACCTCGTCGACGCCGGCGGGGTGCAGGGCGATGGCGACGCTCTCGGCGTTCTTCGCCTCGCGCACGCCCTTGGCGGCAGCGCGCCGCAGGTCCTCGGCGGTCGGGGTCTCGGGCAGTGCGATGGCGACGACGACGGGAGCCTTCACCGCACCGCTGGACGGGAAGCGGAGGGTCTGACCCTTCTCACCGGTGAACCCGAGGAGGTCGAGCGTCTCGGCGAGCTCTCCCTTGTCGTCGTCACCCCTGATCCCGAGGATCAGGACGTCGGCGCGGGTGGTGGTCGGCTTGGAGGTGCTCAAGGTCACTGACGGCATGTCGGCCACTCTATGGTTGCCCACTCGGCGCGGGTGAGCGTCCCCTAGGTTGGGCACCATGGATCTGCTTCATTCGCCGCTGCACGACCGCCACGTGGCCCTCGGCGCCAAGCTCGCCGAGTTCGGCGGTTGGGACATGCCGCTGGAGTACGCGGGAGGCGGCGTGCTCGCAGAGCACAAGGCCGTGCGTGAGGCGGTCGGACTGTTCGACGTCAGTCACCTGGGCAAGGCGCTCGTGCGGGGCACCGGCGCGGCCGATTTCGTCAACGCGTCCTTCACGAACGACTTGGGACGCATCGAGGTCGGCAAGGCGCAGTACACCCTGTGCTGCGACGAGGACGGGGGGACCGTCGACGACCTCATCGCTTACCTGCGCAGTGACTTCGAGGTGTTCCTGATCCCCAACGCCGCCAACACCGCTGCCGTCGTCGCGCGGCTCCAGGCCGCCGCACCCGCCGGCATCGAGGTCACCGACCAGCACCGCGACTTCGCGATCCTCGCGATCCAGGGACCGTCGAGCGACGAGGTGCTGCACGCGCTCGACCTGCCCGTCGACCACGAGTACATGTCGTTCGCCGACGCCACGATCGCCGGGGCGGACATCACGGTGTGCCGCACCGGATACACCGGCGAGCGCGGATACGAGCTCGTCGTCCCCGCCGCCGCGGCCGTCGACGTCTGGGACGCCGTCCTCGCGGCGGGCGAGCCCTTCGGCATCCGGGTCTGCGGCCTGGGCGCCCGCGACACGCTGCGCACCGAGATGGGTTACCCGTTGCACGGCCACGAGCTGTCGGCGGAGATCAGCCCGGTCATGGCGCGGGCCGGCTGGGCCGTCGGCTGGAACAAGCCCGTCTTCTGGGGCAAGGAGGCGCTCGAGCGGCAGCGCGCCGAGAAGACGGTGCGGACCTTGCGGGGCCTGCTGGCGCAGGGCCGGGGCATCCCGCGTCCCGGCATGACCGTGCTGGACACCGACGGTGGCGACCTCGGCGAGATCACGTCGGGCACGTTCTCACCGACGCTGCGTCAGGGCGTTGCGCTTGCACTCCTGGAGCCCGGCATCCAAGATGGCGCCACGGTCACCGTCGACGTGCGCGGGCGCACCGAGGCGTTCACGGTGACGAAGCCGCCGTTCGTCCGACCATCGACCAAGGAGTCATGACCATGACCTGGACCTGGGCATTCGAGAACTCCTCCGGCGACGTGGTCGGCCGGTCAGAGGTCTTCGAGAGTCGCGGCGACGCCGAGTCATGGGTGGGCGAGACGTTCGGCGAGCTCGTCGAGCAGGGCATCGACCAGGTGCGTCTGTTCGACGGCGAGACCGAGATCTACGGCCCGATGTCGCTGCACGCCGAGAACAACTAGCACCCACCGGCGTTCGACCGATCTTTCGGCGTTCGCGCCGTCATGAGTGCCGGAACGCAGAGAGATCGGTGTTCAGCGGTAGGTGGCGTGCAGCTCCTGCCCGCGCTTGATCTGCGGCTTCGGCAGCCGGAAGCGTCGCAGCTGCGTGCTGCGCAGCACCGCGTACCCGGTCGCACCCTTGACGCTGTCGCCGCCGAAGCGGGCCTTCAGCTCCTTGCGGAGCCCCCGCACCATGACGATCTCGTCGAGGATCGTTCCGACGATCACGAACGGGTACAGGAAGAATGTGGCGGCCGACCCCCACTGGGCGCCCTGCGACACCAGTCCGACGACGAGGATGACGACCAGGAAGATCAGCAGGTACTCGGCGAAGTTGAAGCGGCGGTCGACGAAGTCGCGCGTGAACCGGCGGACCGGGCCCTGCTCGCGCTTGGGCAGGTAGCGCTCGTCGCCGCTCTTGAGGGCATCGCGCTGCTTGAGGCGGATCTCCTCGCGGGCGGCCCGATCACGCTTGGCCAGATCCTTGCGGCTCATCGAAGTCTTCATCTGCTGCTTGCGGGCGGCTTCGGCCTCCTTGCGACTGCGTGTCGCTCGGCCCTTGCCTGCTTCTGTCTCGTCTGCCACCCGCGACACCCTACCCGTAGGCTTGACGACATGAGCATCCGCGATCGTCTCTCCAAGCTGTGGGGTTCGCGGCGATCAGGAGGCGATGACACGGGCGCTCTGAAGGATCGTCTCGACGAGACGTACCGCACGCAGACGGGCCTCCTCCAGCAGGTCCGGCGCGGTGTCGCTGACGTCGCCACGAGCCGCAAGCGCGTCGACCTCCAGCTCGCCACGATCGCGCAGCAGGCCGCCCAGCTCGACGAGCAGGCTCGCGAGGCGATCGCCGCCGGCAACGACGACGACGCCCGCGCGGCGCTGACCCGCAAGGTGACGCTCGAGAAGACCGCCGCCGACCTGCGCACGCGTCGCGACGATCTCAAGGCCGAGGAGGACAGGCTCCAGCTCTCCGCGCTGAAGATCGAGCAGGACGTCGAGAGCTTCCGCGTCCGCAAGGACACTCTCTCGGCGCGTCACACGGCGGCGTCGGCCCGCGCCGAGATCAACAGCGCGACGAGTGGCATCAATTCGACGGTGAGCGATGTCGGCCAGGCGATGGAGGCAGCGGAGCGGCGCACCCGCGAGCTGGAGTCGACCGCCGACGCGGTCGACGAGCTCGTGGCCGAGGGCGTCGTCGGCCGCGAGGGCGAGTCGCCGGACGATGCGCTGGCCCGCCAGTTCGACGCCGCACTCGACGGCGCCGAGGTCGACCGACAGCTCGAGCAGATCTCGACAGACCAGGAGGATGACGATGGCACGCAGCCGATTCAGAGGTGATCGTGGGCTGACGCTCCGCATGGGCGGCGTCGGGTTCGGGCTGGGCGCCCTTTACGTGATCTTCGGCGTCATCCTCACCCAGACGGCGCTGGGCGCCTTCGGCATCGTCATCGTCCTCGCCATCGCGTGGGGTCAGTGGTACTTCTCGGACTCGCTGGCCCTGAAGTCCATGAACGCGAAGGTCGTCGAGCCTCACCAGGCCCCCGAGCTGCACGCGATGATCGATCGACTCTGCGCTCTTGCCGACATGCCCAAGCCGCGTGTCGCGGTCGCGGTGACCGATCTGCCCAATGCCTTCGCGACGGGGCGCACGCCCAACCACTCCGCCGTCTGCGTCACGACCGGCATCATGCAGCGCCTCGACGCCGACGAGCTCGAGGGCGTCCTGGCGCACGAGCTCTCACACGTCGCCAACCGAGATGTCACCGTCATGACGGTCGCCTCGTCCCTCGGGCTGCTCGCCGGCTTCATCACCCGATACGGCATGTACTTCGGCGGGATGTTCAGCGGCGGCAGAGACCGCAACAACAACAACGGCGGCCCGGCGTTCATCGTCGTCTTCCTGGTCAGCCTGCTCGTGTACGCCGTCAGCTTCGTCCTGATCCGCGGCCTGTCGCGCTACCGCGAGCTGAGCGCCGACCGCAGCGGCGCCTACCTGACGGGACGCCCGTCCAAGCTGTCGTCCGCGTTGGTCAAGATCTCCGGCGACATGGCGCGCATACCGAACAAGGATCTGCGCGACAGCCAGGCCATGAGCGCGTTCTTCTTCGCGCCCGCCATCAGCCGCGAGTCGATCGGTGCGCTCTTCTCGACCCATCCGCCGCTGCAGCAGCGCCTCGACAACCTGGCGAAGGTCAGCGCCGAGCTCTCCGAGCAGGGCTGAGCCGTGGGTTTCCTCGACGGGATCCTCGGCAGGTCGAAACCGCCCGAGGCCGACCTCGACGTGCTGTTCTCCGTCCCGCAGGCCGTCATCTCGATGCAGCTGGAGGGCTTCACGCCGACGGGGTCGGGGTCGGTGTGCTTCCGGGACGTGGAGGGACAGGCCGATGACGTCGCGATGGCCGATGCCGAGAAGATCATCGCGTCGTCGCCCGGGTCGACCGTCACGCGCAGCGACGACCGGTTCGGCTTCCACTGGCTCACGGTCACCCGCGCGGACGCGGACGTCTCTGGCCTCGTGACCGATCTGCACGCCGTCAACAGCTCCCTCGCCGACACCGGTTTCGGTACCGCACTGCTGTGCTCGACCGTGGTGTTCACGACTCCGGCGGGCACGCCGTTCGGGCTCGTGTACCTGTACAAGCGCGGGACGTTCTATCCCTTCGCCCCCGACGGTGGCGAACGTCGCGACAACGCCCTCGAGCTGCAAGTGCGAGGCGTCATCGCGTCCGACGTTCCGGTCGAGAGCGACCTCACCAAGTGGCTCGCGATCTGGGGTGCGCCCGGTCTGGGCTGAGAACGTCCGGGCGATAGGTTGGAAGGGTGAGCTTCGACGACCTCTCCCGCGACCAGATCCAGGCCCTTCTCGACGAGCAGACCGCCGCCTACCGCGCGCTGCAGGACAGCGGGCTGGGGCTCGACCTCACCCGGGGCAAGCCCTCGCCGGAGCAGCTCGATCTCTCCAACGAGCTGCTTGCCCTGCCCGGAGCCGACTTCGCGGCTGCGAACGGCACCGATACCCGCAACTACGGTGGTCTCAACGGCCTGCTCGAGCTGCGAGAGATCTTCGCGCCGATCATGCAGGTGCCGGTCGACCAGGTCGTCGCCGGCGACAACGCGAGCCTGGCGATGATGCACGACAACCTCGTCTTCGCGCTGTTCCACGGCGTCCCCGACTCCGAGCAGCCGTGGGGGGTCGAGGAGTCGGTCAAGTTCCTCTGCCCCGCCCCGGGCTACGACCGGCACTTCGCGCTGATGGAGGAGTACGGCATCGAGATGGTCACAGTGGCGATGAACGAGGACGGCCCCGATGTCGAGGCGGTGCGTGAGGCGGTCAAGGATCCGGCGGTGAAGGGCATGTGGCTCGTGCCGACGTACGGCAACCCGACCGGCTCGGTGGTGAGCGAGGCCGTCGCGGCCGAGCTGGCCGCACTCGAGACCGCGGCACCCGACTTCCGGCTCTTCTGGGACAACGCGTACGCGGTGCACCACCTGACCGCGGAGCAGACCAAGACCGCCGACATCCTCGGGCTGTGTGTCGCCTCCGGGCATCCCAACCGCGCCGTGATCTTCGCATCGACGTCGAAGATCACGTTCGCCGGCTCCGGCGTCTGCTTCCTGGGCAGCTCGGTAGAGAACATCGAGTGGTACCTGCGCCACCTGGGCAAGCGCACGATCGGCCCCGACAAGGTCAACCAGCTGCGCCACGCCCGGTACCTCAAGAGCACCGAGGGCGTCCACGCGCTCATGGACAGGCACCGGGCGATCCTGGCACCCAAGTTCGAGGCCGTCGTGAACATCCTGCGTGACCGTCTGGCCCCGTACGGCATCGCCGGCTGGACCGAGCCGAAGGGCGGCTACTTCGTCAGCCTCGACGTGGTCGACGGCACCGCGTCGCGGGTCATCGAGCTGACGCGTGACGCCGGAGTCGCCATGACGCCTGCCGGTGCCGCCTTCCCGTACGGCGACGACCCCCGCGACCGCAACATCCGCATCGCCCCCTCGTACCCGTCCCCTGACGAGCTCGCGGTCGCGATCGACGTGCTGGCCACGAGCGTCCTGATCGCCGCCGCCGAACAAGCCCTGGCGCAGTAGTCGTGCGGGTGCTGGTGGCGCCCGACGCGTTCGGTGGCACGTTGACCGCGCCCGAGGCGGCCCGCGCGATCATCGAGGGCTGGCACCGGCACGCGCCTGACGACGTCCTGACCCAGGCTGCCATGGCCGACGGCGGGCCGGGATTCGTCGACGTCCTGCACACGGCGCTCGGCGGCGACCTCGTGGCCGTGACGGTGGTGGGCCCGGTTGGAGCCGAGGTGCCGGTGACGGTGCTCCATCACGGCGGCACCGCCTACGTCGAGAGCGCCCAGGCATGCGGGTTGCACCTCGTCGCGACGCCCGACCCGCTGCACGCGTCGACCTACGGCGTGGGCCAGGCCGTGGCCGCCGCGGTCGACGCCGGTGCGCGCCGCGTGATCGTCGGTCTGGGCGGCAGCGCCACCAACGACGGGGGAGCGGGACTGCTGGCCGCCCTCGGTGCGACCGCCGACGTGCCGCTCGACGGCGGGCCGGCCGCGCTGGCGGAAATCACGGCGATCGACCTCTCGACCGCCCGGTCACGGCTGGCCGGCGTCGAGCTGGTCATCGCCGCCGACGTCGACGTCTCCCTGCTCGGCATGTTCGGCGCCACCAAGACGTTCGGGCCGCAGAAGGGTCTGTCGGACGAGCAGATCGTCCAGGTCGACGGCTGGCTCGACAGATTCGTCGTCGCGGCCTGCGGATCGTCGCCGGCTGAGCGCCGTGTCGCCGACGCCAAGGGAGCCGGTGCCGCCGGCGGGCTCGGTTTCGCCTTGATGCTCCTCGGCGGCACGGTCGTCTCCGGCATCGAGCTGGTCGCCGAGACCGTGGGGCTGACGACCCAGGCCGCCGCCCACGACCTGGTCGTGACGGGGGAGGGAACGTACGACTTCTCCTCGCGGGCCGGCAAGGTCGTGTACGGCGTCGCAACCGTGGCGGCAGCGGCCGCCCGGCCCTGCATCGTGCTGGCCGGCCACGTGCTGGTCGGATCGCGGGAGATGCGGGCCATGGGCGTGGAGTCCGCGTACGCGGTGGCCGACCTCGTCGGCAGCGAGGCCTCGATGGGTGAGCCCTACCGACACCTCAGCGATCTCGCCCAGCGGGTCGCACGGACGTGGTCACCCCAGCGGCTGGACTGACGGCGTACCATGGAATGGAATCGTCGCAGCGCACGTTGTTGTCCAAGAGCGTCCTTTGTGACGAGTCCCCAGACCACACCTTTCGGGAGTTCACATGACAGTCGAGACCGAGCAGACCACCGCCCCGACCACGACCGGCGTCAGCCTGAGCGACGGTGCTGCCGAGAAGGTGGCCAGCCTGCTCGCGCAGGAGGGTCGTGACGACCTGGCGCTGCGCATCGCGGTGCAGCCCGGCGGCTGCTCCGGCTTGCGGTACCAGCTGTTCTTCGACGAGCGCTCGCTCGACGGCGACCAGGTCTTCGCCTTCGGCGGCGTCAACGTCGTCGTCGACCGGATGAGCCTGCCGTACCTCGGCGGCGCGACGATCGACTTCGTGGACACCATCGAGAAGCAGGGCTTCACGATCGACAACCCCGCCGCCACGGGTTCTTGCGCCTGCGGCGATTCCTTCCACTGATTCTTCTCTCGCGGCTCGCATCGCGAGTGGTCGGGTGACACAGGCCACGGCCTGCCGCCCGGAGATCGAACACACGACGCCCTCCTGCACAGGCAGGGGGGCGTTGTCTATGGTGTGTGGGTGCACCTCGCCATCACCGGTTCGATCGCCACCGATCACCTCATGACCTTCCCGGGCAAGTTCGTCGACTCCCTGGTCCCCGACCAGCTCGACAAGATCTCGCTCTCGTTCCTCGTCGACGACCTCGACGTCCGACGCGGAGGGTGCGGCGCCAACATCGCGTTCGCCCTCGCCAAGCTCGGCCACCGTGCGCTGCTCGTCGGTGCGGTGGGCCGCGACTTCGAGACCGAGTACCGCGGCTGGCTCGACGCGGCGGGCGTCGACACGAGCGGAGTGCTCGTGTCCGAGACGCGTCACACCGCGCGCTTCGTGTGCACCACCGATTCCGAGCTCGCGCAGTTCGCGACGTTCTACGCCGGCGCCATGTCCGAGTCCCGCGACATCGACCTCCTGGCCGTCGGATCCGACTACGACCTCGTACTCATCGGACCCGACGACCCCGACGGCATGCTGCGCCACACGCGCGCCTGCCGCGAGCAGGGCATCCCGTTCGCTGCAGACCCCTCGCAGCAGCTCGCGTGGGCCGAGGGCGATGTCATCCGCGACCTGATCGACGGCGCCACCTACCTGTTCAGCAACGACTACGAGGCGGCACTGATCCAGCAGAAGACCGGTTGGAGCGCCGATGACGTCCGCGCCCACGTGGGCACGCAGATCATCACACGTGGCAAGAACGGCGTGACGGTCCTGCCGGCCCACGGCGAGGCCATCGAGGTCAAGGCCATCGAGGGCGTCGTCGCGGTCGATCCGACCGGTGTCGGCGACAGCTTCCGGGCCGGATTCCTGGCCGGTATCGCAGCGGATCTGGGCTTCGAGCGCTCCGCGCAGATCGGCTGCACGATCGCGGCCAGCGTCGTCGAGACCACGGGCACGCAGGAGTACTCGTTGGAGCGCGACGGCTTCCTCAAGCGGCTGGGAGCCGCGTACGGCGGCACCGCCCAGGCAGAGGTCGACGCGGCGCTGTCGCTCGCGTGACGGCGGCGGCCACGACACGGCCGCAGGTCAGGCATACCTCACCATGCCCGGCACGTACCCTCTCAAGTAAGGTGCTGTCGTGTCATCTCGTGACAGTCATGGTCCAGAAAGGCGCCCCGTGGGTCGGATGAAGTTGGCGGTTCTGTTCGTCGCTGCCGTAGTTTTGAGTGGCTGTTCACCGGACGCCGACTCAGATCTCGCGCGTCTCGCACTGCCCGTGGGCAGTACCGATCGCACGCAGGACATCTGGGAGCTGTGGCTCGGTGCCTGGATCGCGGTGCTGGTCATCTTCCTGCTGGTCTTCGGCCTCATCATCTACTCGATGATCCGGTACCGGCGTCGCAGCGACGATGAGATCCCCGCGCAGATCCGCTACAACCTGCCGATCGAGGCTCTCTACACGTTCGCGCCGGTCATCATCGTCGCGGTGTTCTTCTTCCACACCGTGACGTCGCAGAACAACGTGCTCGAGCGGGTCGACACGCCCGACCACACCGTCGAGGTCGTCGGCAGCAAGTGGCAGTGGGCGTTCAACTACCTCGACGAGGACGCGACCGCGGGCGAGGACGTGTTCGACAGCGGCACGCCCGCCGATCCCACCGAGCTGTGGCTGCCGGTCGACGAGTCGGTGCGTTTCAACCTCAAGTCGCCCGACGTCGCGCACTCGTTCTGGATCCCGGAGTTCTACTTCAAGATGGACGTCATCCCGGGCAAGATCAACACGTTCGACCTCTCGCCGACGCGAGAGGGCGTGTTCACCGGCCGGTGCGCGGAGCTGTGCGGCCTCTACCACTCCCGCATGCTGTTCAAGGTCCACGTGGTGTCGCGCGCCGAGTACGACCAGCACCTCGAGGACCTCAAGGCGTCCGGCGAGGTCGGGCGGCCCCAGGGAGCCAAGGAGGCCGATGAGATCGCCGGCCTCGAGGGCGAGAACAAGAGCGGGCACGTCGAAGACGTACAAGGGAACGGGGCAGGGTCGAAATGACGACGGCGACGGCAACGGCAACATTCGACGACGGCTCGGAGAACCTGCGCGCAGGGGTTCGCGAGCGCACCCTCGGCCAGAAGGTCGTGACGGTCCTGACGACGACCGATCACAAGGTCATCGGCAACATGTACCTCGTCACGTCGTTCGCGTTCTTCATCATCGGCGGCATCCTCGCGTTGCTCATCCGGGCCGAGCTCGCCCAGCCCGGCACCCAGCTCGTCGACGACGAGACGTACAACCAGCTGTTCACGATGCACGGCACGATCATGCTGCTGATGTTCGCGACGCCACTGTTCTTCGGTTTCGGCAACGCCATCATGCCGCTGCAGATCGGTGCGCCCGACGTCGCCTTTCCGCGCCTCAACATGTTCAGCTACTGGCTGTACCTGTTCGGCAGCACCATCGTCGTCTCGGGATTCTTCGTGCCCGGCGGCGCCGCGAGCTTCGGCTGGTTCGCGTACGCACCACTGAGTGATGCGGTCAACTCGCCGGGCGTCGGCGGTGACCTCTGGGTCATGGGGCTGTGGATGTCAGGTCTGGGCACGATCCTCGGAGGGGTCAACTTCATCACGACGATCTTCACGATGCGTGCGCCCGGCATGACGATGTTCCGCATGCCGATCTTCGTGTGGAACACGCTGGTCACCAGCATGCTCGTGCTGATCGCGTTCCCGATCTTCGCTGCGGCACTGCTCTCCCTCGAGGCCGATCGTCGCCTCGGCGCCCACGTCTTCGACGCGGCCAATGGCGGCCCGATCCTGTGGCAGCACCTGTTCTGGTTCTTCGGCCATCCCGAGGTCTACATCATCGCGCTGCCGTTCTTCGGCATCGTCACCGAGATCCTGCCGGTATTCGCCCGCAAGCCGATCTTCGGGTACGTCGGGCTGGTCGGCGCGACCCTGATGATCGCGGCCCTGTCGGTCGCCGTGTGGGCCCACCACATGTTCGTCACGGGCTCGGTCGACC
>Ga0190273_10000839_pt1 | contig 11135 bp, 11 predicted proteins | sample Popmic504IS_FD_134513 | JGI IMG/M metagenome (GOLD analysis project Ga0190273, IMG submission 134513) | Populus adjacent soil microbial communities from riparian zone of Shoshone River, Wyoming, USA - 504 IS | ecosystem: Environmental > Terrestrial > Soil > Riparian zone > Trees stand | place...
AATTGCTGCGGCATGTGGGGTTGCTAGAAAGAACAATTCTGTGTCGGCGTATAGGCACGGCGCGTCTGGGAAGCAGCCACTGCAGCACTCGGAGGCATTGATGGCGACTGATTTGGGGTCCGGACAGTCATTGCAATAGTACGAGTAATGAATAATGATGCTCGAAATCGCGAACAAAGCTCATTTCCGTGTATGTACTTGTATTCTTGTTGCATCATCAGCATCGCAGCAGGGCAATTGCGGGAGTTGTTTCGAACCGCATAGCACCAGTAGCGCACATGTACCGTCTAATCGCATACAATATTCTGCATTCTGCATTACTGGTGAGTACGGCCACAATCGAATTGCCCAGCTGCAAACTGTCTGCTTAACCGTAGAGGGATGCTGCAATTGCGTGCTTGAAAGTCTAGCCAATCACCAAGCACTTCACACAATTTACCTCCCTTTCCACAAGCAGCTCCATTAAAGTGAGGTCAACGTACTGGTAAGGCTCTCAGCGCCCCTGACATCATTACCCAAAGTGGTTTATAGATATATATTATGTTGTTGTCCTTGTAGCGACGACGATGTATTCAGATGAACAAAAATATCGTGCGTCACACAACAGAAGACCCCGCCTCGGACTTACAGGCTCGGAGACTTTGGAGACTCTCTCGGACGCTCGCTTTGTCGGCACGTCGGTCGATTGACCGCGAAGGAGAACAAGATGACTGGCGAAGATGCCTCCGAGCAACAGGTAGGTGCTGTGGGGAGGGGCTGCTGCTGTTTTGTTGACACCGGTGTTTTGGAAGTTACGGTCTGGTTGAGCACCGGTTTCAAGAGCAATCGAAAGCATACTGTTTGAGTTCTTTAATGCTCGCCAACATCAATACCGGCAATACGATTTATCCTGCTCACTATATTGCTCTGCCGACCGTTTCTATCTACGCTAAAGACTGCAATCTGCGGATTCGAATCCAGCATCATGCCCATCGTACGCAGAGTACCACTCACAATTAGCAGCTGCTCGTTTCCTTACATATATGACCCTGCAGGCTACAGTTGATCTCCAGAATGATGGCACAGTCAAGGAGCCTATCAATCGAGAAATGCCAATGGACCAGCTGATCACAAGGTAAAGTGCCTAGGAAGTTGATCAGCAAAGACAAGACTAATACGACTACAGCTGGATCACGAATCAAGACAATTACGACCGCAACCACGGTCCGATCCAGCACAAACTAGGCAGCGAGCACAATCTCACCATAGATGGACTCGTATCGAGACCAACCAAGCTTACAATCGAAAGTTTGCAGTCTGACTATCCCCAACACACGGTAGCGTGTGCTCTGTTGTGCGCCGGTAACAGACGCCATACGATGCGAACACGCATAAAGGAGGTCTTAGGCATAGACTGGTACGATGGTGCTGTGATGAATTGTGTTTGGGAAGGGCCACGTCTCCGGGATGTGCTCCTGCAAGGAGCTGGCGTTGATGAGGTCAAGCCTGAAGTCAAGAGACAGCAGCAGCATGTCCAATTCGCGAGCTATGGAACGAAGACTCAGGAAGATTCTTGGTACGGTGGCAGCATTCCATTTGAAAGAGCTATGGATCCAGAGATGGATGTCATCTTAGCGGTGAAGGTAAGCAGTTCTCACAGTGCTTCACAAGTGAAAGCAACCCACACCTTGTCGTGCTGTGATTGCTCCCCAGAGTCACACTTGAAGCAAACATACTAACTTCCCAGATGAACGGCAAAGCTCTCCCACCCCGCCACGGCTACCCCCTCCGCGTCATCGTTCCCGGTGTCCTCGGCGCCCGCAGCGTAAAATGGCTCGACCGAATCACAATCTCCTCGGAAGAATCCTCCTGCGTCTACCAGCGCCGAGATTACAAAATCCTTCCCCCCATGGCTCTGGACAAGAAATCCGCAGAGCAATATTGGGACAAGACCCCCGCCATGCTCGAAATGCCCATAAACACTTGCGTCGCAATCCCAACCTACAAGTCCACCGTGAGTCTATCCGATGCAGGCACACTAGAATGTAAAGGGTACGCCGTGCCCCAAGGCCACCACGGACCCGTCGTGCGCGTGCAAGTCTCCGGCGATGAGGGCCGAACCTGGGTCGATGCGCGCCTGGACCATGGCCCACGGGAGCTCGCGAGCAAATGGACGTGGGTGTTATGGAGTGCGAGCATCAGAATGGAGAGGGGCGAGGGAAGGAAGATCTTCGCAAAGGCGACGGACCAGGCTGGTAACACGCAGGAGATGGAAAGGAGTACGTGGAATCTGAGGGGGGTGGGGTATAATGGATATGAGGCTGTCTTTGATCTTACGGTGATTTAGGCTGTGCATGCGAGCTTTGGTCGAGTGCAGATTTGGTGTGCCGGTACTGGGGTGAACGGGGTTGTCAGAGCTTCAGTATTAGCATGACTTGGGATACTGAGCCACGAAGGCTCACCGTGTGGATAATAGCCATTGACTGCAGCACTATAAACAATAAATGATCTATCCCGAGGGAAGCAAAGCCCTTCTACATTCACAGCGTCAATTGTAGACCATATCTCTAGGCCATACGAACGGGGTGCACACATTCTTATTCTCTTACTGATACTTATGCTAAACGACAACGCTACTCTGACAATTTCATCCTCTAGTGAGAAAGCAGCTTGCCATAACAAATCGCTTGCTTGCACCAGTCCTGTCCATGCCTTCCGGAGCATCCACCCGTCAAACCGTCATGATTCACGTATAGATACAGCCTTGCGATAGTTGATGCTCAGCCCCGACTTTTCCCACATCCTCCATAAGCCCGTCCATACACCATTCTATGCTATTTGAAACCACACGATATGACCATGGAGCAAGCCTGCGTTGACCACCCACCCTTTCCCAGTGCCGTTCATACCGTTCCATCCGTTGAGTTTCAGCTCCCAATAGCACGACAATAAGGCGGTAATCAAATATTCGAGCAAATTGTAAGAAGTTCATTGTATCCCTCCGATGTGGCGCGGCACAATTCGGATTGGAAGGCAGGCCAATGGCCGAGCTCAGGTATGGCATTTAGGGGGATCGATTTAGTCGCACATCATGTAGTGAGAGCAAACTGAAATGTGAACTTGTGTTGCAGCATGCGAAGATGCTGTTGAGAATGGCGTGAATGTCTCACCTTTTTGCGCAGACTGTATTTGAGGTGTTCGGAGCGCGATTCGGGTCGAGAAATCGGCCAAAGCTGCGTTGAGACGAAGCCGCCTAAGCAGGACTCTTTGCAGATTGCCCATTGCGACGCTGGTTATCATCAGAGCCAAGGTTCATCTGGCCCATTGCGCCTGACATGAAACTGAATGGGTCTGGCTGTCCTTGATCCTGGCCGTAGTAACCATTTTGACCTTGACCTTGAATCTGTGTGTCAGCTGCACCAGAAAATGCGGCCTGGGCAGCCGGTCCAAATGACGAATGGGACACGGAACTAGATGCGTAACCAGGGTTCATGCCGCCCATGTGGGGGAATGCGCCGCCTGGAGCTCCCATACCTGGCATACCGTACTGCTGATGCGGTGGCTGAGCAAATGCTGCTCCAGAAGCGAAGTTGTTGGCACCTGGACCGTACGGTGTAGGGCCCGGAGTGCTTGCCATCGAACCAGGTCCCATGCCGAAATCAGATGGCGGAGCGCCCATCGGAGACGGGAAAGATTGGTCGACAACAATGGCAGCTCCTGAGCGTGGTGCACCACAGCGCAAACAGTTGACGTTCTTGGCGAAGTTGTGGTAAGAACATCCTTCAGCACCACAGCGCCAGTCGCCAGCTCGGAATGGAACGACACCGGCACCTCCACGCCCACCATGGTGGCCCATGCCGTGACCATGATGGCCCATGTGAGGCGGACCCATCATGTGAGGAGGACCATAACCTCCTCCACCGCCGCCGTAGCTGTAGCCGCCATATGGATCACCACCGGACCCTGCGGCCGGGAAGGAACACCTGAAGCATGCGGTCCTGCGTTGGAAATTGGAGAAACCACATGATGGACAATTCCAGTCCCCCGGACGAGGCCGGTTCTTGCTTGGGGGAAAGGGCGTCAGGATGTCGGCCGCTCGGTCCAGAACGCGACTTGACGATGGTGAGACCTCAATGGCCTTTTCGTTGAGTGCACGTCCGTTCATACAGAGTGATTCTGCAGCCTGTCATAATGTCAGTGTCGGACCACAATGCTTGTATTCGGAAATGCAAGATGATGCAGTATTGCACTTACCTCTTCGTGAGATGAAAAGACGGCGAAACCAGAACCAGTAGGCTTGTGCTGGTCGGGAGTTCTCAAGGTCCAGAAGGCGATAGGTCTGCCTCCAAACTGCGTAAACCAACTTTCGAGTTCAGACTGAGTAGTGTCGTGGGGAAGACCGTTCATATGGAGGACCTTGGACCTCTCCTTAAGGAAAGCATTGACATCAGCTCGGGCATCCATGGGTCGGCTAAGGATATCTGGATGTTCATGCTGGGGCTGAGACTTGCGGACGAGACCACGTAGGACTCTCGTCAGGGTCACAGCCTCCTCCATAGCACGACGTGGTGAAGCAGGAGCAAGCGCCTGAAGATGGAAGGGCAAATTGTGCTTGATTGGAGCCGAAGATTGCACAGGCTCCACCTCCAGGGCTGCACATATGTTTGCTAGAGAGCTGGGACCAAATGGGAGGGACTCAGGGTGTCTTTGTTGCCACTTGGAATACTCCTGGCGCAGGTCGAAAGTGCGGCTGTGCTGCAAATAGGCTGGTAGGACAACAGATTTGTCTCGGGCCTCTCGGGGCAGCTGAACACGAAGATCCCAGCTGTCGAGGGTGACGAAGGCAAATTCGAGGTTCTGAGAGGTCAGATGCTCGGTTGCAAACTTGTCGAATGCAGCGATGGCGTCCCTAAAGGTGCCAGCATTTCGAACATGTTCCCAGGTCAGGGTGGTCAGACTAGCTTTGTGTGTGTCAGCGTGTCTTGCTCGTGCACAACTCGGAGCACTGATGGGCTAGGCTGGACTCACTGCATAGAGGGGTGATTGGGGTGTTCACCGGCTTGACAAGGACGCTGCTTGAATAGATCTGGAGCAGGCTGGTGATTAGCTGGCCAGTTCTCGTGCATGGTAACATGGTGTTTCTCGCTTACCTCCTGCAAGTTCTTGCTGTCGAGCAGCATCCAGCCAATTTCGATCACTTCGGCCGAGTCCTTGGTGACATAGACTCCATGCTCATCACATGTAGTGGCCACATGTATGACAACGTATCGGTCGATTTTGGGACTGGGGGACGTGGTGGCAGCCATTGCGTTTGTTACAGATTATCAACAATTTTCCTGTCTTCTTCCTGGTTTGTGCCGGACCTCACAGAGGGATACTGTGCAATATAACGAGGGGTCGAAGGTATATCTCGAGCATATACTACATCATTACTGTCAGCATCGGCCTCGGACTGAGGAGAAATGAGCAACGTCGAGGACGTGTACTCGACCAAGTCTCCTCGCACTCTCAGGCAGGAAACCTACCAGAACAGTGGCAACCGCAACCGCAACCTGACCAACTCCTCGCTAGAACCCGACCTTGACCTTGCAAACAAGCCGCCGCACACCGCAACGATTATGCGCACTGGAAAATATACAACGAGAGAAAATTAAGATGACGAGAAAGCGGGATGTTGCAAGATATGGTGATGCAGACGCAGATGTGAGAAAGCAAAGACAAGACTCGAGACGTTGTGGACTTTGTGGACTCTGCCAAAGCTACGACTAGTCGAGTAATTTTTGGGCCTCCGGAGCTCTTCCTTACCACGCCGGCTGGCTCTTGCCTTGCTTGCTCTGCCAACGATTATTTCTTGTCTGGCACCACTGAGCACCTGCTTACACGCCGTCCAAGCCTGGAATGACGAGGAAAGTGCCTCGAGCAAGCAATCGGATCACCAAACCTCGATTCGCCTAAAAGATAGTACCGTCTTGTACACGTCTCACTCGAAATACATCCGAGACCTCTAAATATTCACATTCGTGTACTGCTTGCTCGAGTTTGCTGCCAGATCTGACCTGACTGGGACTTCGTTGGCATTGCCGATCACATTTCCAGTAAACGACCACGCCTGTATCCCACATTTCATTCGCCTGCGTATGGTCTTAGTCACCCAGATATCTAGTGTTAAGGCTGCCATAATTGTGGATGGAGTTGTGCCTCATCTCGGGCGTGGTATATACCGATTATATCTTCTATTCCCAGTTACGAGCAGGTGTGAGCGTTCATGGTTGGCTGTCTATACCATCATAATCGAATTTCTGGATCAACCTGCTTCCAAGCGCTGCAAAACTACGAATAGACCTCGTTTAGACAGAGACGAAACTTGGACCAATTCAAGGTTGTTCGGTCCGTATTTTCCTTGCCATTTAATTACTTGTAATAGAAACCCGCTGTCTTGATCAACATAACTTTGGTCCTGTCTTAACCCTGGTCCAGCCACCATTGTGATCTCGGCCTGGCGCTGGCCGAGTACAGTATACCGTTATCAATCGTGCCGCACATCTCGTAATTTGTTTCCCCCCACCCAGATGCGCTGATTCAGACCTGGTTCTCTTCTGGCCCTGGACCTCCGTAACACGCCGTCCTCACGTCCATGCTCGAGCAGCGGCACATCGCTAAGATACTCTGTTCCATGGATACAGACTTCGACGCCTCAGCATCATCCACTGGCCACGTCTGCTATGTTCGCGCAAGCGTGGAAGGACAAAGTTCTTACGGCACGCTTCTAGCTGCAGAGCCGGGGCACAGGGATGGCACACCCGGCGGTGCTTCTGCGTCATGGTTGTGTTGGAAACATTCTCCATGTGGGTCTTCCCTCACGCTATTGGCCCTGCTGTAATTTCTTTGGTGTGGTACAGCTGGAAATTGGCATCAATACTGAGGACGTCTCCTTTGTGTACCTTGTAGCATAGTCTTTCAAGGAGTTTCGCGGTGGCTGTGATCCGTACAAACATCAAATCCGAGATTGGGGTTCGCTAACACATGCGCTGCACGAACTGGTCTGAACGGTCTCGACGGCGCCGACGGCTGCATGCATTGGGCTGTTCCCCTGCATCCACGTTCATGCTTGAGCTGGTGTTACCACCAAATGAAAACTCGCTCGAAGAAGCCATTCATTCCACATAAAGTGCTCTGACGCTATGCCACCGACGTGTGTGTGTCAAGCTATGATCTAATTGCCTTGTGCGGAAGTGCCGTTAGCATGGCACGCCCAGCGCGCTGTCTGCTAGCTTGCTAACTATTCCCATACCGAACGGCCCTTCACAACTCCACAAACCGGTAAGTGTTTGCCTCGCATGGAAGTAGACAACGCCGCGCAGACTTCGACATTAGCACCAGCCTGACAACATCAAACTTCACTTGCAACGTCCTCTCCATCTTCAAGACCCATCATCACCACCGTCACCCTTCACATTGCACTAAACGACACCAATAAAGTATTCCATTCAACCTTCAAACACCGTTCACATTCACTATTGCAGCTAACCAACCCCGGCTCCTCTCCTCATCTCACAACCATGCGCCCACACCTCCAAGCAAATACAGCTCCACCAGTCTAGTCCCCAGTATCCCCTCAACCCTCAGCCTTGTTTTTCCTGCCTTTCAAACCCCTCCGCCGTGAAACCACAGTAAATAGTTCTCACACCCCCTATGACATGGACTTCCGTAGCGAGAAATACCTGTACTCTGCGAGAACAGGTCCCGACGACCTCGACAGTCATAACATGCTCTGGACGAGTCTTTCCTTACTAGCCGGGAGTGATAGAGGGGTGACAGTGAGTTGGTGAATGGTCGATGTACTTATGTTGGGTACGGTAGAGCATGTGATGTGCGGCCATTTCATTGTGTGCAACGGGGATGTTTCTGCATATGCAGAGGATTGACAGCAGAGAAGAGGAAGGAAGGGAGGGAAGATGCTGCTACAGCGAAGCCCAGTCTAGCATGCATCTCGCACAAGTCGTCCATCAAGGCAACAGCCCACATAGTGCCGACGAAGATAATATGACAGCGCCGACCCGCTCTACCAGCTTCCTGCCTAGGCACTTCACCAGGGTTTGTTCTACATATACAAACTTGCACAAAACACCACATCCCGTCGAATCATCTCTCTTGCCTTCTCCATCTTCTGATACAGCCCCGGATCTCCAACTAGCCTCGCCGCACTCATCACCTCCCGACACGTCTCATCCAACCTTGTCACAACTCTCACAATCGTCCCCTCCATCACATCCGTCAGATCCGTAATGCGGCTGAAGCTCATCCCCAACGCCCAGTTATACACCACTTCTACCAGTGCGAAGCGTGGATGCTGATGCATGGATGTTACCATCTTAGATCCGCTGGATCCTCCCTGGGTTGAACCACCAGCTGTCAATGGAGGATTGGTCGATGTGGCGATCTGTTCGGCATGGGATGAATTAGTTAGGTCGTCGGAGGCGAGGAGGACTTGGTGTTGGATTTGAATCTCGCTGACGCGGTCGATGATTTTGTTGATTGACGAGATACCTGGCAAGAGATGTTCGGGTGGCGCAGGAAGGTCGTCGGTTTTCTCTTGGAAGACGAAGGCAGATAGCCTGTGTTTGCATTAGCATCGATGTGATTGTGGAAAGACGTACTTACAGAGCAACGATGTCTTCGGGCTCGTACTCGGCGAACACATTTTCGAAGATGCACTCGGACAGGACGAGTTCGTCTGCAGAATGGATCTCGCATGCCACCTTGCCCTTGAGCTGGACTCGCGATTCTTCGTCGACGAAACCTAGATCCCTAAGAACTTCGACTCTTTGGTTGTAGTCAGGTAGCAAAGCAAGGTTCTGGTCAGACATTAGCAGTTGCAAAGATTGTATATTCTCCTTAATGAGCCATTCGTGGTGCTGCTGAGAAAACTGTTTACGGTCAGTCGATCTTCCAAACCTCTTATCACAGGAAGCACTTACATGCTTCAGGAAATTAGGACATTCGAGACACGTCGCTGACTGACATATTGCAGCCACCTCGGCTCGTTCATTCAGCAGTTCACGGATCCTCATCTCTTGTACTTTGCTCCAATCCTGCTCATTGTAGAAAGGCGATGTCCAGCTAGCGTATTCCGTGACAAAATCTTGCTCGCCGAATCTCTTTTGCTCTACAGTCGTTCTTAGTATAGTTTGGGGGATCTGGGAACGTAAGTTACGGGTACCTTTTGCGATTTTCACGAACCAACTGGGGCCGCTGACCTTGACTAGTGTCTCTGTCACAACTTCAAGCTCATCTATGCCGACATTAACGACAGATGTCTTGACTTGCTTGGCCTCGGACGGCAAATGAGTGAACATGGGTCGGAAGCGAGGAAGGTATGGGAGCATGTTGCTGTCACTACGTGTCGCGTCCATATGCTCGATGGCAAGGACTCTGAATCCGCTCGTGCGATAGCCGTCTTCCACCAGCACTCCTGCTGTTCGAACTCCATCTTTCTTGAATACGATCAATCTGCGAGTGGCCATCACGCGGCGCCCAATAGGTGTCTGTAGCATTAGTAAGTGTAAGTCCTTGTTAATCTCTTGATAACGTATCGCGGCAGAATGGCACTCTTCCAGGTCAGCGTCGCAGATCTGACAAGATTCTCGCTTTATCTTGTCCAAACTTGCCTGCGAAATGGCGACATCCTTTTCGTGTTGGGGCAGAAGTGCTTGAGTAGCATTCTCACTGAAGCTGCGCTTGATCATTTCTTCAATCTTTAGAGCTTCGACACGCATCAAGTTGAGGATCATGTTGTAGTGCAATCGGAATTGCGATCGTAGTTTCGTAGGTTGACCAAGCATCATCTGTCGCAGCTCAGCTGCTGGCGGAGCCTCCGTCCTTCCTGAGGCCACGATGATGACTGTGCCGACGGTGTCAAGTCCTCGTCTTCCAGCACGACCAGCCATCTGCGTGTACTCACCCGGCAGGAGGTTGCGGAACTCTCTACCGTCATGCTTTCTGAAGCCTGAGAAGACAACTGTTCGAGTTGGCAGATTCAAGCCCATAGCAAATGTCTCTGTAGCGAACAGTACCTTCACCAGCGTCTTCGCGAAGAGTAGCTCAACGATCTCTTTGATGATTGGCAGTAGACCACCATGGTGTACGGCTACACCTCTTGCCAACATCTCTCGAATGCGGCGGATCTGTGGCAACACACGATCTTCAGGCTTCAATCTTGCTATCGACTTCTCGATTGTCATGTGTATCGCGCTTTTCTCAGCAGCTGAGCAGAAGTCTTGATTGGACAATGATTCGGCGTTCTCCTCGCATCGCTTCTTCGAAAAGACAAAGATGCAACATGGCAACAGGTTTTGCTTCTTGAGATGATTGACCACGTTGACCCAGATGGTTCGATCTTGAGCTGCACTTGTGCGACCCCCACCTCTTCCTGTTCTTGCAATGTTGCCTTGACCTCGATTCGGAGGCCCACTTCCACGTCCACCTCCTCTTTGTGGAGTGTTACCTCCTCGTTGACCTCCTCGAGGCTGTTGACCTCGGGCGCCGCGTTGGGGGGCACCACCGCGAGTCGGCGTAGATATCTCTGCTACTTTCTGCTCTTTCACCTTGTCTAGGCCCGATAGAATATCGTTCGCCGCTTTCCATCCCTTTTCGATGAACCGCTTCTCAGAATCAACGATCTTGTGCATCTCTTTTCCCGCCCATAGATAGTGTTCGAGAGGTACCGGTCGCTTAGGGGTCGAGATGACATAGATGTTCTTCTTCTTGGTGCGACCAACCCAAGATGCAAATTCGAATGTGTTAGGTACAGTCGCAGACAGCAAGATAAGCGTGACGTGCTCTGGCAACATGATGATCACCTCTTCCCACACCACACCTCGTTCCAGATCGTTGACATAGTGTACCTCGTCGAAGATAACAAACTCGACATCGCGGATCAAGTCAGCGCCTCGATACAGCATACTCCGCAAAATCTCAGTCGTCATAATCAAGCAGCTCGCCTCAGGATTAATCTGAACATCACCTGTGAGGATACCAACGTCATCAAAGACCGTCTTGAAGTCTCGAAACTTCTGGTTGCTGAGAGCCTTGATAGGAGAGGTGTATATAGCCTTGGTCATGTGTTTTGCTGCGAGTGCAATAGCGTATTCTGCGAC
>Ga0190273_10000840_pt1 | contig 11131 bp, 10 predicted proteins | sample Popmic504IS_FD_134513 | JGI IMG/M metagenome (GOLD analysis project Ga0190273, IMG submission 134513) | Populus adjacent soil microbial communities from riparian zone of Shoshone River, Wyoming, USA - 504 IS | ecosystem: Environmental > Terrestrial > Soil > Riparian zone > Trees stand | place...
CTATGCCTTTAACGATATATAAGTTTCCCTTTCCTCTTAGTGAACGTTTCGTTCTCGTCGCGGAGGGTGGTGCTTCGCAGGTATCGCATTCACTATAATTGCACAGTAGTAAGATAATCGTTCATGGTATCTCTCAACTTCTTCTGGCCATCCTGGAAAGCCTGCGTGCATCGTTAGCTGAGCACTTGCCAGAATCTTTTGCACCTGAATACCTTATAAATGTTGTTGTTCTTGTCCAGCGCCTTCGAAGTCAATTCTTGGACTTCCCCTTCTAGTCCTACGAACGCATCTAGAGCATCTTGATATTCTTGCCGGAATTCGTTTCGTCGCGCCACAGCTCCATCCTCATCGAGCCCTGGATCCTTGCTGGGAGTCTGCTCCGCAGGGTCGGACTCTTCACCTGGGTTTGAGACTGCAATCGCAACATCGTCATCGTCGAGGATCACAAGGGCAAGCTCCATGATCTGCTTCTGAACATTGACATAGTCCTCCCACAAGCCTCGCAGCTTGGTCTCTTTCTGCTGGTATAAACCCTTGAATCCTTCCATGTACTCATTCAGCATGATTTGCTCCTTGTTCACCTCGAGGATCTCATCAGCGATGTGGCCTCGGAAGACTTCTCCAGCGTCATGGATGATACTGCATTTCTCATCGAAAGTGTTGGCGAGGTCAGCCATTCCATTATGTAGCTCGAGATCGGCTCGGGAGAGGTCATCTTGAAGGTCTGAAGCCAATTTCTTCTTGTAGGTTTGTAGTTGGTCTAAGACGATCAGCACTCACGTTTTACACCGGAAGTCAACACACCTTGGATAGTTTCATGATGATTCTTGAGCTCCAACGGCTTTAGCTTTGGCTCATTTAGAAGCTTCTCATCTCTCAGTAGTTGCTGTTGTGTGTCGTGAGTGGTACGTTCGATGACAGGAGCACCGCACGTTCGTCGCCTGCCTCGTTGTTCGTCATGAACAGCGCGATCGTGTCTTCTCTCCTTAGCATTGTTAGCAGCAAAAGTCTTGCGTCGATCGTCTTTGGCCATGACTGTGGAAAACTGAGTGTCAGTAGTGGAGGGCAGGAAATGGTGGGTTGCGTAATCTTAGATTGAGGTCAAAACTCGACGAGGCAGGCACAATCTTCACTGACCTTTGCCTGGTCTCCAAATGCTTGTTTGTGCTCACATTCCATGATCGATGTGCCTGCCTCTTACGCGTCTTGTTCTACGTGCTTCTCAAGCTTTGTATCATTTCTGTTCGTCGGCAGTCCACTGAACTTGCCATATGTCGGCTGTTCCTCGCTCACTGCCAATGGTCGATCTCTTCCCCCCTCTTCCTCGCATACTGCCGTGCCCATGCTCATTCGCTCTCAACAAAGCCTTACTATCCAGCGCAAAGGCAGTGACCAATTCCTGCATACGCTTGCTGGCAACAAATGCTGCTGTTAAGGTCTCATTCTGCGCAATCTGTTGAGCCAAATCCATGCATGCAACTAGATGTTGACGAGTGATGGCATGGCCCCCGAAGTAGAGCGCGCTGTTGTAGGCCAGAATGCATTCTGGCAGGTAATGCTCGCGAATTTGTCTCAGGTCGTGATCCTCCTGCTCATCCATGGCGGAGCTCAAGAAGCCTTGATCGAGTAGTGGTTGCACAGCAGAATGAACAGTTTGGAGTGCTTGGTCCAAATCTTTCTTGGCAGCTTTGATTGTTTTGGGGTCATTCCGTGGCAGCGTGTCAATCGAATCAGCCAGGTCTTGCCAATATTCAAGAGTGTCCATCGCCTGAACTAGAAGTTCGAGATGTGCCCAGACAAGCGACTGTTCTGCAAGTGCGGAACGGCTAGTGGTCTCTTTCGCCAAGGGATGATTTGCCTTTGGCTCTTTCCGTCGCTTAGACGGACTGGCCAATCTGCTATGCTCGTCGACTATTGCATCACCTTCCATGTCAGTGTCACCGTCGTCCTCAGGAGTCTCTGCCACCAAAGTTGCAAGACTCAGATTCATACCAGTAACCTTTAGAGACGTTTGGGCGAGCCCGACACGAGTGCTGAGAGCCTTGGCAGCTGCAAGTTTGCCTGACAGTAACAGTGTCTTGTATAGCGCAGTCATCAGCCAACAAGCCATGCCCCAGTTTTTGGTGTCAATATAGTTGACCCACTCATGCGCTTGCACGACGTGTGCTTCGTCCTCATCGGTCATGTCACCAATGAAACCAGCCCGTACATGCACAATTTTATCCTTGTATTCGATCACGTTTGCGGCCTTGAGGGCTTCTCCTCGGTCGCTCAACTTCATGGCCCACGTCCGCCGTGTGTAGTCACAAATAGAGTAGATGACCCTATAGACAGGGATGCTGTACGACCTCATCAAGCGCATCTGAGTGTCTCTTTCTTTAGGTACAGATACTTTCGACAAAACTCGGCCGAGTACTCGAGGCTGTCGCTCGGCAGAGATTTTTGATGCGTATAAGGGAAGGAGTGAGTATTTAGCATGTCTCTCCAGCAGACCGATGTAGTTGATGATATTGTTCTCCAAGACAGGAGCATTCTGTTCGTAGTCCTGGTCAAGCAATCCAAGTGGCTGCACGGCAAGTTGAAGATGTGCTGCCATTCGTATCACATCCTCATCCTGGGCTGCGACTTGTGCACACTCGTCGACTCGGGTCTCATCGTTGTCAAATAAGACTTTGGATTGACCCGTCAAGTGTGCCATTTGTGCAGCGGCGTGGCCCATGTCCATCAAGAAGTGGGCTAGATCATCACTCATCAGTGCACCCTGAAAGTACTTGTGCGGCTGATGAGCTTCAGCTTTTGTCGTCTTATCAATCTGCGACGATTGCATGTACTTCGTTATTTCTCCTGTTGTTGAAGGCAAGGGCGTATATGCCTGCATGGTGGGTGTCTGGAGCTTTTTGTGGTAGGCCAAAAGAAACTGTTCATACCGTTCGATCAGCAGCGAATTTATGAGAGAAAAAAGGTGATCGTCAATCGACTTGCAGACTGGAGCAGCTGCCGAGTAGCTTCCACTCAAGATGCCGAAGACAGCGTTTTCATAGTCTGTGGCCAAGTCTTGATTTTCGGCCAACTCTCTGCACAGGCTGGCGAGCTCTCGGTTTGAGGCAAGGTTGATGATGCGCAACCAGGCCTTATTGGCATCTGGATCGTTTTGAAGACCTGGACTGCGGATTGCGAGAGCTCTCCAAAGCTCATTTCGATCCTGCCACCAGTCCCGACACTGGTCAGGCGAGCATCCTCTGCGCAGAAGCTCCCATGAAGCATGCCATGCTGAGGTCTCGAACAGCTCGTCCTCGACTTCAAGCATGGCGTCTTGACGAAGAGAAGCATCCGGGTCCATTTGTGTAACGAGTGGCTCTGAATCAGCACTTCGAAAGTGCATGGCGCGCATATCCTCAGCAGGCTGAAGCGGACCGGGGTGAGCTCTGGTGACCTTTTGCCTCTTTATTGGGGCTTGTGTAAAAATATTGCCGCCTTCCCAAACCTGATCTCCTCTTCCACACTTGTCGTACTCATGGAGATCGATATCCTTCAACTCAGGCGATGTCTTCCTCTTGCGGTCTTGTAGCCAATCCAGAAGCGCCTCATATTGATTTGCGACCGGGTCAACCTCCATGAAAGCCTTCCATATCTCGTCATTGGTCGAATAGCGATGCAGTGAAGCCAATGCGGAATTCTGGTCATACTGAGCATTCTCTATGAGCTCAGGGCTCTTGCAAGGTAGGAGCTGTGAAGTTAATGTCCATAAGTCCGCTTCGAGCAGTAAGTTGTCCTTTTGTGCGGCGGTATCTCCTAGACTCTTGCGGTTCTTCTGTGCATGTTTGTGCTCTGCGCCTTTGCCCTGAACTCGTGCAGCACTCTTAGAGGCAATGCCAGCATAGGTGTCCATGAGACGCCAGGTTGCCATCCATAATTGCTGACCGGAAAGACGCTTTGACTCTTCTCTGAATCTGTCCAGCGCCTGTGAGAACTCCTCGACCTGTCTACTGACTCGATCGGCGGTTTCTTGCAGCGGGCGAAGCAGTTCTTGGGCCGAGGCGTGTAGAGGCGCATCGATGTAGCCGTCTTGGATTGTGTCGTCCTCCAGCTCCGAAGACATCATGTCATGATCAGATTCCATTCCTTCGTCCTCGTGGTGTAACTGTTCGGGCTGCAGAAGGTTAGTATTTATGGACGTATGCAATGCTATCGCAAGTAGTGTCTTACTATATCTGGATATTGATCGCCTTTGCGACCGTGTATTGAGGAACGTAAAGTAGGTGGCATGTCTACAGTGTTCGAGTCCAGGAAAAGTGTTTGTGTTCACGCCTGAGCTCAAGTGATATGGTTCCAGCGTGGTTGCACTTTCAACTTCGGCAGGTGCCAGACGCGTTTGACGCGCTTCGCTTGGCATTTGCCGCCAGCTATACCTTGCACAATTTTTTCCATCCTCTCTCCGACTTCTTTCTTTTCCTCCAATGTCTACAGGTGGTCATTAGAGTCTCGGAACGAACGTTCAGTGTTTGTTCAGGCCTACAAGGTCTCTCAGCGTGCTCACGACTGCCTAAGAGCAAGTCGGCATTCACTGTTCAGCTGGCCAGATCTCTCGAGGAAACGATGGTTCAGGTAGAAAAAGGGATTGCTACAACACGACGCTCGGGTCTCATCAAATATATACAGTATTGACAAATCGAATCGACGCGATGCTGAGACGGGTCTTCCGCAGGCCATTGGTGTATGCTCTGCAGGAACGATTATATGTTAGATGCAACCGACTTATTGCCCTTCAGCTCGTTGCTTTATTTTTAGTTGCAGCAGATCGTATTTTGGACATCCTACGTTCTGCGCATCCGGGCCTTTCTTCTTGTAGAAGGCATTGCAGCACTCATACAGGGCATCAATGAGGTGCTCACATTTCTTCTGCTGGTAGCCGTTCTTCTGCAAGCAGTCTGAACATGGTAAGTTGTCAACCTTGACTTCAGGATGGGATTTCACCTGCTTTGAATTTCACACTGGTGAGGTATCAGCACGGTTGCAGTGCATGTGTTAGGAAGATGTGACTCACCGCACGAGAGTGACAGGGAGGATCTTGTTTGAGGTCCTGGTCTGTTGTGCCCTTCCCAGCTCATAAGTGGCTGCGTCCATAAATTTTGTCTATCTTACCATTGCGGCAACGTCCTGCCTCACGACCTTCAATCTCTGCTCTTGTAAATATCTAATGCTCGTTCTTAGCTTTTTGGAGTTCTAGGCAAGGCAAAAGATGCGTGGTTAAGCTGTTTGTGAAGTGCTTGTGAAGAAGCATTGTAGGTCAATGTAGAAGGCAAAATGGAGGCACGGCAGGGCGTCCGGACTCCAATTGTCGTCACTGGCCCACCGCAGGCTGTTCATTGTTGCACATCCTTCCAGAAGGCGAGACATCAACAGTACTTTTCTGCTCAGCCTGCACCTTCGCTCACCCTCTCTTCACACCAAAACCAAGTGCGGTCCTCGTCACGCGCCAACCACGCTTCTGGCTCGTCTGAGAGGGTATATAACCCCCGCTCGCGCATGAATCTGCCCAACTCTTCTTTTCTTACGCTTGCAACACACCCAAGACTAATTGTCGCAAACCAGATCCTGCCAGAATCGCCTACCTTAGCAATCCCCTGCTTTGAAGCAACATACAATGGCCGATCAGGAACAGTCTCCAAATGGTGGCGAGGCACCCCCTCAAACCGAACACCTTAACATCAAGGTCACAGACAACAATAACGAGGTCTTCTTCAAGATCAAGCGAAGCACGAAGCTAGAGAAGCTGATGAACGCCTTCTGCGAACGTCAGGGCAAGGAGTTCAAGACTGTCAGGTTTCTCTTCGATGGCACAAGGGTAACGGGTCAAGACACGCCTGATTCTGTGAGCGCTCTTCAGCACAACGTATGTGTTCTGGCATGCTAATATTGTTCAGCTTGAAATGAACGATGGCGATACACTAGAAGTCCACCAGGAGCAGATCGGTGGCTCACGATAAACCCACCAACAACACTTATCTAAATGTGAAGCAACGATTCATGAGCATGATGACTACGAACGGGGATGAAAGATGTAGAGAGCTTGGACGAGGTTTGTGGCAATGGGAGGCATACTGCCTTACAAAGCGTGCCTTGAAGGAGTACTGGGTGACATTTCAGGGTTATCATGATGCGAAAGGAGCCATGCAATCAACCAAATCAATTGAAAGCTCTGGAAGAGATCATATCCTTCTTGCTCCACACACGAAACAAGGTCTGCTTGCCAGCTGCTTTTTGCTATTGTACACTCATGTTCTCCTTTCCCAACCACTGCCCGCACAAGCTGAATTCCCCAAGGTAGAATGTTACTGTGGTCTTGTAGCGGCTATGTTTCCACAAAGTGTATCCAAGGGCCCTTATACACCTTAGAACACCATCTCTGGCCTGACAACTCGCTTTGGGTGCCTCCGAAAGGCCTCTTTAGCTGTCCCATACGGCAGCCTTGGCCTTCTCGTCGTCTTGCCTATCTCGCTCCCGCTGTTCCTTCTCTCGGTTCTTTCGTTTGATCTCTGCTTCCTTGAGAGCCCTGTCATACTGCTTTTGTTCTTCGCTCTTCTTGGGCGCCTTGATGCCCAGAGCACCTGCAATCATTCGGTTTGCCGTAGAAGTTGTCTTCTCTGGCCGCTTCTCACTGCTATCACGACTGGTCCCTAGGTTTCGTGGCGTCGGATGTCCACTTTCAGTGACATGACCTGCCTCCCATTGGCGAGAAATCGGATCCGTATTCTGAGGAGAGATAGGAGTAGGAGGCGGAGGAGCAGGGCCGTCGTTGGAGGTGATCTGCTTCAACGTGGGCCCAGGTGCCTCGACAGGACCATCTCCAGCAGTTTCATCCTCCCAAGAATCTGGTGCAGATTCTGCAAGACCGTTCAAATTTGTACTTGAGCCCTGAGGTGAATTCGTGTTCTTCAGATTCAATGACAGTCGTGAAAGCTTAGCCTCGACAGACATGTTTACTCTAGTTCTGTGCTCTGCTGCGCCTTGTCGATCTCAAAAAGGCAGTGACCTTGAGGAAATGTTTGACTTGTGGCTGTCAATTAAAGAATCACGACTCTCGCAGTTGGAGGAAATTCAGATCAGATAGCTGATCAAATATCAGCCAAGTTACCAAGACAACAACTACCATCACAGCAGGACTGCCATTTACTACGGTAGCTACTCATCACGTCAAAAGTGACAAGACGAGCTCTTGAACCTGCCTCGTCAAACGACACGGCAAATGTCACCAAATGACGAAGCTCTTCTCCAACTGGATGAAACAAGACGAGTCGATGCACTGTTGCACAGGAGGACGTGGGGTCGGTGCACCCATAATTTGCGCCCACTATGGGGCTAGCCGACTGCCTGGACAAACCAGCCGATTGACCACAACTGCTGCCCTGTAATGATTATTTAATGCAAGAGCACTTATGCAGGTGCGCTGGACCGATAATCCTCCTTTCGTTGCAGCAACTGTCGTATAATTAATACTTGAACTACGTGTAAGTCTCAAGCACTGAATGGCCACATTAACGGGACGCCATTCCCTTTATAGCTTGCTTTAGCCGTCCGACCAATACAATACCTGGGCCATGATCGCAGTACTCGAGATTCCACGTACGGGAACAGAAAGTAAGCTGTTCCAACCACGAGATGAACGAGCATAACCTTTCGCTGTCCTCATGCTCGGAATGTGCTTCCATCCTTCGGATCGTTATGTCCAAACATCATGGAAATAGTCGAGGGGGCTGCTGGTTTGCTGCTACTGACAACAAAGTGGTACTCTCTAGTTTTCCGGAACAGATCACTTACTCCACAGCGATGTTTTTGCAGAAAGCAGCAGAGGAACAGCAGCCGATGACGCCCCTGTTCCCACCGAGTCTTTATGACCTTTTCAATTGATTTTGGCCTAGTGGAAGCACCGATTGCACCCGAGGCCCATAAGTCTTGGCCATCGCTTCAATTCGAGCTCGCGAAATGCCTAGCGTCTCGCATCTGGAAGATTGCAGAAACCCCGGATCAACCGAACTCGGAGATCTTCATGTGTTGTCATGGTTTTTCACAAGCTGCAAGCCACTACCTCGGAACTTGCAGGAGCTGTTTTGGTCCCCTCAAAATTTGGCAAAAAGTGCTTCCAGCCACGTCCACGACTGCGATTCTATAAGTGCCGAGCGCGTGCTGTGTATATCCAGTGCACCCATTCAACTTTCAGCGTTAGGATGTCTCAAGCAGCCTTCGTGAGAAGCTGCAGAACTTCTCCAATACCAAAAAGATCTATTACAACACTGCCCAGAGGATCCTCATTCTCAACGACGAGTAGAGTCCGCGCTTACGAAGACACAATCCAGAATCTCAAGATCGGAAAACACACTCGTGTTTTGTATCAAGGTTTCACTGGCAAACAAGCAACAGCAAATGCAAAAGAATCAATAGCCTACGGCACAAATGTTGTAGGAGGGGTCAAGCCAGGCACAACGAGCGAGCACTTGGGTCTACCAGTACTTCCAGATGTTCGGACGGCTGTGAAAGAGCTCAAACCAGATGCCAGCGCCATCTACGTGCCTGGTAATGGCACTGTCGCTGCTATGGAAGAGGCCATCGAGAACGAGATAGGGCTGATTGTAGCAGTTGCTGAGCACATCCCACTGCACGATATCATGAGAGTTCAACAAATGCTTAAGACACAATCAAAGACAAGATTAGTCGGTGCCAATTGCCCTGGCATCGTCAACACATGGGGAAGATGTAGGATAGGATTTCAGCCTCTACCATTCTTTCAAGAGGGCAATATTGGCATAGTCGCAAAGTCCGGCACCTTGAGCTATGAAGCTGTTGCATCCACCACTCGAGCTGGGCTCGGTCAGACGTACGGCATCAGCATGGGAGGTGATGTGCTTGCAGGCACAAATTTCGTGGAAGCATTCGAGATCTTTGAGCACGACGAGAAAACGGAAGGCATAATATTAATCGGAGAAATTGGTGGACGAGCTGAGATCGATGCGGCAGAATGGATCCGAGAGTACAAGAAGCGAACATTGAACCCCAAGCCCTTCATGGCTGTCATCGGCGGTATCGAGTCACCTACGGGTCGAGTCATGGGTCATGCTGGTGCCTGGAGATCACCCGGCGAAGCGACAGCACGCGAGAAGATTGCCGTCCTCGAAAGGGAAGGTGTCGTTGTGGTTGACCACCCTGAGAAGCTCGGAGAGGGTATGAAAAAGCTCTTGGCAGAGCGGGGGAGGAGTGCATCTGGCAAAGTCGCATCAGGTCCCGGTACAGTGCAAAAGAGGAGTTATCACACATTGAGACAAAGACCGAGGATACCAGGAAGTAGCCGGGCTCTCGTCACGCAAAAGAGGACGTTGATCATCAAACCTGTTCAGGCATTGGATATGCTGAAAGAGCGAGGACTTAGGGTTGTCAATGCAAACGGCAAAGGAAAGATGCTTGCTGTCTCAGTTGACCGGTCAGGACGCATGCCATGTATTGTCGCATCGCCTACGTCAGACCCGAGCCAGATGTATCAGCGATCTCGAAGATATCCATTCGAATACGGCAGCGCTAATGCTACCTCTGACGCCATGATCAGTCAAGTGGCTGAAAGATTAGAAGTCGCAGATTCAGCGAAACCCCAACTCCAGAAGCTTATCGAACAGCTCGTCGATCTGTACATGAAGAAAGAAGCCGCAGTTCTTCGAACCAACATTGAGGTGTCAGACGCTGGTGAGATAGCGGTATCAGATGCTCAATTTCGATTCGACGATGCTGCCTTCCGGTCCTCCAAGAGGCAAGAGGACGTCCATGCTTTGCGCGACCTCAGTGCAGAAGTGCCAGAAGAACTTGCAGCGGAGAAAGAAGGCATGGCTTATGTCAAGATGTCGGGCAAGGGTACACTAGGAACAATCGTCAATGGCGCAGGTCTAGCCATGAATACCGTGGATGCGCTCATTGCAAGAGGTGGACACCCCGCCAATTTCTTGGACACAGGTGGGAAGGCGACCAAGGACACGATCAAGGCGAGCTTCAAGATCGTCACATCCGATCCGAGGGTTAAGGCTATTTTCGTCAACATCTTTGGTGGTCTTACTCTAGGTGATATGATTGCAGATGGTATTCTGTTGGCTTTTAAGGACCTTGATCTGAAAGTGCCAGTTGTGGTCAGAATACGCGGCACTAACGAAGCCGAAGGACAACAAATGATCCGCGATAGCGGATTGCGGATTGACGCTTATGGTGAGTTAGATCAGCGACGATCTTGAGCACAAAACTGACAGCTGATACAGATTCGTTCGAAGAAGCTGCTGCTCGAGCGATCGAGCTTGCAAACGCCACGCTGTGACACAGTTGTGAAGCTTACAAGGTTCAGACTAACACTCAATCCTCTCCATTGTTCTCTTCTCAATAATACGGGGGCTCCGCTTATGAAGCTTGGGTCTCGTGAGAAGCTCCTGGCAGTGCTCAAAAGTGCCATCGGTGGTTCATGCCTGCGAGGGCTAAAACAATTTTCTGCCGTGGCTGTAGGTAGAGCACAGAGCTCGTTCTTACTAGCCATGGACTGTAGTGGTTGTATGCCACTTTTTACAATATCAGCAACCTTCATATGCATGGGTAGGCAAGGATCCTAGGCGGCATAGATCACCATCAGGGCACAATAGGTTGCCATTTGAGGCACAGGCGTAGCGGGCAATGCATACGCACTGGAGCATATATGTTAGGGAAACTAGAAGGACGTCAATAGGTCATAGTACACCGCTGGTTGATGCCCACTTGGAAAGCACCTTTGACCTCCATCTTTCGTTCCGCTGAGACTTAAGTGCCTGCCCCGAAAAGTGCGCGGGTTACAAAAGAGCCTACTAAGCTGGGTTGGAAAAGGGCTCCAATCATGGTGTGATCCACATAACGATGCAAGACCTGGACCATAACGCAGCCCATTCATTCAGCTCGAGACCGGTGAGGGTCATAGCGTCTGGGTAATCGAGAAGCGAAGGAGAACAAATTGTGCCTCCAGCAAGAATAAGAAGACTAAAAGGGCGAGTGAGTATCGGTGCTAGTCTAAAAGAGTGTTAGCGTATCCATCCAACAAGCGCGACCAAAAGTCCCTGGTACTCGAGGCTGAGTTAAGCTC
>Ga0190273_10000841_pt1 | contig 11124 bp, 10 predicted proteins | sample Popmic504IS_FD_134513 | JGI IMG/M metagenome (GOLD analysis project Ga0190273, IMG submission 134513) | Populus adjacent soil microbial communities from riparian zone of Shoshone River, Wyoming, USA - 504 IS | ecosystem: Environmental > Terrestrial > Soil > Riparian zone > Trees stand | place...
GCTGCTCAACGGCGCGCGCTCCCCGCTGCTGGCGCTCGGCCGCGAGGAACAGCCGCGGGTGGGCCTGCGCCTCGTCCGCCTCGGCAGCCCGAAGATCGACCTCTTCGAGTACGGCGCCCTCTGCGAAGAGTCGGCCGAGCGCGAAGCCGAAGAGGAGCTGCGGCTCTTCCACGTCGCCGCCACCCGCGCCCGCGAGCGCCTGATCGTCAGCGGCGTCGTCAACCCCAAAGAGGGAAAGGAGACGAAGGGCAAGCCGGTGATCGAGCGCCTGGTCGAGACACTCGGGGTGCCGCGCGACGAGGACTCGACGGTGCCGGTGGCGGCTCCCTCCCCGCGTCCGGGCCTCGCGGCGGACCTGGAGCCGTCGGAGATCACGGTGAGGGTCAACCTCCCCTCGCCCGAGCGCGCCACCGAGCTGCGGACCCTGCGCCGCGAAGGCGCGGCAACTCGGCAGCTGGGCGAAGGGCCGCCGCCCTTGGTCGAGCGCAAGCCCCCAACCGTCCCCAGCCGCCCCCTCTCCTACACCGCGATCAGCGCCTACGAGGAATGCGCCTACCGCTTCTACATGGAGCGGGTGCTGGGCCTGCAGAACCGAGAACGCACTTCTTCCCGCATAGCGGAGACAGATGCGTCTTCACCGGAGGAGGCAACGCCGTCGGCACGGGAGGAGCGGACGGCGCGGGGGGCGGCGGTGCACGCGCTGCTGGAGTGGAGCCAGGCCAACGGGTGGGCGGAGCCGTCGCCGGAACTGGCGGAGCGGCATGCGGTTGCCAACGGATTGCTCGTTGAGGCGACGAGTCCGCCAAAAGACCCCTATGAGGAGCACTCAGGCAGACTCGCAGAGGAACTGCTGGAGCCGGTGCGGCAGTGGATCTGCTCGCCCTTGCGGGAGCGGATCGGTGCCGAAGCGAAGCGCGTCCGCGCCGAGGTGCCGCTGTTGCTCGGCGTCGGCGACACCGTCCTGCGCGGCTCGATCGACCTCCTGGTCGAGCGTGAGGGAGCGCCGCCGCTGGTGATCGACTACAAGACCGACCGCCTGGGCGGTGCCGATCCAGCGGAGCGCGCCGCCCACTACGAGGTCCAGCGCTCGATCTACGCGCTTGCCGTTGCCGAGGCCCTCGGGTGCCAGGAGGTCGAAGTCGCCTACGTCTTCCTCGAGCGACCAGCCGAGCCCGCCGCATCCCTGCTCGGCCCCGCCGAGATGACCGCCGCCCGCAGCTCCCTCGAGCAGACCATCGCTCGCATCAACAGCGGCGACTTCCCCGTCGCCCCGACCGAGCAACGCGACTGGTCCCTCTGCCGCGGCTGCCCGGCGCTTAGAGGTCTCTGCTCAGGTCCGCGCGAGGACTAGCTCGGCTCGGAGCCGACCTCTAAACGCGCTGCGAGATCGTCAAGGCGGAGCTCTTTCAGCCCCTCGCCGACCTCGTCGAGCTCGGCGGCGCAGTACTTGACCAGCTCGCGGCCCTCGCGGCAGAGGTCCAGGGTCTCGCGCAGGCCCGACTGGCCGGAGTCGAGCCGGTCGATGATCTCCTCCAGCCGCTCGACCGCGGCCTCGTAGCTCTCGGGGCTATCGCTCACGGTCGTCGTCTCCGTCGCCATCTCCGCTGACTCTCGCTCGAACGCGTCCATCCGCAAACCGCAGTTTGACCTCGCCGGCGGCGGCGGCCGCCGCGGCGCTCGTCAGGGGCTCTTCGTCGACTCCCTCGACCAGGGCGTAGCCGCGCTCCAGCGTCCGCTCGGGTTCGTGAGCTCGCAGCGCCACCTCAGCCCGGCGCAGGGCGGCGCGCCGTTTCTCCATGTCGGCGCCGATCGCCCGCTTGCGCGCGCGCTCCAGCACGACCGAGCCTTTCCGCGTCTGCGAGGCGACGCGGTCGGCGAGGCCGCGCTCGGCGGCGGCGCGGATTTCGCGGATCTTCTGGTTGAGCGCGGCGCGCTCGCGCTGCAGCGCCCGCGCCGGCCCTCGCGCCAGGGCGCCCAAGTGGCGGGACCGCGTCCCGATCGCCCCCTCCCCCGCCCGCCGCAGCGAGACCGCGCAGCGCTCGAGGCTCTCGCGGGCGGCGAGGCAGTCGAGCGGCACCGCCGCCTCGGCCGCGTGCGTGGGAGTCGAGCAGGCGACCGCGGCGACGTCGTCGATCAGCGTCTTGTCGCGCTCGTGGCCGACGGCGCTGACCACCGGCACCCGCAGCATCGCCACGGTGCGGCAGAGCGTCTCGTCGCAGAAGGCCCAGAGGTCGGCGAGGCTGCCGCCGCCGCGCGTGACCACGATCGCCTCCACCTCTGGCCGCGCCGCCAGATCCTGAACGGCGCGGCCGATCGCCGGCGCCGCGTGGCGGTCCTGCACCGGGGCGAAGCCCCAGATCACCTGGCCGCCCCAGCCGCGGCGCTGCAGGCCGGCGAGCAGATCGCGCCGCGCCGCGCCGGTTTCCGCGGTGACCACCCCGATCGTCTTCGGCAGGCGCGGCCGGTGCAGCTGCTTCTGCAGCTCGAACAGCCCCTCGGAGCGCAGCTGCTTGCGCAGCGCCTCCAGGCGCGCGATCAGGTCGCCCTCCCCGGCGAGGCGGACGTGGGTGGCGCGGAAGCAGAAGTTCGGCGAGGCCTGGCCGCCGCCGGGGTAGTAGTCGAGGCCGCCGGAGATCACGACTTCGGCGCCGTCGCGCAGGGAACCGTCCCCCAGGCCCGCCTTCTCCAGGTCGTTGAGCCAGATCGCGCAGGGGATCGCCCCGTCGGAGTCGCGCAGCTCGAAGTAGGCCTGGACCTTGCTGCGCCCCACCCCGGTCACCTCGCCGATCAGCTGCACCCGCGCCCGTTCGCGCATCCAGTCCTGCAACTTGCCCGCGTAGCGCCCGACCGAGTACGGCCCGGGGAGCCCGGTCCCGACTTGCTTTTGAACAGGCGCCTGATCCATCGCATTCAGACTAGACAGCGGCGCGGGTGGCGCTTCTCGCCGCTAGGCGGCTTTCTTCCAGCGCTGTGCCCAGGACTTGAGCTCGCTGAGGACCGGGTCCAGCTGCTGCCCAGCCTCGGTCAGCGAGTAGGTGACCCGTACCGGCGTCCCCGCCTCGACCTGCCGTTCGACCAAGCCCTCGTTCTCGAGCTCGCGCAGACGCTGCGAGAGCAGACGATCTGAAAGTCCCGGAACCGCCTTGCCAAGCTCGGCATAACGCATCGGCCCCGCGGTGAGAGCGATGACGATGGCCCCGGTCCACCGCTTCCCGATCAACTCGATCGCGTGATGGAAGTGGGGGCAAACCGCCCCCCGCGCCTCCTCCCGGACCTGGGTCGACTTGACCTGTTCCATAGTCGCGAGCTTACAGAACGTAAGTGGCCGGCTTTTGGCGCGAACCGGCCGCTCAGCCCGTACAAGGCCCGGTATCCACCGCTTCGGCGGTATGCCGCAGCGCCCCCTGCACCTGCTCGGCCGGAATTGCGAAGCCGCCCAGCGGGCCGCTGGTCGTCGCCGCGAAGACGGTTCCCACCGCGCGGCCCTGAGCGTCCACCAGCGGCCCGCCTGAGTTGCCGCTGCGCACCGTCCCGCTCAGCGCGGTGATAGTCCGTTCGACCGGGCCGTTGCCGTAGGAGTCCTCGCTGATCGTCACCCGGGTTTCGCCGATCCGCGCCGGCTCCAGGGCGTAGGGACCGTTTTCGGGATAGCCGAGCACGGCCGCGTCCTCCCCCTCCCGGCCCTGCGAGCGGACCGGCAGCGGCGGCAGCGCGACCCCGACTCGCAGCAGCGCCAGGTCCTGCTTCGGCTCGTAGTAGATCGGCGTCGCGTCGAGCTCGGCGCCGTCCTGGGTGGTGACCGTGGTGTCGTCGGCGCCGGCGATCACGTGGGCGTTGGTGACGACGATTTCGGGTTCTACCGCCCAACCCGATCCCTCGATCCCCAGCCCGCAGGCGGTGCTGAGCACGCGCACCACCGAGTCGCCGGCGTGGAGCACGTCGGAATCGGAGGCGATCTTCGAGTCTGGCCGGGCGATCGGCGCGGCCGGACCGAGCACCGTCGGCGCCGGGTCGACCCGGTCGAGCGCGTTCAGCAGCGGCCCGGTCGGCGGCAGGACGTCGTTGAGGCTGCGCAGGATCACCGACTGCTGGATGTCGGCGCGCAGGCGGGCCGTCGAGGGCGCGTGAAGGAGGACGGCTCCGAAGACCCAGGCGAGCCCGAGGGCGACCGAGGCGATCAAAGCCGCCCCGCCGGCACCGTCGGCCAGGTGCAGGAACGGCCGCCGCACCACCTTTTCCCGCAGGCCGAGGGCGAAGCTCTCGACCGTCACCGCCATCAGCGCCCCCGCCAGCAGGGCTCCCAGCGCTCCGCAGAGGGGCGCGTAGGGCGAATCGGCGCCCTCCGTCAGCAGCAGCGGCCCGATCCGGCTGCCGACGAACGCGCCCGCGGCAAAGCCGAGCAGGGTCAGGGCGCCGACGATCAGGCCCTGCCGGTACCCCCATAGGGCCAGGGCGAAGGTGAATGCGAGGATCGCCCAATCCAATACGGTCACCCGGGAATAGAAGCATGCCGGGAGAGCCTCCTTTACCTTTCGCCGGTGAATCGAATCCCCACCGAGGCGGAGCGCAGGCGCCGCCTCGTCACCCGTACCCTGCCGCTGGCGGTGGTGGCACTGGTCGCCTTCGTCGTCGGCGTCACCGCCGGCTCCCCCGGCTCGCCGGAGAAGGAGGCCGCGGGACGCTTCGCCGACGCCTGGGCGGCAAAGAACCTCAAAGCGATGTACGCGGAGCTGAACGACGCCTCGCGCGCGCGGGTCGGCCTGAAGGAGTTCGAAGCCGCTTACCGCGAAGCGCAGGAGACGGCGACGCTGCGGGGCATCGACGCCGGCTCGCCGGGAGACTCGCAATCGACCGACGCGGGCAAGGTCGTCCCGGTCGAGTTCTCGATCCAGACCGTTGCCTTCGGCACGGTGGACGAAGACCTCGAGGTCCCCTATGACGACGGCGGAATCGAATGGGACGAGAGCCTCGTCTTCCCCGGCCTGCGGCCGGGCGAGGAACTGGCGGCCGATGTCGAGCTCGCCGAACGGGCGCCGATCCTCGCCCGCGACGGGACGCCGCTGGCCGAAGGCCCGGCCGAAGAACGCGAGCACCCGATCGGCACCGCCGCGATCGACGTCACCGGCGAAGTCGGCGAAGCGCCTGAAGAAGAGTGGCCGGAGCTGGCGCGCCGCGGCTTCTCGCCGGAAACGCCGGTCGGGATCAGCGGCCTCGAGCGCGCCTTCAACGCCCGGCTCGCCGGCAAGCCCGGCGGCAAACTGCTCGCGGTCGCCGCCGACGGCTCCTCCGTCCGCACGCTCTCGCAGGGCAAGCCGCGGAAGGGGGCGCCGGTGAAGACGACGATCGATCCCGACCTGCAGGAGGTGGCGGTCTCGGCGCTGGCCGGGCGGGTCGGCGGCGTCGCCGTCCTCGACGCCAAACGCGGCGACGTCCGCGCCCTCGCCGGCCAGGCGTTCTCCGCCCCGCAGCCCCCCGGTTCTACCTTCAAGATCGTGACGACGACGGCGGCGCTGGAGGCGGGCAAGGTCAGCCTCGACGACGAATTCGAAATCAGCAACGGCATCAACGTCGGCGGCCGCTTCCTCAACAACGCCAACGGCGAGTACTGCGGCGGCACCTTCCGCGAGTCCTTCGCCGAGTCCTGCAACGCGGTCTTCGCCCCGCTCGGGCCGGCGGTCGGCAACGACAAGCTGGTCGAAACGGCGGAGAAGTACGGCTTCAACTCGCCGCCGACCCTCTACGCGCCGCAGATCGTCCGCGAAGTCGAACCCGAGGAATCGACGATCCCGACCGAGATCGGCGAAGAAATCGACCTCGGGGTCTCGGCGATCGGCCAGGGCGAAGTGCTGGCGACGCCGCTGGAGATGGCAAACGTGGCGCAGACGGTCGGCAACAACGGGGTGCGGATGCCGACCTCGATCGTCGCCAACAAGAAACTGCGGCCCGACGCCGAGCCGGTGCGGGTGATGTCGCCGAAGATCTCGAACGAACTGACCGAATTGATGATCGGCGTCGTCAACGAAGGCACCGGCACCGCCGCCGACATCTCCGAGGCGCAGGTCGCCGGCAAGACCGGCACCGCCGAGCTCGGGCCGAAGCCGGGCGAAGAGGAATCCGAAAACCCGGTTCAGATCAAGGACGCCTGGTTCTCGGCCTTCGCGCCGGCCGAAAAGCCGAGGCTGGCGGTCGGGGTGCTGCTGATTGAAGCCGAAGCGGCGGGCGGGGAAGTCGCCGCCCCGATCGCGGCCGAAGTCCTCGCGGCAGGACTCGGCTAGAGGTCTAGGGTGACCTCGCCTTTTTCTTCGGCGCCTTCTATATGAAGAGTTAGGGGGCGGTTCTCGGAGGCTTCTTCGGGGAGGAGGAAGATCGCGACCGAGCCTTCGATCGGGCCCGACTGGGCGGGGGAGTCGAGGACCGGCACCTGTTCTTCGGCCTCGACCGTGCCTTCGAACGGGAGGGCGAAGATGCTGTCGCTCGGAAGCACCTCGTACTCCTGGTCGTCGGCGTCGGTGATCGTCAGCGTCGAGGGCAGCTGCTGCGGCTCGTCGCTCTTGTTCTGGACTTCGAAGAAGACGCCGAAGTAGCTTTCGCCTTTCGGCGGTTCCTTCTGCCCTTCCAGGAATGCCGCGTCCTCGGTGTCGTTCGGGTTGAGGTAGCGCGAGAAGGTGACGTTGTACTCCAGCTCCCCCAGCTCGACGGGCTCACCCTCGTTGGTGTGCTTGGAGTCGCTCGAGTACCCGCAGGCGGAGACGCCGACGGTCAGCGCGAGGAGCGCGAAAAGGGCGAAAAGCGTGCGGCGGTCGGGGTGCATCGCGCGCGGAGTCTATATAGAGGCGCCTGACGGCGCCGGACCGAGCGAGGCAAGGACGCAGGGAGGCCGAATAGCAGCGCTATTTGGCCGACTGAGGACGCCGCATCGCGAAGTGTCCGCCGCCGTCAGGGGATGCCAGTCGCGTAGCGGTTGCCGCCAGCGACCACTATCCGCTCGGAGACGGGCTGATCGGACTCGATGTTCTCGCGGAGGCGGCGCAGCGCCCGGCGCCAGCCGCGCTCCAGCCAGACCGAGCCGCCGCTGAGGACCTCGAGCGCGCGGTCGACCGCGGCGGGTTCGGTCCAGTGCGAGACGCGCACGCAGGTCAGCGACCCCGGCCCCTCCTTCAGCTCCCAGACGATGTGGTTGCGGATGCGGTTGCCGCGACCCGCCTCCCCCTCTTCGATGATCCGGAAAGGGGATTCGGTGGAGACGATCGTCGTGTCCATCCAGATCTTGCGCAGCGGCGCCTTGACGCAGAAGCGGGCGCCGGCGCCGACGCTGACGGGATCGATCCGGGTGAGGTGGAAGTCGCTGAGGAAGTGGTCGGTGAAGGAAGGGCGGGCGGCGAGGTCGGAAAGCGCCGCGAAGACCTGCTCGCGCGGGGCGTCGATCTCGATCTCGGTGCTGACGGGGCCCATCCGGCGCGAAGTCTAGATGCGCGGCGCGCGCCGAAGTTTTCCCCGTCCTCCGGAAACTCGGGCGGACCACTTTAGAAATCTCAAGTGACAGGGCCGGGGGGTCGCTCTAGTATCGAATGGAACCAGGTTAGGAAGGAGAGGTTTCCCATTTTCGAAGCCGGCGCCAGCCCAGCCGGCGATGCGTTCGCCACCGGCTCCATGCCCGGAGAGGGGACGTACTTCTGCCTGGTCTGCGGCACCCAACTCGCTCTCCGCGAGACCGATCTGCTGCCGGAGTGTGCGGTCTGCGGAACCTCGCGCTTCCGCCGCGACTCGATCTTCGCCGGCCTGCAGGACCACGGCTCGCCCACCCTCGAATTCGCCGTCAACGGCCAGCGCGAGGCGCAGGTCTGGCTAGACGAGGCGCGCGAGCAGCTGACCGAGCCCGGCTATCACCTGGCCCTCCGCGACCAGGAAGAGATCAAGACCTTCCACCTCGAGGTCGGCTGGGCCAAGATCGGCCGCTGCGAGCGGGCCGAGATCTGCCTCGACGACCCCAGCGTCTCCAGGCGGCACGCGATGATCGCGACCGACGAAGACCGGCCGCCGCGGATCCTCGACGACCGCAGCCTCAACGGCGTGCTCGTCAACGGCCGCAAAATCGACTGGACCGAGTTGACCGACGGCGACGAGCTGACAATCGGCCGCTACCGCCTCTTCCTGCTGCAGGCCTAAGCGCGAGATCGCAAAAAGACCTCTTGAAGAAGAGTTTTCACGGTCTCGCAGAGCCGCCCCTCTCGCGAGACCGCGAAGAACCGGAATAGTCGCTGTTCCTCGCGGTTTCGCAGGCGAATTTGCCGCCACCCCCGCCCGTACAGTTCGAGCCGGTGAACGAGCCGACGAATCCGGACGATCCCTCGCGCCCGAGTGGCGAGGAGTCGATCTCCGCCTCAGCCGAGCGCGCCCGCGCCCAGCTCCACGAAGAGATCGAGCGGGTCCGCCGCGGCGTCGAGCAGATGCTCGACGAGCAAAACACCCCCCTCAACTCCGACCTTCGCCGCGAGCTGGACACGATCCAAGAGGACCTCCGCCGCTACGTCAAAACCCGCGTCCGCAAATCCCAAAAACGCACCGACCGCCAGATCCGCCGCCTCGACGACCGCACCACCACCCTCGAGCAACGCCTAGACAGCATGGACGCCGAGCGCCGTCTAACCGAATGGCGCATCCACTCCGACACCGAGCGCATGCTCGACGGGTTGCTGCGGGAGGTACGAGGAATCGCGGATCGGCTTGAGGGTAAACCAGGCATACGCACCTCCTGAGAGATGCTTGCAACGCTTGCTGGAGTGGTGGGTGTCATCCTCGGAGGTCTCCTACACGCCTTTACGAGCTACTTGATGACGCAGCGGGCGGAGCGTAGACAGGCAGCTACCGCGGCTCGCCTAGTACTGCCGGAGCTCTTCGAGAACCGCCATCTTCTCGAATCGGCTCTCGAGATCAGGCGTTGGCGCTTCATCGAATTCCAATGCGACCGCTGGCGACAGCACGAGTTAACCATCGCAAGCGGACTAGGTGAAGAGTGGCATCAGTTGACCATGGTCTACACGGCACTTGTGTTGTTCAACATGGAACGGCACGAAATGGACGAGGATGAGGAGATCCATTTCCCCGAAGAGTTAGAACATCTCGAGCTCGCGCTAACGAACTTGGATGAAGCGATTGCAACGGTCGCAAAGTCGGCCGGGGTCTCAACCGTCGAAGTCATCGCAATGCCGGACTATGCCGAGCGCTGGGGGAACAACCGTAGTTAGAGTCAGGACTTTCGACGACTGGGGTGACTGCCGCGAGTGTGGCGCCTTATGGGCGCTATTCGCCCATAAGGCGCCACACTCGCAGAATCACTCGGTCGAGATGCTCGGATCCGCCTGGACCTTAAGCGGGACGATCATCAGGAAGTTGCTGGTGGCGTCGTCGGCCAGGGCTTCGACGCGGTCGGCCTCTTCGGTCTGATCGGTTGCTCTTAGTTCGTCGGCGTAGCCGTGGAGGAGGTCGTCGATGTCGATCAGGGCCTCGGCGTCGAGGTCCTTGAGTTCGACTTTGGCGCCTTTGCCCAGGCGGCGTTCGATGGCCGCTTTGTCGATGCCAAAGGCGTTGTGCCTAACGTAGACGCGGCCTCCGGTCATGCCGGCGCAGGCCCATGGGCCGATGTCGCCGAGGACGATGGCGCGGCCGCTGGTCATGTACTCGAAGGCGAAGCCCTTGATGTTGGCGCGGTCGGCGAGGGCCCCGCGGCCGTCGTCGATGTCCTGCTCGGGCTCCCCCGCGACGACCACGTCGGCGCCGGAGAGGCGGATGCAGAAGCGCGAGTCGGCGCTGCCCTGGACGTAGAGCTTGCCCCGCTGGGCGCCGTAGGCGAAGGACTTGCCCACCGAGCCGTTGAGGCGCTTGCCCTTGGCTCCCTTGCCCTTGAGGATCGCGATCTTGCCGCCCAGCATCGTCTTGCCGACGCCGTCTTGGGCGCCGCCCTCGATGCGGATGTCGACGCCGTAGGAGTTGAACGCTCCCAGGCCCTGACCGGCGACCGAGCCGCCGTTGAACTCGAGGCTCGCCAGGTGGTCGCCTTCCTCGCCGGCCGGACCGCCGTCGAAGATCCGCCAGCGCGCCAGGGCGCCCGCCAGCTCGGTCCCGAGCACGCGGTCGTTGGCGTCGGTCGGCCGCGGGAACTGGCTGCGGACGCTGCCGCCCCCGCAGACTTCCGGCGCCAGCGCCGCGATCTGGGTCGAGGCCTCCTTCGCCTCCATCCGGATCGGCCGCGCCATCACCAGGCCGGCTTCGGCCCGCGCGTCGGCTTCCTCGGCGACCGGCAGGTCCAGCGGTTCGAGGTCGAGGAACTCCTCCAGCGGCGTGATCAGCGGCGCCAGGTCGATCGTGTCCCTGTGCCCGACCTGCTCCAGCAGGTCGTAGCGGCCGACCAGGTCCTGGGCGCGCTCGTAGCCGAGCGAGGCGACGACCTGCTTGACCTCCTCGCCCATCGAGGAGAAGAAGCGGGCGCAGCTCTCGGCGGCGCGGTCGACCTCCTGCGGGGTGAACTTCTTCAGCCCGTGGGCCTGCGCTTCTTCGGGCGTCTCGATCTGGGTCGCGATGCCGACGTGGCAGGTGTCGAGCTGGCAGCCGCGGCAGATCGTGCAGCCGAGGCTGACCATGGCCAGGGTGCCGAAGCCGACCCGGTTGGCGCCGAGGCAGTGCAATTTGACGATGTCGTGGCCGGTGCGGTAGCCGCCGTCGGCCCAGATCTCGACCCGGTTGCGCAGCCCGGCCTCCATCAGCGCCCGGTGCACGGCGCGGGTGCCGATGTCGCTCGGCAGCCCGACATGGCGCAGCGCGTGCTGGCGCGCCGCGCCGGTCCCGCCCTCGAAGCCCGAGAGGGTGATGATGTCGGCGCCGGCCTTGGCGATCCCGAGGCCGATCGTGCCGATGTTCGGCACCACCGGGACCTTGACCGAGACCCGCACGTCCGGGTTGACGGTCTTCAGCTCGTCGATCAGCTCGGCCAGGTCCTCGATCGAATAGAGGTCGTGGTTGTTGGAGGGCGAGATCAGGTCGGTCCCGGGCGCGGCGTTACGCGCGGCGGCGACCTTCTCGGAGACCTTCTTGCCGGGCAGGTGGCCGCCCTCGCCGGGCTTGGCGCCC
>Ga0190273_10000842_pt1 | contig 11120 bp, 10 predicted proteins | sample Popmic504IS_FD_134513 | JGI IMG/M metagenome (GOLD analysis project Ga0190273, IMG submission 134513) | Populus adjacent soil microbial communities from riparian zone of Shoshone River, Wyoming, USA - 504 IS | ecosystem: Environmental > Terrestrial > Soil > Riparian zone > Trees stand | place...
AGCGCCGCCGTGTGCTCCTTCATCGCCCGCGTGTTCTCGGCGATCTCCGGCAGCATCCGCAGCGCCGCCACGGCGTCGGCGGGCATCCCGGTGACGCTGCTGAGGGAGGGGAGCTTCGGGGGCACGCTTACTCCCGCGGCCGCGTCGGCATCTGGATCCGCGCCATCGCTTTGACCATGAAGTAGAAGAAGGTACCGGCGACGACCAGCAGAGCGAGGGTGGCGAGGACCTGGCCGACGCTGGAGGCGCCGACGACCAGCCCGAAGAAGGCGCTGAATATGATGAAGACGAGGATCAGCTGGAAGCCGAGCACGGCCCAGTAGCGGGCGCGCCACATCCCCCAGGACATGATCCCCATGATCAGCGCCGGCGCCAGCACCTGCGGCAGTTTCGGTTTTTCGCCGTCGACCTCGACCCCGGCGAGGTAGCCGACGACGATCGAGAGCGCGATCAGCCCGGCGACGACGGCGCCCACCGTGACCACGGTCGGGCGCTCGCCTTCGGCCAGGGGCTCGAGCGCTTCGCGCGCTTCCTGGTTGCGTTGCTCGGCCCGGGCGTAGCCGCGCGCCATCCGCTCGGCGCCCCCGCCGCCCCGCTGCTTGCGCTTGACCTTCTCGTCAGCCACCGCGCACCTCAGACACCGCGCACCTCAGCCACCCGGCGCCACGCCCCTCTCGATGCCGGCGAAGGCCTGCCGCAGCGCGGTCGCGGCGGCGGCGGGATCGGCCGCGTCGCGGATCGCCCGCACCGCGCAGAGCCGCTGCGCGCCGGCCTGCACCACCTGGACCGCGTTGTCGGTGTCGATGCCGCCGATCGCGAAGAAGGGATGCGGGGCCTGCTCGGCCGCGTGGCGGACCAGGTCGAGGCCGACGGCCGGGCGGCCCTCCTTCGTCGGCGTCTCCCAGATCGGGCCGACGCTGATGTAGTCGACCGGACGCTCGGCGCTGGCGGCGATCTGCTCCTCGGAGTGGGTGGAGAGGTCGATGATCGCGTCGGGCCCGAGGAGCTCCCGTGCCTGCTCGGCGCTGACGTCGTCCTGGCCGACGTGGACGCCGTCGGCGTCGCAGGCGCGCGCCAGCTCGGGATCGTCGTTGACGACGAAGAGGGCGCTGAAGGTGTCGGCGACGCGGCGGAAGGTGCCGGCGGCGCGTTCGATCTCCGCCCGCCCCAGCTCCTTCTCGCGCAGCTGGACGATGTCGGCGCCACCGGTCAGCGCCGCCCGCAGCAGCGCTTCCAGGTTGGTCTGCGGGCGCGCCTCGCAGACGAAATAGAGGCGGGCGGTGCGCAGGCGCTCGCGGCGCAGCGGACCGTCCCCCTCGGGCAGCGACAGGCTCATGCCTTGATTATGGACAGGCGACGGCGGCGGAGGGGTAGCATCGAAGGAGTACGGGAGCCCGAGGGCTGAGAGGGTGGCAGCAAGGCCACCGACCGTTGGACCTGATCCGGGTAATGCCGGCGGAGGCAAGAGCTTGAGCGAGAAGGGCGATTTCGATGTGGTGGTCGTTGGCGGTGGGGTCATCGGCCTCAGCTGCGCCTGGCGGTTGACGCAGCGCGGTGCGCGGGTCGCGGTGGCCGAGCGCGGCGAGCCGGGATGCGGCGCGACCCGGGTGGCGGCCGGGATGCTGGCGCCGGTCGGCGAGCTCACCTTCGGCGAGCCGGAGCTGCTGGAGCTGACGCTGGCGGCGGCGCGCATGTACCCGGAGTTCGTGGCGGAGCTGGAGGACGCGAGCGGGAAGGAGGCGGGATACGAGCGGCTGGGGGCGCTGCACGTCGCCCTCGACCGCGACGAGGCGGCGCAGTTGCGGCGGGTGCACGACCTCCAGCGATCGCTCGAGCTCGAGGCGGAGTGGCTGCCGCCGCGCCGCTGCCGGGATCTGGAGCCGGGACTGACGCCGTCGTTCCACGGCGGCGTTCTCGCGCCGGCGGAGGCGGCGGTCGATCCGCGGACGCTGACGTTGGGGTTGCTGGCGGCGCTCCGCGCCGAGGGAGCGGAGGTGCGGACTGGGGCCGAAGTGGTCGACGGGATCTTCGACGGCGAGCGCCTGGTCGGGGTGCGGACTGAGGACGAGGAGCTGCGCGCCGACACGGTCATCCTCGCCACGGGCGCCTGGGCCGGCGCGACCGAGTGGCTGCCCGAGCACGCCCGTCCGCCCGTCCGCCCGGTCAAAGGCCAGGTGCTCGAGCTGCGCCGCCGCGACGGCGAGCCGCCCGCCCGCCACATCCTCGCCTCCGAGCGCGTGTATCTCGTGCCCCGCGGCGACGGCCGGTTGATCGTCGGCGCCACCGTCGAAGAAATGGCCTTCGACACCGCGGTCACCGCCGGGGGCGTGCACGAGCTGCTGCGCGAGGCCTACCGGCTCCTGCCCGACGTCGCCGAGATGGAGCTGGTCGGCGCGATCGCCGGCCTCCGTCCCGGCACCCCGAACAACCTGCCGCTGGTCGGCCCCGGCGCGATCGACGGCCTCGTCCTCGCAACCGGCCATTTCCGCAACGGCATCCTCCTGGCGCCGCTGGCGGCTCAAGCCGTCGCCGATCTCCTTGCCGCCGCGCCGGCGGAGGCTTCCCGGTGAGGATCGAGCTGAACGGGGAGGCGCTCGAGCTGCCGGAGGACGCGACGCTCGACGCCGCCGTCCGCGCCTCGGGCGCGGGAGAGGGGGGACGTGGGGTCGCGGTCGCCCTCGACGGCGAGGTCGTGCCGCGCTCGGAGTGGGAGCGGACGCCGCTGCGCGATGGGCAGGCGGTTGAGGTGCTGGCGGCGATCCAGGGCGGCGCCCCGGAAGCGGACGAGACCTGGGAGCTCGGCGGGCGCCGATGGTCCTCCCGGTTGATCGCCGGGACCGGCGGCTTCCGCTCGCTCGCGCAGATGGAAGCGGCGCTGCAGGCCGCGGGAACCGAGATCGTCACCGTCGCCCTGCGCCGGATCGATCCCACGGCCGAGGGCTCGGTTCTCGACGTGATCGACCGCCTCGGCCTCTTCGTCCTTCCGAACACCGCCGGTTGCTACACCGCCCGCGACGCCGTCCGCACCGCCAAGCTCGCCCGCGAGGCGTTCAGCACCGACTGGATCAAGCTCGAGGTGATCGGCGACGACCGCACGCTCTTCCCCGACGCGGTCGAGCTGGTCGACGCCGCCGAGCAGCTCGTCACCGACGGCTTCACCGTCCTCCCCTACACCAACGACGACCCGATCCTCGCCCGCCGCCTCGAGGAGGCCGGCTGCGCCGCGGTGATGCCGCTCGGCTCGCCGATCGGCTCCGGCGCCGGCATCCGCAACCCGTACAACATCGCGATCATCACCGAGCGGGCCGAGGTCCCGGTCGTCCTCGACGCCGGCATCGGCACCGCCTCCGACGCCGCCCAGGCCCTCGAGCTCGGCTGCGACGCCGTCCTCGCCGCCAGCGCCATCTTCGGCGCCGAGGACCCCGTCGCGATGGCCACCGCCCTGCGCCGCGCCGTCGAGGCCGGCCACCTGGCCCGCCGCGCCGGCCGCATCCCCCGCCGCACCCACGCCGAGGCCTCGACCGCCTACGAAGGCCTCCCCGACCTCTCGTGAACCTCCCAGCGCCTCGGTCAAGCTCCCTCTACCATGGGCACTTCGCCCCTGTAGCTCAGCTGGTTAGAGCGGCGGCCTTTTAAGCCGCGCGGCGCGGGTTCGAGTCCCGCCGGGGGCATCGCTGCGGCGGCATGCGACAGGACCCTTCCCGCCTTCCGCCCGCGAAGACGCGTCTCATCGCTGCACAGGCCATGAACGTGTAGTTCTCGAAGCCGCCCCCGGCCAGGTCCGCCGCTCCCCGGGCGACGGGAACGCCGACGGCTTCCACGTAGTCACCCATCCGGATCACGTGGTGGAGAGGGCGCGCGGTGCGGCACCACACACCTCCCTCCTGCCCGGCTTCGCTGATGCGGATGTCCTCGAAGACGTAGCGCCAGTTGGTGTCGAGCGAGACCTGGCTGACGTGTCCGGAGACAGCGATCAGACCGTCGTCGAATCGTCGATCGGAGGAGACGCCGTCAAGCTCCATCGGGCGACTGCCCGCTTTGCGGAACCGGTGAGGCATCGACGGTGAAAGCGCTTTCCAGTGGTAGAGCAGGTACTGGCGACCCCCCTCGCTGAGAGCGGGAGTCTGCCTCCACAATCTCTCGCTCTCTATGGAGCGGAAGAGATCACCCACGCCTGCGGCATCGGCCGGCGGCACCGGCAAGCTGAAGGCCGAGCAGACCAGGTAGACGCCGGAGATGAAGGCCCCGTCGCTCGATGGTTTCGACCCGCGTGCCAGCACCAGCGCCTTGACGCTCACCGGCTGGTCGGTGGCCGGCTGGCTTCCGCGACGAAAGGACGCCGGGGCGCACCAGCCGACGGCGTCTGAATCTCCGGTCGCGATTCTGAAGCCCTCCCTGACCTGGTCGGGGTCGGTTCGCACCGGCATGGTTCCGTACGTCTGGTCGACGTATGCATGGATGAGGAGAGGGTGCCCATCCAGTCGACCTTCCTGGTAGGCCTGATCGAGGGTCCACCATCTGGCTGACCGATCGGGGAAGGGTCGCGGGCGGTCCGGGCGCAGTCTCGACCAATGCCTTTCGAGGGCCACTCTCCCCCGATGGCTCACGCCGGGTGGCGCCAGCCAGGTGGGGTCAGAGCGGACATCGTCGACGAGCCGCTCGACGGCGACTTCTGCTTCCGAGGGGTCGCTGTCGAAAAGCTCGGCCACCCCGTTCGCCAAGTCGTGGACCACGCGAATCGAGGAGGCAACGATGCCGCCGAGCGCGATCACCACCAGGCCCGTCACCACCCCCTCGACGATGCGGGCCTTGGGGCCCGACCTCGGCGCTCCGTCTCCCCAAACCGCGAGCCGCAGCCGCGCCACCAGCTTTCTCAGCGGAGACACTTTCCCGCCTCGTCCTGCCGCTCGGTCACCGGGTCAAACATATTGCGCACCTGGGTAGGGAACAATGGCTGCATGGGCGAGGAGAGCGGCAACGGGGCACGGCATGACGAGCGCCTGCTGCGCGTCCCGGTCGACAAGGAGGGCGACGACGAGCGCCGTCTCGACCGCATCCGCAAGGAGATCTCCGGCGCCTTCGACGCCCTGCGAGACGTCGAGGAAGGGGTCTCGATCTTCGGCTCGGCGCGGGTCGAGGAGGGGCACCGCTGGTATGAGCTCGCGCGGGAGACCGCCACCTGCCTCACCCACCACGGCTATTCGGTGATCACCGGCGGTGGGCCGGGGCTGATGGAGGCCGCCAACCGCGGCGCCGCCGAGGCCGGCGGCCTCTCGATCGGCCTCAACATCGAGCTGCCGCACGAGCAGTCGGTCAACCCCTACGTCAACCGCCAGTTCCAGTTCCACTACTTCTTCGCCCGCAAGCTGATGTTCGTCCGCTTCGCCCGCGCCTTCGTGATCATGCCCGGCGGCTTCGGCACCCTGGACGAGCTCTTCGAGGCCCTCACCCTGATCCAGACCCACCGCATCGACCACTTCCCGGTGATCCTCATGGACTCCGAGTTCTGGGACCCGTTGCTCGAGTGGATCGACCGCGCCCTAGAGGACCACGGCCTGATCTCCCCAGGCGACAAAGAGCTCCTCGTCGTCGCCGACGAACCGATGGAAGTCTGCAAACACGTGATGCGCGCGAGCGCGCGGCAGCGGGAATTGGCGGCGCAGTCTCTAACCCAATAGACCTTGCGTCCTGCAGGCCCGGAGCAGGTCGTCGACGTAGCCGTGTGCGTCGGCGGCAAGCGCGTCCATTTCCTCTGAGCTTTCAGCGCTGAACTCGGCCGCCCGCATCGGGCCGATGCTCTCCACCTCCTCGAAATCGTCGGCAAGGGCAGTCAGCGCCGCTCCGACCACCTGCTCGTCGCGGGTTGCGTGATGGACAAGCTGCTCGGCGATCACATCGGCACCGCCGGGGTTGCGCCGCAGCAGGTAGACCAAGTCGAAGGCGTCCTTGTGCTCCATCCGATCGGCGAAAGCGAGGGCCTTCAGGATCAGGAAGGCGGCCGGACCACAGACCGGAATCGTCCGTCGCAGCTTCTCCCCCTTGATCGTGGTGCCGTCGAGCTCGACTTCGATCTTCTCTTCGAAGGCGAGGTTGAGGCCTTGGGTAACGAGCGCCGCCAAATCCGGCTCCAAGTCGTGCAACCGGACGTCCTCTTCGTGTCCTGGCGGCGGCGCCATCAGGAAGTCGACCTTCACCTCCGGATCGCCCAGCCGCCACCGCTGCCTGACCTCGTTGCCCGCGTCGTTCTTATCGGGGCCGAACCCCTCGGCGCGCAGTCGCTTGCTGACCTCGGCGTAGCGTCGGTCGTCGAGGAGCGCGATCGAGAGGCCGACGTCGAAGTCGTTGGTTCCGGGATGCCGGTCCTCCTCGGTCGCCTCCAGCGCCAGCTGACGATCGATCAGAAGGATCGGTACCAGGCCCCCGACCACACAGAGATCGCCGACGTAAGCGCCGAGAGCGCCGATCACGGTTAGGCAGACCATTTCCACCTGTTCGGTTTCCTCGCGGCTGTAGCCGCTGCGGTGACGTGGCTTGAGATCAGGAGCCACTCCATAGCCCTTCGCGCAGGTTCTCGGCAGCCTCGGCAGCGCGTTCCGGGAGGTGCCTGAGATCGAGGTAAGCCTGCACTGCGGAGACGCAGGTGAGCCCGTCTATGACCTTCGAGCCGGCGAAAACCCCGGCGTCGTCGGGAACGATCAACTGCACGTTGGCACCTCGATCGTTCGTACGCAGCCCCACTCTGTCCGCAGCCACGTACGGATCGCCCTCAACGAAGACGCTATTGAGACGGAAGCGCGCGAAGCGTCGGTAGGCCCAGGCGGACGCAAGGCCGGTGAAGGCGTGCCGGAGGCTGAGACCGCCCAGCCTCTCCTCTAGCTCACGGGCGAGCTCGATCCCAGTCCCCGACATGTGGCCACGAAGGATCTGGTGCCGGTCGAACCGATACTCGTCCTCCCATGCGTCCAGCAGCGCGTCCGGACGCCGCGGCCTGATGCGGCGATCCTCCTGTTCCAGCAGCCCATCATCGGTCAACCGCCTCACGACCCGCGATACGTGGCCGCTATCGAGGTCGGCGGTTGCAGCAAGGTCCTTCTGCTGCCACCAATGCTCCGGTTCCAAAAGCATGACTCGGGTGATCCGAGCGCTCTTTGGAGCAAAGGGGGAAGAGGGCCGCCCTCGCTGCACGAATCGGTTTGCCTTGCCGGTGACGTGGATGTAGAGGTGATCGGCCCGGATGTGGGCATTCCCGGACAAATCGATCCAGTTCAAGCCGAACCGTTGGGCTGCCTTTTCCCCCGCTGGCGTCATAAACGGGACAACGACGACGTAAAGCGCGTCTGCCAGTTGTCGTTCGCGGCTTGCAGCGGCCTTCGAGATCAGCCCGGGGCTACTGGAGGCCTTGACCTCGAAAAGCCAGTCGCGTCCATATCCCTCTCCCCAGAGGTCGAACCCTCGGTCGGGGCCTGCGCCTTCCGCTCGTATATGAAGCAGCCCCTCTTGATGATCGAAGAGGTCGTCGATCAGCTCCGGCAGCAGCCTCATCGCTTCGCGCCCAGCGGATCTATAGTCGAGCTGCATAAAAGCCACGTCCTGTTCTCTCGTGCAGGAAGATCTATTTAAGCAGCTAGCTGCTTAAAATCAACCTCCTGCCGGAGTTCGCAAGGAAACGGTTTTCTGCAGCTAGTGCCGGAAGTGCCGGTGCTTGGTGAAGACCATCGCGACGCCGGCCTGCTCGCAGGCCTCGATCACCTCGGCGTCGCGTTTGGAGCCGCCAGGCTGGATCACCGAGGTGGTGCCGGCCTGGATCGCCAGCTCGGGGCCGTCGGCGAAGGGGAAGAAGGCGTCGGAGGCGAGGGCGGAGCCGGAGAGGAGGCTCTCGGCGTCGGCGCCGCGGGCCTCGCGGCACTTCTCCACGGCCAGGCGGACCGAGTCGACGCGGCTCATCTGGCCGGCGCCGATGCCGAGGGTGGCGCCGTCCTTGGCGATGACGATGGCGTTGGAGCGGACGCGGCGGCAGACGGTCCAGGCGAAGAGCATGTCCTGCCATTGCTCCTCGGAGGGCTCGTTGCCGGTGACCGCCTCCATGATCTCCCGCGGCTCGGGGTTGCCGTCGCGGTCCTGGATCAGCAGGCCGCCGACCACGCGCTTGACGTCGCGTTCGCCCGCGTCGGCCTGGCGGCGCTCCTCCTCGCAGAGGATCCGGATCGCCTCCTTCTGCTGCAGCACGTCGAGCGCGCCCTCCTCGTAGCCCGGTGCGCTGAGGACCTCGACGAAGTTCTTGTGCAGCTCCTCGGCCAGCTCGCGGCTGACCGGGCGGTTGAGGGCGATGACGCCGCCGTAGGCGGAGACCGGGTCGCAGGCCAGCGCCTTCAGATAGGCCTCGAGCGCGTCGGCGCCGATCGCCACCCCGCAGGGGTTGTTGTGCTTGACGATCACGCAGGCCGGCTGCTCGAAGTCTTCGGCGAGGCCGCGGGCCGAGTCCAGGTCGAGGACGTTGTTGAAGGAGAGGGCGCGCCCGTGCAGCTTCGAGGTGCGGGCGAGGATGTGGGTGCGCAGCCCCGACTCCGCGTAGAGCGCCGCGCGCTGGTGGGGGTTCTCACCGTAGGAGAGGTCGAGCACCTTCTCGTACGCGACCGCCAGGTGTTCCGGGAAGTCCTCGTACTCCATCGAGAACCAGCGGCTGATCGCGGCGTCGTAGCGCGCGGTCTGGGCGAAGGCCTCGTTCGCCAGCCAGTGCCGGGTCGCGGCGGAGATCTCCCCCTCGGCCTCTTCCAGCTCGGCCAGCACCGCGTCGTAGGACTCCGGTTTGACGACGACGGCGACGCTCTCGTGGTTCTTCGCCGCGGCGCGGATCATCGTCGGCCCGCCGATGTCGATGTTCTCGATCGCCACCTCGTGGGCGACGTCGGCGGCGGCGATCGTCTGCTCGAAGGGGTAGAGGTTGACGCAGACGACGTCGATCGGCTCGATCCCCTCGCGCTCCAGGGTCGCCATGTGCTCCGCGTCCCCGCGCCGCGCCAGCAGGGCCGCGTGCAGCCGCGGGTGCAGCGTCTTCACCCGGCCGCCGAGGATCTCCTCGGAGCCGGTGAACTCGGAGACGTCGGTCACCTCGAGCCCCGCCTCGCGCAGCGCCGTCGCCGTGCCGCCGGTGGAGAGGATCTCGACCCCGAGCGCCGCCAGCCCCTTGGCGAAATCGCCGACCCCGGTCTTGTCGGAGACGGAGATCAGCGCCCGACGCACCCGGACCTGCCCGTCGTCGAGGGTCTCGGGGGTGCTGTCGGTGGCTGGCTCAGTCATCGGGGGAGGCGATCGCGACCTTCCGTGGGTCGCTTGGGTCGATCCTAACCCGGCCCTCCGCGATCATGCGGATCGCCTCCGGATAGAGCTCGTGCTCGACCGCGTGCACCGCGGTCTCGAGCTCCTCGCGCGATACCCCCGCCGGCACCGGCACCTCGCGCTGGGCGATCGCCGGACCGGTGTCGACTCCCTCGTCGACGAAGTGGACGGTGACGCCGGTGGTCTCGACGCCCGCGGCGAGCGCCTGACCGATCGCATCGAGGCCGGGGAACGACGGCAGCAGGGCGGGATGGACGTTGACGACGCGGCCGCGGAAGCGTTCGACGAAGGGCGCGCTCAGCAGCTGCATGTAGCCGGCGAGGACGACGAGGCCGGGGGCCCGGGACTCGATCCAGTCTCCCATCGCCGCGTCGCGCGCCGGGCGGTCCGGATAATCGGCCGCCGGGAAGACCGCGGTCTCCACTCCGGCCCTACGCCCCCGCTCCAGCGCTCCCGCCCCCGGCTTGTCGGATCCCACGCCGACCACCTCGATTCCGCCCTGTCCGTGCAGCTTGTCGAGGATCGCCTGCAGGTTGGTGCCGCTGCCCGAGGCGAGGACGACGATCCGGAATGAGCTCACGGACCGCATCTTCGCTTACCGAGCCGGGTTGATGTCTCTGCTTTGGCCAAATCGAACTAAAGTGGCCGTAGGCGGACTCGTCCAAACCAGTAGAGGGAGAGCATTCGATGTCAGTAAGCAGGCTCCAGGCGGGACGCGCTCTCGCGATCGTCGCGTTCACCGTTCTCGCCCTCCTCAGCTGGAGCGCCGCCGCTCGAGCCGCCGCGCCCGCCAACGACGACTTCGGCAAAGCCACCGCTCTGCCGGCAGTGCTCCCGGCCGAAAAAGAAGGGACCAATGCGGAGGCAACCAAGGAGGCGGGGGAGCCGAACCACGCCGGCAATCCCGGCGGCCACTCGGTCTGGTTCTCCTGGACGCCGAGCAGCAGCGGCCCAGTCGGGATCCAGGGCGCCGGCTGCTTCGGGGTCGTCGACACCCTGATCGCGGTCTACACCGGTCCCAGCGTCGGCTCGCTTACCCCAGTCGCCTCCAACGCCACCGCGTCACCGCCCTCTTGTTTCTTCAGCGAACTTCCGGTGGCGGAATTCGAGGCCAGCGCCGGCACCACCTACTGGATCGCGGTCGACGGGCGCGACGGCGCCGAAGGTGCTTTCCAGCTCGCGTTCAAGCACCCACCCACCAACGACGACTTTGCAAGCGCCCAGACCATTGCCGGCGATCCGCCGCAGAACGTGTTCGGCACCCTTCGCCTCGCCAGCAAGGAGATCGGGGAGCCCGATCACGCCGGCGATGCGGGGGGACACTCCGTCTGGTTCTCGTGGACGCCGAGCCAGACCGAACCGGTGAAGATCTCGACCTGCGAATTCTTCGGCAGCCTCGACACGGTCCTCGGCGTCTACACGGGCTCTTCGCTTGACGCGCTGACCCCGGTCGTGAGTAACGACGATGCCGGCTCCGAAGGCTTCGAATGCACCTATGTCGAGAGCGCCGTGACCTTCACGGCGACTGCCGGCACGACCTACCGCATCGCCGTCGACGGGGTCGGCGGCGCCGTCGACAAGTTCCACCTGCACATCGACGGAAGGCCCGCGAACGACGACTTCGCTGACGCCGTGGAACTCACCTCGAGTTTCTCCTCCTTCGGGACGCAGGGAAGCAACCGCTTCGCCACCGCCGAGAGCGGGGAGCCGCAGCACGCCGAGACGGCGGGGGGGAGCTCGGTTTGGTTCTCGTGGACCCCTGCCAGCGACCGGGCGATCGCCAT
>Ga0190273_10000843_pt1 | contig 11112 bp, 12 predicted proteins | sample Popmic504IS_FD_134513 | JGI IMG/M metagenome (GOLD analysis project Ga0190273, IMG submission 134513) | Populus adjacent soil microbial communities from riparian zone of Shoshone River, Wyoming, USA - 504 IS | ecosystem: Environmental > Terrestrial > Soil > Riparian zone > Trees stand | place...
GTCAACGAATTTGGGAACACTTAGAAGTAGAATGGCTCGGTGCTAGATCTAATAAAGAGATAGGTGATGACGAGACGCACGCTAATGATACGTCAGTAGTTGCAGCTAGAGAGCAAGAAGGTATCACGATCGAACAGGGCAGGCTGAATTACTAGATACTATCGTACCAGGATTTCAGCTCTACCAAGGATAGAGCCAATCTTTGACCACAAATTTGCCAACATCCGCATCACGCTCCCCCGGCACTATCTGCAAAATCGTGTCACCAGTAACATCCGGATCACTCGCAGCACCCCAAGCATTCCTCTCTTCTTCACTAGTACCACGAAGATTAGACACAACGCATCCCGGCGACATAACGAACACCTTTATACCTCGCGCACTGTATTCCATATGCTCTCGAACAGCAATCATATTTTGTGCAGCCTTACTGATTCGATACGCCTCGTCGAAAGCAAGTTTGTTTGCTGAGGGCTGCAGATTCCTCTCGAAAGATCCACCACCGCTGCTCACGTAGACTGAGTACGGCGCTTTACTTCGGAGCAACAGCGGTCTAAATGCGTCGGAAACCAGCGCTGATCCAATGGCATTAACGGTGAGACACATAGTCAATCGTGTCTTGAGGTCGGGAACTCTACAGCCGACGCCGGCATTGTTTATCAACGCATCGAGCCGTCCATGGCTTTCGTCGACGGCTCTCGCTGCATCTTTTATTGAGTCCTCGTCGGTAACGTCGAGCTGGAGTGCTGAGAGTGTTGCTTTGGCGCCGCCGTTCTTGATCTCTGATATTGCAGCATTTACTTTGTCCAACGAGCGGCCTGTCATGACGACGTGGAAGGCACTTGATGAATTGGCGATGATTTTCGCGGTGGCATAGCCGACGCCTGAGTTAGCGCCTGTACGCCTTAGTCAAGTCTGAAGTCGTGGGTTAAGGAGACCTACCGGTGATGAGGACAACTTTTCGACACATGGGGAATAGAATACTGAATAGCCTATAATTTGGAAAATGCGTTTGTAGACTAGGAGTCTCAGCTCGGGGGGTCAACATCTCTGTTATATACACTCCTCAATGGCCATGTTGATGAAGAATGGAAGCACGCCCAATAGTCGTGCTCAAGTTGTGATCGCCCCACAGCATCATGTGGCAGAATCTGCAGTTATCACTTTGATGAGGTGTTGACGACGGCTGGGGCTAACGAATGATTGCTCTTCATAGTACATAGCGGAGTCCCAGTGATTTACTACTGGTAGAGCCTCTGATATTCACAACGAAGCCTGTGCCGTGAATCCTAGAAGGCCGGAATCTTATCCTGTTCCGGCGAAACCTAACGAAGACATCGGACTTATTTAACACCTTCATGCTCTTAAGTCCGCCCTTGCTGTTCGCTCACGGTATTTTTGCCATCTGGTTGCAAACTCATCTCCATTCTCAGCGTGGAGGTAGAACTTTCGAAATTGAGGAGAAAGGAGTACAATGTAACATGAAACAAGATCTTCTGGAAGGTTAATAAGCATCAATTCTTTGATGGGTAAGTCTATGCAAACATACCTTTACTCCAAAACTCCTATGACGACCATACACCTCATGCACTTCATTGAAATACATAAACAGAGGCACATTACTCATCAACCTTGCCATCCCATAGTCCATCAAGCTTGAAATCCTTAGCCCACTCCTTCACATGATCTTCTGGTCAGCTAATGGGCCAACTTCTGTCACAGCACCAGCCATCTCGGTATCATCTGCAATCTTCAAGACTGGAGGCTCAACCCATCCTTGGACCCTACCATCCCGCCAGCTAGTAATCATCATCATCGCTGCTGCATTCAAGTTCGGTATACCACCTTGGCCATGCCTGCCACGTTTTCGTGCTACCTGAACGAATGAGTCAGTCTTCGTGTCGCCTTGCCTCAATACGCCCAGCGCCACAATCCAATAGTGGCGTAAAAGCTTCTTGTACAGTGCCAGACTAGCAGAGCTCGCTCGAATAGTATTTTGATAGCTAGTTCTGGATCCGACATTCGAGACGGAGGTAGCGTATTCGGTAATATTAGTCTTGCTTTGTGCTCGGATTGCGCTTCTGTTTGCGTCACGCGTTCTCGTTACTGATGGCTGCTGGTAAGACGATACGACACTTTTGCACTGTAATATGGCTAGCAATACTGGCCTCGGATCTCTACAAGCCTCTTTGCAGGTTGAAAAGCCGCCTCAACCCCTAGAGTCTTGAGTCCAAGCCAGACAATCACACACGCAGCATGCTTATAGACCTGCCTCATATACTGCACCTGACCTGAGCGCTCATTCAAATCAGATGGATTTACACAGATTACGTCGATCCATAAACGTCGCACCAGTGTCGGGCGTCGTAAGTATCGCAATGCTCCCCTAGCTTTTGTTTGATAAGCAGTGGCCGCCCCTTGAGCAAGATAGATGTTTTTGATTCATCCGTACCCCAAGTGTATGATAAGGCCTCGTATCGAGGTGCAAGTTCAACGCGTATAATCTAGAGATAGCCTCGAAAAGGGTCATCACCCCTACCAGCTTCAAGGAGGAGTAGCCGTGTGAACGGCTGCGTGCGACCATACTTGGCAACCGGAGGTCGTGGTTGATATATATACCAATACATATACTGATCCATCTTTAGCTAAACTTAACATAAACCGCAAGACAAACAAGTTGAAACGGAGTAAAGAAGCCTCGTGGTCGAACAGAGAGGTGTTGTTATGTCATCCTTGTTTTTGTCCCTACGGAGTGTCAAAGTCATTCGGTTAAGAAAATGATGTGTTAGGCACCAGTGCCAAGGAGGGTTTGTCTATGAACCTTCCCACAATGTGCACCCTGCACCCGCACCCCTCGGCCTCGCAAGGTTGACTTGAGCTATTGAGGCACCTGTCGAGTTTGGCTGAGCAGCTTTTTAAAACTTCGGATTACTGCAGGTAATAGTGTTTGACCTGGTTGCTGAAAATATAGTACGAACAGAGACTAGTGTCGAACCTAACATCAACGCTCCATGCACGTCTTTGAGCAGTTGAAAGATATTAGGGGCTGAGGGGAGCCTAAAATGGCAAAATCTTGATGTTAGGTTAAAGTGTTATTCAAGCCTGTAATCCGCATTCATTAACTGTTGCGTGTCAAAACCTATTGAAGATGCTTTCCAGTCTCTTCAGCATGGAAGATCCTTCCACAATCTCTGAGATCGTATAACACAATGAGGACTATAATATAACTACATATGCAGTGCTGCGCCTGGTGCCGAGGTCTATCGAGAGACGTCAAGCCCAGGATTAGTGGAGAACTCAGGCAAGATCTAGGCAAAACCTACGCAAAAATGGCGTGGTAAATGTCCCGTGAGTTTTATACTGGAAAAGGCTGATTGGCGGCCTGGCAGCCGTGGCCGTGGGCTTTGAAACAAGGCGAAAGCCACAAGCGTCAAGACTCAAAAAGCCTACCCTAGCCTACTTCCTCACTGGTGTAGTAAGCCCCACAACAAGATTCCCCAAGGAGATGTCCCACACTAGTTGGAATAGGAGCCAGCCACGATCGTCGCCTGCTACTGGTCCTCGGCATGCCAATAATGAGGGTTGGGTTGCCTGTTGAGGCCTACAAGCATGCTGGGGGGATACGGGTTAGGTGTATATCGTGAGAGCATGGTCTCTAGTCCGTGTGTCGTTTCCGAAGGGGAAATAGTGATAAAAACTAGGATTTATCGACTAAATAACATCGTGGCAGCAGGGATACTTAGGGCAAGGTCTTGGATCCATTGCTACAACACCACCCATACCTCGAGTTCCGGGAAAGTCTGACAACCCCTGAGCGTAGGGCTTACACAGTCTGAAGTGGAACGCAGCGAAGACTTGAGGCGTTAAATAGTTTGCTGCAAGGACGGTCTCATACCTAGCTGTCTCAACCTATAAGATAAGCCAACCCACTCATCGCGAAAACCTTCATTATGGGTTCAGGTAGCGTGCGTTTCCTTGAAGGATTCTCACCACGAACGCTATCAGCCGTTGCGCACCTCGACCAGAGCGGTCTCTGACTGACCGAGAGCATTTTTTCAATTTTCAATTTTACGTGAACATATAATGTCTCGACATCTTTTCAACCTCACTTTCGAGCAATCGGCCTATGATCAATTGATGAAGGAACGTCAAAGGCTTCTGGATCATCTCTGCTGGTGTCTTTCGCAGTTTTGCGCACACCTAGACCACCTAGACCATGCTTTGAATCGTCCCTGCCGTTGCGGTTGGCTAGCTTGTCCCCGGTTTCGACCACCCAACCTTGTTACCTCGCTGCCAAAATAGTATAGGTGCCATGCTCCGACTCAAGCGAGAAGTATTACGGAGCTTCGTAAAAGCAGGCAGTCATTGACTCTTTCTTGTAGCGACCGCTCATAGTTCCCGTTACAGGCTGGTGGAAGCTAGGAGCAATTTAAGAGTCACGAGGGACCATTACGTGACAGAAAAGTAGCAAACAGAGCAGTAGGCACTCCTGAGGTATATCCGGTGTTGTTAATAGCCAGGCCAGAGCGCAAACATGTCAACACATCCGATGTACGTGCTTACACCTCTTACAATATAGCGTTAACCTTAAGGCAGCCTTAGAACCTCTGCGTTGTGAGAAGTCCCACGAGTTGTCTGTTGTACTGGACGTACTGCAGCCATGCACCCAAGCGAAATGCACAGCTCAAGTCGAACCTCCATAAACATAGCCCACGATAGCTATTGTACACCAATCGCGAGTTGTGCTATTGGGCGACTTGTACCCACCTTCATCGTTTGTAGAGATGACTTCCCTACCTTTGGTGGCTGTGAATATCACAACTGACGCGAAGCGACGCACCGCTATCATGCATCCCGTCAGTTGGCGCATAAAACCTTAATTCGCAACACTGCGCCTTGCGGCGGAGCTGGTAATCGCGTATCAATGTTTGATATCACTATTCGATATTACCTATTCTCGTCCTAGCATCGAGGAGTCTATGACTAGAAAGTCTGGACCTGAAGTTGAGCAAAATGAATACTACTACACACTTCAGCCAGCCACTTCTGGCTATTTGGTAATCCACTGGGGTGTTTGGCGGATAAGCAAGCCGATGAAGAGTTTGTGTAATATTAGTTCGCTACCCATGTCATTTTGTCGTCCCTGTTGGGTTTAGCTAGCACTCTTAAGCCGTTGCTCTAAACGATTTCATTGTGGTTATAACTATTGAGAAAGCTGAGAGTGCAAGGGAGGTTGGGCCTCGGGAAACATTCTGCGACCGGTTGGAATTGAGCGTCATTGCCTAAACAAGCACACCTCTAGATTTCATCGCTTCTCGCAGCCACCCATCACACATGTTCTCTTTGAGATAGCTGATTCTCAATACGGTGACGCTAGCCGTTCCCACGAACTGACCTTCGCAAGATATTTATACTTCATGAATATCTCCTCAGAGAACGGACTGGACTTATCAAAACTTTGGAAAATTGTATCCAGCTCTGTAAAAAATGGCGGCCATTGTTCTATTGTTGCCTCTTATCAACATGGCCCTAGCGGTCCGCCCATTACTCCTCCCACGTCAGGAGTATTGTTCAAGTGGCTATGTCTCCTGCGGTACTGGCTGTATCCCATCAGGCTGGCAATGCTGTCCTGGTGGAGCGGGAGGATGCAACTCTGCTTACGAACGTTGCTGGCTGGGTACGAACGGAGAATATGGCTGTTGTCCTACCGGTGAAACCTGCGACGGCCCTGGAGGTGTCATAACCAACTTAGGCGACATCACCACTTCCTACTATACCACATATGACTCGACGGATTATACGACATACTACTCAACGGACTACACGACCACAGATTACTATACAAGTTCGAATCCAGATAGTATGGGCTACACAAGCTCACCAACATACATCCTCCCTTCCCCCACCTCATCTTCACCCAGCTCTCCAACCCCAGGTACATCGACATACAGCCTCCCTTCCACAACCTCGTCTTCACCAAGCACCCCAACTCCAAGGACTACAGAAAGTTCATCATTATCCATCAGCCAACTACCGAACCCGAGCGCGGCCAGCGCAAGTGCTTCCAGTCCAGTTGCTACGTTTGAGGCAAACGGCGTGGCAGGGGCAAGAGCAGATATTGCTTTAGCTGCCATCGTAGCACTTGTTGGTGTCAGGGTTGGGTTGGAGTGATGATAACAGAACCACTAGTACAATGAAAGAAATATCCATATAACACTAAGGGCTAATTCCTATCGCGTCGTTCTTCTAGAGCCTTACTATTTGAGGTTACATCTTAGGCATGCATAGCAAATATGGGTGTCCTGTCCAAGCAGCTCATGCTCTGGATCTACTAGCGGCCTAAGGTTGCTGACCCTTTACTCCCCGCCTCGTTGCAAGGGTAAAGCCAATGATAGTCCTCTTCTGCGCCGAAGCCGACCTAAACTGGTGAGGCTCTCCCACTGAGCAAATTTGTCGAGAACCATCAAGGTACGGGACTGAGTTCCGTCGTCAACATAATGGGCTCAAAATGGTAAAGTAAACGTCTTCCAGCTGCACGCCAAGCTCGCCAGCCAAGCATTGCGTTTCAGCTGGCCAAACAAGTTTTGGCCACCACGCAGGCTCCAATAGCTCTTCCGGCTAATGCTCAAGCTTCTCCCATTTAATGCTTCTATCGGCTCTTCTTTACAGCTTAGCTACTCTAAAGGCAGCACATCAACCCCGGCAATCACCTCGTATATCCATAATTATGCCGGGGTCTGAAGTATTGTCTAGTCTGGTCTGGCTTTCCAGTAAGTTATCTTTTGCGCTCAGCGACTTAGCTGCAGAAAAATTGAATAGCCTAATTGGTGAAAGCGCAGCTACCGCTAGGGAGACGACCCCAGCAGTTGTCTTACATATAGCGCATAGAGCTCGTAAAGTCGGCATGAATGTCTGGTCGAGAAGTGAACGTTGTGTCAACATTCAAGCTAGTACGATTTTAGAAACTGGATGGTTTGCAACGAGATCTGTCTCGCTCGGTCTTGTCGGCCCTTTGCTGTAAGCGAGCAGCATGCTACACTGCTGAAGAGATAGCTAGGTAATACTAGCGTACATATCACCAGAAGTATTTCTCGATACCTTGTCAAAGAGCAAAGCCAATCGTCTCTTTTAACAGGAACCACCTGCTTCGAAAGGAACACATCAGTGAGGACAAGTCATAGTCACCATGAGCTTGAGGTAAGCCCTGCCAAGGCAAGGTTGAATAGCGCCTGCTTAGGCTATATAAACGGGTGGTCAGAAGCAGCCTCAGTCTAGGCACCAAACTGCAGTGAGGTCGATGCAAAACTCCATCATCTCCCGCATTTTGGGCGATCATACAGTAGTCTAGTGCGAAGCGTGAGTAGTGTCACAGGGTTTCTGTTTCGTCTGCAGACTGAAGCAACCAGCAGGAACACTCTTCTATCTGGTTCGCCTTCAGTTATGCTCAGGTAACAGAAATGCTATGAGATATCCGCCTCCCGTAGGCGAGGCACATACGATACTGGATCGGGAGCATTGTCCCGTGTTCACTCAGCCTCAAGACAGAGCTCTCGTTAAGTCGGTACATAAAATCTGGTTGGGTGCTTTGCAGAATGTCTTCAGCCAATTGACCTGGTAAAAAATTTTATGCCACCGAAGATCAATAGATCATGGACCAGCCAGAATATCGACAGCTGATTGACCTATGCCGTTCCGCTTTCGATGCCGTGCACTATCACAAGTTCGCCGAGGCTCACCAACTCCACTACAAGGCAACCTATGTCCTGACGAAACTCGTGGAGGATGCGAAGTTCCTCGACCTCGAAGGAAACGAATCGCGAGAAAACAGATCAAGTTCCACAGAAGCCGACTTCAGACTACGTTTGCTTTGAAGGATAGTATCCAGGCAGACCTTCCTGTCATCCTGCCGACCACGATTAGTGCGCAAGAGGAAACATTAAATACCAGAGATGGTGTCTTTTCGATCAGTCTTGTACGAAGGACAATCTCACCATCGACAAAAATCAGGATCAGCAAAGCTAACATACAAATTTTAGTGCGAGCTCTTGTTGGCAAAGTACTACAGGGCGCAGGAAACGAATCCTCAGCTGATCCCGGATATTCATGTACAACGTTTGTTGCAGACACCAGCCCCTGCCCTCACTCCGAACCTGGACACAAACCTACCCAAGCTCAGTTATCATATTTAACCTAGTAAGGAGTCTCTAATATTCGGATATCGGGTCTGGTACCCTAAAGCCAAGTCGGCAGAAATGGCTTCCGCCGCTGATAAGGTGGCTGCCAGTGAGGATGATCGCCAAACGTTGTACGTCCTTAAAGCTGTCAAAGAGAACCATTATCAAATACCACTTACAACCTTTCATCGTGCGGCAGAGTTTACGACTCCGTGCATCACGGTGAGAGTCACACCAATTCGACCAAGCCCAGATAAGTTCGGCTCCAAGTTCAAGGGCCGATCTCTGCATTTCTATAGCGCATTGTCGCGCTGCATCCAAGAAGAGCCTGATCGGCTGGAGAGACAGGATTGGTGTCCGCGAAGGTTTAGCTATGGCGGGCGGCAGTTCGTCTGGGATAAAGATCCCGAGAGCAAGCTCAGGAGTTCGGCATTATTCGAGGTTGAGAAGGTCTGGCCCAAAGCAGGCAGTAAGACTGGCAAGAAAGAGCACAGATATGTCGGCGGTCAGAAAGGAACGAAGCTTGCCTGAGGGGAAACCAAATTTGGTCTGCACAAAATGGCAGTTATACATATAGTTGGTGGGCCCGATCAACTTTTTCGTGAGCACATACTTGCGAGCCTCTTAACAGAGAAGATAATCTCAGCATTTGGACATGACTGACTGGGATGGATTAGATGGAGGACTTTCGAAATCAAGCGTTTGTCTATAATACGTTAATGCTATAGATTGAGAATTTGACGTGTGTCGAGCATCAGTAAGAAGGATAACGAAAATAGATCTTGTTCACCAGCCATATCCCAAAGAACTGCATACTCTCTACGATCTAGCAAATCAATTATTGCCTATTATTTCTACACAAAGCTGCTAACGATGATACTTATGACTTGGTCTTAGCATCCCCTGCTATAGTTGAAGGATCTCAGTGGCGAATTGGATCTATTGCATCGGCGCAGCATCAGCACAAGGTCGAAATGCTGGAAAGAATTGGCGTCGTAACGGCGATGTCATGGAAGTATGAGAAGAATGAAGTCGCTGTATCCACCTGGTTCACTGAAGCACAGATGGAGGTAGTTACCATCATATAGACTTATATATTGTGGCAAGTTTTTTTGATCCTGAGGAGCATCGTCATCAACAAGCATAACTCCAGAAAGTGGTTGAGCATGCCGAGTAAATGGATAAAGTTTCCTACTCTGCCCTTGGGCAGATATTGCTAAATACTCGTGATATGCTCAAACATAATTCATACAAATACTCATTCTATAAGAAATCCTTCTCAGCCAACTGAGGGCCGGTCTGCTTGCTATGGCAGGACATGAAAGAAAAAGACAAAAGTCATGTCATGGGGCTTCCTTGCTCCCAGGCTCTGCGGCCTACACTATTTCTCTAAAGGACTTTTATTATACATACAGTGAAAGCTAGTTGAACAATCTGTGCCTGCTACACAAAATCTATCACATCCTGAAAGGCTCCTGGCAAAGAGCGTCATATTTTGCGGTTATCGCTGATACGTCCTTCCATGATGCGGCGATATTCTTGTTACGTTCCTGACAAGCGTTGAATCCGGCAAGCACCACACGCTTCTCACCCTGTATCCTAGCTCCTTTGACCAAAACAGATGTCCGAGGTTGCCGCCGCTCGGCATACGTTCGGAAAGCCTGCAGATACTGGGATGCCCCGCTTGCGCTGTGACAAGTATGTTTCTCGTCTTCTGGGCAAACAGTTGGCAAAAGTTGGCTCAAATGATAGCAATCCTCCCTGATGCAAGGTTAGCTGGTAGGTGACGGCAAATGGGCTTAGGTCGATACTCACAGAGCTTGATTCGCCCCTTGGCCCAGATGTGGACTGGTAGGATGAGCTGCATCACCCACAAGGACACATCTCCTGGTATACCATTGCTTAGGGTCTAGTTCTCGTCGATCAAAAAGTCCATATTTTATAATTCTCTCTGCCGATTCGATCATCTGTATTGCTGCAGGCTCCCATCCTGTGAGTGACGACAAGAGTTTCTCTTTGACTGACTTCATTTGGGTCTGGCTGTAGATTCCCCATACCTCAGAGCCAGTCGATTCCGGTAGTGTAATGGCCCAGGAAGTCTGAGTTCGGGAGATAGGATAGGCAATCATGTGCATACCTTCTCCATACCAGTTGCGTAAGCTCACAGAACTACGGAGTGACTCCGGTGTTTTCGAAGTTCCGGCGGTCTGTGTAGAGATTAGCTACATCGACTTTGTGTTGGATGCGGTAACATACTTGAGTCAACCCAGTGAATTGAGGTATGCCCTCGGTAACGCCATTCTGTTCAAGCAACATCCTCCTTGACGCCGCCTTGATGCCGTCGCAGCCAATGAGGATTGATCCAGTCACTGACCGATTGCCATTAAAGAAAGCAGTAACAGAATCTTCTGTTTCTTTAATGCCTTCCAACTGCCACCCTTCACGGACCTCAATATCCATTCCTTCCAACATCTCTTTCAGTTGGATGTTGAGGGTAGTCCGTTTCACTCCAACAGCTGGCCTGCCATACCTTCTAGTAAACTCAGCGGGAAGGGTGGAGTATCCAAGAGTTTCGCCACTAGAAGTAATATCCCGAAATTCAGCAAGTGGTAGTGATTGCCCTGCTACTTCATGCGCAAGTCCAACCAAACCAAGGACTTTCATGCTTTATGATCATATCAGTATTGCCTCGTCATCGGTATTGAGTAGTTTCTTACCCGTTAGGCATCAACATTAGCGAAGCTCCCGCATCCCCAAGCTGGGCAACTTTCTCGAAAACAATAACGTGATAGCCTTTGCCTTTGAGCAGAGCCGCGAGGACTGGCCCCGCAACTCCGCATCCAATAATCAGTGCAACTGGGGGCGACATTTGATTTGCTGCAAACGTAGACGCACGTGAGATGCCGGTATGTAAAGGATCTGGTGCAGTTTATCTCCA
>Ga0190273_10000844_pt1 | contig 11104 bp, 5 predicted proteins | sample Popmic504IS_FD_134513 | JGI IMG/M metagenome (GOLD analysis project Ga0190273, IMG submission 134513) | Populus adjacent soil microbial communities from riparian zone of Shoshone River, Wyoming, USA - 504 IS | ecosystem: Environmental > Terrestrial > Soil > Riparian zone > Trees stand | place...
AGGAGCGGGCCGGGAGCCCATGTGGGACGGATCGCCTCGCCCTCCGGCACACGACGGTTGACGGATTGAAATGCCTTCCACGCAACGTCCGACAGGTTCGAGAGCAGTTTCGAGCTTTTCACTCCGCTGAACTTACCTTTTTCAGATTCGCCTCTGCGGAATTGGTCGCTGAACAAAATGATTCTCCTCACAGGCCACAGGCGCTTGGTAAATGATAAACGGCCTGGCCTTCTTCTATATTAGTTCTGTAAGAATTGCACGAATTACTGCCGCATCGCGTACGCACACGTCTGCGCGTAAAGCTTTGCAGCGTGACATGATAGTGGCGTTGGATGCGAAAGGCAAGCGATTAGTTGGGTGCAAATACGCTTTTTCGGACAGACATCTTTTAGGCACAGTAACTTACAGAGGATAAAGCGGGTGTCCCTATCTGGCAAAACTGTAGTTGTTGTCAGGGCCTGCCGCCCGGCCTTATGACCCTAACCCGACAAGCGTGCGGACGCGGCACGGTTGCGGCGGGTAAACGGAAGCATGTACTATCGCGCCGCTGCCCAGGGCACTACTCTTTATGGATATTCATCCGACAGCCATCATCAGCCCGCGCGCAGAGATCAGTGCAGGCGTGCGCGTTGGCCCATACAGTGTGATCGAAGACGAGGTCACTATCGGAGAAGGCTGCGAGATCAGCAGTCATGCCGTTATCAAGCGTTATACGAGTCTGGGTCGCCGCAATCGCGTCTTCGAGCATGCGGTGCTGGGCGGCGAGCCGCAGGATGTAAAATTCAGGAACGAGCCGAGCCGACTGGTCATCGGCGATGACAACCTGATCCGCGAGCACGCGACGCTGCACCGCGCGAGCGGAGAAGGACAGGAGACGCGCGTGGGCCATCGTAACTTTCTGATGATAGGCGTCCACGTCGCGCACAACTGCTGTGTAGGCGACGACAATATCTTTGCCAACGAAGTGGCGCTGGCCGGGCACATCACCGTCGAAGACCACGTCTTTCTGTCGAACAACGTCGGCGCGCACCAGTTCGTGCGCTTCGGACGCTTTGCGATGGTCGGCGGCAAGTCCAAGATCGTGCAGGACGTGCTTCCCTTCTTTACGACGGACGGCAATCCGCCGCGTGTGCGAGGTCTAAATTCCGTGGGCCTGCGCCGCGCGGGCTTCGACCTTGCGTCCCGCCAGGCTTTAAAGAGCGCCTATCAACTTCTGTTTCGCCGTGGGCTCAAACTAGAAGATGCGCTTATAGAGATGGCGCAAATGGATGATCCGAACGTCGCGCATCTAATCAACTTTATACGCGCCTCGGGTCGCGGCTTCGCGCGCGCGCACAGGAAGGGTCGGACTGAAACGGCTGAAGAGACGCTTTCAATTTAGGTCGCAAGGGTTGCTGCCCGCGCTTCGATTATTTAAGAGATGAAACGAGAGACGCTAGAAGAGAGAACGGTGTCGGAGTTGGCCGCCCATGTCGGAGGGCGAGTCCTTGGCGACGGCGAAGTCTTAATCAACGGCGTGGCGGGACTGCGTGAAGCGGGAGAGGGCGAGCTCAGCTTTGTCGAAGACAAAAGGCTTTTGGAAGACGCCGAGAGCAGCCGCGCATCGTGTTTGATCGTGCCGGAAGGCACAAAGCTTGAAGGCCGCTCACTGATCGAAGCGGCGCGACCGAAGCTGGCCTTTGCACTGATCGCAGAACTGCTGCACGCGCGAAAAAGATTTCCACCTTCCATTCATCCGACGGCAATCGTGGCGGCGAGCGCAGAGGTTGACGAGAGCGTTTATGTTGGTGCTCATGTGCGTATAGGGGAGCGCTCGCGCTTAGGTGCTGGAACGCAGGTTCACACAGGCGTATCAATCGGCGATGATGTCTCGATCGGGCCGGGTTGTGTGCTTTATCCGAACGTAGTGCTTTACGATGGCATCACCTTGGGCGAGCGCGTGATTCTTCATGCGGGTGTGTGTATCGGCGCGGACGGTTTCGGTTATGTGCCAGATAGAGAGAATGTTCGCCACAAGTTCCCGCAGATCGGCAGCGTCCTGATAGAAGATGAGGTCGAGATCGGCGCGAACACCTGCGTTGATCGCGGGGCACTCGGAAGGACTCGAATTGGTCGCGCGACTAAAATAGACAACCTCGTACAGATCGCGCATAACGTGGACATCGGCGAACGCGTTGTCATCGCCGCGCAGACGGGCATCTCCGGCAGCACAGTGATCGAAGACGACGCCATCATCGGCGGACAGGTCGGGATGGGCGATCACGCGCGCGTCCAGAGCGGAGCCATCATCGGCTCGAAGGCCGGAATACTACCCGGCAAGATCGTGCGCGCTGGCGTCTGGTGGGGCATCCCCGTGCAGCCGCTCGACGAATACAAGCGTATCAACGCGCACGTCAATCGCCTGCCGCAAATGCGCGAAGAAATAAAAAGATTGCGTGCAGAATTGGAAGAGCTACGGAAAAGAATGGACGAAGGGGAGCAGACTGAATCGTCCGGTTGAGATTACCATCCGACTATTAATCATACGCTGCTCTTTATGGTAAACTTTCCATTAGTATGAGCGAAGAGATTACAAACAGCATGTCGGATGGCCGCTCTTTTGAAGAGAGAGTCTTCGCACGCTTTGACGCTATGGATGCGCGCTTTGATGCTGTTGACGCGCGCTTCGATGCTGTCGAAGCGCGGCTTCAAGCGCTGGAAACTCAAGCCGAGCGGCGAGCGCTCGAAACAAAGCCGATCTGGGAACGAGCCTTGAGTGAAATACTTGAACTGAAACAAGGCCTTTACAATGTTGAGCGCAAACTTGACGTTCTGAGCCGCGACATCATACAGGTTCGCGCAGACCAGGTGCGTGTCGAAAGCCGCCTTGAAAAGCTTGAATCCGAACCCACCCGGTAATCAATAACAGTTAGTCCTTACTCTTCCATTCTCTAAGAGCACGAACGATTGATTCGGCGGCGCGTCGTGAAGCGCGGCCTGCGCCCAGACGCGCGGTCACGCGGCTCAATTCTGCGCGCGCCGCACGGTTTCGTTCCTCATCGAGCAGGGCCAGCAGTTCTTTCGCCAGGCGCTCTCCGGTAAAATCGTCCTGCATCAGCTCCGGCACGATCCTTTCGCCCGCGATCAGATTGACCAGACCGAAATGCTCCGCGTTAATCAGTCGCCCAAGCGTGTGCCAGTTCAGAGGTGATTCCTTGTAGACGATGACCAGAGGAGTCGCGACGAGCGCGGCTTCGAGCGTCGCCGTCCCGCTCGCGACCGCAGCAGCATCCGATGCCGCCAGCGCCTCGCGCGTTTCGTGCTGCGCGATACGCAGACTCTCTGGCTCAAGGTGCGCTCCCCCGGCCCTTGCCTCTTCAATGATTGCGGTCGCTTCCGCTGCGCTTCGGCTCGGCGCGAGCGTGAGGACGAACTGCACCTCCGGGCGTGCGCGCGAGATGATGCTTGCGGCATCGAGCATCGGCGGCAGAATACGCTCAAGCTCTTTGCGGCGGCTGCCCGGCAGAAGTGCGATGATCGGACGCGCCTCATCCAACTGGTGACGACGACAAAACTCTTCACGTCCGTAGCGCGGGTGGACTTCACCCGTCAGTGGATGGCCGACGAATTCCACATGAGTAACGCCTCGCTCTTCGTACCAACTTGGCTCGAAGGGGAGGATGCCTAGGAGCAAATCCACGTCGCGGCGTATGTTGCGCACGCGGTAGGAGCGCCAGGCCCAGAGCTGCGGGCTGATGTAATAGATGATGCGCAGGCCGCGTTTGTGAAGCGTGCGCGCCAGACGCAGGTTAAAGTCCGGCCAGTCGACGAGGATAACAGCGTCTGGTCGGCGCGTGAGCGCGGCCTTTCTTAATGCTCTATATGCTTTCCAGAATTTGGGCAGCGCTCCGGCTATCTCTATGAGGCCGAGGATCGATAGCTCGTCGCTTTTGATAATTGTTTCAACACCGGCTGCGCGCATCGCTGGGCCTGTCGAGCCGTAGAGGTCGAACTCGGCATGCATTGCCTGCTCGCGTAGAGCGCGCGCGAGCGTAGCAGCATGCGCGTCGCCAGAAGGCTCGCCCGCGACGATCATCAATCGAAAAGTTTCGCCCCCTCTGCCACTCATGCGACAGAGACAATAACATAAGGGATGAAAGCGAAGGGATTAGGGCGGAGGGATGAGGGATGAATAAGAAAGCATTCAACACAGTGAAGCATTCCTTTCATCCCTCATCCCTCATCCTTCATCCCTTCGTTCTGCCTTCCGACTTCTGCTTTAAAGCCTTTCCGTGTTAGCATCGGCACGCTCTTGATAACAGCACGGCGCGCTCTCGCCACTTTCCCTGTTAAGACTCGGAAGAGAGCGACCACATCCGCAGCTCGTCCTCCGGAGGTCTTCGTCTAATCTTTGCGCAACCGTTTTTCCGCAACCAGCATGCGCGGCTCCTGGGCGTTCGCGTCTATTTTATCTGTGTGCCTGACGACGACGTTGCTGCTGGCCCACGCGGAAGTGCACGCGCAGCAGCCCAACCCCGTCGAGCGTCAGGTCGCGAATCCCATCACGGACGAGCCCAACGTCAACCCGCTCACACAGGAGCAGCCCGTTCGCCCGCGCCTGCCAGTCCGTAATGCCACGGGAGCGACCACTCCGCAGTCCACACAGGAACTCGAAGTACGCTCCGACAAGCAGACGGCGAGCGGCCCGAAGGAAGCGCGCGTCTTCGTCTATGAAGGTAATGTGGACGTGCGCATCGGCGTCTATCGTTTGCAGGCCGACAAGGTCACGGTGTACGAAGCGAGCAACCGCGTCGTCGCCGAAGGCAATGTGGTTTTCGATCAGGAGCCGGGGCAGCGCATCACGGGCTCGCGCGCCGAGTGGAATTACGCGACCAAGCTCGGATACTTCGTCAACTCTACGGGCTTTACCAACCAGACACAGGACGGCACGATCCTCTACTTCACAGCCGACAGCGTAGAGAAGGTCGCGCCCGATAAGATCATCGCCATCAATGCCGAAGTCACCGCCTGCGAAGAGAATGTTCCGAAGTGGAGTTTTAAGACGGCGCGCGCGACCATCACCTTAAACGACCGCGTGAGGGTCAGGACGCCCTCTTTCCGCGTCAAAGGTTTCCCTGTCATCTGGCTCCCTTATGCCTCTGTCTCGATCAAGCGTCGCGACCGCGCCTCAGGATTTCTGACGCCGACCATCAGTGGTTCAGGCAACAAGGGCTTTCGTATCTCGAACGCTTATTACCAGACCCTTGGACGCTCCGCTGACATCACGCTTCGCAACGATATTTACACGCAGCGCGGCTTAGGCTTTGGCTTCGACCTGCGTACGCGCGCCAACTCGCGCTCTTACCTGAATCTTGGACTTTACGCCGTCAAGGATCGCATCTTCGGAGATGAGGCAGGGCCGACGACTCCGGATCAGGGCGGGTCTAGCTTTTATATGGACGGCGTACATTATTTCCCGAACGGGTTCGTCGCCGCCGCCGATGTCAACATCACTTCGAGCCTGGCCTATCGACAGGTCTTCTCCGACACGATTCAACAGGCTATCTCTCCCGAAGAGCGCTCGCAGGTCTTTATCAACAAGAACGCTGGCGACTATAGCTTTAACCTGCTGGCGCGCACGCAGGTCATCTCGCTTCCGAACGTGCGCATACGCACGCGCCAACTGCCGAGCATTACGCTCGACAAGCGCCCCTCTGCGCTCAAATATTTCGAGCGCCTGCCCGTTTATTTCTCCTTCGAGGGCGGACTCGAAGGCGTCAGCCGCAAGGAAACTGTAGAAGACCTCGCGCTTTTTCGTTTTCAGAATCAGGGCGAGCCGCTCAACACGCCCTCCATCGTGCAGCGTCTGGATGTCCACCCGCAATTCTCAGTTCCCTTTCACTTCAGCGGCTGGTCTGTGACGGCGACCGCTGGTATTCGCGGGACATATTATTCGAACTCGGTTGATCCTTTGACGCGATTGGTTTCGAGCCGCGATGTGGTGCGCGGTTATGGAGAGTTCGAGTTGGACGTGCGACCGCCCGCCCTGGCGCGCAATTTTCGTCACAAAGACGGCTCGTTCTTTTTCCGCCACGTCATAGAGCCTTATATTATCTATCGCAAGATCGAGGGCGTCACCAATTTCGAGCGCATTATTCTGACGGATTACACGGACGCCATCGCCGACACCAACGAGATCGAGTACGGCATCAGCAATCGTTTCTTTACGCGCCGTTCGACGGAGAACGTCTCCGGCACGACGAGACAGAACAACAACGGGGAGCGTGTTCCGCTCTCCAGCCAGCCCTACGAAGCGCTGACGATTACGCTGCGCGGCAAATACTTTTTCGATCCTTACTTTGGCGGCGCGCTCGTGCCCGGTCGTCGCAACCAGTTTTATCCGATAGATACTTTTTCCGGCTACTCTTACGGCGGCGTGCCGCGCCGTTTTTCGCCGCTCAACCTGGAAGCGCGTTACCGCCCGCGCCACAACGTCTTCGCAGACCTGCGCACGGACATCAACGTGCAGAGTTTCGGAGTGCGCAATATCTCGCTCACCTTCGGCGTCAACTTAAAGCTCATACGGGCGTTTCAGAGCCTCTACTTTACGCGCGCCATCGGTCTTGTTCCGAGCCTACAGCAGTTCGCCAACCTGAGCGGCAAAGAGCCGGGCACACAGCGCGGCTCGCAGTGGAGTCCGTCTGTCTTTCTGGGAAATCCGGACAGGGGGCTGTTCGGCGGCGCTTCATTCTTCTTCGATTTTCAGAACAGGCCCACGGAAGGAAGCTCATCTTTGGTGAGCTCAGTTCTCACGCTCGGCTATACCTGGGACTGCTGCGCCGTCACCGTCCAGAACTATCATTTCAATGTCGGCCTGCGTAATGAAAACCGCACAGTCTTTAGCTTTCGTCTGAACGGCATCGGCACATTCGGCACGGAGCAGATCGGGCAGCGTTTCCCTTAAGCTGATTTTTGGACACGCGCGCACGCGAGAAGCTATAATCTCTGGCGGTCTGGACTTATCTGCCCCAAATTTCTCGCGCGCGGGCGTTGCATCCTTGCCGGGACATTTTGCATCAGAAATAACGTTCGAGCCGAATCACAACGTCCGTATCGGCTTTTCCCGGCCAGCCCCCAGACCCTTTTTGACCTGAGCCTTACTTGATAAGTTACTGTGCATCGGACTAGAGCGCTGCCTCCGGCGCAGGTAAATCGTCTGTGCACTGTCCGCTTCTTTTAGGAGAGCCTGGATGTCGCGCGTTCCCCGTTTTAATCTTGCACCCTCTCAGCCGGAAAAGCCTGTCCGCACAAAACTCTTTCGACGGTTGACGACCGCGTTGGCTCTGTGTCTTGTGGCGCTGCTTGGCCTGTTGACTTTCAGCGTCTCTGCGCGCCGCCAAAACCAAGCAGCAGACTTTGAAGGAACTGTCGCCAGGACTTTCTCTCAGTCCTCTTCCAAATCTGCACAAGCCCAGCCGGAGTTTGTTCCGGGCGACATACTTGTTCGCTATCGCGGCGGCGATGCGAAGGCCAAAGTGAAAGAGATCACGGCCCAGACGCTTCGCAGAAACGGGCGTGAGATTCCCGTCGATGTGCGGCGCTTTGAGGGCTCTAGCCTGGTTGACGGGCTGCGACTGGCGCGCGTTCCCGCTGAAGATACTCTCGCTGCGATTGCGGCGCTGCGCACAGACCCGGATGTGCTCTACGCCGAGCCCAATTACATCCGGCGCAAATCCGTTCTCCCCACTGACGCGCGCTTCGGAGAAGTCTGGGCGCTCAAAAACACAGGGCAACAGGGCAACGTCGGTTATCCGGTCAACAATCAGTTTATCAACGGCACGCTCGGCGCAGATATGGATGCGGAGCTGGCATGGAATACTACGCAGGGCAGCAGCACTGTTGTCGTCGGAATCATAGACACCGGCATAGACATACTTCACCCTGACCTTGCAGATAACATCTGGGTCAATCCGGGCGAAATTGCGGGCAACGGCATTGACGATGACGCGAACGGTAAAGTGGATGACATCAACGGCTGGGATTTCGCAGGTAACGACAGCACGGTCTATGACGGCGGCACGAGCGACCCGGACGATCACGGCACGCACGTCGCCGGGACTATCGGAGCTAGAGGCAACAACGGCATCGGCGTGGCCGGCGTCAACTGGAACGTCAAGCTGATGTCTTTAAAGTTTCTAACGGGGCCGGACGGCAACGGAACGGATGCGGACGCGATTGACGCGTTAACGTATGCGAAGATGATGCGTGACAGAGGGATCAACCTTCGCGTTCTCAATTGTAGTTGGGGCGGCGGCGGTAATAATCAGGCTCTGAAGAACGCCATCGATAGCGTGGGCCAATCAGGGATTCTGGTAGTCGCAGCCGCGGGGAACGATGGCGTAAGCAATGACGATTTCCCGCATTATCCTTCGAGCTTTGATAACGCGAATTTGATTAGAGTCTCTGCCACGGATCGTATTGACGATCTGGCCTATTTCTCGAACTTCGGGACGCGGCTGCCGGGTGTGGGCGCGCCCGGTCGAGGCATCCTGAGCACGACGCCGCGCAATTACGGCAGTGCGACCTATACGGAATCGGACGGCTCGACCTACAGCTTCTTTAGCGGCACTTCGATGGCGACGCCGCAGGTCTCAGGCGTGGCCGCGCTGATTCTCGCGCAGTATCCAGGCATCACTGTGCAACGCTTACGCGGAGCGCTGCTCTACAGCGGCGAAGGGATTTCATCTCTCGCCGATAAGGTTCAGTCCGCGCGCCGCTTGAATGCGAATCTCGCTCTGCTTAATGCAGGTGCAGCCTTGAATGATGCAACGCCGCCTGCGGTCAGCGGGTTTAGCATAGCCTCGCAAACAGGTCGCCGCGTGACTTTGCAGTTTACGACGGGCGATGACGGCACGAGCGGCAACGCGTCGCTGTATGACGTGTACTTCACATCTTCATCAACGGGCGTGCGTTTTCATGTCGGCTCTTTTATTCCGACCGCGAGCGGCAATCCGCAGAGCCTGAGCGTGCTTGTTCCTTATAAACAGACGCTCGGGACTCTCGCGCTCACGGTCTATGACAAGGCCGGTAACAACGCGACGGTGCAAGTCGGCGTCGCCGTCAATACGGCGGACTCAGAGCCTTATAGCTACAGCCTGAGTGCGGCCACGCCGCTCACGACAGGAGGCACACCGCTCGCGCTCGTCGGAGACGATCAATACAGGTTTGATTACACCTTGCCTTTCAACTTCCCGTTTTATGGGAAGACCGTCAAGAAGGTTCACGTTTCAACCAACGGCATACTCTATTTTTCTCCGCCGCAGGAGCAGGACTCGCCGGGGTCTAATCCGGCGGAGACGGCGACGGATGCGGGCACTTCCAGAGCGAAGCTCAATCTACACGCAATGATAGCGGGAATGTGGGATGACATACGCACGGACAGGTTCGCGGGAGACGTTTTCGTCGTCGTCCCGGACGCCAATCGCATCATCTTTCGCTGGCAGGGCTCGACCTTCCGAGACGATACAAGCCCAATCAATTTCGAGATAGAGCTGCGCAGCGACGGCACGATCCAGACGCATTACGGTACGGGCAATGTCAACGTCAGGCCGCTGGTCGGCATCTCCGGCGGGCAGGCGGACTCCTATACGGCAGGGCCGGAGGATTCCTACGTCGTCGCTTCGCACACCTCCACGAGCCTGATTAACCTAAGCAGCGCGCAGACCATCACGTTTTCTCCGACCGTGGCGGCCCCTCCTGCCTGTACCTACTCGATCAGTCCGAGTTCGCTGAACTTCAACGCCGGCGGCGGCTCAGGTTCGACCGTAGGCGTTACGGCGGGCGCTGGCTGTGCATGGACTGCTCAAAGCAACAGTTCTTTCATCACCATCACTGGCGGTGCAAGCGGCACAGGTAACGGCACAGTCACTTATTCGGTGGCAGCTAATACAAGCACGAGCCCTCGCACAGGCACGATGACCATTGCCGGACAGACTTTCACCGTCACACAGGATGCAGCATTAAGTTGTAGTTATTCGATCAGCCCGAGTTCACTGAACTTTAACTCTGGCGGCGGCTCAGGTGTGACAGTCAACGTCACGGCAGGCCCGGGTTGTGCATGGACTGCTCAGAGTAACAATACTTCTTTTATCACCATCACTGGCGGCGCTAGCGGTACTGGTAATGGCACAGTCACTTATTCGGTCACGGCTAATCCGAGCACCATTCCGCGCACAGGCACAATGACCATCGCGGGTCAGACCTATACCGTCTCACAGGATGGAATCAGTTGTAGCTATTCGCTGACTTCGAGCGCGCAGAACTTTGCTTCCGGCGGCGGGACAAGCAGCACTAATATCACGACCCCAGGAAGTTGCGCCTGGAACGCCTTCAGCAATGATTCATGGATTACGGTCAATGCGGGCAGCATCAATGGATCAGGCAGCGGGACGATCAATTTTACCGTCGCAGCAAATACGGGTGTGCAACGAACGGGAACGATCAACATCGGCGGACAAATCTTCACTGTGACGCAGAACGCCGCAGCGCCTTCAGTCTCGACGCTGCAACTGGCGCAGAACAGCTATAACGTCAATGAGAGCGCGGGCAGCATCGCGATCCTCGTCAACCGATCCGGTGATCTCTCCTCGGCTGTCTCGGTCAGCTATATAACCACCGATTCTTCAGACTTCCTTCAGAACTGTAATGTGGTCAACGGCAAGGCCACCTCTCGCTGTGACTATATCTCGCTGGTGGGCACACTGCACTTTGCCGCTGGCGAGAACTCCAAGACGCTCTCCGTGCCCATCGTCGACGACACTTATCTGGAAAACTCTGAGGCTTTCTTCTTGACGTTGTTAAATGCGACGAATGGAGCGGTCATAGGAGCTAATCAGATAGCGACCATCACGATCACGGACAACGGCAACGACGGGATAGGATTGAGCAATCCGATAGACACGACGAACTTCTTCGTGCGCCAGCACTACATGGACTTCTTGGGAAGAGAGCCTGATCCTGCATCGATAGGATGGAACAATCAGATCAACAACTGTGTGCCTTTGCAACCCAGTTGTGATCGCCTCTCGGTGTCACAGGGCATCTACTCATCGCCTGAGTTCAAAGA